>ERZ724523.1367-NODE-1367-length-14277-cov-10.512024_pt1 | contig 14277 bp, 13 predicted proteins | sample MGYA00376056_ERZ724523 | MGnify/ENA primary metagenome ERZ724523 (study PRJEB28724, sample SAMN07190888) | wastewater metagenome | isolation source: influent of sewage treatment plant in Hong Hong | place: USA: Christiansburg, Virginia | collected 2016-03-01 ... | reverse complement strand
CCATCGGGAAATGTCACGACTACCGACGCTTTGTCTGGGCCGACCGACAGAGGCGCAGTCGCAGCCTCCTGTCTCCTCAAGTACGCCGTCTTTCGACAACGGGGATTGTCGCAATAGATCGCGTCTTTGCGCTTGCTCATGACCATCCGGCTACAGATGGGGCACCACCTCATGACTGGCCTACCGTCAGTCGGCTATTCGCATGCAGCAGACTGGCAAGCATCCGTAGCACTGCTTCCCGCTTTTCTTGTTCAAACCGTGCGATCAAACATCTTCGTAGCCATCCGCTAGTCTCCCTTCGGAAGGAATCCCATCCGCCAGCCGGGATATCTCGACAGCGGCACCTCGAACGAGCCAGGAATTTCACTCTCCGGTTCGTTAGGATCTTTTGGTGGGAGCACGATCAGATGGTAGCGCTTCTTGTACTCTTCCCAGCGCTCGTCATCGCTCTTGGTTGGGTCGTCCCAGTCTGGGTTTTGCATGGTCTTTCCTCCTGCTAACCGCGATATTCGTAAGCCCCTACGCGAAAGCCAATCGCAATCACTTGGGCAACCAGCTCGGGAGGCACTAGGATCGCTGGGGACGCTGTCTCCAGTTTTTGCAGTAACCTGACCTTGACTCCAAGCCGAGCTGCTAAGGCGGGACGGCTAATACCTAGTTGCTCTCGCTCAATGCGAAACCATGTGCCGTAGAGAGCAAATCGAAAGCCGATTTTGGCCATTGGGCCGATCCAGGCTCCCTTAAGCGATCCGTTTGAACGCTCGATTTCTGCAAGTTCTGCGGTGGAAATTCCTAGACGCTCGACGATGTCAAGTCGGTCGAGGTCAAGCCGCTGGCGTTCGTACCGAAACCAGCGCCCAAAGAACCACGCAAACTCCCGATCCCACTTCAGGTCGTAGTGTATCACGCTCGGCTTTCGCTCAGTCAGATCAAGTACCACCGGATCACGACGCTTCATCGAGGTAGTTCCTTGTGTAGATAGAGCACTCCGTCGCAAAAGTGTACCCCCCGGTCGTCGTCGACGGACATCTCTATCACCAGGCGCACTTTGGGCTGGAAGGCCAGTTTTTGGTCTGCGCCATAGTACGCAAGGTTGTAGAGCCCACTTCCGGGAAGCAGATTGTACGGGAAACTGAGCATTGGGAGTGGGAAAGCGGGACGGTGGAGTTCGGGCCGAAGGCCCGGAAACCAACGAACCACTTGTGTTCTCGGACTGGTGATCCCGAACCGTACCAGCGCCATGCCAGACCCGAGTTTATTGACGGCATCAACCGTGCGGATCAGCTCCGTATGTTGCTCGAGTTGGTATAACGCCAGAGATTGACAGCGTCGGCTGCAATACTGCTTCCTGGGAAATTTTGCTTTGTCAAATATCTCTCCGCAATTCTTATAAGCGCACTTTATCACATGATGTAACATCGCATCCTCCCTTGAGTTCCATCGCACCTAGCGGCAAATGTGTCCCACATCGCATCCCCCTTTGTGTTCCACCGCACCTAGCGGTGGATAGTCCCACATCAAAAGTTCTATCGCAGCCAGCGGCAGATTATCCCACATCTACCGCGCCTCGTATCAAGCGGCGCAGTGAGCCTCGTACCAATCCTCGCGGGCCGCCTTGTGAATTTCTCCGTGGCTATCCTCGCTTGATACTGCGTGGACTTCCGCGTGGTCGACCTCATAGTAGACCACGTAGTGCATAAATGCAACTCATCATTATTGATCGGAATTTGGGCAATTTTCATCATCGAACATTATGCCTAACAAATCACAGATTCTCGTCTCAAATTCCGATTGGCGCGAATATTGCAAAGGGACACAAAGAAATCTCAGCCATTAACCTATCATCACAACACGCCTTGCAAGTAGCCACGCGGGAATCCACGAGGTGAGTTTCGCGGTGAGCCACGCGGGGATCTACGAGGTAAGTTTCGCGGTGAGCCACGCTGGAATCTACGAGGTGAGTTTCGCGGTAAGCCACGCGGGATTCCACGAAGTGAGCCAGACGGTGAGCCACGGGTTGACCCGTACGGCTGAGCGGCGGACAGACTGTTTCGTGCAGTTATATAGTGCTGTGAGAAATTGCACACTAAATTTCACTTACATTACTCAAAATAAATCTGTTTGTAGGCACAAAAAATGACTTGATATTTGAATTTGATTGCCATGACAATTTGACTTCGGGAGGGGGATTTTGGCGAAATCAAGGATTCAGAGCCTTGCAGTGAAGGGCGAGCACTTCTATCGGATGAGACGCGATGACTGGCGTGGACACATCTATTTCCCTGGCGTCTACGAAACCGCTCCGATATCGGTGCCACCGCCTCGTAATTTTGGCGGATTTTGCAAAATTGAGTTCTTCGACAAATACGGGCGCGAAACGCGGACCATAGTGGATAAGCCGCAGCCTGACGACAAGAGGTCCGATTCAAGTGAATCCGGTGAGTCCGCCAAGGGCAGTGAGGGCAGCGAGAGCAGCGAGGACGGCGAGGACGGCGAGGACAGCGAGAACGGCGAGAACGGCGAGGACAGCGAGAACGGCGAGGACAGCGAGGTCAGCGAGGACGACGAGGACAGTGAGGACGACGAGGACAGTGAGGACGACGGCAAAGACGACGAGGGCTCTGATAGTAGTGACGATCCAGTCTATCAAGTGAATTTGCAGGCACTAAGAGACAACGCAAAAGGCGAATCAGCGTTGGGCAAGGTGCTCGTCAAGACCAGTATCAAGAGAGCCGAGAATTATGCGCTAGAGCACGAGCGGGACGTTGAGCTGCGATATGAGCAGGCGCGTGCGCAGATGATCCTGTCGCACAGCTATACGAAAGAGGTCGCGGAGAACCATCAGGTCAGCAATCTACTTCGTCGTGATTTGGTAGCGATGGCAGCGGCGTTACGCAGTGAGTCGCAGAGTCGAGTCGCTGACAGTAACCGTCAGATCCGGCAGACCACGAAGCTCGTTGTGCATTTGGGCAAGGTAATAAAGCAGACTATTGCGGCAACGCCACCACCGCCGCCGCCGTTGCCGCCGCCGTTGGATGTAGCGGGGCTCGGTATTGCGCTGATCAACGCTGTGGGAACGATAGGCTCGGCTTGGGGTCCAAACCGACCCCAGCTTCCGGCAGCGAAGACTCCGAGCGAACCGGCGACAGCAGCAGCGCCAGCAACGCCAGCGGCACCAGCAGCACCAGCAGCGCCAGCGGCACCGGCAGCACCGGCCCCCGTGGCAGCGCTGACTACGGAGACGGAAACAGAGGAGGAGAAGGAGCTTCGGGAGGCGATCTTCGTCGCCGAGACTACCGGGGGCGGGGATGCTCCATCGCTCATCAAGCTGATCAACAGGCTGGCCGCAAGGGCAAACCTGATTGCTCCAGGCAAGAAGTCATGATGAACGTCTACCGAGCACTTGGAGTCGCTCCTAGCGCGAGCTTTAGCCAGCTACGATTGGCCTACAGGAAAGCCGCGAGGAGGGTTCATCCCGATGTCGAGCATGGAGACAAAAAGCGATTCCAGGCTCTACAAGCTGCGTGGGAATTGGTGTCCACGCAAGAACTACGAGCAAAGTACGACCTTGATAGAGCTGCCTGGGCGAAGGAAGTGCAGGCGGTGCTCTGCACAGTCTGTGGCGAAGCAAATCGTCTGAGTAGACGGCCCGAACACTTCGCTTCGGTGCTCTGCGGGGGCTGTCGAAGTCCACTCTCGGTAGAGGAGAGACGGACAGGGACGACTTGGCAGGTCAGCGAGAGGAACCGCAGACTCTTGCTCGACCAGACGTGTGCCCTGATCGACACGATTGAGGACGAGGCGATCATCGCAATGGGCAATGCCCTAGCGGGTCAAGTCCGACGGCTACGTCGTCGGTTAACGGGGGTTTAGACATGGCGTGGAAGTCGCGAGAAGGCAAAGTTCCTCCGAGCAGTTGGTACGGGATGCTGATAGCGAGTTTGCGACAGGCATTTCCCAAGGCCGAGTTCAACGAGGAAGACCTAACGACAATGTTGCAGCCGACCTGGGATGAGCAGTGGCGCAATGGCAATAGCGCCAAGACCGTGGCGGCGACCACCTGCTCCTGTGATGGGCGCACGATTCAGCCCTCGCCAGCGGTCTACGTCAACCTGCCGAGAGGCGCAGCGCGTGGGCCTGCCAATCTGCCAAGGGGTGTCATCCCAAACCCGGCAGCGTTGCGGGAGAGCATTCCCATCGAGAAGCTCAAACGGGCAGCCCTTATCGTGGCCAATCGAGCGACCAAGTATCAGGAGCAGATGAGCAAGCTCGCCCTTCGCAGCCCTGCCAGAGATCAAGAAGGGCTCAGTCGGGTGACCAGCAAAATGGCGGAGCTTCGGGAAAAGTACGAGGCCGAGATGCGCGAGCTACGCCAACTGCATGAAGCGATTGCGAACACGCGAAGCCAGTCTGAAATGGAGTTCGTACGGGCTCTGCCCCCCCTCCCTACGGCACCCGAGGCGCTCGATTTTGTCCTCGGCATCAAGCCTCGCAAGGAAAAGCCTGCGAAGGCCGAGAAGCCTGCGAAGGCAGAGAAGCCTGCTAAGCCCGAGAAACCTGCAAAAGCAGAGAAGCCTGCTGAGGCAGAGAAGCCTGCTAAGGCAGAGAAGCCTGCTAAGGCTGAGAAAGCCAAGAAGCAAACTCAGGCCGAACGAGACGCTGCCAGCATGAAGATGTTTGCGGAAACGATGGCCGCTGCTCTAGCCGCGAACAAGAAAGCGTCGTGAGTGCGCCATGAACGCAGCTATCCAAGCGCAGGCCCGAGAATTACTGAAAGGCGTCCAGGATGGTATCCTCGTGTCTTTTCCGAGCGACGCTGTGTACTATCGGGGCTTCTTTAAACGGTTTGGCCCACAACTGCTACAAGCCGTGATCGCGGCACTCGATCCGCTGATGACGAAAGCCGCCGAGCGCTTGGATGCTGTCCAGAACAATCGGTGGCACCAGCTCAATGCGGTGAATCTATCGAGCTGGCTTGAGAAGGCAGACGCAGATACGGTTCAGTGGCTCCTGTCGAGGATTCCTGCACACAGGCCCGATCTAGCCAGCGTCACCAACGAGTGGGCACTCAAAGCGGGTATCTCAGTCCCTGATCACTCCAAGATCGAGCGCACTGTGCCAGCGTTCCTGAGTGGTCGGCTATGGCTGATGTGGCTCTCGGACACTGGCGTAATCGGCGGAGTGATGCCTCCGACCGATTTTGCAAGGTTTGCGGCGCTAGCCTGGGATGAGGATGAGGCAAGTTCGGGTGGATTGCTCGATGTTGCGTTCGGTTGGTTTGGCGCTGCGGAAGCGATCGAGCGGGCAAAAGCCCAGGATGGCCCTCTGCCCGAATGGAAAATCCAGCTCCAGTACGATGCGCTCAAGGCCAGTAGCGCGGGCCTCGCCGATGAGGAATTGCTCAGGAAGGAATCGCGGCACGCGGTGCAGGTTCGGCGGTGGCTGCTTGATGCGGCGGGCATTGGGATTCCTGAACCGAAGCAAGTGGTCGTCACTTCTGCGGAGCCCAAGGACGCGCCCACTCCTTCGGAGATTGAGGAGCTGCTCGGTCAAATACGCGAAGAGTTCAAAGCGAGCGAGCGGGAGGCGTCCAACATCGCGGCGGTTCACAAGCTGCTCGATCCGCCAAATCGAGCAGCTTGGCCAATTCTGCTGAAGTATTCGGGTTGGGGAGGTCTTTCTATCGAGAAGGCGAAGGACCGTCTGCCCGAAGCCTGGGTGCCAAATGAAGAGGCTCTGGTTCACGAGTTCTACACGCCGACTCTCCTTTGCCAAGAAGTGGCTCGCCTCCTCCGACCTTGGGTGGATGGCTTGCCGCTGCACAACAAGACCGTGCTCGCGCTCGAACCCTCTGCGGGGATCGGACGCTTCATCAACGCGCTATCAGTCCCTGGTTTCGAGCTGCTGAAGTGGACGGCGATCGAGTACAGCCGACCCTCTGCTGCGATCCTTCAGCGGTTCCGACCGGACATCAACCTCGTGTCCTCGTCCTTTGAGGAGTGGGTGGCCAGCTTTGGAGGCAGGCTGCGCGGCAAGGTTGGACTCATCGTCGGGAATCCTCCCTACGGCCAGCGCGGTCCAGAGATCACGGTCGATCCCGACAAGCGATTCCGTGATGACAAAGCCTATGTGTACTTTCTGAGACGGAATCTCGATCTTCTGGCCGAGGGCGGAGTCCTGGCAATGATCGTGCCGTACGGCCTGATGACGAGTCGTACGACCTATTTCACAAATCTGCGGCAAGAGCTGCTGACGGATCACCATCTGCGCCTTGCGTATCGGTTGCCGTCGTCGATCTTTCCAGGAGCGAAGATCGTCACCGATCTGGTGGTCTTTGAGAGCCGAGGCGGATCTCTGTCTGCGACGCTGGTGGAAGACAACTACATCGTCGCAGGCGAGTATTTTGAACGGCATCCCTCCAACATCCTTGGCGTCGAAGTGACGGATACGGACGAGAAGAAGGCATTCCGTTACGAGGTGACAGGGACTTTCGTCCGCCTACCCGATGCAGAGAGTCGTCCACGCTGTCTGGTCTGTTCGGTGACACGGCACGATCTACCGCCGAGTCAAGTTGCGGCGAAGCGACTGGCCCATGAGAGCCTGCCGGTCGCTGTCCAAGCCGCCGTGACGCTCGGTACGCGAGTGGGGAGCTATCTGGATCTGCTGGCCAGCGGTCGCCAGAGCGACATCGGGAAGGCTGCCGCACGCTGGCTGGAACTCACCCAGTCGCTCCAGAGCTGGGTGCGCGCAGGGAACCATCCCATCCGAGACACCGAAGCCTGGAGCGAGCACACCGAGATCGCGACCTTCCGAGCGGCCTACGCACCGGACGGCGGCCTGTCGGAGTCACTAGCGAATCGACCCGTCTTCATTCCCACCTTTGTCGGATCGGACGATGTGATCGAGCAGGCGAGCTGGCTGTACCGACAAGCGCGATCTCTGCTGATCTCCGATATCGAGCGACTGCGGATCGAGCGCAGTGATCCTGTTCGTCCAGAGGCAGAGATCGCAAGCGAGCTGCTTAAGGCGGGGTGGTTCATTGAGTGGGCTGATGAGGAGAGTCTACACAAGTGGCTCCCTGAGCAGGACTATCTGACCGGACTCCTGTGGCCCCGCTACGACAATGCCCTGCTCCGCTCAAAGACCGGCGACCCCGTGGCGGCAAGTCAGCTCAAGCGACTGCAAGAGCGGCTGACCCTGAAGCGGATTGTCGAGATCGATCCAGAGCCAAGATCGCGAACGGTTCCGGCAGAGGTCGTTCGTGACTGGGGGAGCTTCTGGCTGAAGTTCGAGCTGCCCGCTTTGGAACGGACGGGCGGCTTCATCACCATCGAGGGGATACCGTACCAGTTCATCAAGGGCGGCAGCAGCAGCGAAGCGCTCAAGATCCTGCTCGGCTACCTCAACCACGATATGAGTCTGTTTCAGCCCGCGTACATCAATCGGGTCAATGACGAGGGAGTCGAGGAGACTAGCGCCGAAGCGCTGGCCAGAGTCCGCATCAGCTACCTCACTCAAGCGAAAGAGAGCTTTCGGGCTTGGATCGCTACCGACGCCTCGGCCATGAACAAGGTCGAGATCGCCTACAACCGCTCTGTCGGTGGCTATATCCCCCCGGAGTATTCGACAGACCCGCTGGAGATCGAGCGATGGGGCAAGCGAATCACTCTGAAGTCGCATCAGAACTCCGCTGCTCGTCGGTTGATTGCGGGGGTGCGGGGTTTGCTGGCTTTGGATGTCGGGGTTGGGAAGACCTATACCGGAATCGCAACGATTGCCTATCTGCGACAGATCGGAAGCTGTCGTCGTCCGATCGTGATCGTACCAAACGGGCTCGCTTGGAAGTGGTTCAAGGACTTCGCCACAGCGACGCCGGACTATCGAGTCCTGGTCATCGGCTCCAACCGATCGCTAGGAAAAGACGGCTTCTTTGCAGCCAAGACAGACAGCTCCGCAGAGAGGATTGCCAAGTGGCGGAGGTTCCAAGCCGGTGAATACGATGTCGCGATTGTTACGTACTCGATGTTTGCGCGTCTGCGCGTGACCAAAGCCACCTGGGGACTGTTTGCACTGAGTAGCGAGGTCTTGAGCGGCAACCTGTCGCTCCAGTCGCGGGAGCTGCTGGAGACTGCGCAGCGCGCTGAAAAACGCGGTGCAGAGGAACGACCGCTCGGCACGGTGTCTGATAGCGCCGCAGAGAAGGAGATTGGGGCGCGGTGGGTTGGTATGTCCGAGGACGCAAGGCAGCAAGCCAAGCTGGAGATTGCGACTCGCCGCAGAGACGAGCATGTGAGTGAAGAGAGTGCCGTCGCAGCCGTGCTTGCTGGAAAGAAGACGCTCTCTGAACGCGGCGAGGCCATCGAGAAGATGGCGCATGACCGATGGATCGCCGAGCAAGACCAGCAAGATCCGAAGTTTGTCGATGAAGGACTGACGTTTGAGAACGTGAATCCTGACCTCATCATGGTGGATGAGGCCCAGAACTTTAAGAACCTGTGGCCGGTGCGTCCCATCGAAGGAGGGATGCCCAAGTATTTGGGAGCCATCTCAGACGGTGCCAACCGAGCCTACGAGCTGGCGGTTCGGGCGTTCCATGTTAGGAGTCAACGACAAGGCGGCGGGGTGATGTTTCTCAGTGCCACACCGGCCAAGAACTCTCCGCTTGAATACTTTTCCTTGGTGGGAATGGTCGATGCCACCGCTTGGGAGCGAGTAGGAATCGCGACTCCAGAGGACTTTATCGATCGATATCTCCGTCTGGAATCGCGAGACATCATCAACCCGGATATGAGCGTGAAGACGGTGCAGGTTGTGGCCGGGTTTCGGAACCTCGACGAGCTGCGCAATGCGATCTTCCGGGTGTCCGAGTTCCGAACCGCCGAAGAGGTGGGCCTGAAGCTACCGCCTCGCGATGTCAAACAGGTCATGGTCGAGCTGTCCCGGACCCAGGACGAAGTCTATGGCATGTACGCTGCCGCGTATAAGAATGCACTCAAGAACGCCGCAAAGCTGAAGTCGGAAGGTGCCCAGCTTGCGGCACGGCGGAAGGCGCTCGGCTACCTCGTCCGAATGTCGCTCTGCTCTGTCCATGAAGAGCTGCCCACGGGACCAGAGACAGCCTTCGGGGTGATCGCAGGCATGTCGCTCAGCGACCCCCGAATGCCTCCGGCAGAGCGACTCCGCAGAATGGCACTCCTGACCAAGTGCGGGAGGGTGCCAACTGACAAATCAGACGCCGCTATCGAAGCAGCCTATCGCAGTGCGCGTGAGGGCAGGATCGCGACTCAGGAGCAGATCGAGGAGTGGCAGGAAGAAACGGCACCTCTCGGTCTGGACGCAGTCGAACAGCTTGCAGCGGCCCTGGCAAAGACCGGGGACAAAGCCTCTGACGGCTGGACCTGGGGCAGCGCGGGACGAGTGAAGAATCCTCACAGTCCCAAGATTGACAGGGTCGTCCAAGAGATCATGTCGCTCCAAGACTGTGGGCATTTGGTCTTCTGCGACAACGTCCCGGTCCATCGCTGGCTCGTGATGTGTCTCACCGAAGCCGGGTTCGATCCCGAACGGATTGCAGTCATCAATGCGGATCAAGCCAAGGACACGGCTCGCCGGATGTCGATCGCGGAGCGGTTTAATGGCACTCCCGCGATCGTCGCTGCGGACGGTACCTTGGAGCAGGAGGCGGTAGCACCTGACTACGATGTCGTGATCGCAAATGCCACGGCGTATGAAGGGATCGACCTTCACATTCGTACTTGCCAGGTCTATCACCTGGACCTGCCTTGGGAGCCAGCAACACTCCAACAGCGCAATGGTCGTGCGGTCAGGCAGGGCAATACCCAAGCGGTGATCGGCATCAAGTACATCATGTCGGCCCGCAGCCTCGATGTGATTCGCTTCAACATGATCGTCGGCAAGTTGGGATGGATGACGGACCTTCTGTCATCCGCCGACCGGGAAACCAATAACCCGGCAGCGCAGTCTGAGATGAGCGCAGACGAGATGGTCATGTATATGTCGCGAGATCCAGAATCAGCCAAGCGGGCGATAGAGGTACTTCGCGCTACACAGGCTGAAGCGGCGGCGGGTCGCATCAAGACCAGAGCATGGAACGAGCTGCGTGGATTGATCTCCAGAGTCTCTGTGCTGAATCGATCGCTGGCCTCGGAGGAGAGAGCTGTGGTCGAGCGAGAGATCCTCGACATGAAGGCCGCGCTCCGCAAGATTCCCGAGAAGGTCTGGCCGTGGTATTGGCTCGTCGAGCAGCCGGATAAGCCCATTCTGTTTGGTTCCGATTGGGCGATTCAGGCTAACTCATTTATCCTTCCATATGGCTTAGGCACGGAGCACATAGCCATAGTGCCAGGTGGTGAAATGGGTCAAGTGGTGAACACAACGATTGGCTTGAGACAATTCGGGGAGTCCAAATGGATGGCCTGGGATCCATCCAGGGATTTGCCCCCCAGAATGCTGCTGACCGTCACCGCCGATCGTATCCTCGACCAAACCGCGTATCCTCTGAGTGAGGATGAGAGACTATTTGATGGTGGACTCCGCGAAGCACTGTCTTCAGTGGAGAAGACAGGCACCTGGGAAGCACTGGGCATTCGCTGGTCTAGCGACCGTTTCCGCGACTATCTGTACCGCAAGCACTGGGCCGAGGTGCTGCGGGCGGTCCAGGGACATGGCTTGGATTTTCTGGTTCCGGTGAGAGTGGGGGACGGGCCGATCTCGCTGCTGGATGGGAGTGATCCTCGTGTCACCATTGCGTCCCTGATTTCGTTTGACCGCAAAGAATATGCCCTTTTCTATCGGCAAATTACCAGCGCACCTACCGACCTTAAATATACAGACATAAACCTGACCTGTGAGTCTTGGTGGGGAATCAAATTCCCAAGAGGCGTGCTGATTCCCAGCGCGGTAGCCTACACCGAAGATGGGAAAAGACTAACAGTCAAGGCTGAGTTTGCCCGTGGCAGCTTTGCTGTCGTCTTCCCAAAGGCTCGTGTGCTGCAGAGCGTTATTTTGGTTCATATCCCATCGGAAACCGCTCTGGTCCAGTTGAGCGGAGGGATTGAAGTCGCCAAGGCGCTGATCGAATCACTGCAATGTCGTCGAGACTGGGGACACAAAGACACCTTGCCGAGACTGATGGAGTTGCAATCCGAGCTGAACTGGTGGGCAGTGCAATCTCAGCCGCCAACCGCTGAATCACTAGCAGCAGCCGTATTTTAGTAAAAAACAAGGGGGAATCATGGCCAAACAGAAGAACAAAACCAAAGACACCGATGCACAGATAGCACAGCTCGTCAGCAAACTTGACTCCAACGACAAGCGACTCGCAGAAGCCGGAACTGCCAGAACTGGGTCGAAGTTAAAGAAGAGCTACGACAAGCTGAAGGCAAAGGTTGAGGACCGCGAAACTCGGACTCACAAGCTCACTGTTGACTTTGGTGGCGGTGCAGTGGCGCAGATCAGCAATGAGTTCATCAACGGTCTCATCCGGCTTTGGGCAGAGTACCGTCCCACCGGATGGACCGCGCAAAACGCAGACCTCTTGCAGAGCGCACCTCACGTCATCTTGGGAATGGGCGTGTATCTGACGGAGCTTGCGCTGCGAACTCCCACGAAGGTGCCTTCGTGGAGCCGCGAGATGTCTTCTCAGGCGGCACTGATTTTCTCCAACTTGGGAATGTCGAACCTCGCTCGGGCTCTGCGCACTCGCTGGAAGGAAGGCAAGGGCAAGCCGGTGGAGCTGGAAGCGATGCGAGCGGAGAATGAGGCGATGAAGGCCCGGCTGGCAGCGCTGGCCAAGCCATGAGTCACGAAGCAGACCTCTTCGCACGGAATCCGAGCACGTTGGCAGTCTCCTTCTGTGCCCGTGTATTCGTGGTGATTGCCCTCGGGGTCGGAGTTGGCCCTCGGGGGCAGGTCGGAGAGCTCTGGGCGCTGAGCATCCTGCTCGTCAACCTCTATTCGCCGTTTCTGCCGAAGGCGGCGCGAAGTCTGGTCGAGGAACGCTTTGTGCGGCTCGGGATGGGAAACACGTTCTCTGCAATGGACTCGCCACCCGATCGACATTTGATGACGCTCCTCGGTGAAATCTGGAAAGCGCAGGACTCCCTTGAGCTGGTACGCCTGGGCAACGGCTTGGCCAGCGACATTGAGGCTGCGGGCTCTCCGATTTGGGAGTCAATCGGAGTAGTGCTCACCCCGAAGGTCGTGCGGGCAATTCTGGAAGTGGAGCCGCTCAAAGCGTCGCTAGCCAACGTGCTCAATGAGATGGGGTTTATCATGCCAAAAAAGCTAGAAGTCCGAGAAGAGGTGCGTACTCTTGCGCAGAGAGTCTCTCGGGTTGCAGAGAGTCAGGCCCCTACTCTTGGGAGCCAGGAAGACCGCTGGGCACTGGCTCTGTTACTCGCCTGTTGGTGGCTCCGACGCACTGTTGCAGAGCTTCGGACTGAGCTTCCAGCCGCCCAGACCGTCTTCGGCGTGTTTGACCAGAAGCCGCAGCTAATGACCTTCATGGCGAGTGTCTCGATCGTGACAGGTACGCCATCCGATGCCACTGCCTACGCAGAGAGCTTTGGCGCGCTGCTGAAGGTCTGGAGTGTTACCGAGCTTCGGCTCGCGTTGCAGCTCCCTCCAGTGGTGGCTGCCAAGGATGCCGTGGTGGGTCGGTTTGGTGTTGCAGGCGGGCAGGATACAGAGCCAGTCCTCGCTCATCTGATCACGCTGGGATACTCACGGGATGAGGCGCTGCGCGCTCTGGCTGGCAAGGCATAGGGGGCCATCATGTCGAGCTTTGCGGCGGGTAAGGAGTGGCTTCGACATACGGCTGCCAACATGGCTGCATCCATGGCTGCGAGCCGCCGGTTCCTGACGGCTGCCGCTGCGCAGAGGCTCGACACCGTGCTGTCCGCTGGGAATCTGTGGCCGCTCGGACTGGTCTTTGCTGGCTGGGCTCTGGTCCGGGTGGTAGGGGGTCCGATTGGAGTTGCGGTTACGTCGGCGCTCCGGCTGTGGGGAGCGTACGCTGTCGTGGACTCCGTACAAGACATATTCGGCGAGCTGACCGACTGGGCCAAGGTTTGCGCAAAGTCCACCGAGAACTCCCAAGCGGAGACAGAGAAGGCCGCAGAGCTGTTCGCGGTGGCCGTCACGCACGGAGTGCTTGATGGGCTCGAACTCCTACTCGTCCATCGTATCTTTGTGTCTGCACGTCGGGTGCTGATTCGACGTGTACCTGTGCCCGAGCGTCTGGCGGTTGAAATGGAGAAGGCCAAAGCGGAAGCCAAGCAGAAGGCGGAGACGGAAGCAAACCGGAAGCAGCGCGCCGATGCAGAGACAGAGGCAAAACAGAAGGCAGAGACAGAGTCGAAGCAGAAGCAGCGGGCGCTCGCAGAGGCGGAAGCCAAGAAGTCTGAGGTGAAAAGGAAGCTCCGCACCGTTGCCGAACTGGCGGAGGCTGCTGGCGCTCGGCGTGCTGCCGAAAGCGTGGAGGGAATCGGAAGCGGTGCCGTGGTCGCCGTAGCCGTTGCAGCCACCGTACTCGTGGGAGTCGTACTGGTTTCGAGGAGTTCCTAATGCCTGCGCTCATCTGGCCTGTGGAACCGACTTCGGTGGGGGAATCTGTCATGGCACTTCGGGGTCATAAGCCGCAACCCCACCACGGTATCGATCTGCACTGCCCGGCAGGCACCCTCGTGGTTGCTGCTTGTGACGCGATCGTGAAGCTGGTGATCGATGGTCGCAAGAGCACAGATCCGAGGCGCAAGGCAGCCGGTCTGTGGATTGATTGCGTGAGCAGGAACCGCTGCTACCGCTATCTGCACCTGGGCACTACGCACGTTTGGGAAGGGGAGTCGGTGAGCGCTGGGCAGCCGCTTGGCACGGTCGCGGCTGCATTCACGAGCGGACTGGCAGAGCGTCCTCATCTGCACTTTGAAATCCGAGTTTGGACAGCAGCGGGATACGGCGAGTCGCTCAACCCTCTGCTCTATCTGCCACCAAGGATCAGTTGACCGATGCACGTTGAGTGGAAGGGGGAGGTTTAGGAATGGCCGAAAACATCGACTGGAAGAAGCTGGGGCTTGGGGTCAAGGATCTGCTGGTCGGAGTCGTCACAGTGGCGGGTGGCGCGACCGGCGGTGCTGCGGGCGCTCAGGGGGGACAGCAAGCGGGCAAGGGACTCGACAAGATCCTCGGAACGGCGGGTGTTTCTGAAGAAGAGGCACCTCCGAAGAAGATCGAAACCGCAAGTCCACCTCCAGCGCC
>ERZ724523.1358-NODE-1358-length-14346-cov-8.904765_pt1 | contig 14346 bp, 11 predicted proteins | sample MGYA00376056_ERZ724523 | MGnify/ENA primary metagenome ERZ724523 (study PRJEB28724, sample SAMN07190888) | wastewater metagenome | isolation source: influent of sewage treatment plant in Hong Hong | place: USA: Christiansburg, Virginia | collected 2016-03-01 ... | reverse complement strand
GCGTCCAGCGCCTCGGCAGTTTGGGCGAAGTCACGGTATTTGCCGGTGCCAACCAACAGGCGCGAACCGTATTCGCGGCCGGCGATGATAAGCGGATCTTGCATGGAGCGTCCTTTGTAATGCAGTTCAGCACACAGAATTCAGGCAGATAAAGTCGGGCGGCTATAGCCAGTCACCTTGAAACACCAGGGTTCATGCGCCACGACGAACCCCGCGCCGCACCACACCGCGTCATTCCCGCGCAGGCGGGAATCCAGGCATGCCTACAGCGTACTGCGGTCCAAGCAACGGCCCGTCGGTTCAGATCATGGTGATTGGCTACTGGGCCACAGCGGGCTTGGCGCGACGCTTAGCCGCCGCCTACCGCCACCACCAACTCCAGCCGATCACCATCGGCCAGCCATTCTTGATCGTGGCGGCTTTTCGGCACGATATCGCCGTTGCGCTCAATCGCCACGCGCTTGCCGGTCAGCGACAAATGGGCAATCAAGCCAGCGCACGTCATCGCCGCCGGCAGGGTTTTGGCCTCGCCATTGAGGACAATCTGAATCATCAGTGGTTCTTTCCCGGAAGATCAGGCCGGCGACGCCGACCGTGGAATGCAGCGGGGATTCTAGCATGGGCGGGCCGGCGCTGCGTTTACCCAAAGACACCGCGCAGGCCGATGCGCCGCCAGCAGCTTGGCGCTTTCTTGGCGGACGATTGATGTGAATGGGAGAAAGCCCGGCTGGCTGGGATAAGGGCAGAAGCCCGACATCGTCCCGCATCCGACCGCAGTTAAGTTTCAAGCCCAGCCAGCTGGGATAAGGGCAGAAGCACCACACGGGACCGCATGGCGCTGGTGACGGTGTTTCAAGCCCAGCCAGCTGGGATAAGGGCAGAAGCATACAACGCGCGCCAAGCGAACGCGGCTGAGTTTCAAGCCCAGCCAGCTGGGATAAGGGCAGAAGCTAAACACCCAGATGACAGCGCAGCAAGTGATGTTTCAAGCCCAGCCAGCTGGGATAAGGGCAGAAGCTAAACACCCAGATGACAGCGCAGCAAGTGATGTTTCAAGCCCAGCCAGCTGGGATAAGGGCAGAAGCACAAACTGATAAGCACTGGATGTATGCAGCGTTTCAAGCCCAGCCAGCTGGGATAAGGGCAGAAGCGAAAAACTGAACCCGCTGGGTAGCGTAGCCGTTTCAAGCCCAGCCAGCTGGGATAAGGGCAGAAGCTCTGGAAAGTTTCGATAGCAGCGATCTTGAAGTTTCAAGCCCAGCCAGCTGGGATAAGGGCAGAAGCGCCGCCACCGCTGCCTTGACTGCATTGTGCGTTTCAAGCCCAGCCAGCTGGGATAAGGGCAGAAGCCTCAGTGCCCGTACCGTGCGTGAGCACTTGGTTTCAAGCCCAGCCAGCTGGGATAAGGGCAGAAGCAAAATCACGGGGTGAGCTACCGCCATGTCTGTTTCAAGCCCAGCCAGCTGGGATAAGGGCAGAAGCTCCACCCATTGCAAACCGTTATTTCCAAACGAAAAAAACCATCCTCCATTCAGAACCTCACGGCGCTGGCGCGGATTGTAGCATGAATCCAGCGCGGTTCTGAATGAGGCCTTGTGTGCGCCGCCTGGCCATGGGCTTGATCTATGGCCAGACGGCAGCGTCATGGCCAGGTGAACACCCAGTTTTCGCCCAGCGCGGGCGCCGCTTTGCCAAGGCTGGCCCACTGTGGCGGGTCGGCCAGCGCGGCCAGAAGAATGGCGCCGCTTTGGCAGGCCAGGGCTTCCAGCTCGCCTTGCAGCTGGCGCAAGCGGCTGGCGTCCAGCACGCAGTGAAACACGCTTTTTTGCAGGCGTTGGCCATAGCGGGACACGCAGCGTTCTACCCGCGTGCGCTCCTTATCGTCGCTGATGTCGTACACCAGCCAGTATTGGCGAATCTTCATGGCGAATCGGCATCTGGTGCCGGCCATGGCGTGAGCGCGCTGTGGTCGGCAGGGTCATAAGCGGTGGGATCGGTGGCGTTGGCGGCGGGCATGCGCCAGTCGGCCAGCGCGCCTTGCTTGGCGGCGTGGGCGTAGCTGGCGAGCATGCGCCGGATGCGGCTGGCCAGTTTCAGCCCGCCGTTGCGCGGCGGGGTTTCCATCATGCGAGTGAAATCTTGCGCCATGCGGGTGCGCGCCTGGGGAAGCAGGCGCAGTTGGCCGTCTTGTTCGGCAAAGCTGTCTGGCCGGATGATTTTCAGCCGTATCCAGCGCAAGACCAAACGATCCACATGTGGCCGCCACGGTTCGATCAGGTCGCTGACCAGGGCCTCATGCCGGTCGTTGGCTTGGTGCAGCACGCCCAGCCAGGGGTCCAGCCCGACCAGGCGCACGCCGCAGGCCAGGCGATGGCGCAGCAGCGCATAGCCGTAGTTGAGCAGGCTGTTGACGGGGTCGGGGGTCTGGCCATGTTGGCGTCGCTGGGCAAAGTCGCCCAGGGCTTGCACATGGTGTTGCAGCCAGCGGTGGTAGTGGCGGGCGGCCCAGCCTTCCCAGCCGCGCACGGTGTCCAGGCGTCGGGCATAAATCAGTGCTTGGCGCGCGCGCTCGATCTGGTGAATCAGGTGGTGGTCGCCGGCTTGGTAGCGCTGGCGAATCAGCCACAGGCAGCCGGCCAGTTTGTCGTCGATCAAGCGGGCGGCAAGCTGGGTGCGCTGCACTTCGTTCAGCGTGGCCCAGGTGGCGTGATGGGCGGCCAGGGTGCGGTTGCGCTGGGCTTCGGCCTGCTGGCCCGCCATGATCAGCGGTGTTTGTCCAGGCGGGGCAATCAGCACGGGAATGCCTTCTTGTGAGCAGGCGTTCAGCAAGGGGGTGCTGATTTGGCAGGGGCTGTAGATTTCCAGATGGGCGATGCGCATCAGCGGCAGCTTGAATTCGGCGGCGTCGTCATGGCGCACCACCAAATTGGCGTTGGCCAGGCCCAGGCGGGCACCGGGGGTGTGGCTGTCCAGCAAAAAAGGACGGCGCAGTTGCAGCGGGGCGGCGGCATCAGCATCAGGATGGGGAGCGGCGGCGTCCTGCTGAAGTTGAAAGTGCCCTTGGCCAAAGGTAAGCCGCTCTCCCAAACCGATGGCGGCAAACAGCGCCAGCCAGGGGTGCCAGGCGGGCAGGGCGTCGCCGCTTAGGCGCAGTGGGCCAATGCAGCCATTCAAAAACATCCGGTGGCCAGGTTGCGAGTGCGAGCGGTGCGCGGTGCGCCAGTAGCGCCAGGCAGAGGCGTCGATGTCGGGCGCAGGCGGCAGGGCGGCTTCTTGACCAAACAGTTTGCGCAGCCGGGTTTGGCAGATGCGGATAAAGCCGGCGGCATTCAGCGCGGTGTTGGCTTGGCCTGGCGCATGCGGCAGCGGAACCGGCGTTAAAAAGTCCAGGGTGAGGCTGGGCGTGGCGCTGGCGCTGTCCAGAAGGACGGCATGGGCCAGGCGCCAGGGTGAGAGCGCCGTCAGGGTGAAGTTTTGCGGGCTATCCGGGGCAAAGCGCAGTTGGAGTTGTTCTTCCCAGGCGGGCAGTTGGTGGGCGTCCAGGCCAAATAGTTGAAGGGTGATCAGCAGCGGCTCGCCAGCTTGCCAGGCCAGGGCATCTACGTGCTTGCCGGGGCAGCGCCATAGTTGCTTGACGTGGCGGGCGTCCAGCCCGGCGCGTTCGAACACGCCTTTGAATACGGCTTCCAGCACCACCAGCGGGTGCGCCCGGCGCGGCGCAGCGCGGGCCGTCAGGGTGAGGTCGATTTCCAGCCAGCTCAGTTGGGGCAGTTGGCCGACGTGCAGCAGCTCGCTCATGATGTTGCCAGCCCGCTGGGGGTGCGCAGGTGTGTTTCCAGCTGGGCCAGCAAGTCTTGGTATAGCGTCAGCGGCGATTGGTGGGCCGGGCCGATCAAGTCATGAATGACGGCGCTCACCTTAGGCTGATGCAGAAAGCAATGGCCAGGCTGGGGGCGCTGGCTGGCGGCAGGGTTGATCTGTTCAGACCAAAGCGTGGCACCGATAAAGCAGGCGTGGGCCTGCTGGATTTCTGCCTGGCTGAGCACGCTGTGGGTGTTGTAGTTGCGGTACTGGGAAGGTTTGTGCTTGCGATTGCTGTCGGCAAATGAAATTAAGCGACGAAAGCATTGATCCAATTGGCAAAGCGGTGTTCTGCCCAGTTCTTTTCCCCAGGCTTTAAGCTCCTTTTCCCCTACGGCGTTGACGCAATAAGCCAATGGGGTGTGTTTACCCTGATTGCTTTGCCATGCGCTCAGGGCTTTGTGTTTTTGTAGCTTGAGATTGGGCTGCTGCTGAAAACGGATATAGCGCTTTCGAGGCTGATATTCCGCCTGCTGCGCCTTAGCCCAGTGCTGGATGGCGTCAAGAAAAGCGGTTTCCAGAAAGGTCTGGCTGCCATTGATGGCTTCCAGCCAGCGTTCGTTCAGCAGGGCGGTTTCCACGCGGATGGCCACCAGCAGGCAGGCTGCGTGTTTGGCGGCGTCGAGCAGGGCTTGCAGAGCGGGGAATGTGGATGCCGGGCTGTCCACCGGGTTGCCGTTGAGCAGCTGCGCGGCCTGCTCAAGCGGACGCACCCAGCTTGTGGCTTGCGGGTCATGGTGAAATGGCGTGGCCATCGCCCAGGCGTCCAGTAGGGCGCCGCGTCGCACCAGCGCCAGGCATTGGCGGCGCACGCGCACGGCGTCAAGCGGGCTGTGCGATTGTTGGCCGGCCAGGCTGCGTTCGGGTTTGAACAGGTTCACCGCCTTGTCGTTTGTCAGCAGCCCGGCAATCTCGTTAAGCAACGGTTTGATGGGTGGCAAGCCGCCCATGGCACCAATCAGCAGGGGGCCGCTGCCTGCGTCATAAAACTGCGCCATGGCGGTTTCAATGCGCTGGGCAATGGCCGGGGCCACCGGGCTGTCGGCGCTTTCCAGCAGCTCATCGCCGCAAAGATATTGGGTTTCTTGGATATTGGCGGCGGCTACAGTGTGCTTGTCCTCCAGCCATTTGCGCAAAAAGGTATAGGTGGCGATGGGTTCTTGTTCGTTGGCGTGCTTGCGGTCGGTGCTGAGCACCAGCACATCGCTCAAGCCTGGGTTGGGCTGCGCGAGCCAAGCATTGAGCGCGGGCTCGATTTTGGGCAACACCAATTGCAGCAGATGGTTGTCGTCGTAGCGTGGCGCGGCATTCAGGCTGGTGTTGCCTGAGCGAAGGGTAAAGTCGAGGGCTGCGGGCTGCGGGTTGGTTTTCCAGCTGGTCAGCAGCGCCTCATGGGTGCGGTCTTGTAGCGTGGCGGGCAGATTGACCACGGTGGCGCGGTGGGCGTTATCCAGCAGCCATTGATGAAAACGCCGCACGCAGGATTTATCGGGCGCGGCGCGCCAGGTTTGGCCGTGGGCGTCGCGCAGCAGGATTTGCAGATCAGAGGTGCCATGGGTTAGCACAAGCTTGGCAGGGGTGTTCATGGGTTAGCGTCCAGGCGGGTTTTGAGGTCTTGGAAACTGTTTTTTAAATCGCCCCGCCGCACACGGGCGTGTTTCCTGCGCAATTGGGTGTGAAAATCGAAGATCGTGCCGTCCACAGTGGGGTAGCGCGCCTGGCCTTGGTCGGCCCAGCGTAGGGGTTTGAGCCAGGTGCCCAAATGGGTGGCGGCTGTATTGCCCCTGTCCCATGTGCTGCAGAGTTTGGCTTTTAGGGCGGCAAGGCAGGTGTCCTGTAGCTCTTTCCACGGCGTTTGGTTGCGTGTGGCCTGCCGCCATTGCCAGGTGTCGTTTTCTTGCCAGCGCGCAGCGTCTACGGTGAGTTGCACACTACCCAGCCCCAGTGGCTTGCCATAGCCCAGTTTATGGGCGTAGCCATGTTTGCTGGGCGGGAGGCCAAATTTTGGCCCAATCAGGCCGGGCTCCAGCGCGGTGAGCAGTGCGCCCAGCTCCCATGGGCGCAGGCTGTCAAAGCGCAGGGTGGCGCGAAACAGGCTGTCTGGCGCAGACAGCCATTGCACGCTGGGGCCGCGCTCGTCAGGGGTGTTGTTGGCATCTGGGTCTGACTGATAGCAGCGGGCGTCGTGTTTGGCGCTGGGCTGGTGGCGGTAGAACTTACGCCCGGCCAGGTCGCCGCCAGCGTCTGCGGGCAGGTCGCCATAGGTGACCAGTTTTTGGGGAAGTTCGGTTTGCTTGAGGTAGCACTCCACGGCGCTGGGGCGCGGCATGCCGAGTATGTGCAGTTGGATAGGTTTGCCGCTATCCACAAAGCGTTGCGCCAGTGATTTGCCGTCAGGCGCTTCGATGGCGGTGTTAAAGGTAATGCGGCCAGCCAGGCGCTTGAAGTGGCCATTGGCCAGCGGGGCATGTTCGGCCACTTGCCCATCAAGGGCGTAGCCAAACAGCAGGCGGCTGGCGGTCAGTTGCTGTGGCGCGCCGGCGTGGTCGGCGCATTCCTTGGGGTGCAGCGCCAGCGCCGGGCGGAGCTGCTCCTGGCCGTTTAACAGCCGGTTGCGGTAACGCACGCTGCTGGTGTAGCCCCAGCGGTAATAAAAATGGTGGCCCATGCTGCACACCGTGGGCGCGCCAGTAGCGGCGGTGTCGATTTCCACATAGATCAGTTGGTTGATGTTTAGCTTGGCGCTTTTCTTGATGGCGTGCTGGGTATCCGCCAAGGCATTGAGTTTTCCCTTTAATGGGTGACCAGGGCTTAAATGCCCATACTGGTCATTGGCAAGAATGCCTTGGGTTTGGTAGTAGGCGCGCAATACCGCCGAGGGAATGTCAATTTGCTGGGCGTCATGGCTGTCATACTGTTTGGCTGGCACGAGCACGGTCTGATACACATGGCTGTGCTTGCTAAAGGCTTGGGCAAGCAGGCCTTGGCCATCCTGGCCGCCACAATACGTAAAGTAGTAATGATCGAGATTGGTGGGGTTTTTTGGGTTTTCTTGCAGCCTCATGCGTGGTGCTGTGCCGGTCAATTCAACATGGTCGACCTTGCCTTGAATGACTTGCCCTGGCTGGTGCTGGCTGAATTGCTTTTGTGCCCCATCTCTAATGAAAACCACCGGGCAAGTCTTGGGCAATAGCTTGATGGTGATGGTGGCCTCGGGGCCCTCGCCTTCGGTGCGCACTACCACTGCCGCGCGTGGCTCTCGCTGAGGGCCGAAGTCAAGGTTGGGCCGGTAGGTGTAATGGTGTTCGCTGACTCGCTCCATGGGGGCTTGCAGCAGGCTGGACATGGCTGAACGCAGCATGCCTTTTAGGCTGCTGGCGCCAAGCAGCACACGGCCATCGTCCAGCATTTGCGGCGCCAGGGTGCTGTGCGTGGGGCTGTCTTTGTGTTGGTGGTTGCCCACAATCAGCGGGGTGAGGGCTTTCAGGGTGATAAGCAGTTCACCGCTGTAGCGCGTTTCGGTGTTGCTGCCGTCGCGCCACACCGGGGCATCGTGTATGGCGTGCTCGGCTTGGACGGGCAGAAAACCATAGGGAATAGGCGAGATGTTGCTGGAAGGGCTGGCCGCCCCTGATTTTTTTACGTGTGGTTTGCCGCTCATGCGCAGGCCTCCATGCCGGGAGGAATCAAACGCCAGGTCAGGCGTTTGCCGTTTTGGTGGTAGTGCTCGACTTCCAGTTGGTCTGGCAATGGGTTGTGCTGGGATAACCCAAAGCGCTGACGGTCGTGCCAGGAGAGTACGCGGTGTGTTTCGCGGTGCAGCTCGTCGATGCAGTGAGCGCCAGCAAAGGATGTCAGGCTCCAGGTGATGCACAGGCTTGGTTGTTCACTCAGCGGATGAGCATCGTGAAAATGCCGCCAGCGCCCGGCTTCAAAAAGGCTGGCGGCCAATAGTGGCAGGTCGTCCAGGCCATCTGGCAGGCGCTCAGCCAGCGGGGCCAGGCCGGGCAGAGGCCCCCGTAAACGACTGCCATTGCGCTCGGGCAGCCAGGCGCGCGGCTCCAGGGAAATCCATTGCCGGGTGTCGGGGGCAAGGTATTGGCGCAAGAGGTCAAGGGTCAGCCGTTCGGGCAATTCGGTGCGTTGTAGATAGAGTTGGCAGCTGGGGGTCATGGTTTGGCTCCTTGGCGGGGGCTGCCCAGGGGGCGCGTGTCGATGTGGTCGAGTGTCCAGCGGATATGCCCGTGTCCGCGCCAAATGCCGCCGCCCAGCGGCAGTTGGCCATCACCCAGAGCATTCAGCAGTTTGCGCAGTGGCGCGGCCAGATTTTCTGCGGCTTGCTCGGAGTCAGCTTCAATGCAGGCTTGCCAGTGAAAGGTGGCGTGGGCAAGGCTGAGCCGGTCAAATTTGGCGGATTCATATGCGCCGCCGGTCAGTTCGTCTATGGCGACGTGTTGTTGCCAGATCATTTTCCAATTGTCATCCACCAGTGTGGCATCCGCCACGCGCAAGCAGCCCGCGCGTTCGGTGTCGCCAAACAGGGTGTTCAGCAAGGCCATGTCGCCGCCCGTGGCGCGATAGTGGCGTTCCAGTTGGGCGCGCCAGACGCCGCGCAGGCTGGCGCCTGGCACATAAGGCATCAGCGCGCCGTCAGGGCCAGGCATGGCGGTAATGCTGAAGGCGGGGACAAAGTCTGCTTGAGAAAAGGCTATGCCCTGTGGGGCAATCACTCGGGGGAAAAAAGCCTGGGCCTGTTGCTGCATGCGGGCGTGGCCGCCAATCGAAAGCGTGTCCAGGCCATAGCCTTGGCCAAATGCATCTTGCCGTTCTCCCACGCACAAGTTGCCTTCAAAATGCACCTCGACGCGGTCGGCATGGGGTGGCTTGGGGTGTAGGGCGCACAGGGCGGGCAGGTCCAGCACGGGGACATGGTTGTTTTTGAAATGCGCAATCCATTCTGCGGCGCTGCGTTCAGGGGCAAAGGCATCAGGCCATAGCCGGATATGTCTGGCGTCAAGGCGAAGAATGGTGATGTCTTCCAGGTGGCACCAGCCATAGCCGTGTCGGCTGCCGCGCCCTAGCCGGGCGGCACCTGGCTGTGTCCAGGCGGTTAGTGCGGCGGCGGCCAGGGCTTCGAGCTGAGCTAAATCGGCATCGGCGGTGGGGACAATTTCCAGCTCAAAATGCCAGGCGCTGCCTGTGGGCAGCGCTTCCAGGCTGAACAGGTGATCGTCTTTGGCGGCGTGGGTGCGCGCGTCGATGCTGACATGCTGAAAAAACGCTGTTTGCCGTTCTGGTTCCACAAGGTGGGCGTGAGCAAAACGCCAGGCGGAAGGCGTCAGCGTGTTTTGGCTGTGCGTTGCGGCAACGCCGCCAGTGGTGATGGCCGCAGGCAGCGCGCCAGCCAAGGCGCGGGCGGTGGCGATAAAGCAGCCGGCCAGTGTGCTGCCACGCAAAACGGGCCGGCCTTGGCCGTCGCGCGCCAGTGGGCTGTTCACCAGGTGATGCGGATGGTTGCCGCCCACATTAAGTGGGCTGTCCTGCACGAGGCGAGCAAATACCAGGGTGCGATAGGGGGTCATTGGCAATTGTCCTCCGGCTTGGAAGAGGGCATGGCGCTTTGCCAGCGCACAAAGTAGTCCAGCAGAGCTTGGGCGTCGCTGAGCGGCATAGCGAAGATTTCATCGTAAAAACAGCGGTAGCACGGGTGATCCACAAATGCCTTCCAGGCGTGCCCCCCCTGTTTGTCTGCCGCTTGCTGGAGCGTCTCAAAGACCTTGGCCAGTGCTTCTGCGTGGCTGACCGCCCGCACATGGCCGCGAAAATCGCCCCACTGGCTGGCGCTGGGATGCACTTGTGCGGCACCAAATTTTTGTTGCCATCGATAGGCGGCTTGGCATAGCTGTTCTGTGCGGCCAGGCGCTGGCGCACTGGCTTGGCGCGGCGCGGACGCCAGGGGGCTTGGCGCGGGCAGCTTGTCCAGCCGAAAGCGGCCAAAGCCTTCTTCGGGGCATTCTCCCAGCACTGGGCGGCGGCTCAGCGCCGCGCACACCTTGGGAGCATCGGGGCCGGTGATGCGAATCACCGATCCGGCCTTGATGGCGCGTTGGGCTTGGCGAGGCAGGCCGGTAGCCGCATTGAACCCAAAGATGTCATGGCTTTCACTGAATGCTTGGGCTTCAGACAGCGCGCTATCTGGCAGGCCGGCCAGTTCGGCAACAACCTGGGGGGTAAGCCGCTGGTGAAAGTTGCCCAAGCCATCGCGGGCAATCAGGTCGCTTTCCAGCAGCAGGGTAAAGTCGCTATCTGTGGCAGCGGCATGCGGATGTGCCGGCAGCCAGTGGATTTGCTCAATCACCAGCGGACGCCCACCGCGCCCCATGCGCAGCCATTGCTTGCTAAGCGCACTCAGGGCATCAGCCAACACCGCCGCTTGTGTTGGCGTGCTAACCAACAGGTCAGCAACAAACAAGGTGCGCTCGGCAATTTCTTCGGTGCTGAACAAGGCTTGTTCATGGGCGTTTTCATCGCTGGGCGTCCGGGTGTGCAAACGCTCGATGATTTGGGGCGCGTAGCGTTGCCAGGGGGTGTCTGGGTGTGGCCGGAAAAGATATTCGCCTTCTTTTGGCCGCTTGAGCTTGCCTGGCGGGCGCTTGTCGGCCTCTGGGTTCATTTGGTCGTATTCTTGTCGCGCGCCAAGATGGTTGCCGGAATCTGGCTGCGCCCACCATGGCAGGCTGGTGTTTGCCGCACAGGTTTTGGGCGCACCGATGGAGAGGGGGATAGGCAAAACTTCGATGTGGGCAAGTGCGTTGGTGTCGAGCTCAGGTTCAGGCAAAGGCAGGGCATCGCCCCATGAGAGGGTGTCTGCCAGCAGGGCGTGGGCCCATTCGGCGTGCTTCATCGCCAGGCAGGCGGCTACTACGGCACCGCGCAGGCTGCGCCCGCGAATAAAGGTTTCGCTGCTGATCAAGTTGCCGGGGTGGCCAGTGCGGGCCAGGCATACGGGGTCAAGGTTGCGCAGCAGCAGCCGCAAACGAGCAGGGCGCTCAGGAGGGGCGCGCCATGTGCGGGCATCGTGTTGGCCATGTTCCGACCATTGCCAGCGCACCAGACCATGCCCTCGATTGCGTCCGCCACCCAGGCGATGGCAGCGGGCGAGGATGGCCTTGAGCAAGTCTTCGTCACTGAGCGACGTGTCATGATCGGTTTGAGCGCTGTTCTGGTCGTTGGTGGTGTGGGTGTCGTTTTGCTCAGGCAGCATCGCTTCCATGACAAAACAGCTGCCGGCTGGCGCGCATTCCACGAAGCGCAGTGATTCTTCTTGGGCGGTGCCGGTGGGGCCAATTTGGGTACTGCCCCACCGTATGGTGGGTTTTTCGGTGTCGGCGCTGAGATAGGCACTGGTGAATTGCAAGCCGCCCTGCCCTTTGCCGGAACGGCCAAACAGGCGCTCAATGCGCTCGCGGGTCAGCGCCGTGGGCTCAAGGCGCAGCCATTCGTTGGCATGGGCGCGCAATACCCCCTTGATGTGGCTGGCAGGCAAAATGGGCCTGCCGTGTCGATCTCTGACGTGCCTGGCGTCGATGTCGCCCCAGCCGGCCCCGGTGCCAATGTGTAGGTCTTCGCGCAGCTCAATGCGCAATTGCAGGCGTTTCATGTTGTGTGCTCCTGAGCGCTTTGGCGTTTTCGGTTGATTTCGATTAGCTCAACAAGGTCAGCCAGCACATTGCGTGTCAGCCCCTCTTTGGATTGAAGCAGGTCATCCTGTGGAAAAGCGCTCAGGGCATTCTCAAGCAATGCGCCCATGCCTTGCGGCAGTTCACACCAGGCCAGCTTGCCCAGAAAGGGGCCTTGGCGCAGGGTTTCCCGCAGGGCATGCAGTTGTGAGCGTGCCATTGTTGCAGCAGGCTCCACCAGTTTTTCACTGGCTTCCAGCAGTGCGCCAAGGCTTGCCGGGCCGAGAATGGGGTAGGGCTTGCCGCTTAGCGCTAGGGTGGCGGTCAGGCTGTCGGCCCGACGTTCCGCGATGGGGTCATCCACCCAGGTGGCGGTGGTGATGTGCCAGTCAGCGACAGAGCCTTGCGAGGCATCAGCCCGAAAGCGTTGTTTGGCGCTGTCGGCCAGTGTCTCCGCCATGGCGTGCAGACGATGGAAAGGAAAGGTTTCTTTGGCAATGGCGATGCCTGCGCCAATGCTGATGGGCTTTTTATCACTCAGGGGGATGTCTTGGAGCGCTTGGGCATAAGCGTGGACAAAGGGCAGCGCATAAGAGGCAGCGCAGACCAGCAGGAGGTCATCGCCCCCCAGCATGAGCAGCTGATAGCGCTTGGGGGCATCGGCAAAAATTGTGGTGAGCGCGGTGGCCAACGCGCGTCGGACCGCCACGCGCATGCTATGAAAAAAACGCTCGCCATAGGCTTCTCTGGCCAATCCGGTCACAGAGGCCGGCGCGGTTTCTTGCCAGTGTGTGTAGCGCTGGCCAATGCTGTTGCCGTCAGCGTGAATAACAGCAAGATAATCCCCCTGGGTGAGGTCGCTCAGGCTTTCTGGCGGCATGTCAGGGCAAGGAATCAGCCGGTGTTGTTCCAGTAGGCCAATCAGGTCGCCGGGTTGCTGGCGGAACTGTTTGCCCTGTTCTTCCAGAACACGTTCTTCTACGCTGACAAACGCTCCTTTTGCGTTGCGGCTTTCGGCTGGCCGGTTGCCCAGATGCTGGCTGACCTGGAAAGCAGGGTGTTGAAACAGGCACTCGCCAATATTAGGAGGCAGGACTTTTTGGCCATCGCATTGTGCTTCAAGCAAGATGCCCGGCAGTATTTTGGCGATGTAGGCATGAGCTTGGTGAATGAAACCATGCGCCTGTTCGCGCGTAGGAAAGGTGGCTATGAAGTGGCCGCCATCACGCACCAATACGCCGTATTCTTGGTAAATTCTGGCGGGATCATCCATCAGCGTGGCGTGTAAGTCGCTTGGCTGCCTGCACAATGGGTCCGCTGGATCCGCCGCGGGCAAGTGCTGAATGAGCGTGAGGTCTGCCTTGGCACCGCTACCTTGGGCGAGCAGGGGCAAATCCATGCGGATCGCACGCCCTAAGGTGGCATTGGCACCAAGCATGGCGCGCAACCGTGGGGAGGCAAACAGGTAAGTCTGGATGCGTTTGAATTCGAGCTCGATTTTGTGCATGTGTGATGACTGTGGAAGATGTGTGATGAAAGCAATTGCGCTTTCTGGCGGAAAGACGCGTTTATGGACGCCAGGGTCAGCGTGATGGATCGCTGGGCTGGGCCTCTGTTCAATCCCCCCATACTCTATGGCAAATTCGGGGTGGTAAGGCCAGCCGGTTTGCGGATAATGGAAACGAGTAGACGCAAGATGGATTTTGATAGCATATCACGCTGCGGCACGCGTTCTCAGTTCGCATCAAAGCGCTGGATCCCGGTTTTCGCGGGGATGGCTATTTTTCAGTGCTTCCTCAGAAATCCAGAAAGGCGCTGATTGATTCAGACAAGTTTTGATTTAGGCCGACTGTTTTTACAAATTTTACAAACCACTGGGAGAAGGGGCGATTGCTCCTGTGTGCTTCTGGATGAAGCCGTATGGAACAAGTGCCCCCTCCACTGATCTGCCGTCTCTGTGCCCTGCTCAATACCGTGCGCGCAAGGTCAGCGCCACATGGCGTGGGTCGCCGTAGGTGTTGTAGGTGTGGGTGCCACTTCCCTGTCATGACTGTCCAGCGCGCCGGCATCGACGTAGTAGCCGGGGTGGTTGGCGTCAGCCAGCGCGCGGTGTGGGGCGCTGATGGAAGCAGAAGAGAGACTGCAGATGATGTAAGTGCAACTCATGGATGGGGCCGCCGTTGGCTTGGCCCCTATTGCCGGGGAAAACGGTCAGTGCCGTGTTTCACCAAACACTTCGTCCAGTGACTTGGCATCCAGTACCCGGTCGCCCCAGGTTTCCAACTGAGCCGGCGTGGCAGTGGCAATGTTGGCCAGCTGTGTGGCCGACAGCGCGCCGAAACGGCGGGTCAACAGTCGTTGCAGCAACAAGGCTTCACCCTGCTGAATGCCTGTCTGCATGCCTTTCTGAATTCCCTGCTCCATCCCCTTGGCAATCGCCTGGGCTTCCCAGCGGTCAATATTGGTTTCCAGCATTTCCATCCCTTTCGTCAATTCTTCGGCATCGGGCACGGCCAGTCCGGGCATTTTGCGCTGCAGCCGGTGTTTTATCCAGCGCGTCACCACCCGGTCGATGCGTTGCTTGAACGGAGATTGGGCGACGGCGTCAGCCAGGTTGCGGATGGCGCGTTTGGCCGCTGCGCTGTCTGGTGTGTGTTCAAAACAAAAGGGCGCAGGGTGGTGTAGTCGAGCAGGGCAGTAGCGGGTGGAGGCGCTTGCCCGGCTGTTGCTGGTTGGCCAGTGGAAACCTGATGACGTTTGTCGGGTCAATTGCGGTAGAGGCATTCACAATGGAGAGGTGTGATGA
>ERZ724523.1355-NODE-1355-length-14351-cov-9.148153_pt1 | contig 14351 bp, 14 predicted proteins | sample MGYA00376056_ERZ724523 | MGnify/ENA primary metagenome ERZ724523 (study PRJEB28724, sample SAMN07190888) | wastewater metagenome | isolation source: influent of sewage treatment plant in Hong Hong | place: USA: Christiansburg, Virginia | collected 2016-03-01 ... | reverse complement strand
GAATAAAAGACTTCTTTGATTTATCTAAGTCAAATGACCACTTAATATTGAAATATTGATTAAAAGAAACAAAAGATTGGCAGTTAGAAAAAAATAGAAAATCAATATTTGATGGAGATAAAATATTACCGATAAGTTATAGAATATTTGATGATAGATATATTTATTTCTCAAAAAATATTGTAGATAGGGATAGGAAGGCTATTATGCAAAACTTGCAATATGCAAATCTTGCATTAACTATATCTAAGCAACAAAGTAGTTCATGATTCCAACATATTTTCATATCAAATAAAATACAAGAATCTTGCTTGATTTCTTTGCAAACAAAAGAACAGGGTGATACTTTCCCTCTCTATCTCTACTCTGATTCGAACAGCACCACCCCACCCTTTGGGCACCCCTCCAACGGAGGGGAATCTTGCCATATTGACGCTTCTCAATGAGGGGAGTTCTTGAATCGGGTAGCGAATCTTGATCCAATGATTTGGAACAAGATTAATGAAAGAGTGGGGGAGACAACCCCTGAGGAGATTCTCGATTATATCTATGCTGTGCTTCACTCGCCGAGCTATCGTGAGAAATACAAGGAGTTTCTCAAGATTGATTTTCCACGAGTGCCGTATCCGAAGGATCGTGAGTCGTTCGATGCTCTTGTGAAGCTCGGTGGGGAACTCCGTGTGCTTCACCTCCTCGAGTCTCCGAAAGTAGAGGAGTATATCACGACCTTTCCAGTCGCTGGGACAAATGAAGTGGGGAAAGTGCTTTCTCGTCTTACGGATATTCCTTCACACGGAAGAGAAATATTGCCTGAAAATTCCCCTTCTGCAGAAGGGGTGGCATTTGACGCAGGAGAATGACGGGGTAGGTTCCCTCTACGTAAACTCTGAGATCTTCCGTACAATCCACTCCTCAAAGAGCGAGCAAGAGAATTACGAACACAAGGAATTCTCTCAGAAGTCTTGTTCTGGAGTATGGTGAAAAATAAGCAAATATTGTGATTGGATTTTGATCGTCAGAGAATTATTGGGAATTATATCGTTGATTTCTATCTCTCTTCGCTTGGGATGGTTTTTGAGATCGATGGATCAAGTCATGATGATAAGATGGAATATGATGCAAATCGAGATGAATTCTTGCAATCATTGGGTCTCCAAGTGATACATATTCTCGATCATGACGTGAAGAAGAATATAGAATGAGTGATGCACATTGTGAGGGAAAGTATCGAAAAACGAAGATTGGAATTTGAGGAAACCACCCAGCCCTCTGGACAACCACCCCACCCTGTCGGGCACCCCTCCATGGGAGGGGAATTTTCAGAACAAACACAATATGGAGCATCTTGAGATGATTTTCTGGATATCTATATCAATGATATTCAATATTTTGGCAGCGTGCCACGTGTTGCATGGGAGTTCTATATCGGATGATATCAGCCAGCACAAAAATGGCTCAAAGATCGCAAAGGTCGAACACTCACTTGGGAGGATATTGCACATTATCAATCGATGATTGTTGCATTGACTGAGACCGCGAGAGTGATGGGAGAGGTGGATAAGGTTTTAGAGGTGTAATTTTTACTTTATGTGAATAAAGTGGAATTTTATATGCACTGAATTCATTGCATTCGTCTGGAAGCAGTGATATGCATGTATTTTTTGAGGTTTTCTTCTTTTTTGTTTCATTGTAACAAAGTTTTTTTATCCGATAGATTTTCTCTATCGCTACGATGCTTTATTGCTCTTGGCTCTCGGTTTTCAGATAGCACTCCTTGCTCTCAAGCTGGAACAATGGAGAGAAGTGATAGTTATTGGGATATTTCATATGGTAGCTCTCTGTATGGAGATATTTAAGACGCTTCCATCGATAGCCTCTTGGTCTTATCCTGAGCCGTTTGTGATTGGGATTTTAGGTGTCCCACTGTTTGCTGGATTTATGTATAGCGCTGTTGGGAGCTATCTTGCTCGTGTATGGAGGATATTTGATTTTCGATTTGTGAACTATCCGAACATATCTTGGTCGGTAGCTCTTGCACTCGGAATTTATGTGAATTTTTTCACACATCATTTTATTGCTGATGTTCGATATTTTTTGGTCTTATGAGTATTGTTCCTTTTTTGACGCACAAGAATCTATTTTACTCCACGCAAAACTCCCTATTCGATGAACTTAGTATTGTGATTTTGCTTGGTAGCAATATTTATCTGGTTTGCTGAGAATATCGCAACCGCTATGAATGTATGGATCTATCCGAATCAGTCGATCACATGGGCATTCGTAAGTCCTCAGAAGATACTTGCATGGTTTTTGCTGGCCATTCTCAGCTTTGTTCTCGTGAGCCTTATTCATAAGCCAAAAAGTATCTAATATGTCGTATACTCTCTATATCCTCCGTTGCGCGGATAACACTCTCTATACGGGTATCACTACTGATATTTTCCGTCGTCTCATAGAGCATAATAGCTCGGAACTTGGTGCAAAATATACTCGCTCTCGCAGACCTTGCATTCTCGTACATAGCGAAGGTGGATATACGCACTCTGAGGCACTGAAGCGAGAGATCACTATCAAGAAGATGAAGAGGGAAGAGAAATTAAAAATCATACAAAAGCAGTAAAACTATTTTTACTGCTTTTATTTTTGACAATATTTCTGAGTTCTGCTACGCTTAAGAGGTAATTATATTTTTGATCATTTTATGTCTGATACTACTACCGTTACAACTACGAAATCCTGGGGATCTCGTATCAAATCAGCGCTTGCTGGAATTATTGTTGGACCACTCCTTATCATTGGTGGTTCTGTACTACTCTGGACGAATGAAGGAAACAATGCTCGAATGATTGCCGGTATGAATGAAGGACGCAAGTCTGTTGTGGAGATCCAAGAAAATTCTATCGATCCAACAAATGAATGAAAACTTGTTCATCTTGTGGGTGATGCAACAACCTCTGATATACTTCGTGATCCGGAAGTTGGCCTGAGTATTACGGGTATTGTCCTCGATCGTCACGTAGAGATGTATCAGTGGGAAGAGAAGAAGCATACCGAGTCGCATGATAATGTTGGATGAAGTGAAACTACGACGACGACTTATACGTATTCAAAAGTATGGGATTCTGACAAACATAATTCTTCCTCATTCAATACTACAACTGGTCATGAGAATCCAAAAGGTTGGAAGTATGAATCTCAGATGTGGCATGCTACACAGGTCAATATAGACCAATATAATCTCACATCAGAATTGATTGGCAAGATTGATCCAACTACGCCTATCAATCTTGCATCTCATGGGGTGATGACGCAGAGTGGTGAAATCATTTCTGGAAATACGCTCTATGTTGGCGCGAATCAAAATAGTCCTGCTATAGGAGACCTTCGTGTTACTTATAAAGTTGCCGAGAGTCCCCTCAAACTCAGTATTCTTGCAAAACAAACACAAAAATCTCTCTCTACCTATATTGCAAGTTCTGATGCGGATATCACTCGTGTATCAGCTGGCAATAAGAGCGCACAAGAGATGTTCGCAGATATGGAATCAGAAAATACTCTTATGACATGGATATTTCGTGGTGTTTGATTTTTTCTTATTTTTATTGGATTTAGCATGTTTCTCTCGATCCTCCCAATGCTTGCTATGTTCCTACCATTTCTTGGGTATGTTGTTAACTTTGGGGTATCCTTGCTTGCTTTCCTTGCGACCATTGTTCTCGGTGGAGGAGTCGTTATCACGGCATGGTTTGTGTATCGGCCTTTGTTCGCCTTACTTATACTGACGATTGTCGGCATTATTGCTTGAGGAATTGTCCATGTTCTTCGTATGAAACATAGAGAAAATACTCAAATACTTACTTCAACTGATGTACCTACAACATCAACTCCAAGTCTTCCACCCACACAGCTATAATAAAAAACTCACCGATTCCGGTGAGTTTTTTATTGCAGTGAAGTTATTGAGCTTTTCGTGTATTGATAAGTACTCGCATTGCCTCTATGCTGGCAAAGATCAGCATAAAGAGGAGAGAATAATTAACTGCTGGATGTTCATTGAGAAAACTCGCTATAAAATTATGTGCAAAGGTATTCACGAGAAGGAGTCCTACAAGTGCAAAGATGATCACTGGGCTTTTTGTGAGGACAAATGTTTCGATCTTCTTTTGTGCAGCTGGTGGAGTGAATCGTTCCTGGAGAACGTAGAGTCCGATGGCGAGTATACCGAAGATGAGAGGGAAAATGTTCGCACCGAATGTGAGTCCACTTACATCACCAGTGCCCTTGAGGATCATCTCCATAGCAACGAAGAATATCATCATAAGACCAATCCAACTGATGGCTGGATATTTAGTGAGGAGATTTGCCATGGCTGTCGCAGCGAATGCCATAAGAAGAATGGATACAAGGAGTCCAATCACGAGAACGAGAAAATTTCCATGAGCAGCTCCAGCAACACCGAGTACATTATCGAGTGACATGGAGAGATCCGCTATGATAATCGTCCAAAGTGCTGCGCCAAGCGTTGCAGGTGCCTTTGATTCTCCATGATGTTCTTCGCCACCCACACGAAGTTCTTGGTAGAATTTGAATACAACATAGGCAAGCAAAAGCCCACCAAAAAGTACAAGTCATTTGATCGCGAGAAGCTGAAGAGCAATAACTGAGAGAATGATTCGTAGAACCGTTGCTCCTGCAATACCAAAGATAATCGCTTTCTTCTTATCTTTTGCTGCGAGTCTCTGTGTTGCAAGTCCAATGAGTATAGCATTGTCAGCACTCATGACAATATCGATCATGATAACATTCACGAGCATAGCAAATCATGCTGGAGTAAAAAGGTCATGCCATCCGTGAGCAAGGCTTTGCATGATTCCATCGATAAATCCTTCCATATTGTTCATTAATTATAGTGCGAGCATTATACGATTTTTCTGAGATTGCAAATATTTTGAAAAAAAATTGCGAGAAGTGTTCATTTTGCTATAATCAAGTGCCATTTTTGGAAATTTTTTTGTATTCTCCTTTCTTTCTTGAAATATGTCAAAACCTTTGTCAAAACCGTTGAGTTCGAAGCCAGTGAATTTTTCCAACACGATTGAAATAGTCCTTTTCGTCACTCGAGCTGATGCATTCTTGATGCTCCGAAAAAAACACCCAGAAATTACCTCAGAAGTTTGGGATCTACCCAATGGTATGCTCGGGAATGCTGAATCAATAGCATCAGGTGCAAAGCGAATCGCACAAGAGACACTTGCTCTTGATCTCAAAAAATTCTCCATTCTCTCAATCGCAGATCCGATTGAATCGACAGGATTTGGATATAGTATTGGGATCTTGGTTGAGTCATATGCATGAGCGCCTGTTATTAGCGATGCAAAGACATTCGAAGAAATCCGATTCTTCACAGAAGTGGATATGCCTGACGATATGACCTCTCGTGCAGTACAAGTTATTGAAAATAAGCTTCTCTGATCTATACATCCCCTCAACCGTAGCGAATAATTATGAGTACATCAGAACAACATTCAGCTATTTCTCCAGAATTCCTCTCGTATTTCGGTGAGGAATTTTTCAGTGATCCAGCCGAACTCCAAGAATTTATCACCGCCCTCAAGAAGCCTCTTCCGAAGACTCTTCGTGTCAATACAAATCGTATTTCTCTCGCGGATTTTGAGCTCCTTGCCAAGAAGAAAAAGTGGGAACTCACGCCAACCCCGAATCCTCGAGTATATCGAATTGATCGAGCTGATACACGACTTGCACTTGGGTCGACTCCGGAACATCTCTCTGGGTATTTCTATATTCAAGAGTTGGCGGCATCTTTCTCAGTTCAGGCTTTTGAGAAAACTCTCTCGAGCGAAGAGCTCCTTGCACCGAGCGTCATCCTCGATATGTCCGCATCTCCAGGTGGCAAGACAACACAACTCTCAGAGACATTCCCAAATTCATTCGTTATTGCGAACGAGCCGTCAAAAGATCGACTTCCGCAGCTTATCGAAAATACGGAGCGAATGGGTAATCTCCGAATAGGCATCACTCCATATAATGGTCTTGCTTACCAGTCGCTTCCTGAATTCTTTGATCACGTTCTTCTCGATGCTCCTTGTTCTGGAGAGGGAACAGTGTTCAAGAATCCAAGCGCTCTGCAATATTGGAGACTGAAATCTGTCAAAACACTTGCTCGTCTACAAGCAAAGCTTCTCGCAGCAGCACTTACAACTCTCAAGGTGGGTGGTACACTTGGTTATTCTACCTGTACACTCAACCAATTTGAGAATGAATGAGTTCTTGAAGAAGTAGCTACTCTCTTCCCTGGCTGTTTTGAGGTGATCTCTCAGGAGCGCTCTTGGCCTCATAAGGGAAATACTGGGTGATTTTTTGTGGCAATACTTCGTAAGACTAAAACTCTCGGTGAAAACGGAGATCGATCGCTCAAGCCATCGACTCATATTTCCCTCGTACGATCACTCAGCCATGCTTTTGAGCGATTTGTGCCAAAGATTCGACCGGGTGTACAATATATGGAACATGCAAATACATTGCTTGCAACCAATTATTCTGGGGATATGAAGAGAATTCTTGATAGCTTGAGTCTTATCCGTTGTGGCTCAAGCATTGCTCGCAAGCAAGAGGGTGGGGGAGAAGTTCTCTATATCTCAGGACGTGATGGAATCTATGCTCCGATGAAAACGTACATTCTCTCAGAGAATGAGGCTATCGCATGGCTCATGGGGGAAGAGATTTATACGGATCATCTCATGCCTGATCTGTCTTCGCCACTCGTATGAGAGAGTGACCTTGTCCTCCTCAAAACAGAATATGGAGTATCTCTTGGTATTGCTCATGAGGATAAATGAATCCTTGTGGCGCGTATACCGTCAGAATGAAAAATTAAGAAATATGATAATAAAAAGAAGTAACCAACTGGTTACTTCTTTTTATTACATAATTATCCCAAAACTATATATCAAAGTAATGAGATCAAAGTGACGCTAACTATCAATATAAAAATGAATTGAAAATAATATATAGATTTGCTATGCATTATATGTTGAGGGCTTTTAGAATAATATTCTTTATAGAGAGTAGAATTTCTGTTTAATATAAAAATTATGACAATAATGCTACCAACAATTTCAGCTATAAGGATATATGCCATATTGCTATCTATCGGTCAACGTCAGTTCTGCTTTAGTAGCATAAAGAATGCTAAGAAAGCAATAATAACATATGTTACTCACATACATATCCAAGTTACAATTATATTTATCAAAAAAGGATAAATATAATTTAGAAACGATTTTATATTATTCATATCTTTATTTTTATAATACTAATGTTTTCCCTATTTTTTTGCAAATGTAATTTCTTCCGTTCGTTGTATTTTTGCTTGTAGCTCATTTTTTTGTGATCCTGCATGATGTGTAATTTTCGCGAGAAATATTCTCATGGATTCGCATATTTCACTGGTAATATCATTGTTGAGGCGAGATCGAAGCGATATAATGATGAGGTAACTTATGGAAAGTCCAAGTAAGAGTTGGAACTGAAAATACCAGAAGAATATTGCCATTATTCCGATGATACTCGACCCGAAGAGAGATCGGTAAATGCTCATTTTTCTCTGTTTGGTAACGATTGCTGCAATTATTGATACAATAGGAAAATGAAGCAAAGGAATGAGTATGTGTGTGCTGACTTTTGGGAATTGTTCTCGATAGATATGACTTGCTGAGATGTATTGTTGGTATCTATTTGCTGTGATTTGTCTGAGGGATATTTCACTCGTATGTTCTTGGATGCTTGAGTGAATATAAGGGATGAGACTAAGAATAATAAGCTCGATTTCTTGGCGAGTGGGGAGCTTTGCTATGAATTCATTGAAGTTCTGTCTGTGTAGAAAAAAAGCATTGATGATGATGTAGCTTGCAATTGCAAGATAGAAAAACCCGAGAATCACAGCCGTACTCGATACGGGACTCGAGAGGATAAGCATGAGAAAAAGTGTGACAAAGAACGATGAAGCAATATAACCTCAGCGAACAATCTCTCGAATATCACCTCGATCAAAGAGGCTCGCGGAAACAAATGGTATATAGGAGAGGAGTGTGAGAGTTTTTGACTGTTCCGTAGGAAGGTCAATATGTGATAAATGACTTTTTTCTTCTGGATTGAATACTCGTTCATTCGTTGTTTCCTTTACGAGGAGTCATTGTGAAGCTTGGTATGCTCCACGTATGAGAACACTTATTATTGATACACTGATAATAATATTGAAACACTTTGCAAGACTCAGGTCAATGATCGGAATATGAAAACCAGCAAGAAAGCTACTCAATGCAAAGAGAAAGAGTCACCAGATAATGACAGCAATGAGGAGAATTTTTGACGCATTCTTTGCATGTGATTGTACGAACGGATGACTGAGATTTGGATTGGAGTGGGCCAGAAGAAAAAGCGGTCATAAAAGGAAGTATGACAGTACAGCGTTTACTTTCGTTTGTTCGGATAATTCGTTTTGCATAAGAATCTTTTTGTGTATATTACCATATATTTCTCGAGAAAGCCTGTATTTTCTCTTGATTCATTCATCATTTTCCCTCTTATGAACCATTCACGTGTTATTCTACGCACCAACTACGGTGATATTACTCTCGAACTTACTGATGATCTCACACCACGAACGGTAGAAAATTTCCTCGGACTCATTCGCAAATGATACTATGACGGTGTTATCTTTCATCGTGTCATCAAGGATTTTATGATTCAATGAGGTGATCCAACTGGAACAGGACGCGGAGGTGAGAGTATTTTCGGTGAGAAATTTGATGATGAATTTCATCCAACTCTCAAACATGACAAGGGTGTTATTTCTATGGCAAATGCTGGTCCAAATACGAATGGGAGTCAATTTTTCATTGTGCATGCTCAGAATACATACTATCTCGATGGTCGACATAGCGTTTTTGGTCGAGTGGTTGAAGGGATGGAGGTTGTAGAAGATATTGCAAATGTTCCAGTCGATCGATCTGATCGTCCTATGAGTGATGTGGTGATTGAGCGAGCAGTTGTTGTCGGAGATGAGGTGTAATATATTGTTTGAAATGAAAAAATCCCTCAATTTTGAGGGATTTTTTTAAATCTTCGTCATTATGCAATTTCTTGTAGGATAAGCATTATCAGAAAAACTATGTAAATACTCACAAGTACTCCACCCCCGACACGAGTGAGGATGTGATGATTGGTGAGATGACTGCGTCCAAAGTACCCGAGGATGAGCACCATAATCGGTGCCATGAGTCCAATGAGGATGTCCCGTACTCATGAGTCGAGAAATGGAAGTGGAGCAATAACACTCGATATTCCCAGGATAATCAAGATATTCATGATATTTGATCCAATAACATTACTTAGCGCAATATCACTATTTCATTTTCTTGCTGCGATGATCGAAGTTGCAAGCTCTGGTGCGCTTGTACCGACTGCTACGATCGTGAGTCCGATAATCGTCTCAGACAGTCCAAAGCTCGTAGCTACTGTGACTGCTCCATCGACGAGGAGTTTACCTCCAATAAGGAGAGCTAATATACCACCTCCGATCCATACCAACACTTTTCCGAGAGAGTGGCTCGACTCGATGAGCTCCTCATCTTGATGATCGAAGCTATGATGCTTGATTGAGTAGAGTATGTATGCGACAGCTACAGAGAGGAGTATAAGACCATCTATACGACTGAGGAGATTATTGCCCGCTCCATCGATAAGAACATCACTAGTCATGAGGAGGAGCAAGAGTGTCGTGAGTATGACAAATGGAATGTCGAATCGGCGAGCAGTTTTTGATATTATCACAGGTGCGATCAGAGCACTCAGACCAAGAATGAGGAATATATTTGCGATATTTGATCCAGTGACGTTCGCTATAGCGATTTCTGTGTTGCCCTGCAGACTTGCGGTTACAGAGACGATGAGTTCTGGCAGACTCGTGCCAATAGCAACGATGGTGAGACCAATGATCGCTTGTGAAATTTTGAATCGCTTGGCAATACTGACAGCTCCATCGACGAGGATATTGCCTCCGAAAGTAAGGAGTCATAGTCCACCAGCGATTGCGAGGAGGGCGAGGGGAAGGGAGAGTTCCATAAAAAAAATGGTAAATGTGCTCTATTCTATAGAAAAATGAAAAAAAGAAACTCTCCCGTTGAGAAAAGTGTTACAATTGCAGTAATTAGACCAACATTATTCCTTTCTTGTCATGAAATGAAGGAAAAAAGAGATAGAATAATGGGGAAATGTCCAAATCTTTTTACTTGTATGATTTTATTCGAAGAATACCATCTATTTCTTGCGACTTATGTAATAATCAATCACTCGATATGCAGCCTGTTTTGTTCGCACTATTTTTCATCGGGCATGTATATAATTTTAGTGGAATCCTTTTTTATGATTTTACTTGTTCTCTTGGAGAGATTTCATAGAATGACTTGTTGCTTCGTATATTCGTTATTATCATTTCATGATCCATATTAGCAATCTTTCATACCGCCATCAATCTGATGGTCCTGATCTTTTTCATAATCTTGACCTCATGATTCCATCAGGTGATTTTGTTGCCTTGATGGGGGCAAGCGGTGTTGGAAAGTCGACTCTTCTTTCAGTTATGGCAGGACTCAAGACTCCCACGAGTGGTTCAGTATTGCTTGGTTCAAAAGATATCACTACTATCATTGGTGATGAACTCTCCGATTTTCGAGCAATGAATGTATCAATGATTTTTCAGTCATTTGAACTTCTTGATCATCTTACGGTATATGAAAATATTGAGCTCTCTATCGAGATATGAAATGCAAAACGTCGATATGCAACGCTTGATATACTTGATCGAGTAGGCCTGAGCGATAAAGCAGGGAGATATCCAAGTGATTTATCTGGTGGTGAGCAACAACGAGTTGGTATTGCACGTGCATTTGTGAAAGATGCCCCATTTCTTCTTGCGGATGAACCGACAGGTAATCTCGATGAAAAAACAGCCGAGTCAATCATGTCCATTTTCTCAGAGTTATCTCGTGAGCATAAAGTCACAACTGTCATGATCACACATGATCATCATATTGCCTCCTTCGCTGATCGCATTTATCGTTTGCATGATTCCGCTCTTTCACTTCACCATGTATAAGGTATGCTTTTTCGTCTTTACCGATCATTTTTCGCTTCACTCTCTTTGATGTCTGTTGCGATTATTTTCTCGATTGTCATTTTCTCCATGCTTGGTGTGATACAGTTTAGTATCACGAAAGAGATTGATAAAGAATACAGACCTATTTTTGGGAGCGAAGTCCAGTTTGATATACCTTATGGATCGAGCTGAACTGAGGATGTGATTACCTCATTCAAGAGTGACTGATATCGTGTTGCACGGGTCCGATCCCTCAATACCACTCTTCTCTGAGCACAAGGCAATACTTATGGGGTTCAACTCATCACGTATGATGGGGACTTTCCACACTATGCACGACTTGATGAGAGGATAATAACTACATGACAAAAAGGGGCAAGTGTTACTCCTTGAGTATTACCGATTGTCATGAGTGGCATGCTCATGATAGACCAAAAATCGATTCCTATAACTCATGAAATTCTCGATACAACGATTGGATGATTTGCAGGGTTTGGTGGTGATACTGGCAAGGTCATCCTTTCACATAGTTTTTTGAGTGGATCTTCACTTTTTGGGTGATCTTCACGATTCAATGATAGTGTGCTTATATCTCCTCGAGATCAGATGACTTTTAATAGAGTAGATGTATCAAAGAAGATTGAGTCAGCAGGATTTAAGCCACGATTTATTGATGCTCGATCAGACCGACTCTTGGAACGTGTAAATGAGGTATTTAGTGTTATTACTGCGGTATTTGTTGCTATTCTTCTCTCGAGTGGGATCATTATACATTCTCTCTCTGCTCGCATTCGAGATCGACTAACTTGCCCATATCGTCAATTTTTTCTTTTGGGCATGCGTTCCTCTCGTATAGTCTATGGTGAGATATTCTTGCACATGACTTTACTGATTATCTCGTCAATACTCGCTAGTGCCATTGTGTTCATACTTTTTGTGTGAGTATCGACGATGTCACTTCCGATTATTTTTGATAGTGAGTGAGTAATGGTTGCAACGAGTAGAGCTACTCTTCTCATCTGTTTGGTCTATATATCAATTCTTGTCTTTTTGTGGATTGGTCATGGGCTGCTTTCTCAGCGATCAAAAATAGGATTGATCATTTTTTTTGCTTCTATTATAGCATGCATTGTAGCACTATTATTTCCTACACTTTTTGCTCTTTGAGTTTTTCTCATTGCTTGTATTTTGTTCTTTATTTTTGGTTGGGGTATAGTTTCTCTCTATCGTTTCCTTGGGGTTTGAGTAATGAAGACTCGATTGAGTTTTGGTATCAGAGATGGCATACGTACACTGAGTCGTAGATGATTTCCAGCCGTCTTCTTAACATTGTCATTTTTTCTTTCTTCCCTTTTGATTGTGAGTGTTGGTGGGTTGAGTGCCAGTTTTTACCAGACACTTCAATCAAGTGATGATCTTGGTGTTCAACTTTTTGCTCTCAATATCACAAGTCGTGACTATGAATCGCTGAACGTGGCACGACTCATTGATGAGACGAATAGCTATCCAATCATTCGTGGCCGCATTACACAAATCAACAAACAATCACTTATTGATCACCTGAATGGGTCCGATACATGAGAGTTTCGTAGAGAGTTTAATATTACGCCGCAGCTCGCACCAGAGCTTCTTCATTCTGGTAATATACCTTCATGAGCATATATTTGAGTAGATGAAGAGTTTGCAGATCGACTAGGAGTGAAGATAGGAGATAGTATTGAATTTTTGGTTGCTGGACGAAGCATTACTCTTGAGGTATCAGCACTCTATGAGAGTGTACGATCAGGAGTGACACCATTTTTCTATTTTCGAGTTGATCCTGAATTTTTTTCCTCTGCACCCCGATCATACTTTGCTACTTTTGAGACGAATAATATTGAGGAGACAAAAGCACGTATTCTCAAAAATGGTTCAAGTGCTATTACATTTATAGATGTGAGTGGTGTTGTGAAGCAAATTCAGATAATTACGTCTGATATTTTGCGAGTTTTATGAGTTGTAAGTATACTTTTTGTTATTGCTCTCGCAGGAGCACTCTACACTCTTTTTGCAGATTATCGATCTCGAGAAGAGATCCGTTTTCGTCAGTATCGACTTCTGGGTGCCTCGAGATTTCTCTTGGATGAAATTCGTCTTACTACTCGTATTGTGCCGATTGGACTTTCGATTTGATCTGGCATAATTATAGGTATGATCTTACTTTGGTGGCTATTTGCCCGAGTGAGTCTGATTATTTGGGATATAAAATCACAGTGAATTATTATTGCTATACTGTTTGCACTTTTTTCTCTTTATGTCATTTTTCTCATCATGGGTAGTCAAACCCTTCGTTCTCATTTCACTCATACTTTTCATCAGTGGTTGCGGTCTCTCTCAAAATCAAAGTGTTAATGATATCACTCCTCCTTCAGTTGATAAGCCAGCACGTATAGTCGCATTGGGTGATTCACTCACTGCTTGATATGGACTTGATATGAGTCAGAGTTATCCAAGTCAGCTCGAGAAAAAACTTCGTGATAATGGGTATTTTTATTCAGTAGAAAATGCGGGCGTATCAGGAGATACGACAGCACAGCTGCTTGATAGGATAGAATGGGTATTGGCAGGTGATAATATTACAGCTATCATACTGACTATTGGATCCAACGATGCTTTTCAATCAAAAAATCCAGCAGATATCAAGGCAAATATAGTCAAGATCCTCGATCAAATCGAACAAAGAGGTATTCCTGTACTTCTTGTGGGGATGAAAGCTCCACTCAATCTTTGAGTTCAATATACATCGAGTTTTGAAGCAATATACCAAGACCTCTCAAAGCATCCAGCCGTCAAAGGCTACATACCATTTTTGCTGGAGGGAGTAGCAACTCGTTCAGAGCTCAATCTCCCAGACCGAATACATCCGAATGAGGCAGGATATGCAATCATTACACAAACGGTCTATGATGCACTTCTGCAAAATAAATTTATAGAAAAATAACAAAAAAGAGCTTATAAGAAAGCTCTTTTTTGTTTGGTTAGAAGATTTTTAGAATGGCTGATAGTCCTCGAGGAAGTTCGAGATTCTTTGGTTGTCAGAAATACATAATTTGTTATGTATTAGACGCAGAATTTTTTTGGCTCATCTTTTCTCAATCAATTAAAACTTGCAATTTTAATAATTATGTATTTAATA
>ERZ724523.1354-NODE-1354-length-14370-cov-6.313936_pt1 | contig 14370 bp, 6 predicted proteins | sample MGYA00376056_ERZ724523 | MGnify/ENA primary metagenome ERZ724523 (study PRJEB28724, sample SAMN07190888) | wastewater metagenome | isolation source: influent of sewage treatment plant in Hong Hong | place: USA: Christiansburg, Virginia | collected 2016-03-01 ... | reverse complement strand
ATTTGAGATTCACGATACGTGGCGTCAGTCCTGATGATATCTCGCGCGTCAACCCATTCTGTTGGAATTCTTATTTTATTAAGATAGGAGGCAACGATTCTGGTAGAAAGTAATTCTCCGACACTGACCATTTGATCATATATGTAATCATAGTCATGCTTTGGCTCTTCTTCGACAATCCAGTCGATCTCCACGAAAAGGTCATTGACAAGCGCATACACCTCATCTCCAGGTTCAAATAAACCATCTATCAAACCGTAATGATGTCTTCTGACCACTTCGATCTTCTCACGGACATCAGCCTGTTTGTTGAAATAAGCATTCATCACATCTTCCAAATGATTGGTAGTCTTGCCTGAAGCAGAAATGACGATGACTATTCGTTCTTCCAGACGTGAAGCCAAAATACCGGCAACATTTTTGATGCCATCGACGTCTTTTATAGACGCTCCACCGAACTTAAATACGTTGGTTTGTTTTTTCATTTGCAGAGAAACTCTGTGTTTTTACACGGAATAAAGTGCAAAAAAACTGAAATAATATCAACTTATTGTAAGAAGTCAATAAATAAATTTTGAAAAGTCAATTATCCGGAAGCTTTATTCGAAGTTGAATAAGAAAGATTGAGGAATATAAACCGTGTTTTGCCTGGCGTCCTTGATGATAATTTTATCAATGATCATAGAAAAAGGTTCTATCCGATCCTTAATTTCTTCAAATGGGTATTCACTTGTCTCATCCCAATAATAAGATTTATTTAATTTTTTACCATCAAAATACGTAAACCTCATACATAAAATATCATACTTCTTTGGACCATCAAAATAAGATATTTTATGCTCTAAAATACCTTTCAAATATTCCATTGAAAATACCGGACTGTCTGGCTGAGCGATCATTTTATTCCAATTGATCGATGGATTAATAGTCTCGGTAAGCTCAATAGGCTCTATTGCAGCTGCGAGATATTCGTATTTTGGTTTATTAACCGGATGTATAAAAAGATTCCTTTTCCCTAAAAATATAACAGAATCCAATTCTTCTATAAAATTCGTTGAGGTCTGATATTTAGGTATGTGCGAGATCTTAACTTTGGATATATTACGATAAGCGTTAAGTATAGATTTATTTTCCGCCAATGTTGTGTCCAACTTAAGCACTTGGTTTCCATCACCTTTCGTTACCAATTGATATTTAAAATGTGTGATTTTGCTAAATGATGGCACCACGACAGGTGGTCGATAAGCAGGTGCATCCGCTTTAATCGTCAGAATGAGACTATACATTTTATTGTTGGAAGTCTTTAAATAGCAAATTAGTTTGTCCCTGGCTGCCAGGTTAGAAGCAATGTTGATGAATTCAGTATCAGTAAGGCGATCGTGAAGTTTTTCCAAGGCCAAATCTCTATTGAAATTATCTTCCCCTTTTCTTAAGAATAAATGCCTTTCAGAAAATGATCCCAACTGTTTATCATTTTCGAACAACTGGAATTCGATTTTTCCAAGATTTCTTGCTTCAGATAATCTGATATCTGCAAAAGCAGTATAATTGTCTGTACCTGTTTCAACTAATTTGAACTGAAAAGCACCCCAAAAAAATTGTGTCTCTGCACTAAGAGCGCTTACACAAATTAATATCACTGAAACAGTGAGAAAAAAGGTCTTGCACATAATAATCAATCAATCAACCAGTTAATAGAACATCTCTCTTTCTGGGTCATAGTAGTCTTCAGGTTTAGAACGTGTTCTATACTTCTTGCTATTTTGACGAACAGCATCACCAATAGCTGGAAAAGGTTTAGCTGGTTTTTTAGAAGGATGCTGCAACCAGGCTTCTAATTGATCAAGGATATCGTCTACTGTTTTCGATTTAGCCAGCATTTTGATTAATTGCTGGGCAGCAACAGTTCCAACCAGCTTCATAAGACGGCCTTTGGTGCCTTTGAACAAAAAGTTATCAAGAACAAATGGCACTAATACATCAACTGCAATGGCAATTACATCTATATCATTCTTTTGCTTTTCTGCAGATTCTTCCGGTTTTAACACAAGTGTAGAATTCATATTAAAAATATTAAAATAAGGATTATAAACTGTTGGTTAACAAGTTTTTAGACTGGATTATTTAAAGTAAATATTTAGCTTAAATAAAAACATAAAAAGTACCGGAAAAAATTATTTCCGATACTTATTATCTTTTTAGTTGGCTTCTAAACTTAAGATAGGATTTCGTCAGCAAGATCAGATGTTGACTGAGCATATTCATCTTTCTTTGCACGAATTTTATTGATTCCTTCTAAAACTTTTTCTCTTAAGTCATTAGAAATCTTGTTTGCAGAATCCGTAATTTTTGTGCGGGTTTCTTCTCCTTTTTCAGGTGCAAGCAAAACTCCTAAAGCAACTCCTGCTGCTATTCCAGCAAAAAGTGCCAATACTGTTTTTCCATTGTCGTTACTCATGATAATTATTTATTTGATTTTATAATTTGATCTATATGCAATGCCAAATTAAACGGATTGATTAATTAATTATTGCAGTGCATACAAACTTAAATGTTACATACTTCTTAAATGTTCTAAATTATATTAAAGTTCCAAATTTTAAAATTCTATGTAAACTTAACATCATATTATGATTAAAATATTGGTTTTGCTATTATGAATTATGGTGAGAAGGTGAGGAGGTGAGAAGGTGAGAAGGTAAGAAGGTGAGAAGGACAGAAGGTTAGAACCTCTGAATCACGCTTGTCTGCCATTAAAGGCATGGATTATGATGATTATACGGATGGCACTGATTTATATGTGGTAAATAGGTAGATATAGTTTTAATTCAGCACTCAATTGCTGATTACTGATTACTTTTTTCTGAATCTCGCTTGCCTGCCATTAAAGGCAGGGATTATGAAGATTACACGGATGGCAGAGATTTATATGTTGTAAATAGGTAGATATAGTTTTAATTCAGCACTCAATTGCTGATTACTGATTACTTATTTCTGAATCACGCTTGCCTGACATTAAAGGCAGGGATTATGATGATTACACGGATGGCACAGATTTATTATGCGGTAACTAGGCACATATAGTCTTAATTCAGCACTCAAATGCTGATTACTGATCACTGATTACAGATTACTGATTACTGATTACTGATTACTGATCATCCCATCACTCTATGTTTTCATCGGACAATCCATTGCATACATCTGTTTTTTACAATATATTATCGTAAAGATAGTACTAAGTAATACATAATACTATATCTTTGTATTATCTTTGTACCATCACGGATAAGAAATTAAATTAAGCAAGATTTAAGGTGATATTTAATATTAAACAACAAAATCAAAAATCATGATATGAGTACCAATGAAATGCATGAAAAAGAAACTTTAAAAGTCGAGAACACAAAGGCTCAAATGCGCAAGGGCGTATTAGAGATGTGTATCTTAGGAATAATTTCGGGAGAGGAATTATACACCACCGATATTATCAATAAACTCAAAGAAAATGAACTGCTTGTAGTTGAAGGAACGGTATATCCACTTCTTACTAGACTCAAAAATGGAGGATTACTAGAATATTCATGGAAGGAAAGCAATAGTGGGCCACCAAGAAAATATTATAAAATCACTGCTGCAGGTGAAACACTTCTGACAGAATTACTCGAAAGCTGGAATCAATTAGTAAAAGTCGTCTCTCAAACTACAAAAAACATTAAAGATCATGAATAAGACCATAAATATTAATCTCGGAGGCTTCCCATTTACAATGGACGAAATGGCATTCGACCTACTAGAACGTTATATTTCTTCTATCAAAAATCATTTTGCATACTCAGATAGTTATCAGGAGATCATTACTGATATCGAAATAAGGTTGGGTGAATTATTGCAGGAAAAAACTGAAACAAAATCCATAGTTACGACTGCTGATGTAGAATTTGCCATAAAAACAATGGGTAGACCTGAAGAATTTGGTGCGGAATCCATAGATCTCCCTGGTGAAGATTTCGATACAAGTAATCAAAGTAAACAATCCGGACGAAAAACAAGCTCGACCAGAAAACTTTACAGAAATATTGCCGAGAAAAAAATTGGAGGTGTATGTGCAGGAATAGCTGCTTACTTCGGCATACAAAACGTGATGTGGGTAAGGCTTGCTTTTATAGCATTTACTGTGACAGGAGGATTTGCCGTGCCATTATACATTATCATGTGGATATTTATTCCGGAAGCTAAGACATCAGCAGATTATCTTGCTATGAAAGGTGAAAAAATCACTGTGAGTAATATTGCAGAATATCTTGAAAAAGAGATCAACAATTTTTCTTCAAATTTAACTGAGTTTACTGATGATATCTCTGAAAGATTGGGGGGTAGCGGAAAAAAGTCTTTCAGGGCCGCAGGTCCAAATATTGATCTGGAACGAAATATCAAAATTGGTGCTGCCAAAATTGTTGGTTTTTTTAGACCATTAGTAGTTATAATAGGCGCTTTATTATTGTTGATTTTTGCAGGAGTATGGATCTCAATGATTGTTGGATTTGTTTTAGCTTCGCCAATTCTACAATTTATCAGCTCCTCCTCACCTGTCGTTAATTTCATTGCTAGCGTCAACAGCTTTATAATTCTGGGAGTACCACTTGCTTTCATAGTTTTTTCAGCACTTAAATTGGTTTTCAAAACACGCATTAGCAGGAATCTAAAGCAAAGCTTGTTGGTTTTCTGGTTATCGAATCTGGTTTGTTTCGTAATATTAGGAGCCACTACTTTCAAGGAATACAGCAATGCTGACACGCAGGAAGTTAAGCAAGATTTGGGAGGTTTGAAAAGTGAGATCGTTGCCCTCAAAACGATAGATGGAAATGATGATAATGCGCACATCCAATTTGGCGATCTTAAAATAGCCAATGATGACAAACTGCAGATCAACCATGAACTCAAATTGAATATATTTCCTGCTGAGTCTCAGCAATGGTCTGTGACCAAAAGAATTAAATCACGAGGCAGTAACAGTAAACAGGCTAAGATCAATGCAGACTGTGTAGAATATGTAATTGTTCCTTTGAACGATCACGAATTGGAAATACCTAGTTTTTATACAATTGACAAAGATTGTAAATATAGATTTCAACAAGTAGAAGTGGACCTTTTCGTTCCGATAGGCAAAATTATTACTATATCAAGAGAGCTGGAGTGGAAACTTGGAAGCATTGCGTATGACAAAAACCAAATGAAAGACGGTTGGAAATATATAGAAGGTAAACAATACAGAATGACAGCTTCCGGCCTTCAATGTGCCAACTGTACTGAGTCTGAGCTTAGATCTATGGTAGAACAGGAAAGTTATGAGGACTACATTTCAAATGAAGATATTCCACAAGATGCTCTTTTACAAAGCATTGACAATAAAGCAGATATCAACTTTGACAAAAATCGTGAATTATTAATAAGTTTTGATAAGATCATAGGTGCAGGTGGAGATAAAATGAAATTTGAAAAGATTGATTTTAATGTTGACCAAAGCAGTGATTCCATGATTCATATTTTGAAAAAATTAAAATTCTATGGAACACGTAATGTTTCCAGTGAAAATTTCGACCAATACTATGCTTTCAAGCAAAGTGGCAATGAATTTATATTTTCGAACGCAGCATTTATTAATAGAGATCTCAAAGCAATAAATCCTTCAATGGAAGTAACTTTATTGTTGCCTGTAGGAGCAAAAATCAGGTTTGATGATAATGTTAATGGTTTTGATTCACAAATAAAGTACGATAGAGACGAAATACCAGGTAATTGGCGTTTTGTAAAAAATGAGTTGCTACTCATGGGTCCAAAGGGTCTAAAATGTATCAACTGTAACTAAAATCTATAAATGGACGAACAAAAACACACCACCACAGATAAAATTCTGTGGTGGCTTTCTTCAGCTGACGCTGAACTATTAGATGGAAACAGATCGGAACAAAGAAAATTTAGTTTGATAGGTCTTTCAATATTATTTACATGGATCTTTGCAACTGCTGTTTGGGCATATTTCTTTAGCACTGTGGTTGATAATGTATTGATTGTCTTACTTGGAGGACTCCTCATGGGAGGAATTGTACTTACTATTGACAGAGTTTTGATCGCAGGAATGCAGGGTACGGGACAGAATAAAAAAACTGGACCCATCATATTTAGAGTTGCCCTAGCTTTGTGTTTAGGAGCATTTATGGCTCAACCAGCTCTATTGTATCTTTTTAAGAAAGACATTGATGTACAGTTGACTTTTGATCAGGAAGTAAAGAAGCAGCAGACAGTGGCAGAAGTAAAGCGTTCATTATTACCTCAAATGGCTCCTTTATTGGCCCAACGTGACTCTTTGGCCGGTATTCAGAATGCGCTTGACACGCAAACACTAAAATTAAGATCTTCCTTTTTAGCTGAAACGGATGGCTCCGGAGGAACAGGAAAGGTAGGTATAGCAGCCATTGCAAAAGCAAAAAAAACTGAATACGATCTTGCATTGCAGCAATCCACCCTATTTAAGTCCTCCTCTACCCCACTACTTATTAAGATCAATACAGAGTTGGATACGCTCACAAAAATCCAGAATAATAAAATCGCAGCTTTTGACAAACAAGCTGGTGATGGATTTTTAGCGAGAATAGAGGCATTACAGCACTTAATCGAAGCAAATGTGGCGTTGAGGTGGAGGTACTTCCTCCTGCTTTCCATTATAATGTTAATCGAACTGGCTCCAATATTGAGTAAGCTATTGCTTAATACTACTGTTTATAATCAAAGATTGGTCCTCGAAGAAGGATATTTATTAAATTTAGACAGAGAAGTTTTTGAAAAGAAATACAGCGAAGCAAAAAAATATGCAGATGCTATGCATCAATCTAATTTGGAATCCATCAATAAAATCTTTGATCAAACCAATGAGCTGAAAGATGATATAGATAAAAAGCCAATGAACGATTACGAATTGCACAATCGCGGCCCGGCCACTGTCAATGGATTGCTGGCTCATATGAAGAAAACTGTGCTTGGGAAGCATACGTAGTTTTCATTTTACAATTAACTAGTGCACTGTTTAGTTAATACGTAAGTCTGGGTAGAATTATGGCTCGGCAACTGAAATACTTAAGCACATATTCTCATAAAATAAAATGGAGATTATGTATGGACAGGTCGCGACCTGTCCATACATAATCTCCATTTTATTTTATGAGAATATGTGCTTAAGTATTTCAGTTGCCGAGCCATAATTCTACCCAGACTTACGTATTAACTAAACAGTGCACTAGTTAATTGTAAAATGAAAACTACGTATGCTTCCCAAGCACAGTTTTCTTCATATGAGCCAGCAATCCATTGACAGTGGCCGGGCCGCGATTGTGCAATTCGTAATCGTTCATTGGCTTTTTATCTATATCATCTTTCAGCTCATTGGTTTGATCAAAGATTTTATTGATGGATTCCAAATTAGATTGATGCATAGCATCTGCATATTTTTTTGCTTCGCTGTATTTCTTTTCAAAAACTTCTCTGTCTAAATTTAATAAATATCCTTCTTCGAGGACCAATCTTTGATTATAAACAGTAGTATTAAGCAATAGCTTACTCAATATTGGAGCCAGTTCGATTAACATTATAATGGAAAGCAGGAGGAAGTACCTCCACCTCAACGCCACATTTGCTTCGATTAAGTGCTGTAATGCCTCTATTCTCGCTAAAAATCCATCACCAGCTTGTTTGTCAAAAGCTGCGATTTTATTATTCTGGATTTTTGTGAGCGTATCCAACTCTGTATTGATCTTAATAAGTAGTGGGGTAGAGGAGGACTTAAATAGGGTGGATTGCTGCAATGCAAGATCGTATTCAGTTTTTTTTGCTTTTGCAATGGCTGCTATACCTACCTTTCCTGTTCCTCCGGAGCCATCCGTTTCAGCTAAAAAGGAAGATCTTAATTTTAGTGTTTGCGTGTCAAGCGCATTCTGAATACCGGCCAAAGAGTCACGTTGGGCCAATAAAGGAGCCATTTGAGGTAATAATGAACGCTTTACTTCTGCCACTGTCTGCTGCTTCTTTACTTCCTGATCAAAAGTCAACTGTACATCAATGTCTTTCTTAAAAAGATACAATAGAGCTGGTTGAGCCATAAATGCTCCTAAACACAAAGCTAGGGCAACTCTAAATATGATGGGTCCAGTTTTTTTATTCTGTCCCGTACCCTGCATTCCTGCGATCAAAACTCTGTCAATAGTAAGTACAATTCCTCCCATGAGGAGTCCTCCAAGTAAGACAATCAATACATTATCAACCACAGTGCTAAAGAAATATGCCCAAACAGCAGTTGCAAAGATCCATGTAAATAATATTGAAAGACCTATCAAACTAAATTTTCTTTGTTCCGATCTGTTTCCATCTAATAGTTCAGCGTCAGCTGAAGAAAGCCACCACAGAATTTTATCTGTGGTGGTGTGTTTTTGTTCGTCCATTTATAGATTTTAGTTACAGTTGATACATTTTAGACCCTTTGGACCCATGAGTAGCAACTCATTTTTTACAAAACGCCAATTACCTGGTATTTCGTCTCTATCGTACTTTATTTGTGAATCAAAACCATTAACATTATCATCAAACCTGATTTTTGCTCCTACAGGCAACAATAAAGTTACTTCCATTGAAGGATTTATTGCTTTGAGATCTCTATTAATAAATGCTGCGTTCGAAAATATAAATTCATTGCCACTTTGCTTGAAAGCATAGTATTGGTCGAAATTTTCACTGGAAACATTACGTGTTCCATAGAATTTTAATTTTTTCAAAATATGAATCATGGAATCACTGCTTTGGTCAACATTAAAATCAATCTTTTCAAATTTCATTTTATCTCCACCTGCACCTATGATCTTATCAAAACTTATTAATAATTCACGATTTTTGTCAAAGTTGATATCTGCTTTATTGTCAATGCTTTGTAAAAGAGCATCTTGTGGAATATCTTCATTTGAAATGTAGTCCTCATAACTTTCCTGTTCTACCATAGATCTAAGCTCAGACTCAGTACAGTTGGCACATTGAAGGCCGGAAGCTGTCATTCTGTATTGTTTACCTTCTATATATTTCCAACCGTCTTTCATTTGGTTTTTGTCATACGCAATGCTTCCAAGTTTCCACTCCAGCTCTCTTGATATAGTAATAATTTTGCCTATCGGAACGAAAAGGTCCACTTCTACTTGTTGAAATCTATATTTACAATCTTTGTCAATTGTATAAAAACTAGGTATTTCCAATTCGTGATCGTTCAAAGGAACAATTACATATTCTACACAGTCTGCATTGATCTTAGCCTGTTTACTGTTACTGCCTCGTGATTTAATTCTTTTGGTCACAGACCATTGCTGAGACTCAGCAGGAAATATATTCAATTTGAGTTCATGGTTGATCTGCAGTTTGTCATCATTGGCTATTTTAAGATCGCCAAATTGGATGTGCGCATTATCATCATTTCCATCTATCGTTTTGAGGGCAACGATCTCACTTTTCAAACCTCCCAAATCTTGCTTAACTTCCTGCGTGTCAGCATTGCTGTATTCCTTGAAAGTAGTGGCTCCTAATATTACGAAACAAACCAGATTCGATAACCAGAAAACCAACAAGCTTTGCTTTAGATTCCTGCTAATGCGTGTTTTGAAAACCAATTTAAGTGCTGAAAAAACTATGAAAGCAAGTGGTACTCCCAGAATTATAAAGCTGTTGACGCTAGCAATGAAATTAACGACAGGTGAGGAGGAGCTGATAAATTGTAGAATTGGCGAAGCTAAAACAAATCCAACAATCATTGAGATCCATACTCCTGCAAAAATCAACAATAATAAAGCGCCTATTATAACTACTAATGGTCTAAAAAAACCAACAATTTTGGCAGCACCAATTTTGATATTTCGTTCCAGATCAATATTTGGACCTGCGGCCCTGAAAGACTTTTTTCCGCTACCCCCCAATCTTTCAGAGATATCATCAGTAAACTCAGTTAAATTTGAAGAAAAATTGTTGATCTCTTTTTCAAGATATTCTGCAATATTACTCACAGTGATTTTTTCACCTTTCATAGCAAGATAATCTGCTGATGTCTTAGCTTCCGGAATAAATATCCACATGATAATGTATAATGGCACGGCAAATCCTCCTGTCACAGTAAATGCTATAAAAGCAAGCCTTACCCACATCACGTTTTGTATGCCGAAGTAAGCAGCTATTCCTGCACATACACCTCCAATTTTTTTCTCGGCAATATTTCTGTAAAGTTTTCTGGTCGAGCTTGTTTTTCGTCCGGATTGTTTACTTTGATTACTTGTATCGAAATCTTCACCAGGGAGATCTATGGATTCCGCACCAAATTCTTCAGGTCTACCCATTGTTTTTATGGCAAATTCTACATCAGCAGTCGTAACTATGGATTTTGTTTCAGTTTTTTCCTGCAATAATTCACCCAACCTTATTTCGATATCAGTAATGATCTCCTGATAACTATCTGAGTATGCAAAATGATTTTTGATAGAAGAAATATAACGTTCTAGTAGGTCGAATGCCATTTCGTCCATTGTAAATGGGAAGCCTCCGAGATTAATATTTATGGTCTTATTCATGATCTTTAATGTTTTTTGTAGTTTGAGAGACGACTTTTACTAATTGATTCCAGCTTTCGAGTAATTCTGTCAGAAGTGTTTCACCTGCAGCAGTGATTTTATAATATTTTCTTGGTGGCCCACTATTGCTTTCCTTCCATGAATATTCTAGTAATCCTCCATTTTTGAGTCTAGTAAGAAGTGGATATACCGTTCCTTCAACTACAAGCAGTTCATTTTCTTTGAGTTTATTGATAATATCGGTGGTGTATAATTCCTCTCCCGAAATTATTCCTAAGATACACATCTCTAATACGCCCTTGCGCATTTGAGCCTTTGTGTTCTCGACTTTTAAAGTTTCTTTTTCATGCATTTCATTGGTACTCATATCATGATTTTTGATTTTGTTGTTTAATATTAAATATCACCTTAAATCTTGCTTAATTTAATTTCTTATCCGTGATGGTACAAAGATAATACAAAGATATAGTATTATGTATTACTTAGTACTATCTTTACGATAATATATTGTAAAAAACAGATGTATGCAATGGATTGTCCGATGAAAACATAGAGTGATGGGATGATCAGTAATCAGTAATCAGTAATCAGTAATCTGTAATCAGTGATCAGTAATCAGCATTTGAGTGCTGAATTAAGACTATATGTGCCTAGTTACCGCATAATAAATCTGTGCCATCCGTGTAATCATCATAATCCCTGCCTTTAATGTCAGGCAAGCGTGATTCAGAAATAAGTAATCAGTAATCAGCAATTGAGTGCTGAATTAAAACTATATCTACCTATTTACAACATATAAATCTCTGCCATCCGTGTAATCTTCATAATCCCTGCCTTTAATGGCAGGCAAGCGAGATTCAGAAAAAAGTAATCAGTAATCAGCAATTGAGTGCTGAATTAAAACTATATCTACCTATTTACCACATATAAATCAGTGCCATCCGTATAATCATCATAATCCATGCCTTTAATGGCAGACAAGCGTGATTCAGAGGTTCTAACCTTCTGTCCTTCTCACCTTCTTACCTTCTCACCTTCTCACCTCCTCACCTTCTCACCATAATTCATAATAGCAAAACCAATATTTTAATCATAATATGATGTTAAGTTTACATAGAATTTTAAAATTTGGAACTTTAATATAATTTAGAACATTTAAGAAGTATGTAACATTTAAGTTTGTATGCACTGCAATAATTAATTAATCAATCCGTTTAATTTGGCATTGCATATAGATCAAATTATAAAATCAAATAAATAATTATCATGAGTAACGACAATGGAAAAACAGTATTGGCACTTTTTGCTGGAATAGCAGCAGGAGTTGCTTTAGGAGTTTTGCTTGCACCTGAAAAAGGAGAAGAAACCCGCACAAAAATTACGGATTCTGCAAACAAGATTTCTAATGACTTAAGAGAAAAAGTTTTAGAAGGAATCAATAAAATTCGTGCAAAGAAAGATGAATATGCTCAGTCAACATCTGATCTTGCTGACGAAATCCTATCTTAAGTTTAGAAGCCAACTAAAAAGATAATAAGTATCGGAAATAATTTTTTCCGGTACTTTTTATGTTTTTATTTAAGCTAAATATTTACTTTAAATAATCCAGTCTAAAAACTTGTTAACCAACAGTTTATAATCCTTATTTTAATATTTTTAATATGAATTCTACACTTGTGTTAAAACCGGAAGAATCTGCAGAAAAGCAAAAGAATGATATAGATGTAATTGCCATTGCAGTTGATGTATTAGTGCCATTTGTTCTTGATAACTTTTTGTTCAAAGGCACCAAAGGCCGTCTTATGAAGCTGGTTGGAACTGTTGCTGCCCAGCAATTAATCAAAATGCTGGCTAAATCGAAAACAGTAGACGATATCCTTGATCAATTAGAAGCCTGGTTGCAGCATCCTTCTAAAAAACCAGCTAAACCTTTTCCAGCTATTGGTGATGCTGTTCGTCAAAATAGCAAGAAGTATAGAACACGTTCTAAACCTGAAGACTACTATGACCCAGAAAGAGAGATGTTCTATTAACTGGTTGATTGATTGATTATTATGTGCAAGACCTTTTTTCTCACTGTTTCAGTGATATTAATTTGTGTAAGCGCTCTTAGTGCAGAGACACAATTTTTTTGGGGTGCTTTTCAGTTCAAATTAGTTGAAACAGGTACAGACAATTATACTGCTTTTGCAGATATCAGATTATCTGAAGCAAGAAATCTTGGAAAAATCGAATTCCAGTTGTTCGAAAATGATAAACAGTTGGGATCATTTTCTGAAAGGCATTTATTCTTAAGAAAAGGGGAAGATAATTTCAATAGAGATTTGGCCTTGGAAAAACTTCACGATCGCCTTACTGATACTGAATTCATCAACATTGCTTCTAACCTGGCAGCCAGGGACAAACTAATTTGCTATTTAAAGACTTCCAACAATAAAATGTATAGTCTCATTCTGACGATTAAAGCGGATGCACCTGCTTATCGACCACCTGTCGTGGTGCCATCATTTAGCAAAATCACACATTTTAAATATCAATTGGTAACGAAAGGTGATGGAAACCAAGTGCTTAAGTTGGACACAACATTGGCGGAAAATAAATCTATACTTAACGCTTATCGTAATATATCCAAAGTTAAGATCTCGCACATACCTAAATATCAGACCTCAACGAATTTTATAGAAGAATTGGATTCTGTTATATTTTTAGGGAAAAGGAATCTTTTTATACATCCGGTTAATAAACCAAAATACGAATATCTCGCAGCTGCAATAGAGCCTATTGAGCTTACCGAGACTATTAATCCATCGATCAATTGGAATAAAATGATCGCTCAGCCAGACAGTCCGGTATTTTCAATGGAATATTTGAAAGGTATTTTAGAGCATAAAATATCTTATTTTGATGGTCCAAAGAAGTATGATATTTTATGTATGAGGTTTACGTATTTTGATGGTAAAAAATTAAATAAATCTTATTATTGGGATGAGACAAGTGAATACCCATTTGAAGAAATTAAGGATCGGATAGAACCTTTTTCTATGATCATTGATAAAATTATCATCAAGGACGCCAGGCAAAACACGGTTTATATTCCTCAATCTTTCTTATTCAACTTCGAATAAAGCTTCCGGATAATTGACTTTTCAAAATTTATTTATTGACTTCTTACAATAAGTTGATATTATTTCAGTTTTTTTGCACTTTATTCCGTGTAAAAACACAGAGTTTCTCTGCAAATGAAAAAACAAACCAACGTATTTAAGTTCGGTGGAGCGTCTATAAAAGACGTCGATGGCATCAAAAATGTTGCCGGTATTTTGGCTTCACGTCTGGAAGAACGAATAGTCATCGTCATTTCTGCTTCAGGCAAGACTACCAATCATTTGGAAGATGTGATGAATGCTTATTTCAACAAACAGGCTGATGTCCGTGAGAAGATCGAAGTGGTCAGAAGACATCATTACGGTTTGATAGATGGTTTATTTGAACCTGGAGATGAGGTGTATGCGCTTGTCAATGACCTTTTCGTGGAGATCGACTGGATTGTCGAAGAAGAGCCAAAGCATGACTATGATTACATATATGATCAAATGGTCAGTGTCGGAGAATTACTTTCTACCAGAATCGTTGCCTCCTATCTTAATAAAATAAGAATTCCAACAGAATGGGTTGACGCGCGAGATATCATCAGGACTGACGCCACGTATCGTGAATCTCAAAT
>ERZ724523.1353-NODE-1353-length-14372-cov-4.325627_pt1 | contig 14372 bp, 10 predicted proteins | sample MGYA00376056_ERZ724523 | MGnify/ENA primary metagenome ERZ724523 (study PRJEB28724, sample SAMN07190888) | wastewater metagenome | isolation source: influent of sewage treatment plant in Hong Hong | place: USA: Christiansburg, Virginia | collected 2016-03-01 ... | reverse complement strand
ATCTGACACATGCCGCCGGCCAACCCTGTCGTTTGCTCTCCGGACGAGTTTGGCGGTGTGGTCCGGTGGCCTTCTTTTTCGGTGCGTTCTCGGACGGCGGCGTTAAACGAAAAGACCTGCCCGGGTTGCAGCACGAAGCCATTTAACTTATCGGCCCCCACCTTGAGGTTGTAGGTCCGGTCGCTGTCAATCGATGCCGTCGAGTAACGCGTTTCCCACGAGGCCAGCACCGTTGAGACATCGAGCTTGGTCAGGTTCTCTTTCCGCACCTCGGGCTGCGATTCAGCCACCGCCAAACGCAGCTCCGGCACCGCTTGCCCCGTCGACAACGACCGTGCCGCGTATTCCAAGCTGACCAGTGAGTCAAAGACCCGCAAAAGGTAACCCGGTCGCTCCTTGGCAATGATGTGTTTTTCCAAATCCAGTCGGGCATCGACAGCGACGCGATCAACCGCATCTTTGAGCTCGATCAAGAACTGATGCGACTTGCTGACATCGAGGCTGACCGCGAACTGCAAGCGATAACCCGATCGACGACCACGCAGATAGCTCGTCAGATCCGCCAGCGGTTCTCCGCTGTGTCCAAGGCTCTTACAGTCCCGCAGCATCGCTTCTTCATCGACCCGCATTCCCAACTCACGGAGCTGCGCGGACGACTTGTCCTTGCCGATCAGCAGCCGCACCCGCTGGTCCAAAAAGCGCTCGCCCAGCTCATGAACGCGCTTCGGAAGCTCGTCGAGCGTCATCAGCCCTAGAGGCTGATCGCCGAGCGCACCGAAGCCACCGATGACGATCCCAGGCACGACGTCTTGGGCATGGCGACGTGACACCACCACCGCTGACACCGCAATCGCCAGCGATGACGCGATCAGCAGGATCGACAGCGCCAACACGGACAGTCGCCACGCCCGCGACGGAGCCGGACCTTTCGGTGGAGGAATGTCCGAGGACGGCTGCTGCCCTTCCGGCGCAGTCAGCTCACTATGAGGAAGAACGGTAAACAGCATCGGGCGCACGCTTCATAGCGCGACTTTTGACAAAAGGGAAAGCGGTTGCGCGACGCAGCGACGTACATCGGCCCACGCGGTCCCTTGCTCGAACCGCTGCACCACTGCCAAGATCGGCAAGATGCGGAAGCGGTGGTGTTTTTGGCTGGTGATGCTGGCGATGCTGGGCCTTTTGCCTCCCCGCAGCGCTGCGGCGGCGGCACAGATCGACGTCTACACGATGGGAGCGGGCGACGACCTGTTTTCGCGATTCGGACACGCCGCAATCTGCGTCACCGACGAGGAGAGTCCTCTCGGCCGCTGCTACAAATTCGGCACCGCCGACTTTTCGACGCCGGGAGCGCTCACCTGGGGCTTTCGGCGCGGCCACGGCCAGTTCTGGGTGTCGGTGGTGAGCCAGCCTCGCATGATGGCGATCTATCACCACGAGGATCGCACCGTGTATCGGCAGAGGCTGCCGCTTTCCCCATCCCAAACTGCGGCGCTGGTATCGGCACTCCACAAAGCCGATCGCCCCGAGCAGACTCTGTACAACTACCGCCACTTCGACGACAACTGCACCACTCGGATTCGTGATCTCATCGACGAGGTGACCGGCGGCTTGCTTCGTCGACCCAATCAAATCGCTGATCAGCCGCCGCTGCGCAGTCGAGTCGTCGACGGCTTTGCCACCTCACCGGTGTTGCTCGCTTTGCAGCAGGCTGTGCTCGGTCGCCGGGTCGATGCACCGATCAGCGGTTGGGACAGTATGTTCCTGCCCGAAGTGCTCCGCGCCGAGCTACACAGTCATCTCCACGCCCTGCCAGAGGTGGTCTATTCCCGCGCCGCCCCCTTGCCTCCCCCATCCACCTTATCGCCGCTTGTGCTGTGGCTTGTGAGCGGGCTTGGGCTGCTTCTGCTGGCCCAACTTGGCGGTCGCCCGGGGAAAGTGCTGTCTCTCGGTGCGCTGACGCTTTTGGCGATGGTGCCATGGTCGCTGCTCCTCGTCGCCAAGCTCCCCGAGCTACGCATCAACGAGGCGCTGCTGGTGCTGTGGCCGACCGACTGGCTTTTGCTTGTACCGAAGGCGCAGCGGATCTACGGACGAATCCGACTGGGCGGTCTGCTGCTGGTCATGCTGGGAAAGCTGCTGGGGGTGCTGGTGCAGCCGCTGTGGGGACTGTGCGGACTGGTCGTGCTGCCGCTTGCCTCGGTCCTTGTGACGGAGGCACGACGGCGGGCTACTGATACTCGGTGATCTCTTCTTCTTTGTAGCCGTTGGCGCTCATGCACAGCGCAGTAAACTTGCCGACTTGGTTCTTGCGCGCTTCCTTCGCATCGCCCGAAAGTCCCGCCGGTGAGCCCGCGTCCAGCTCGGCCTTGTACTCGCACAGCGCCTTCTGACGCTTGACGACATCCTTGGGCACGCCGTCCTTGCGCCACTCCTTCTTGGTTTCCGTGCAACCGCCGAGAGCAAGCAGGCAAATGGCGAGGGCGCAAAGCGAACGATAGCTCATCATCAATCTCCCCTTGGAGCCGAGAATAGACCAAAAATTGAGTAACTTACAGCACGTTTTTAACTACTTACAAAGCTTCGGCCTTCTGCGCGGGCCGTGCAGTTCGAGCAGCAGTTCCTCTATTTCGGTCGCTTGGTGCCGAGCAATCGACCAAGTCTGTGATTTCGACTACAGAATGTACTTCGATAAGTCGGGATTGCTGAGCACGCTCTCGACCCGCTGACGCACGTAGTCGGCAGTGATCTCGACCGCCCAGTCGCCGTGACGACCAACTTCGGGCGCTTCAAACGACAGCTCATCGAGCACGCGCTCCAGAATCGTTTGCAGCCGTCGCGCCCCAATGTCTTCGAGCATGCGGTTCGCGTCGGTGGCAATCCGCGCAATCTCGCCAATCGCTTCGTCGTGGAAGTGCAGCTTGACGCCTTCGGTCGCAAGCAGCGCCTCGTACTGACGGCACAGCGAGTTTTCCGGCTCACTCAAAATGCGCACCAAATCGGCCTGCGTCAGTGGCTGTAGCTCGACGCGAATCGGAAAGCGACCTTGCAGCTCGGGAATCAGGTCCGAGGGCTTGCTGACATGAAACGCGCCCGCCGCAATGAACAAGATGTGGTCGGTCTTCACCGGCCCGTGCTTGGTCGTTACCGTCGAGCCTTCGACAATCGGCAGCAGATCCCGCTGGACCCCTTCCCGCGAAATATCCGGTCCACTGGCGCGCTCACGACCGGCGATCTTGTCAATCTCATCGACGAAGATGATCCCGGCCTGCTCCGCCCGATGGACCGCCTCGCGCTGGACCTTGTCCATGTCGATCAGCTTCTGCGCTTCTTCCTGCGCCAGCAGCTCTTTGGCCTCGGGAATCTTGACCTTGCGCTTCTTTTTGCGCTGACCGCCGAACAGGTTTTGGAGCTGCGACATATCGAAGCCCATCTGCTCGATGTTGGTCCCGGCAAAGACCTCCGCGCCGCCGCCCGCTTGCTGCTCGCTCACCTCCAGCTCGACCTCGCGGCTATCGAGCTTGCCTTGCCGAAGCAGCTCCCGCAGCTTTTCGCGGGTCGCCGTCTGACTGCTATCTCGCTCGTCGATCGGAGGCTCGATCGCAGGCGTCGACTGCCGATTCACCACCCCACCGGCATTTCGCGACGGAGGAGGCAGCAGCACATCGAGCAGCCGTTCCTCCGCAGCCTCACGAGCGCGACCTTGAACCGCCGCCCGCTCCTCGTCCTTGACCAGCTTGACCGACACTTCGATCAGGTCACGGACCATCGACTCGACATCGCGCCCGACGTAGCCGACCTCGGTAAACTTGCTCGCCTCGACTTTGACAAACGGTGCCCCGACGAGCTTCGCCAGCCGCCGCGCAATCTCGGTTTTCCCGACGCCGGTCGGCCCAATCAAGATGATGTTCTTCGGCGTGATCTCGTCGCGCAGATGACCATCGACCTGCTGCCGTCGCCAGCGGTTGCGCAGCGCAATCGCCACAGCACGCTTGGCATCCCGCTGTCCGACGATATAGCGATCGAGTTCTTCGACAATGGCACGCGGAGTCAGGTCGCGGCCCTCGCGGCGTTCGCTCATGACAGCTCCTCGAAACAAAGCTGGGTGTTGGTGTAGATGCAGATCTCGCCAGCGATGCGCATCGCCCGCTCGGTGACTTCCTTGGCCGACAGCTCCGTCGCTTCGCACAGCGCCCGCGCCGCCGCCAGCGCAAACGGCCCGCCCGAGCCAATCGCTGCGACGCCATTTTCTGGCTCAATCACATCGCCGCTGCCCGATAAAAGCAGCATTCGCTCGCGATCCGCGACGAGGATCATCGCTTCCAGCCGCCGCATCGCCCGATCGGTGCGCCAGTCTTTGGCCAGCTCGACCGCCGCCCGCAGAAGCTGCTGGTTGTGTTCCTTTAGCTTGGCTTCCAGCCGCTCGAACAGCGCAATTCCGTCGGCAGCACTGCCCGCAAAGCCCCCGAGCACACGACCCTCGGCCATCCGTCGAACCTTTTTGGCCTGCGACTTGACGACGGTGTTGCCGAGCGTCACCTGTCCATCAGAGGCCATCGCCACCTGGTTTCCCCGCCGCACACACAGCACGGTCGTGGCATGAAAAATTTGGCTCATCGTGAGGTTTCCTTGCTGCCCGGCTTCTTTTCCGTCGGAACGTTCGCGGCTTGGGCGTGCGGATGATGCTGATATTGGTCCCAAAGATACTGCAAATCGACGTGGGCATAGCGCGCCGTGGTCGACAGGTTTTGGTGTCCGAGCAGCTCCTGAATCGAGCGCAGATCGGCCCCCGAACCAAGCAGATGCGTCGCGTAGCTGTGCCGTAGCGCATGCGGATGACTCGGCGCGAGCCCACTCTGCGTGGTCGCTCGATCAAGGATTCGCCGTACCTCGCGGACGCCCAAACGCTGCCCGCGCACCGACAGAAACAGTGCTTTTTCGTCCATCGCCCCACTCTGCGGATGACCGAGCGACGGCCGCTCTCGCAGATACCCTTCGAGCGCTTCTTTCGCCTTACGCCCGGCGGGAACCATGCGGTCCTTGCGTCCTTTGCCTCGTAGAACCCGCAGCACCAGAATCGGTTCGTCGCCACTCTGCTGCCCCGGATCCTCGACCTGGATGTGGCCAAGATCGAGCTGCACCGCTTCGCTGACCCGCAGCCCAGCGCCGTAGATCAGTTCCAAGATCGCCCGGTCGCGCAGCTTCTCCGCCCTCCCCCGCTGCGAATCGCCATCCTGGGGAGCAATCTGCTCCAGCAGCACCCCGGCCTGCTCAGGGGAAAAAAACTCCGGCAGTGGCAGCTCGGCCTTCTTGCGCTGGAGCAGCTTTGCGACGTTTTCTTCAATCAGCTTCTTGCGCCGCAGGAACTCAAAGAACGAGCGCAGCGCCGACAGCTTGCGACTGGTCGTGAGCGGCTTTTCTCCACCGTGCCGACTCGCCAAAAAACCGCGCACTGCCCATAGATCCAAGTCACCCACCGAAAGCGGCCGCTTTTTCTTCGCCTCCACCGAGCGCAAAAACTCCGCGACGTTGGTGCGATAGGCCCGCACCGTCTCACCGGACAGCCGCCGTACATCCGCAAGCTCGGTCAGATACGCAGCAAAAAGCGGTGCCAGCGGCACTGGATTCGAAGACGCGAGCGGCGAAGGCGCAGAAGGCACGGCGGCAGCATACTCCGCGTCGCCAAACGGTCAACCCGGCCCCTCTGACCTCGTCACGTCTTGCGGTCACTTTCGACGCGGAACCAGGCCACCACCACCATCAGGATCGCCACCACCACCCACAACATCGACGCCGTAATCGGATCGAGCTTCTGTTTGATGGTGTACGGCGCGCTGTTGTAGACGAGGTCGAGATGGACCATGTACACCACCAGCGAGGCTTGACCCATCAGCCGCGTTGGTGACCAGCCCTCGACCAGCTTCAGCCGCTCGATGAGGTAGGACGCCGCCGTGCCGATCAAGCAAAACGCGGTCCGATAAAAAAAGATAAAGGGCGGATCCACCTTGATGGTCTTCGTCGAGGAAAACACCGGCAAGTGCAGCCGCTCCAGCCAGTAGCCAATCAGCCAGGTGACAAGTCCGAGCACCACCGTCCACCCCATCGCCTGGCTGAGCCGATCATTTCGTGCCGCCCGCAGCCACCACGCTCCCACCGCAGCTCCGGTCAGGGTGTAAGCCAGCCACGGCAGCAGCGGAAATTGCCCGAGCGGATGGGCTCCCGGCCATAGATAGGCGACGAGTGGCCCCGGACCACTTGGCGAACCCAGCTTTTGCAACGTCGGCGTAATCCCCGCCAATAGCAGCGCCAGCAAGATCGGTCTCCACGGCACTCGCCGATCTTCCAGGTCTTTGGGCGAAGCGATATACGCCGTCACCATCAGCGACAGCCCTATGCACTGGAGCACGTCGACCTTGAGCATCGACCCCGCGTCCTTGGTCTGACCGCCCCCGAGCAGCCACTCGGCGATGCGGAAGCCGTAGCCGATCAGAAAGACCTCCAGGCCGCGCCAAAAGGCCCCGAGTCGCGCCTCCGCAATCGGCACATTGCGACGGACATCGCTGGCAAAGCGCATCGCCAGCGACACCCCCGCCAAAAACAAAAACATCCGCGCCGGCAGCCCGCCGAGCTTGAGCCTCGCCCAAATCCACCACGTGCCCTGACGGTACGGCTCAGCCGTCCAGGCATCGTAGGCGTGGGTCTGGATCATCAGGATGCAGGCCAGGCCACGGAACCAGTCGATAAATCCAAATCGTTGCGAAGGCACGCTGCGGGAACCTCAGAACTTTTTCTGCCGCGACTTATCGATATTCCCACACTAGCCCGCTGTTTCAGAAGCAGCGACGGGCAGTTTTACCACTGAGACAAAGTTGCTCGACTTCCACAGCCCGTCATACAGCGTGCGCATCGCGTGATAGTTCCACAGCTTCAGCCGATGTCCCGGCACCGCGCCCGCCGCTACTTCAACGGCGCCGAAAGTGCCATCGGACCCGATCGTGACCGAGATCGTGCCATCGCCAAAGCGGGTGCCCTCTTCATCCACCGTGAGCGTGTGCTCGACGCCATCGATGCGACCGACCATCCGGCCCGGCGTCACCACAAAGCCGTCTTGGTGATGTGCCGCTTGATAGCTCACCGCCGAGGAAAAGAAGCGCGGCTTGAGCTTGTACGGCCCGCCCCACTCGGGACAGAAGATGTCGCAGTTGCCGCACTCGTTGCAAGCGTCGGCAAAGTTGGCGATCTGGACGTTTTCCCGCAGAGCGAAGGTGCCAGCGGGCTCGCGAGTAAGCCTGCCGTCGCCACCGACCACCAAGTCACTGAGCTGGAAGGCCTCGACCTCCGGGGTCGTGATCGCGAAGTTGGCGTCGTTTGGACAGACCGCGATGCACTTGTCGCAGCTTAGACAGTCGAACAACCACAGCTTGCTGTCGACCCGACGCGGTGTGCCGCTGTTCTTGGCGAACGCATAGCGCGGATCAACCACCACCTTGGCGGCGTAATCGGTCAGGCACTTGGCCATGCCGCCGTTCTTTTCGACCAGCTCGGCCAGCGTGGTGGCCCCGGCCTCCGCAAACTTGGCAGGAATCGCATCCAGGTACTTGGCCATCCGCCCATAGCCGCCCGGTCGCAACAAATCGGTACAGACCGTGACCGGCAGAAGCCCACACGCCACCACCTCGGAGCAGTTCTTTTGGTCGATTCCTCCCGAAAACGAGATCGGAATCCGTCCACCCGTCGCTTCGGCAAAGCGCGCCGCCAGCGAGATCGCCAGCACATGCAGCGGCTGCCCCGACAGGTACATCAGCTCTTCGCTCTGCGGAAAGAACTGCTTGTGATTTTTCACCACCAGCGTATTCGAGAACTTCACGCCCAGTCGGCAGCCCGACCGCGCCGCCGCCGTTTCCAGCCGCGCAATCATCGCCAGCGCATCGTCCCATGTGAGGTCGCTATCGAACGAGTGCCGCGACAGCCGCAGGTCTTTGTAGCCGAGCCGATGGCACAGCAAGTCCTCGACCTGTTCATAACCGTAGAGCGTCGGGTTGAGCTTGACCACGACGTGCATCTGATGGCGCGCAAACAGGTGCTCGACGATGCGCTCGATCTCATCGGGAGGACAGCCGTGGAACGTCGACAGCGTGACGCAGCCTGACAGCTCGGCGGGGATTTCGTCCGGAAGCGCAGCTCGCAGCTCACCTGGCAGTTCGTTGCGCAGCATGTCGAGCAGCGGCGAGGCATCGCGCATCATGTCCAGCCACGACGCCACCTGCGGGCTCTTGATCCCATCAAGCGAGTAGCCCACCGAGATATCAAACAGGGTATCGAGTTCGTCTGGGCGCAGTCGCTGAGGGTTCAGCTTTTGCAGCGCATGCACCAGCAGCCAGCCCTTGGCGTACTCGGTGAGCGATTCTTCGAGCCGCAGCTCTTGGGACCACTCGACGTTATAGCCGACGTTTTCGACGTCGATGCAGGGACGTGGAATGTGCAGCGTGTCGTTGACCTGGACCGTCTTTAGCTCCATCACCCGCGCCCCGCCCAGCCACGACAGCACCAGGTTCTGGGCAAGCTGGGTGTGCGGTCCCGCCGCCGGGCCAATCGGACTCGCTGCCCGTCGTCCGTGGAGCGACACCGACAGATCCACCGCCGAGCCGCGATACAAGCGATGCGGGGGCAGATCAAAAATCGGCCCGTTTTGGCGACTCTCATGGCACAGGCGCGCAAGCAGGTGGGATAGCGGCTGAGGAACCAAGTGCATTGAGAGGAAATCCCTCAAAGCGACGCCGCGAGGCAAGCAAAATAGACTAGGACGGAGGTGGTTCCATGAGCGGCGGAAACACCAGTTGCGCGGCCGCTGCCACTGCGAGGGCGGGGTCTTGCTGGTACTGAGCCAGGCGCTCCCGACGGGCCGTTGTGAAACCTTGACCCTTCACCGCTGCCGCTTGCAGCGCCCGCACCCCGAGCAGCCGCAGCGCTTCGTGACGACTTGCGCCGAGCCGTAGCTCCACCGCCTCTAGGTCATCGCCGGGCATCGCTTGCACCGCGTCCGCAGCCGCCGCGATCGACTCCAGGTGCAAACCGCCCGAGTCCGCGAGTCGCCCCAAGATCGTCGGCAGCTCTTCCGGCAAGGCCAGCTTCGCGGTCGCCCGCAACAGCAGCGTCGTCAGCGCCGGATCAACCGATAGCACCTTGCACGTCGCGGCCCCGAGCACCTGCAAAAGTTGGCTCTTGCGATCAAAGGCCTCACCAAGCCGCTCGACCACGATCGCCAGCGCCCGTCGATTGGGCAGCGCCTTGGTAAGCTGCACCTCGAACGCCGAGGCATCAGCAGGCACCGCACGTGACAGCACCGCCTGCATCGCGGCCTGCACCTCGTCGTAGTAGCGCGAGTCGAGCCGAGCCAGACACGCCGCCAAAAATCTCCGTCCGTGATCACGCAATGGCAGCGTCGGCGCTTTGAGCAGCAGCTCGCGTCGTGCTTCCGGCTCGGGCCGATTCAGCACCAGCGTCAGCACCTGCGCCAGCTTGGCATCGCTTGCTACCGTCAGACGTTCCGCCGGAATGTCGCCAATCCGGGTCGCCAAGATGAAATCAGGCCCGGTCGCCGCCCGCTCCAGAATCTGCCAGGTCTGTTCCCGATGCAGGTGATCCCACAGCGCTCGGCACAACGCGATGCGGATGTCGCGATGCAGCTCGGGCCGATCGAGCGCAATCAGCAGCAGATACGCATCGTCGCTGCGCAGCTCACCCAGGAGCCGCACCACTTCCTTGGCCACGGTCACTTTCTTGAGCGATACGCCGCGCAGGATCTCCACCGCTTGCGCCGCTGGCATGTCAGCCAGCACCGCTCGCAGCCCATAGATCGCAAACCGCGCCCGCTGGTCCTCCAGACACCCAAGGAGCTTTGGTACGCCCTGCCCGGCATCGAGCCGCGCCAAGGTCCGCACCGCCCGCTCACTCACCGCCGCCCGCACGTCGTCACACAGCGCGATCAGCGCCTCGCAGGAGGTATAGGGCAATCGGTACAGTCGATCCATCGCCCACAGCACCGTCGGCGTGTCGCGGTCATCATCGCCATATAGTCCGCGCAGGGTGTGCGTAAACAGCCGCTGCTGCTCGGGATTCCAGCGAAAGAAACCATCGTGGAATGGCAGCACCCAGCGCGTCTTGCCCGTCGCAAACCGCCCGGTCACCACTTCTCCAGCCAGATACGGTGTCAGCAGGTCTTGCCGCTTCTTGTGCAGATACGTCCACACCATCGTCACGCAGATGAAGCTGCGGTCGCGCTTGAGCGCCTTGGGAATCAGCCGCTCGAGCAGCGCCGCGTGAGCATGACGAACCGCCGTAAGCAGGAGCTCGGCCTGATGGGGATAGACCGTGCGGAGCAGCGCCGTCTCGATGCTGTCTTCGACCTCGGCGGGCAGCTTGTCGACCAAGCGAATCAGCAGCGCGAGCTGAGCGTCCCAGCTCTTGTCGACCCAGCGCTTCACGATCGCCACCACGCAGCGATCAAAGCGCGGGCGCTGGTGCAGATAGAACAGGTGCAAGATGCCAAACGACACTGTGGCATTTGCCGTCTGCGCCATCACTTTTTCCAGCAGCTCCGGCAGCCCTGTGACCAGCGTGATCCGCTTGCCCAGGCTCTGCGTCAGTGCCCAAAGCTGTCCTTCGCGTTCCTTGGCCGACCACGACTCGGCCACCGCCAACAGCGGCCTGGCCAGCGCTGCCACCTCGTCATCGCTGAGCATGTCGCCCAGGCCCGGTGCGTAGATCGTCCCGCGCTCCTTGAGCAGCGTCCCGAGCCACTTGCCGCCAAACTCTCCATCGAGGAAGAACAGCCGAACAATCAGCCGCTCTGCGGCCTGCGCCGTGGCGTGCGACAGGTCCGCCGCGTCGAGCGCATCCCGCACAAGCTGCCCCACGATCGGCAGGTGCTTTTTGTCCCACACCTTGCGCGGCCAACCGCCCAGCGACTGGAACATCCGCAGTCGCACCGGGTCTTGCTCAAACTTTTTGCCCGCACAGATCTTCAGCGCCTCATCGATGAGCTGGGGCTGCACCGGCAGTCGTCCGGCAAGCCCCAGGAGCGCCGCCAGCGCCGTCCCACGCATCTCGCCTTCGGGATGTCCCAGGTAGGCCTTGATGTGCTCGTGCGCTTCGGCCCAGGGCAAAAACGTCGCGTACAAAATTCGCTGCTCGGGCCGGGTCTTGAGCGATGTGACCTGGACCAGGTGGCGACGGGCTTCTCGCTCTGCCAAATCCGTTGGCAGCAGCCACAGCGTGCTGATCGCAATCACCCCATCGCCGTTCTGACTGGCCGCCGACCACGCGCTGTAGATTCGCTCGCGCACCTCGGCTGGCTCTCGCGGTAGCTCACGCAAAAGACCCGCGCCCCAGCTTGGTTCGCGCAGTGTCGACTGCGCAAATGCCCGCACCACGGCGGCTTGCTCGGCGCTGCCTAGCTTGCGAAACCAGCGCCGAGGGTTGCCCAGCGACACCCGATTCTCTGCGACTAGATAAGAGAGCGAGTCCACCGTCAACCGTTTCACCTGCGTCGGCGTAAGTCCAAAGGGCAGCAGCAGCTTGTGCTTTTGACACAGCGCGACCAGCTCGTTGGGACGTCGCTCTGCGAGCGGTCGGAAGATGTCTTGGGGCAGCTTCTCGCGATGCGCCAGCAGGGCATCGGCAACCGCCAGCGCCGAATCGGGAGTGCGCACCGCCAAACCATGCAGCGCCGCTGCCACGGCAACTTTCCACGGCCCCACCAGCGGTCCTCGGCCCAGCTCAACCCGTGCGGCTTCGGCAAAGCGCCCCGGATGACATAGCGAAAAGCGTGAAAAGAACGTGGTCGAGGGCTGCGACAGCGCTTGCGGCAAGTGGCGAACCAGCCCGGCATCGCTGCACATCGGCACCACGTCCGCCAGCAGGTGCGATTCATTCCCCTTGGCAATCGTGTCGGCCAGCGCATCGATCGGGGCCGTTCGACCCGCGCCGTGTAATTGCTGCGCCATGGTCAAATGCCAGCCCGTCACAAACGCTTGCCGCAGGGCCTCGGTCGCTTGGGCATCGGTGCAGCACAGCGCGACCAGCTTGCGCGCCAGCCCTCGCACCAGCCGCGACGGATCCACAAGCCCCGCCATCACCTGCGCACCATCGCGACTGCCGAGGCAGCTCTTGAGCACGAGCCGACGCACGAACACCGGCCCCTTCCACAGCTCCGCAATCAGCGCCTTCGCACGGGGCTCTCGCTGCGACTGCTGTCCGAGTGCAACCATCGTTCGCACCCGCTCGTCATGAACCTGCGCAGACAGCTTCTCCATGAAGCGCTCGCTCCCGCAAAGCTCTACCGCTTGTAGCGTAGCCATCGACATCCCTCCCCAGGGCTTGGCTATTTTATCCTGTCAGAGCGGGAATTTGGGCCTTCTCGCACCGGCTAGGAATCGAGTAGGCTGCGGGTTCGCTTCACCAACTACTCTCCCAAAAGAGGTCGATCATGAGCCGTACCAAGCGCAAAGTCTCCAACCGTGCCAAAACCCACATCGCTGGCGTCAAGTCGCGCCGCAAGCGTCGCATCATGGCAGCCGGTGCCAACCGCAACACCAAGAGTCGGCGTGCCCGGCGCGCCCGTCGCCTAGCTGCTAAGTAAAAACCGATTGCTCGGCGCGATTGCGGCGTTGCTCATGCGGTCCGGTGCTCACGTACAGTAGTACGCTCCGCTCCGGTCCTCTTCGCGCCTTGCACTCGGGCCGATCAATCGGTTTTTGTCTTTGGGGGCTCTTTTGGTGGGGCTCTCTGGTTCCTTTGGAACCATTCGCGCCTTTCGGACTGGGGTGGGCGGTTCCTTTGGAACCATTCGCGCCTTTCGGATTGGGTGGGGCTCTCTGGTTCCTTTGGAACCATTCGCGCCTTTCGGATTGGGACTGGGCGGTTCGTGGCGCAGACGTTCCGGAGTTTTGGACTGGGGTGGATGGGTTCTGGCGCACTCGTTCCAGACTTGCGGACTGGGGCGCGTTTGGGTGCACCCATTCCGGACTTGCGGACGGGGTTTGCTGGTTTTACGGCGCACACGTTCGAGACTTGCGGACTGGGGTGAGCGGGTTCTGGCGCACTCGTTCCAGCGCTTTGGACTGGGGGCGGGCTCGGGCGCACCCATTCTGGACTTGCGGACGGGGGTGGGCGGGGGCCGGCGCACCCATTCTGGACTTGCGGACTGGGCGGGCGGGGGCCGGCGCACCCATTCTGGACTGCCAGCTCCGGGCTGGGGGTGGATTACGCTTGGCGGTGTTCGGAGGGGCGACGGCTGGCGAGGTGGGCGGCGATGCCGGGGAGTGCGGCAAAGCGGTCGTAGAAGGCGCGTAGCGTTGGGTAGCGATCGAGCACGTCGCTCCGCTTGGCGAGGTTCGAGTCGATGGTGTCCCACACCATCGCGTCGGCGATCGTCGGCGACTCACCCGTGAACCAGATGCCCGACTTGGTCGGGTTGGCCAGCAGCTTCTCCATCGTCTTTAGATTGTGGTCGAGTAGCTCGTTCCAGTACTTGTCCTGGACGTCCTGCGGGGTACCGTACATCCGAGCGTAGCTCACAGGAGTAAACTTGCTGCGCCAGTCCACCGCCGACTCCAGCACGTAGTCGACGATCGTGTGCTCAAGCTCGGTCTGTCCGTACAAGTTGAGCACGCGCCCGAGGTGACGGATGATCGCGCCCGACTGCGGAATCAGCACGGACTTGTCGCCGTGCGTTTCCTTGAGCACTGGCACCTGGCCGAGCGGCATCTGCGGTTTGAGCGTCGCCCAGTCCGTCACGGGCACATCGGTGTACGTGGTCTGCGCCAGGGAAAACGTCAGCCGCAGCACTTCAGCGCGGCCATGAATCGGAAAGTAGATGAGCTCGTAGGTGGGCACGGTGCTCTGGGTCATCGGGACAGACTCCTACAGTTTGGGTATGGGGTATGGATCGACTACTTGGACTTGAGACTCGCCGGCTTGGGCGCTGGCGCTGGACTCTTCACGGGGACCGGGCTCTTCACAGGTGCCGCCGGGGCGGGCTTCACCTCGGGACTGTCATCGCCCTTCATCGCGTGCTCGAGCATCGGGTTGAGCTGATGCGGACCACCGGGCTGACCCGGCGCGGCGGCGGGCGGAACGGGTTGGGCGGGTGGCGGCTGCACACTCGACGACTGCTGGATCGGGGCCGTCTTGCCCTCTGAGTCCGCGAATACCAACGTACCGAACTTGTCGAGCGCGTGGAAGTCCCCCACCATCGGTGGCGACCAAGAAGAGCCGGTCTGCGGCTTGCCATTGGGGTGATCGAGCCGGAAAAAATTGGCCCGCCACTCGGTTCCCACGGTCGGTGGCACCCCTTTGACCGTTTCGAGTCGACC
>ERZ724523.1347-NODE-1347-length-14388-cov-6.663434_pt1 | contig 14388 bp, 10 predicted proteins | sample MGYA00376056_ERZ724523 | MGnify/ENA primary metagenome ERZ724523 (study PRJEB28724, sample SAMN07190888) | wastewater metagenome | isolation source: influent of sewage treatment plant in Hong Hong | place: USA: Christiansburg, Virginia | collected 2016-03-01 ... | reverse complement strand
AACTTCGGGCGTGTTGCGCGATGCACGCCGCATTGTGGTGAAGGTGGGCTCCAGTCTTGTGACCAACGAAGGCCGCGGTCTGGATGAAACCGCCATCGGTGAATGGAGCCGCCAACTGGCAGCGCTGGTACGCGGCGATGGCGTGGGTGTGCCGCGCGAGGTCATCATGGTCTCCAGCGGCGCCATTGCCGAGGGCATGAAGCGCCTGGGCTGGACGGCACGGCCCAAAGAAATCCATGAGTTGCAGGCCGCCGCAGCGGTGGGGCAAATGGGCTTGGCGCAAATGTACGAAACCAAGTTGCGTGAGCACCGCATGGGCAGCGCCCAGGTGCTGCTCACGCACGCCGACCTGGCCGACCGCGAGCGCTACCTGAACGCGCGCAGCACGCTGCTGACGCTGCTGGGCTTGGGCGTGGTGCCGGTCATCAACGAGAACGACACCGTCGTCAATGATGAAATCAAGTTTGGCGACAACGACACGCTGGGCGCGCTGGTGGCCAACCTCGTGGAGGCCGATGCGCTGGTCATCCTGACCGACCAAAAGGGCCTCTACACCGCCGACCCGCGCCGTGATCCGGCGGCGCAGTTCGTGCATGAAGCCCAGGCGGGCGATGCGGCCCTTGAAGCCATGGCCGGTGGGGCAGGCTCCAGCATTGGCAAGGGCGGCATGATCACCAAAATTCTGGCGGCCAAACGCGCAGCCGGTTCCGGTGCCTCGACGGTGATTGCCTGGGGGCGCGAGCCCGATGTGCTGCTGCGGCTGGCCCAGGGCGAAAGTATCGGCACCCTGCTGGTCGCCCAGACGGCCAAGACGCAAGCGCGCAAACAATGGATGGCTGACCACTTGCAATTGCGTGGTGCCGTGGTGGTGGACGAAGGCGCCGCCGCCAAGCTGCGCCATGAGGGTAAAAGCCTGCTGCCCATTGGCATGACGGCGGTGGAGGGCGAGTTCTCGCGTGGCGATGTGATTGCGGTACGCGACCATGGCGGTGCCGAGATTGCCCGCGGCCTGGCCAACTACGCCAGCGCTGAAGCGCGCTTGCTGTGCCGCAAGCCATCGCCAGAATTTGAAGCATTGCTGGGCTACAGTGCCGAGCCAGAGATGGTGCACCGCGACAATCTGGTGCTGATGGGCGGTTGAACTGCCAGAGCCAAGGCCGTGCGTGGCCTGGGTCTGGCCGTGCATCGGCTGCTCAGGTGGCCGTGTTGTTGCCCGCCGCCGTATCGGAGGGCGCTGACTGCGCTGCCGCCGTGAGGCTGGTTTGCGGATCAGGGTCGAAGCTGGCTCCGGGCGGCAGCTCTATTCCATGGTGGGCCAGCAACGGGCCGTGTCGGTGCAGAAGGCCACCGATGTGTTCGTGGTCGTAATCGCGCCCGCGCATGCCGCTGCGCAGGTAGCGGTTGCGCTGCTCGTGGCGTGGCAGAAAGCGCGCCAGTTCGGTCAGCGCCATTTCATAGACGCCGCGCTTGAACTCCACCACCACATCCAAGGGCACCCAGTAATCGTTCCAGCGCCAAGCGTCGAACTCCGGGTGGTTGGTGGCACGCAGGTTCAAATCCCAGTCGTAGCCGATCAGTTGCAGCAGATACCAAATTTGCTTTTGGCCCTTGTAGTGTCCCCGCGCATCGCGCCGGATGTACCGGTCAGGCACCTCGTAGCGCAACCAGTCCCGGGTTCGGGCCACCACGCGCACGTGGTTGGGCTGTAGCCCCACTTCTTCGTGCAGCTCGCGGAACATGGCCTGTTCGGGGGATTCACCCCGGTCAATGCCACCTTGCGGAAACTGCCAGCTGTGGGTGCGTATGCGTTTGCCCCAGAACACCTGGTTCTTCTGGTTGAGCAGGATGATGCCGACGTTCGGCCGAAAGCCGTCCCGGTCAAGCATAATCAAACCCCAAATTTTTAAACTGAGTCCATTATGCACGGCCCCCTGCGGGCGGCAAGGGAACCTTCCCCTATGGGCCAGACATTGCTCCGATGAAAGCATCCCAGTTCTTTATTTCCACCCTCAAAGAAGCTCCGGCCGATGCCGAAGTGGTCAGCCACCAGCTCATGACCCGTGCCGGGTTGATCAAAAAGCTGGGCGCCGGTATTTACAGTTACATGCCCATGGGCCTGCGGGTGGTGCGCAAGGTCGAAGCCATCGTGCGCGAAGAAATGAACCGCGCCGGTGCCGTGGAGCTGACCATGCCCGTGGTGCAGCCCGCTGAGCTGTGGCAAGAAACCGGCCGCTTCGACAAAATGGGCCCCGAGATGATGCGCATCCGCGACCGCCATGGGCGCGACTTCGTCATCCAGCCTACCAGCGAAGAAGTGGTTACTGACATCGCACGCCAGGAACTGCGCAGCTACAAGCAGCTGCCGAAAAACTTCTACCAGATCCAGACCAAATTCCGCGACGAGCGCCGTCCGCGTTTTGGCCTGATGCGTGGGCGCGAGTTCACCATGAAGGACGCCTACAGTTTTGACCGCGACCAGGCATCGGCCAAGGCCAGCTACCAGGTCATGGCGGGCGCTTACCGCCGCATTTTTGACCGATTTGGCCTCACCTACCGCGCTGTGGCCGCCGACAGCGGCGCCATCGGTGGCGACCTGAGCGAAGAATTCCAGGTGATTGCCGCTACCGGCGAAGACGCCATCGTCTATTGCCCGCACAGCGACTACGCCGCCAACATCGAAAAGGCCGAGGCGCTGGCGCCCACCGGCCCGCGCCCGGCTGCCACGCAGGCCCTGGCCAAAGTGTCCACCCCCGGCCAAAGCACCTGCCCCGACGTGGCCGCGCTGCTGGGTGTGCCGCTGGCCACCACGGTCAAATCGCTGGTGCTGGCCACCGATGAAACCAACGAAGCGGGCGAAATCACCAAGTCGCAGGTCTGGCTGCTGCTGCTGCGCGGCGACCACGACATGAACGAGATCAAAGTGGCCAAGGTGCCTGGGTTGGACAAGGGCTTTCGCTTTGCCACCGTGGCCGAGGTCGAGCAGCACTTTGGCTGCAAGCCCGGCTACCTGGGGCCACTGAACCTGTGCCAGCCGGTCAATTTGGTGGTGGACCGCGACGTGGCCGTCATGGCCGACTGGATTTGCGGCGCCAACGAGCCTGACTTCCACACCACCGGCGTCAACTGGGGCCGCGACCTGCCCGAGCCCACCGTGGTGGCTGACCTGCGCAACGTGGTCGCGGGCGACCTGTCCCCCGATGGCCAGGGCGAGCTGGCCATTGAGCGCGGTATCGAAGTGGGCCATGTGTTCTACCTGGGCACCAAATACAGCCAGGCCATGAATGCCACTTTCCTGGCCGAAGACGGCAAACCCGCTTTCTTTGAAATGGGCTGCTACGGCATCGGCATCACCCGCCTGCCCGCCGCCGCCATCGAGCAAAGCCACGACGAGCGCGGCATCATCTGGCCCGACGCCATTGCGCCGTTCACCGTGGTGCTGTGCCCCATCACGCCCGATCGCTTCCCGGCGGTCAAAGAGGCGGCCGATGCGCTCTACGCCCAATTGCTGGCCGAGGGCATCGACGTGATCCTGGACGACCGTGGCGAGCGCCCCGGCGCCATGTTTGCCGACTGGGAGCTGATTGGCGTGCCCCACCGCATCACCATTGGCGACCGCGGCCTGAAAGAAGGCCAGGTCGAGTACCAGCACCGCCGCGACAGCGCCGCCACCAAAGTCGCTGCGGCTGACATCCTGGCCCACCTCAAGGGCCGCCTGGCCGCATGAGCGCCGGGGTGGTTTCGCGGCGCGCCTGCCTGGTGTCGCTGGCGACCGGGCCTGCCGCCTGGTTGTCGGCACCCGGCGCTGCCCACGCGGGCAGCCAGCTGGAAGAGCCGCTGATCGACTCGGTGCGCACCGCGCTCAGTTCTGCCGTGGCCAACCAGGCACCGCCCGAGCCCGACTTTCCCACCACCGAAGCGCGCCTGGCCTACCTGCGCTGGCTGGGCACCATGAGCGACCGCCTGCGCCGACGCAAGCCCGAGTGGCAGGTGCGCCGCGATTTCCTGCAAACCGTCTGGTACGAATCCAAGCGTGCCGGGCTGGATGTGTCGCTGGTGCTGGGCCTGATCCAGGTGGAAAGCGCGTTCCGCAAGTTTGCCGTCTCCAGCGTGGGCGCACGCGGCTATATGCAGGTCATGCCGTTCTGGACGCGCGTGATTGGCGATGGCGACCCGGGCAAGCTGTTTCATATGCAGACCAACCTGCGCTTTGGCTGCGTCATCCTGCGCCACTACCTGGAGCGCGAGCGCGGCGACCTGTTCCTGACCCTGGGGCGTTACAACGGCAGCCGGGGCCGCGCGCCGTACCCCGACGCCGTGTTCGCTGCCCAGCGCAACTGGCTGTTCACCGACACGCGCGCCGGGTAGCGCGCTGGCTTTGGCTGTCCGCTGGGGCTGGTTTGGCCGCAGTGGTTTCGGCCTGGAATGTGGCGATTTTTCAGGCTTTACAGGCCGCCAGCGCTGATGCAGTGGGCGCAAGTAGCTATCAAAATAATAGTTTCTGCATCAGGCGGTGCTGTTGCCCGCTGCGGTTGGCGGGGCGCTGCCAGCGCTGGGCGTGGTGCGCGAGACCATCACCTGGTCGATGCGGTAGCGGTCCACGTCCAGCACCTCGAACTTGTAGCCGCCCCAGACCACGCTGTCGGTGCGCCGGGGCACGCGGCGCAGCATCACCATCAAAAAGCCCGCCAGGGTGTCGTACTGCGCATCGTGGGGCAGCGCGTCCAGGGCCAGGGTGCGCAGCACATCCTCGATGGGTGTCACGCCGTCGATCAGCCACGAATCGGCATCGCGCTGCACGATTTGCTCTTCGTCGTCGGGGCCGACCAGGTCGCCCATCACCGTGCTCATCACGTCGTTGAGGGTGACTACGCCCACCACCAGGCTGTATTCGTTGACGATGACGGCAAAGTCCTCATGCACCTGGCGAAACTGCTCCAGCACCTCGGACAGCGTCAGCCGGTCGGGCACCACCAGCACCTTGCGCACCAGGGTGTCATCCTGCAATGAAATCGGCTGGTTGTTCAGGATGCGCTGGAACAGGTCTTTGGCGTCCACATAGCCCACCACATGGTCGATGTCGCCCTCGCACACGGGGTAGGTCGAGAACGGCTCGGCAGCGATGCGCACGCGGATCACGTCGTCGGGGTCATCGCGCAGGAAGAATGCAATGCGCTCGCGCTGCGACATGGCGCTGCCCACGGTGCGCGTGTCCAGCTCAAACACATTGGTGATGACCTGCTGCTCGCTGGCATCGAGCAGCCCGGCGCGCGTGCCCGCCTCCATCATGGCCAGGATGTCGTCAGAGGTGACGCGCTCATCGCGCAGCGACGACAGGCCCAGCAGGCGAAACAGCGCATCGGCGCAGCGGCTGTAAAACCACACCAGCGGGCGCAAGAGCGCCATGCACAGCGCCATGGGCTGGCTCACGCGCAGGGCCAGGCGCTCGGGTTCGGCCATGCCCAGCCGCTTGGGAAACAGGTCAGAAAACAGGATGAACAGCGACGTGATCACCAGAAACGAGCAGAGAAACCCCGCCGTCTGCGCCGTGGATGGTGCCAGCCACCAGCCAAACAACTGGCTGAAGTGCGGGCTGAGCGCACCTTCGCCCACAATGCCGCCCAGAATGGCCACGGCGTTTTGGCCGATCTGCACCACGGTGAAGTAGTCACCCGGCTGCTCTTGCGTGCGCAGCACGCGCGCGGCGCGCACGTCGCCGTCGTCGGCCATCTGGCGCAGGCGCAGGCGGCGCGAGGCGGCCAGGGAGATTTCGGCCACCGAAAAAAAGCCGCTGGCGGCAATCAGGGCAAAGATGAGGAAGGCGTTTTCAAGCATGGCGAGGGGCGCGGAAGGCGTGTGGCGCGCTGGCCTGGTCGGCGGCGGCGCCTGTGGCAGTGTAGCGGTGCAGGTAACGGGCTGCGCTGCCCGGGTTGCGGGCACAAAAAAGCCGCCTGTGCGGCGGCCCGTGCGGTGCGCTGGAGCAGGCCGAAGCTGGTGCTTTATTCCGCAGTGCCCAGCACCTGGCGCAGCTCGCCCGACTCGTACATCTCCATCATGATGTCCGAGCCACCGATGAATTCGCCCTTGACGTAGAGCTGCGGAATGGTGGGCCAGTGGCTGTATTCCTTGATGCCCTGGCGGATGGCGTCGTCTTCGAGCACGTTGACGGTGACGACGGCCTTGGGATCGACGCCGCAGGCTTTCAGGATCTGGATGGCACGGCCCGAGAAGCCGCACTGCGGAAAGCTGGCCGTGCCTTTCATGAACAGCAGCACTTCGCTGGATTTGACGAGGTCGTCGATGCGTTTCTGGGTATCGCTCATGGTGGCTCCAAAAAAAAGGGCCGCAAGGGCCCGGTGGGAATGGGCTGGATTATTTCACTGTCGGCCACTGCCCGCCTGAGCAGCGCGCGATGCCGGCGAGGTCTGTGCGGCTTTGCACCTGCCCGAATCCGGCTGCCGCCAGCAGCGCGCGCACGCGCTCGGCCTGGTCCCAGCCGTGCTCCAGCAGCAGCCAGCCGCCCGGTGGCAAATGGGCCGGGGCCTGCGCGACGATGGCGCGGATATCCTCCAGCCCGTCGGCCCCACTGGCCAGCGCTTGCAGTGGCTCGTGCGTCAGGGCCGCCAGGTGCGGGTCTTGCGCGGCAATGTAGGGCGGGTTGCTGACGATGACATCGAACAGCCCCTCCACGCCTTGCAGCCAGTGGCCGTGCTGAAAGCGCACCGCCAGCCCCAACCGCGTGGCGTTGGCCTGGGCCACGGCCAGGGCGTCCTGGCTGGCGTCCACGGCCAGCACCTGGGCGCCCTGGCGCTGGTGTTGCAGCGCCAGGGCGATGGCGCCGCTGCCGGTGCCCAAATCAAGCAGGCGCGGTGCGGGCAGGGGCGCGATGGTTTCCAGCGCCCAGTCCACCAGGGTTTCGGTGTCGGGGCGGGGGTCGAGCACGCGGGCATCGACGTGCAGCGCCAGGCCGTAAAACGCTTTCACGCCCGTGAGGTAGGCCACCGGCTCGCCCGCAGCGCGGCGCTGGCACAGGGCGCTAAAGCGCGCCAGCGCCTCGGGCGCGATGGCGTCGGTGTCGTGCGCCAGCAGCCAGGCACGGCCCGCATCGGCGCGGCCCAGTGTGTGCAGCAGCAAAAGCTGGGCGTCGATGCGCTCCAGCCCCAGCGTGTGGGCGTGGGCCAGGGCGTGGTTCAGATCGGGCACGGTTTCACTCATGTTTTGATAGCTGCTAGCGCTTTCTGCAAAAGGGCTGGAGGCTGATTTGGCTTGCAATTGGCCGCCAGTCGGCTCAACTGTTGGCCCCTTGCTCCAGCTCGGCCAGTTGCTCGGCCTCGCGGGCGTGCGCCATGGCTTGCAGCACTTCGCCCAGGTCGCCTTCCATGATGGCCAGCAGCTTGTACAGCGTCAGGTTGATGCGGTGGTCGGTCAGGCGCCCCTGCGGGAAGTTGTAGGTGCGGATGCGGTCTGAGCGGTCGCCGCTGCCGATGAGGCCCTTGCGCTCGGCGGCTTCTTTGGCGGCGCGCTCGCTGCGCTCTTTTTCCTGGATGCGCGCTTGCAGCACTTGCAGCGCCTTGGCCTTGTTGGCGTGCTGGCTGCGCCCGTCCTGGCACTCGGCCACGATGCCGGTGGGCAAATGCACTACGCGCACAGCGGAATCGGTCTTGTTGATGTGCTGGCCCCCGGCGCCGCTGGCGCGGAAGGTGTCGATGCGCAAATCCGCCGGGTTGAGCCGGATGGCCTCGGTTTCATCGGGCTCGGGCATCACGGCCACGGTGCAGGCGCTGGTGTGGATGCGGCCCTGCGTCTCGGTGGCGGGCACGCGCTGCACGCGGTGGCCGCCCGATTCAAAGCGCAGCTGGCCATAGGCGTTGTCGCCCACCACGCGCAGCACGATTTCTTTGTAGCCGCCCAGCTCGGACGGGCTCTCGCTGACCACCTCGGTGCGCCAGCCGATGTTGGCGCAATAGCGCAGGTACATGCGCGCCAGATCGCCCGCAAACAGCGCTGACTCATCGCCGCCGGTGCCCGCGCGGATTTCCAGGAAGGCGTTGCGCGCGTCGTCGGGGTCTTTGGGCAGCAGCAGGCGCTGCAATTCGGCCTCCAGCTGCACCAGATCGGCGCTGGCACTGTCGATTTCTTCCTGCGCCATCTCGGCCATGTCGGGGTCGGCCAGCATGCCCTGCGCGCCTTCCAGGTCGGCGTTGCGCTGGCGCCAGCGGGCGTAGCGCCCGGCAATGGCGGTGACTTCGGCGTGCTCGCGCGAGAGCACACGGTACTGCGCCATGTCGGCCATGATGTCCTCGCGCGAGAGCAGGAAATCGAGCTCGGCCAGGCGCCGAGCGTAGCGCTCCAACTGGTTCTGGAGAAAAGGTTTCATGCAAATAGGGGTGTTGTTGCTACAAAATTTGTAGCTGTTAGCGCCCGCCCCGTGGGCGCTAGATGGCTTTTTTGCCCTGAGAGCGCAAAAACAGCCGCGAGGCCGTGTGGGCCGTTTGCGCGCGGGCGGTGGGGTCGCTGTTGCGCAGCTCGGCCAGGGTGCCGTGCAGCATTTTTTTGGCCACGCCGCGCGAGAGGGCTTCCAGCACGCTGTCGATGTCTTCGCCGCGCGCCAGGCGCTTTTTGGCGCGGGCGATTTCGGTGGCACGCCAGGCGTCGGTCTGGCGGTGCAACTGGTGGATGAGCGGCACCACGCCGTGCTGCGGGTCGCGCTGCTCCATCCAGTGCATGAAGCTTTGCACGCCCGCGTCGATGATGGCTTCGGCCTGCGCCACGGCGGCCTGGCGGTGGGCCTGCGCGGTTTGCACCACGCTGGCCAGGTCGTCCACGGTGTAGAGGTACACGTCTTCGAGTTGCTTGACTTCGGGCTCAATGTCGCGCGGCACGGCCAAGTCCACCATGAACATGGGGCGGTGGCGGCGTTTTTTCAGGGCACGCTCGACGGCGCCCAGGCCCACGATGGGCAGGCTGCTGGCGGTGCAGCTGACCACGATGTCAAATTCATGCAGGCGCTCGGGCAGGTCGGCCAGGCGCATGACGGAGCCACCAAAACGGCTGGCGAGCTTTTCGCCGCGCTCCAGCGTGCGGTTGGCAATGGCCAGGCCAGCGGGGTTGCGCGCGGCAAAGTGGGTGGCGCACAGCTCGATCATCTCGCCCGCACCGACAAACAGCACCCGCGTGCGCTCCAGGTCTTCAAACAGCTGGCTGGCCAGGCGCACGGCGGCAGCGGCCATGCTGATGCTGTGCGCGCCGATTTCGGTGCTGGTGCGCACCTCTTTGGCCACGGCAAAGCTGCGCTGGAAGAGTTGGTTGAGCGTGCTGCCCAGGGCGCCTGCGCTTTCGGCGGCGCGCACGGCGTCTTTCATCTGGCCGAGGATTTGCGCCTCGCCCAGCACCATGGAATCGAGCCCGCTGGCGACGCGAAAGGCGTGGCGCGCGACGGGGCCGTTTTCGAGCACGTAGGAGTGCGAGCGCAGCACGTCGGGGCTGACGCCGCCGCTGCGCGCCAGCCAGCCCAGCGTATGGTCGAGGGCGGCTTGCTCACCGGCGCAGTAAATCTCGGTGCGGTTGCAGGTGGAGATGATGGCCGACTCCACGCCGCGCGGGCTGCCCGACTGGTTCAGCGCCTGGCGCAGCCCTTGCAGCGTGGGCGCGATTTGATCCAGCGCGAACGCGAAACGACCGCGCAGGTCGAGGGGCGCGGTGGTGTGGTTGATGCCGAGGGCCCAGACTGCCATATGCCGGATTATAAAATTTGTTGCACCGCCTGCGCCGCAGGCGTCTGTACCCACCTCGAAGGGCATTCTTTTTATGGGCCTTGCGGCTGCTCTGAATCACCTGCTGAACCTGGTGGCGCCGGCTGCGGCGCTGGCGCTGCTGTTGCCATTGTGCGCCCGTGTTTTTTGGTCAAAAACGGCTGAAACGCCCGCCTGGATTACGCAGGCAGCTATCAACTTTATAGTGAGCTGCGCGGTGTTGCTGCTGGGGCTGTGGGGGTTTGGCCGCGACGGCAAGATGCTGACTTACACCGCGCTGGTGCTGGCCTGTGCCAGCAGCCAGTGGTGGCTGGTGCGGCCCGCGCGGCGTTGACGGCGTGGCCCCGGCGCTGCGCCAGCGCCGGGCGCGTTTGCCCCTGGCGCGGGTAATGGCAGCCGTGCCAGACGGCGCTTTTGTGCGCTGCACCATGCTAGGATGGCCCGCCAAGCTTCCAAGCCCGGGCGCCTGCAGACGGTGGCCTGGGCTTCGCCGACACAGGACCGCGCCATGAGCCCCACATCGCTGGACAAAAGCAAGATCAGGTTTCTTCTGCTCGAAGGCCTGCACCCCTCCGCGCTCCAGGTGCTGCAAGCCGCTGGCTACAGCAACATCGAATCCCTGAGCGGCGCCCTGCCGCAGGCCGAACTCATAGAGCGCCTGGCCGACGTGCATTTCATTGGCATCCGCTCACGCACCCAGCTCAATGCCGAGGTGCTGGCCCACGCGCCCAAGCTGGTGGCCATCGGCTGCTTCTGCATCGGCACCAACCAGGTCGATTTGCAGGCCGCCCAGGAGCACGGCATTGCCGTGTTCAATGCGCCGTATTCCAACACCCGCTCCGTGGCCGAGCTGGTGCTGGCCGAGGCCATCTTGCTGCTGCGCGGCGTGCCCGAGAAAAACGCCGTGGCGCACCGCGGTGGCTGGCTCAAGTCGGCCGACAACGCCTATGAGATTCGCGGCAAGACGCTGGGCATCGTGGGCTACGGCTCGATTGGCACGCAGCTGTCGGTGCTGGCCGAGGGCCTGGGCATGAACGTGCTGTTCCATGACGTGGTGGCCAAGCTGCCGCTGGGCAACGCGCGCCAGGCCGCCAACCTGAACGAGCTGCTGGCCGCCAGCGACATCGTGACCCTGCACGTGCCCGAGTTGCCGTCCACGCAATGGATGATCGGCGCGCCCGAGATTGCCGCCATGAAGCCCGGCGCCATCCTCATCAACGCCTCGCGCGGCACGGTGGTGCAGATTGAGCCGCTGGCCGATGCCCTGCGCGCCAAAAAGCTGCTGGGCGCGGCGGTGGATGTGTTCCCGGTCGAGCCGCGCAGCAACCAGGACGAGTTTGTCTCGCCCCTGCGCGGCCTTGATAACGTCATCCTCACGCCGCACATTGGCGGCTCCACGCTGGAGGCACAGGCCAACATCGGGCTGGAGGTGGCCGACAAGCTCGTCAAATACAGCGACAACGGCACCACCACATCGTCGGTCAACTTCCCTGAGGTGGCGCTGCCCGCGCAGCGCGGCAAGCACCGCATCCTGCACGTACACCGCAACGTGCCGGGGGTCATGTCCGAGATCAACCGCGTGTTCTCCGACAACCAGATCAACGTGGCCGCGCAGTACCTGCAAACCAACGAGCGCATCGGCTACGTGGTGATCGACATTGACGCCGCCTCGTCCGCGCTGGCGCTGGAAAAACTGGCGCAGATTCCCGCCACCTTGCGTTGTCGCGTGCTGTTTTGAGTGCCGGGGGCGTGTGCGCTGCGCGGGCTGCTGTCATGCAGGCGCGGCGCTGATTGCCTAGAATTCGTCCCCCCATTTCCTGTAACAGGGCGTGTTGCCCTTACTCCCCCTTTTCCACCGCTTCCCCCATGAATGCTCCCACCACGTTGGCCGTCCTGATGGCGCAGACCCCCGAGCCCGTGCGACTGCGCGAGATTCCCTACAACTACACCAGCTTCTCCGACCGCGAGATCACCATCCGCCTGCTGGGCGAGCGCGCCTGGGACGTGTTGCAGCAACTGCGCCTGGAGCGCCACACGGGCCGTTCGGCGCGCATGCTCTACGAGGTGATGGGCGACATCTGGGTGGTGCAGCGCAACCCGTATCTGCAAGACGACCTGCTGGACAACCCCGACCGGCGCAAGCTCCTGGTGCAGGCGCTGGAGCACCGCCTGGGCGAAGTGCAAAAGCGCCGCACCCCCGACGACGATGCCGCGCGCGACGCCCTGGTGGGCGAGCTGCTCCAGGCCGCATCGCAGGCCGTGCGCCAGTTCGACGCCGCCTTTGACCAGATCACGCAGCTGCGCCGCCAGGTGCGCCGCACGCTGGCGCGCCTGACGGCCAAGGACAACATCAAGTTCGATGGCCTCTCGCGCGTGAGCCATGTGACGGATGCCACCGACTGGCGCGTCGAGTACCCCTTCGTCGTGCTCACTCCCGACACTGAGACGGAAATGGCCGGTCTGGTCAAAGCCTGTATCGAGCTGGAGCTGACCATCATCCCGCGCGGCGGCGGCACCGGCTACACCGGCGGCGCCATTCCGCTGACGTGGAAGAGCGTGGTCATCAACACCGAAAAGCTCGAAGCCATGACCGAGGTGGAGATGCGCAAGCTCCCTGGCGTGGACCGCGAAGTGGGCACCCTCTGGACGGAGGCGGGCGTGGTCACCCAGCGCGTGGCCGATGCCGCCGAGCGCGCAGGCTTTGTGTTTGCCGTGGATCCCACCAGCGCCGAGGCTTCCTGCGTGGGCGGCAACATCGCCATGAACGCCGGTGGCAAAAAAGCCGTGCTCTGGGGCACGGCGCTGGACAACCTGGCCAGCTGGCGCATGGTCACGCCGCAGGCCCAGTGGCTGGAGGTCACGCGCATCGGCCACAACCTGGGCAAGATCCACGACGTGGACATGGCCAGCTTTGATCTGAACTACTACGAGGCCGACGGCAAAACCTTCATCCGCACCGAGCGGCTGGACATTCCGGGCCGCACCTTCCGCAAAGAGGGCCTGGGCAAGGACGTGACCGACAAGTTTCTGGCGGGCCTGCCCGGCATCCAGAAAGAAGGCTGCGACGGGCTGATTACGAGCGCGCGCTGGGTGGTACACCGCATGCCCGCGCACACGCGCACCGTGTGCCTGGAGTTCTTCGGCAACGCCAAAGACGCCGTGCCCAGCATCGTCGAGATCAAGGACTTCATGTTCGCCGAGCAAAAGCGCAGTGGCGTGCTGCTGGCCGGGCTGGAGCACCTGGACGACCGCTACCTCAAAGCCGTGGGCTACACCACCAAGAGCAAAAAGCACGGCGGCCTGCCCAAGATGGTGCTGTTTGGCGACATCGCGGGTGACAACGCCGACGACGTGGCCCGCGTCACCAGCGAAGTGGTGCGCATTGCCAACTCGCGCAGCGGCGAAGGCTTCATCGCCATCAGCCCCGAGGCGCGCAAGAAGTTCTGGCTCGACCGCAAGCGCACGGCGGCCATCAGCCGCCACACCAACGCCTTCAAGATCAACGAAGACGTGGTGATCCCGCTGCCGCGCATGGCCGAATACACCGATGGCATCGAGCGCATCAACATCGAACTCTCGCTGCGCAACAAAATCAAGCTGTGCGATGAGCTGACGGCCTTTCTCACGCGCGGCAACCTGCCGCTGGGGCCGCAGGGCGCCGCCGATCTGGAGGCGCCATCGCCCGAGCTGCTGGCCGAGCGCGTGGCCCAGGCGCTGGCCGTGGTGGCCGACGCCCGCCAGCTCTGGGCGCTGTGGCTGCATGACATCGAAACGCTGTTTACCCAGTTGCAAGACCACAGCCTGCGCGCCAGCTGGAAGACGCAGATCCGCAAGCCGCTGACCGACATTTTTTCGGGCGCCGCCTTTGCGCCGCTGCTGGCCGAGTGCAGCACCATCCACCAGCGCGTGCTCAAGGGCCGCGTCTGGGTGGCCCTGCACATGCACGCGGGCGACGGCAACGTCCACACCAACCTGCCCGTCAACAGCGACGACTACGACATGCTGCAAACCGCCCACGAAGCCGTGGGCCGCATCATGGTGCTGGCGCGCAGCCTGGACGGCGTGATCTCGGGCGAGCACGGCATCGGCATCACCAAGCTCGAATACCTGACCGACGAAGAGCTGCGCCCGTTTGCCCAGTACAAGCAAAAAGTAGACCCCGAAGGGCGCTTCAACAAAGGAAAATTGCTACGAAATCAGGAGCTTAAAGCGCCCGGTGGGCGGGCGCCAGAGGCCGATTTGGTGCAAAAAAACCAGCTCTACGCTGATTTGACCAACGCCTACACCCCCAGCTTTGGCCTGATGGGCCACGAGTCGCTGATCATGCAGCAAAGCGACATCGGCGCCATTGCCGATTCGGTCAAAGACTGCCTGCGCTGCGGCAAGTGCAAACCCGTGTGCAGCACGCACGTGCCGCGCGCCAATTTGCTCTACAGCCCGCGCAACAAGATTTTGGCCACCTCGCTGCTGGTGGAAGCCTTTTTGTACGAAGAGCAAACGCGCCGGGGCATCTCGATCCGCCACTGGCAAGAGTTTGAGGACGTGGCCGACCACTGCACCGTGTGCCACAAATGCCTCACGCCCTGCCCGGTGAAGATCGACTTTGGCGACGTGACCATGAACATGCGCAACCTGCTGC
>ERZ724523.1346-NODE-1346-length-14393-cov-4.264054_pt1 | contig 14393 bp, 12 predicted proteins | sample MGYA00376056_ERZ724523 | MGnify/ENA primary metagenome ERZ724523 (study PRJEB28724, sample SAMN07190888) | wastewater metagenome | isolation source: influent of sewage treatment plant in Hong Hong | place: USA: Christiansburg, Virginia | collected 2016-03-01 ... | reverse complement strand
AAGCTTTCAAGGGTGCCGGAATAACTAGCGTTTGGCCAATTCGCGGAAATGACTGGGCTGACCGAGGGTGAGGCGGCCGAATTCTTCAAGTAACGCATAGTCAATCGCACCTGGCCGCATGGTCATCTCTGTGGTGCCGAGACGCTCCAGATTACGCGCTTCAAAAACCACCAGACCGCGATCAAAGTCCGCTCTCCAGCGTGCGTTAATACTCAATTGACTAGCGATCTGAAACTCTGCCCGCTCGACATAACGCCGTTCATTTTTAAATTCCTTGCAGCTGAACTGCAATCCATAGTCAAAGAGCGTGCGGCGAAAACGCTCAACAGCTGGGCCACTGCGCTCGACAACAACACAAGCCGGCGAATGAAGCTGATATGAAAATGAAACCAGCTCGACCAGCGCACCGGCACTTTGTGCCTGCGTCCGATAATCGGCAAAACCCTCCTGCCAGGCGAAGCCCCCAAGAATCAGTCGATCGGCCAACGAATAGTCACGCGGAACACCGGGTTTGAGAATATTAAGTTGCTGCACCAGATCATGCAGATAGAAAAAGACATGTTTGAGCGACTGATCGATGAGCTTGTTACTAGCCGAACGCTGAACTAGGGCAGAATGCTCGTCGCGCTGTTGTAATTCGGCCTGATGCCTTAGCGTACCGAGCAGACCGGCTTCCTTGTTTTGAATTTCCGGAATCGGCAACGCAATCTGTTGTTCCGAGACGGCAGGAGGCCTGCGCGGCGGCATGACGGGAACAATTTCAGGAAAGGCAAGACTGGAATCGACCATGCCGGCAACCTCGTTTGCCGCCTGTTCGCGGCGCGCCAGACGCTCGGCTGCATCAAGGTCAAACGCCTCGATATCGGCTAGTAATGAAGCCTCCAGCGCATCAATATCAGCGATCGCAATTGGTTTGCGTTCGTGTTTTTCGCGAATCGCATCGCGAATCGCGTTGGAGTTTTGCTCTCTATCTGACTTGGTCATTGCCTTATCGGAATTTCAAACTACACTGAGAACATAGTGATCGGATTATGGAGCAAGATCAAGATGGATATCGCAAGTGTCAGCAGTCTGAGTACCGCGCTCTCCCAAGTGAAAGTAGGCGATGCAGCGGGTAGTCTGGTGCTAAAAAAAGCCTTGGACCTGCAAGAGCAGGCAGTAAGCCAGTTGCTTCAGGCATTACCGCAAGTCTCCAACCCACCCAATCTAGGCAACCAAATCGACGTCAAAGCTTGATCTCGTCGAACCAGCTTTGCAAAGTGGCCGCTACCAGCGGCCATTCTTTTGCATGGGTAACAGCATGGCCCATGCCGCGGAAAATGTGCACCGGTAGTCCGTAAGACTGACCCGTGGTCTGCACCATGAAAGCCGGTACCAGTACATCGTGTTCAGCGCCAAGGATCAACATCGGCGGCCGATTCATCAGATGCAGGTTGGGCAGATTGAACATTGACATGTCCCACAGCGCCCGATGCGACTCTGTCTGCATGTGAGAAACCCAGGTAGCGAGCATGGCCTCGTCGGCCTCACCGGCAAACAACGCCTCGCGTAGCGTCGTAATATCGGCGCAATCGCCCCCCATGATGTTGTTGAGGTCGGCAAAGAGATGAGGTTTCTGAAACATCAGATGAAACTGTGAGGCAATCAAGCCTTGCGGTGGCACCGAGCAAAGCAGCACGGCCGCTGTCGCCTCATGGTGTTCGAGATATTTCTGGAGGACGAAACCACCCATCGAGTGGCCAATCAGTATCGGCGACTCACCCAGCCAGTCGACAACGCGGCTGATATCCTCGACGTAGTCGGCGATCGAATACCAGTCGATATGATCACGCCCTTCGCTACCACCATGCCCACGCAAGGAAACGGCGTAGCAGGGATAGCCTGCCTTGGCCAGAAAGGGCATGAAGGTGTCGGTCCACATCCAGCCGCCGGCAAAAGCGCCATGAATGAAAAGTAAGGGCGGTCGTTTGGTTTTGCGGCTTGGCTTGCAGGAAAATATTTCAAGGCCGTCGATTATTTCAGTTTTTATCATGGTGATCTGCTGGAGCGGGGAAGCGTGATTAAATGCGGGTTTAACCCGCGGCGCAAGGCATTATGTTGAAGTGGATACTGACGCTGGTCGTCGCGTTGTTCCTGCTGGGCATCATTGCCCCGCATCTGGCCCGCTTTGTCCGGTTCGGGAAACTGCCTGGCGACATGGCACTCCGCTTTCGCGGCAAATCCTATTTCTTCCCGATTGCCAGCACTCTACTCTTTTCGTTGCTGCTCTGGCTCATCAGCCGCCTCATTTAGCAATGCTTTGACCGCCTTTACCCGAGCAGCATGGATGCATTCGGGAATTTTTGTCTTGTCGGCACAGGCTGCGGCAATTTTTCCAGCTTCTACGGCGTTGACCGCAACAAGTGCGGCCAGCAGGCGTTGCGGACTAGCGTAGGGCCGGTTTTCCCAACCAAGACGGCCGGTAAAGTCACAAAGACAGGCGTCAAGTAACTGCTGAAACCGCGCCGGGCGGCGTAGAGCATCAGTTTTCTCGAACAGACCGACGACGGTGGCGGCCCGCAGCTCAGCGGCACGATGGATGTTGCCATGGTGACGCGCCATCAATAATGCCAGATCGCGGCAATCAACTGGCACCTTGAAGCGGGCACAGACTTTCTCGGCCAGTCGCACGCTGCGCTCCTCGTGGCCATGATGGCGCGGCAGAATATCAGCCGGTGTCGTTCCCTTGCCGAGATCGTGCAACAAGGCAGCAAAACGCACCGGTAGCGGGAAATGACTCAGCGCTGACTGATCAAGCACCATCATGGTGTGAATGCCGGTATCAATTTCTGGATGGTATTCAGGCCGCTGATGCACCCCGAACAAGGCATCCAGCTCAGGCATCAGACGCGCCAGCGCGCCACAGTCACGCAGCACCTCGAACATGCGTGACGGCTTGTCTTCCATCATGCCCTTGGCCAGTTCCTGCCAGACACGCTCCGGCACCAGGTGGTCGATTTCACCACTGGCCACCATGTCGCGCATCAACGCGAGGGTTTCCGGCGCCACTGAAAAATCGACAAAGCGAGCGGCAAAACGTGCCAACCGGAGAATGCGCACCGGGTCCTCGACAAAGGCAGGACCGACATGGCGTAGAATTTTCGCCTCAATATCGCGTTGACCGTGGAAGGGATCGACCAGCACGCCATCATCACTCTGAGCCATGGCATTGATCGTCAGATCACGCCGGGCGAGATCTTCCTCCAGCGTCACGTCGGGTGCAGCATGAAAGGCAAAGCCGTGATAGCCGGGAGCCGTCTTGCGCTCGGTACGCGCTAGGGCATACTCTTCTTGCGTTTTGGGGTGCAGAAAAACCGGGAAATCGCGACCTACCGGCCGGTAGCCCAACGCCTGCATGGCCTCAGGTGTAGAACCGACGACGACGTAATCGCGGTCGGCATTGGGGCGTCCGAGTAATTGATCGCGGACAGCACCGCCGACGATGTAGATTTTCATCGGCGGTTCAAGCGCTTACCTGCCAGCGCGATAGCGGAAGGAATCCAGCTTGCCCTTGGGGGTATTGTGCGCGATGTAAGTCGTGGCGATCGCTTCCAGCGCCGTCGGCTTCCAGTTGGCGGGCAGGTTGCACTTGCCATCACAAACGCTGTCGACCTGCATCGAACGAAGATTGTCCGGCGACATCATCGGTTGCGGTGCCAGCCACATCAGGCCTGCCTGCAAATAGGCCCAGCCTTCGGACAAAGGAATGATGGTAGCGGTGCTGCCAGTCAGTTCCTTGGTGTAATCGACCAACTCACGCAAGGTATAAACCTTGGGGCCAACCAGATCATAGGCCTGACCAAACGTGGAAACATCTTCCAGTGCGTCGACAAAGGCGTCGGCGACATCGGCGGCCCAGACCGGCTGGAAGCGGGCATGGCCAAAACCGAGCGGGAAGAAAGGCACTTTGCGCAGCACGCTGGCAAACATGGAAAGGAAAGAGTCACCAAGGCCAAAAATGACTGAAGGGCGGAAAACAGTGACATCCAGTTCGCTCTTGGCGGCCATGACCAGTGCTTCGCCTTCACCCTTGGAAGCAAGGTATTCAGATGGCGCCTGGGGATTGCCACCGAGCGCACTCATGTGCACCAGACGACGCACACCGGCGACCTTGCAGGCAGCAATGATCTTTCTCGGAAGTTCGACATGCGCCTCGCCGAAATCCCTGCTGTAGGGGAATTTCACATCGCGGCTGTGCAGGATGCCAACGAGATTGATCACTGCATCCTGTCCCCGCATCAATTCGGCCAGTGTCTTTTCGCAGTGGATATTTGCTTCCGGCATCTCGACATTGGGCTGCATGATCAGCGCCTTGGTACGCTCGCGGCGACGGGTCGGGATGGTAATTTCGATACCGCGCTGCGACAGGCGGTTGGCAATATAGGTACCGATGTAACCGCTACCCCCTAGCAGCAAGACCTTTTTGATAGCCATGTAAAACCCCGGAAACAGTATTCGATAAACTTGAATTTTAAGGCAATTTGCCTGGTTTTAGCGAATTCAGCCACAGCACTTTACAAATAAGGCCATCGCTTCAGGCTGGCGGCGTTCGCCGCAACGCCCGCTCGGCGGCCAAATTGAACAGCGATATTGAAGATGCGCGTAGCGCACGTTTGTCACGCAGCTGGCGCTCCATGATGGCTGGATGCAAAGCAACTGCAAAACCCCATTCCGGATTGCACAGCAATAATTTGCCGCTATCCGGACTAATATGGCAAAGCCGACCAACCAGTGACTGATCATCAAGCAGACGAAACTCCAGCCACTCGCCGACCCGGGTTGGCAAGGGACGCAAGCGACTAAGTTGAGGCAACTCGCCCGGAATATCTATCGTCTTCAGGCGCAAATCACCAGCACGGAGCTCAGCTGCCTCCGGTGCAGCCCCCGCTGGAGAAAGCATCCCCTCGTCCACCCGCGGTGGTGCCAGTGGTGCTTCAATGCTAGTAGCGATCTGCGCAGACGATGGCGCAGTAACCCCACGCATTGCAGCCGTCTGCAACGAAAAGCAGGTGTCGAGAAATTCGGCACGTACCTCTTCAGCCACATCAAGACGCCCCATGCCATTGTTTAGCAGTTGCAGCATGCCCGGCAGCATGCGCGACAAACGCTTGCGATCATCGGCATCCGTCTTGGCCTGAACGCTCCACAACAAACTATCGATCACGGTGGTGTGCTCCTGCCAAGCTGCACTCTCTTCACCATGTTCGACCCAGACCTGCAACAGCACCTTGTACCAGTAATTGCGCAAGAAATCGGCGATTCCCTGCGGTACACCGCGCGCGCAGAAGGCTGCGATGGTTTCCTGGCAGCGGCTTTCTCCTTGGCCACGCTGATCCATTCGGGTAAGCAATGGCAACCAGACGGTACACCCTTGGGCGATTTCCTGATCACGCTCGCTGATCAGCGCATCGAGCTTGGCAACATAACGCTCAAACACGCCAGAATCATTTGAAAATTCACTGCGCACCTGGGTGGCAATGCTCAGAATTTGCAGACAAACTGGGTGCTTGGACGAAACATCGCCCGGTAGCCCCAGCGCCGCACGCGCCATACGGTCGAGCAGCAGGCGTGCCGGATGCACTTCATTGGTGAAAAAGGCCGGATCAAGCATGGCCGCTTTCAGCATGGGTATCTGAAGGCTGGAAAGCGCCGATTTGATTGCCTCGGGCAGGCCAGGCATGTCGAAAATTGCCTCAAACACCAGTGCCATGGTATCGATCGCCGCCGCCTCTGGCGCGGCTTTGGGTATCCCGAGTTCACTTGACTTTAAGGTGTGCCGAATCACCTCATTGGCCGGTACAGATTGGTCAAAAAGACCCGGAATCAGATTTTCAAGTGAACTCACTCCGCCCGTAGCAGCTAAACCAGGCGGCAGGCGACCAACTTTTTCCAGTTCGTCGAGACGTGACAACAAGCGATCGAACATGGCTTGCGAAAACAGGCTGCCGCTGGCGCTACCAGCCTGGACGGGCAGCCCCCCGCCAGGTATTTGCGCCATCAGATTTTGCTGCAGCGCTGCAAGTGCATTACCCCCAGCTTGCCCGAGAGCAGCTTTGCCAACGCTTGGCGCATCAGGCGCGGTAACGATAGCAGGCTGGGCTGCATTGACCCGGCAAGCCTCAAACAGTACATTGAGATTGGCGTAGAGTACTGGCAGGTTGCTGGCGAAATAATCTTCGAGCCGTTCAATACGCGCCAAGGTTTTATCGTGCCCCTCACCCAACTCGCTGCACATTTGGGTCAAGCCCTGGGCAATGCCTTTGGGGCCAACCGGATTGTCCGACACCTTGAGGTCTGGCCGTTTGAGCAGGGTGACAAAACGCAAATAAACTCGCCAGAGATCACCACCGGTTCTTTCCAGCAACTTGGCCGAAAACTCGCCAAGGCGAATTTCCAGCTCAAGGTCATTCTCGTGAACTAACGAAATACGTGATGCGGTCAAGCCACTAGCTTCTCCGAAGCCACCACGGCGCGCCGTCGATACCATCTCGTCAAAATAAGCTGCCACTACCTGGACAAATGTGCGGACCGCAACATCCGAGACCGGTTCTGCCTCATGCAGCAACTGCCCCAACTCTTTCAGATAAAGAGTGCGACAGTCGCCAAGTATTTTTGCTGAATCTGGATCGTCGTTTTTTACCGGTGTAGCGAAAGAATTGTCCACGTTTGAACTCTGAGCAGACCATCAAGGCAATGGCCAAACATCTTAGGGCAAATCCTTGTCCTTGGGGGGCTCTACAGAGCGTGGCGCGACGACGCCAAGGCGTTTTTTCAGCGAATCTGGGTGGCCGGTGAACAAAGCAGAGTAATAAACCGAATTACTCATCACTTTTTTGACGTAATCACGAGTTTCAGAGAAAGGAATCGTCTCGGCATAGATCGCGCCTTCCAGGGGCCGGTCGGCGCGCCATTTTTTGGCACGACCAGGCCCTGCGTTATAAGCCGCCGAAGCCAGCACTGGATGATTATCAAGATTTTCCATAACCAGACGCATGTAGCTGGTGCCCAGCAGGACGTTGGTTTCGGTATTGTTCACCTGACTGTGGTTGTAGTCGCGCAGGCCTATTTTCTTGGCAACCCACTTCGCCGTAGCCGGCATCAACTGCATCAGGCCGGAAGCGCCGACGTTCGACTTGGCACTGGGAATAAAGCGGCTTTCCTGACGCATCAGACCATAAACCCAGGCATCATCGAGTGACTGACTCTGCGCCGCCGGACGCACCTGTTCGCCGTACGGTGAGAGAAAGCGCAGCGTATAGTCGTGTTCGTTTTTAGTCTTGTCGGCCGCCGTGATCGCACGGTCCCAGATCTGGTTGCGCCGGGCGAGGTCAGCCGCCGCCAGCAGTTCCCGATCATCCATACCTCGCAGTGACCAGTTCCACTCGCGCACACCTTCAGTACGCATCTCCAGACGGAGAAAGGCGAGGGCTCGCTTGATACCCGGATTCTGCCGTGCCGCGCTTTGCTCTTCGCTGGTTGGAGTTTTCGCCCGCGGCGGCAACTGGATAAAACGGCCCAACTCCTCATCAGCCAGATTGCCGTAGAAATTGGGCTGGCCGGCGATCTTTTCGAACAGGGCATCGGCATCCGTCGTTCGCCCACCGGCGTTCAGTGCACGCCCCAGCCAATAGATCCATTCCGGTTGCGCGGCAAGTGCCGGCGGCATGGCTTCTATGGTTTTAAGCACAATGCCCCACTCATGAGCGCGCAAGGCAGCGCGCACTTTCCACTGATAAGCATCATCAGAGAGTTGCGCTTTGCCGGCCTTGGCGTACCAGTCGAGCGCTTCCGGCAGGTGACGTTTGGCAGCCTGCAGACCAATCTGGCCCCAGGCCCATTGTTTTTCGGATTCGTGCAGACGCGACTGGAGCTTTTCCAGTTCAAAGGCTGCGGCGCTCGGATCATTTGGCGACATCCGCTGTATGGCCAGCGCAGCGAGTTCGCGACCGGGGCGTGTCGCATACCAGTTGCCTGGCTGACGGGCGAGGTAACCCATAGGGCTGGCAATCAAGGCATCAACGGAACGGGCATCGGGTGTCTGGCTGGGCGGCAGATAAAACATGGTCTGCTTGGCCCAGTTGGTACGGTTGGCCTCAAATTGGCGGCGCGTACGCGCCCAGACATCATCGGCCAGCACGCGCTTTTCCCAGATCAGCGACTCAAGAACCGGCAGGCAGGCCTCGGGCGGCTCAAGGACGGTTAACCAGGACTTTTCAGCATCATCGAGCACGGTTTTGTCGTTGCGCGCCAATCTGGCCTGCTGGCTGTAACAGGTGACATCCGGCTCGGGGGCAATCAGCCGAGGAAACTCGGCATCGATCTCACTCCACATGCCGCGCTTGCCAAGCCAGCGTATCCAGTCGGCACGCAGCTTTTCGGCGACATAGCTTTTATCGTAGCGCTCAAAGAAATTGCGCAGGGCGACCGAATCGCCCTGTTCCATATTCAGGCGCAACTGATAGTTTTCGACGTAGGGTGCGAGATCGTGATTGCCAATCTGGGCAGCACTGCGCTCCAGTTTGTTACGATCGCCGGCGCGGTAGGCATCACGCGCATTGAGGAAGGCACTGTCCTGGGCGAAGACGGGGAGCGAGACAAAAAGACAGGTGACGAAAACTGATAACTTCATGCTAGATTTCACTGATGACAGAGCCTCACGAGGATAACACGGCATGGCGCCGGCAGATGCGGCGCGAGATGCTGGCGCGACGCGCCAGCCTCAGTGCCGGCGAGCACTCTGAACGTTCAGCGCAAATTGTCGAGCACCTGATTCATACGTTTAGCGCGCCGAGGATCGCCGCATTTTGCTGGCCGATCAAGCATGAACCGGATGTTCGCGCCGCATTGGCACGCTGGGCTGAATTTGGCACCCAGGCAGCGCTACCGGTCGTGGTGGCCGAAGCCACACCACTCGCCTTCCGCCTCTGGTTGCCGGAAACCGTGCTGGAGACAGACCGTTACGGGATTCCCAGCCCGGCCACCGGCGCTTTTGTGGCGCCCGACCTGATTCTTTTACCGCTCAACGGCTTTGATGGCGCCGGCTATCGCATCGGTTATGGCGGCGGCTATTTCGACCGTACGCTCGCCGCCCTTGCACCGCGCCCACTGGCGATTGGTGTCGGCTTCGAGATCAATCGTCTGGACAATATCCACCCGCAAGCACACGACCAACGTCTTGACTGGATTGTGACCGAAGCCGGTGCCTTCAGGCCCGCCGCCGGAACTGATTGACGGCGTAGGCGAGCAACACGGCGGCAAGCGCAGAAATCAGTGCCTGACGCAGATCGTAAAGCCCGGTGCGCAGCGCCAGCTCGAGGCTGTAACCGTGATGCAGGCTAAACAGCAGCGCCGCAATGGCCAGCGCCAACCAGCCGTGGCGGGCCGAGCTGGCAATTTCCTTACGCAGAAAAACTTCAGTGGCCAGCCCGGCGACCAGCGACTGGGCAGCAAAAGCCAGCAAGAGAGCCAGCAAGCACTGGCTGTAATCGTTCATGCCGCGCGGCAGGCTTGCTGAAAACGCTGCAAGGCTTCGTCCAGCGTACTGCGCGCACAGCCAAAGTTGAGCCGTAACCAGCCCGGTGCGCCAAAATCCCTGCCATCAGACAGGCCCAGACCATGTGCCTCGAAATGCGCGGCGGGGTTGTCCAGACCCAATTCGCGAACATCGATCCAGGCCAGATAAGTGGCCTCAACCCGCGACATTTTTACGCCTTTTTCACCGTTGACCGTAGCAAATACCCGATCACGATTAGCGGCGAGGTAGGCGATCAGCTCGTCATGCCAATCATCGCTATCGCGATACGCCGCTTCGCAGGCGGCCAGACCCAGCACATTCACATGCGGCACGATGCCGTGCATGGCGTGCTCGAAGCGGTGGCGCAAGCTGGCATCGGGGATCACCGCGAAGGCACAGCCGAGGCCGGGAATATTGTAGGTTTTGGATGGCGCCATCAGCGTGATGCTGCGTTTGGCGGCATCCGGCGACAGGCTGGCAAAGGGAATGTGCCGCTTGTCGCGATCGAGAATCAGGCCGCAATGGATTTCGTCGGAGCAAACCACCAAGTCATTTTTTTCGGCAAAAGTCGCCAGATCGAGCAGCTCATCGCGGCTCCAGCAGCGACCAACCGGGTTATGCGGGTGGCAGAGCAGGAAAAGTCGGGTTGTTGCGGTCAACGCCGATTTGAGGGCCAATTTATCCCATTGCCAGTCACCATCGCTTTGCCTCAGTTCGCAGCGCTGGAGATTGCGCCCGGAGAATTTCGGCGCCGAAAGGAAGGGCGGGTAAATCGGCGTTGCGGTCAGCACATCGCCATCGACGGCGCGGCAGGCCACGTTCAAGCCCGTCACCAAGCCCGGCAGCCAGACGATCCATTCCGGCGCGATAGACCAGCTATACTTGCGTTCAAGGTGAGCGAGCACTGACTCCGTTAATGTTGGCCACGGCCCACCATAACCAAAAACGCCATGGGCTATACGCTGCTGCAGGGTGGCGATGACGGCCGGCGGGGCAGCGAAATCCATGTCCGCCACCCACAGCGGGAGGATGTCGCGACCGGCGTACTTGCTCCACTTGATGGAATCAGAAGCGCGCCGGTCGATGGGGGCGTCGAAAATACTCAAACCCTGACTCAAACTTCAAGGTGCTGATAAAGCGCCGTCGACAAGTAGCGCTCGCCAAACGACGGAATGATGACGACGATCAGCTTGCCGGCGTTTTCCGGGCGCTTGGCCAGTTCGAGCGCCGCCCAGGTGGCCGCACCGGAAGAAATACCGACCAGCAAACCTTCCTCCGTTGCCATGCAGCGGGCGATGGCGAAGGCATCATCGTTCTTGACGCGAATCACCTCATCGTAAATCGCCGTATTCAGTACGCTGGGCACGAAACCGGCACCGATACCCTGAATCGGGTGCGGCCCCTTGGCGCCGCCAGAAAGCACCGGAGAAGCATCCGGCTCAACAGCAACGATCTGGACTCCCGGCTTTTTGTCCTTGAGAAACTCACCGACGCCGGTAATCGTCCCACCGGTACCGACACCGGAGACAAAAATATCCACCTGACCATCAGTATCGCGCCAGATTTCTTCCGCTGTTGTGTTGCGGTGAACCGCCGGATTGGCCGGATTTTCGAATTGCTGCGGGATGAAATAACGTGAATCAGCCGCCGCCAACTCCTTGGCCTTGTTGATCGCCCCGGTCATGCCATCCGGTCCCGGTGTCAAAATCAGTTCGGCTCCGTAAGCCTTGAGCAGCAGCTTGCGCTCGCGGCTCATGGTTTCCGGCATGACAAACGCCGCCTTGATACCGCGCGCGGCACACACCATCGCCAGGCCGATGCCGGTATTGCCGGAAGTCGGCTCCAGCACCACCGTCTCCGGACCAATCTGGCCGGCGGCGACAGCCGCATCGAGCATGGCGACGGCAATGCGATCCTTGACGCTATGGCCGGGATTGAAAAACTCCAGCTTGGCGGCGATGGTGGCGACGCAGCCCGCGTTGATACGATTGAGTTTGACCAGCGGGGTATTACCGACCAGTTCAGTGACGTTATTGGCAATTTTCATGGCTATGCTCCGATTGGGATGACAAATTGTAGGCGACTCAGGCCTTGCTGTGGGTAGGTCGGCAATCAGATTGCAGCGCACCGAACAGTTCGCCCAGGCCGAGATCGAACGGCGCCTCCTTGGCTGCCGCAAAATCCTGCGCCGTATCAATCCCTGAAGTCTGAAGCGCAATGCCGGCCTGACGAAAACTCTCGTGCTCGGCGCTGCCTTGCTTGCCGTTCAAGATAACAATTTCCGGCTTCAAGGCCAGCACCGCCGCCACGTCGCGGCTCAATTCAGGCTCGCGCAAGGCCAGTCGATAACCGCGCAGCCGGTAGTTGCCCACCGCCGCCGCCAGCCGGCCATCGCTACCCAAATGGCTGGCTGAAAATTCAAGGACGATATCGGCCGGCGCCAGACCGCAACGCTTCAAAATGGCCTCATAAACCAGCCCATGCTGACTCGGCACCGCCAACAGGTAACGCGGATCAATGGCCAATTGCAAATAACCGCCCACCGTATTGCGCTGGGCCAGCAAATTAAGTGCATGCAAAGTACGGCACAAGCGGTCGAAATAAATCAGCGACCCCGCCGATTCGCACGAGGCATAGGCCACCTCGCTACCAACCGGCGTTTCATCCTCCTGCTGTGCACTCAGGGTCGCCATATGGCCGACGATGCGCTCCTCGTGCAAATCAACAATCGGCTGAAACAGGGAACCCAACAGCAGCCCGCGATGCCAGGCCTCGACGCGCTCGCCTTTCAGGTACATGGTGCTGTCCCCGCTGCTGTCGGCAGCGTTGAAATAGCGGATAAGGTCGGTTAAAGGCATGTTGCTCCTATTTTTCACGTAAATCTGGTCAAGCGCGCTTTCCGCGCCTTCCAGCCATCGAAAGTATCGTCTATGGTCCCTAGCTTGATCTTCGGGAACTGCGCCCAAGAATGCAGTGCAAGCCAGCGCCATCATCACCAAGGCCCTTGACGCCGGCCTGATTCGAATCGCCGATCCCGATCACCCTCGCGCCGGTTAAGTGCCGCACTGGGCCTGATTTTCTTGATCGGATTTTGATTGATCGCAGAAAATAGCGATCCGGCGACCAAACATATTGTTTAATTTCAGTCAGTTAAAGAAAAACACAGAGGGGAAGTTTCTTGATCGGGTTTTGATTGCATGGATAAATTCCGGTCGGTGCTAGCCCCCATTTCCAACTCGCGCCAGGTTCAGCGCCAGCAGGCGGCGGAGGATTTCTTCGTCAGGGGTTTCGGGGGTGTAGTCTGGCCAATCGTAGGCAGCGGCAACGGCTTGGTCGAGCGCTTTGTGGGCGAGATCGAGCCAGGCCGGGCGGGCGTTGTAGAGGTTGGTCAGGGTGCGCTTTTTGAGGTCGGCTTCCTGGCCGGGCTTGGCCACCGGGCGTTTCGGGAAGCCGGCTCTTTCCTCTTCCGGGGTGATTACCCAATCGACCCACTCGGCCGGGTTGAGCCAGGCTTCGCGCAGTTCGTTCAGGCGGCGGGCGGCGGCGGCGATGTTTTCAGCGACGATGTCGTTGGCCATGCACGGCGGCGAAGCCTGACCGGCGACGGGGGCGGTGTCGCGCGGCGTCAGGCCGGGTGGGAAGGGGAAGGTTTCGAAGGTGGTGCTTGAGGTGTAGCGCGGACGGTCTTCGAGCGAGGTGCCGAGGCGCAGCGACCAGAGTTCGTGGAAGCGGGAATGCAGGATGCCGAAAGTGGTGTCGTCGGCTCGGGTGATTACGTTGAGGTTTTTGTCAGGAAGGACGCCAGCTGGAACCCACACAAAAAGCCTGTGCTTGGAAACTTCAGGTGTTGCAATGAAACGTGCTAGGCCGGAGATTAGCTTGCGCAAGCTCGGACGTGTCTCACCGTGGCGCCACCATTGAACTCGATAGGCTTGCCGATTGTTTGTTTGGCGCTCTGGATAAACGTGTGTTTTTGCATGCCCGAAAGGTGCCTCAAACAACGAAGCGTCCGCTTCTAATAAGTCACAGCCGAAATCAACGATCCAAGTATCTCGATGTCTTCGAGTGAGGTCTAACCCGTTCCAACTTGGGCGCAGCACCTCAATGTTGGCCTTGCCGTTCGGATTGGGTAAATGCAACCAATTTCGCGCTGCTTGTCCAGCGAGATCGAAAGCACCAACTTTTGTGATGCCCATGTAAGCAACGCCTTTGTTTTCTGGCAGCTGCTTGGCTTTGGTGAGGTCGACGCCAACGGCGGCGGTCAAGTCGGCATGAATTGAGGCCACTTCCAGCCCATCCAGCCGACTTTCACGGTCAACCGGAAAAATCGGCCCAAATCCAAGTAGCGAAACGCGCACGGCGGCGCCGTCATTGACCCATTCTTCGTCGCTCCACGCTTCGAAAATGCGCGTGGTGTCGACGATGCGTTCGAGCACCTTGCGGTTGGCGCCGCCACGAATCGAGTTGGTGGAAACGAGGCCGGCGGCTTGCAGTTTGCCGGCGGCGATCTGGGCGCGGGCTTTTTCGAACCAGTAGGTGACGAGGTCGGCGCCGCCGGGGACGCGGCCGTCGTAGGTCTGGCGCAGGGTTTCGACGTAGTCGGCGCCGAGTTCGCTGCGCATGACTTTGTCGCCGAGAAAGGGCGGGTTGCCGACGATGACGTCGGCGGTCGGCCAGTCGGCTTCGCTGCCGTCCGGGTTGAGCAGCGCATCGCGGTGCTCGATTCCGTCGAGCGGTTTGAGGATGGGGTTGATGGCGTGCGGGTAGCCATTGCGGCGGCACCACTGGATGTCGCCGATCCAGACGGTGACGCGGGCGAGTTCGGCGGCGAATTCGTTGA
>ERZ724523.1338-NODE-1338-length-14450-cov-11.253838_pt1 | contig 14450 bp, 11 predicted proteins | sample MGYA00376056_ERZ724523 | MGnify/ENA primary metagenome ERZ724523 (study PRJEB28724, sample SAMN07190888) | wastewater metagenome | isolation source: influent of sewage treatment plant in Hong Hong | place: USA: Christiansburg, Virginia | collected 2016-03-01 ... | reverse complement strand
GTCTCGGCCGCCGAGTTGGTGTGCAGGGTTGACAGTACCAGGTGTCCGGTCTGGGCGGCCTTGATGGCGATCTCGGCGGTTTCCAGATCCCGGATCTCCCCCACCATGACGATGTCGGGATCCTGGCGCAGGAAGGAGCGCAGGGCGCTGGCGAAGGTGAGCCCCGCCTTGGGATTGATCTGCACCTGGTTGACGCCGGGCAGGTTGATCTCCACCGGATCCTCGGCGGTGGAGATGTTGACCTCGCTGGTATTGAGGATGTTGAGACCGGTATAGAGTGACACCGTCTTGCCCGATCCCGTGGGGCCGGTAACCAGTATCATGCCCTGTGGCTTGGAGAGCGCATGCAGGTATTGCGCCTTCTGGCGGTCGTCGAAGCCGAGCTGATCGAGGTTGAGGCGGGCGGCCGAGGAGTCCAGCAGGCGGATGACAACCTTCTCCCCCCACATGGTGGGCAGGGTGTTGACTCGCATATCCATTGATCTGTTGCGGGAGATCTTCAGCTTGATCCGTCCATCCTGGGGCAGGCGCCGCTCGGCGATATCGAGCCGCGCCATTACCTTTAAGCGAGCCGCGAAACGGTTCGCCAGATTGACGGGGGGGGTCGCTATCTCATGCAGTATGCCGTCGATCCGGAAGCGGATCCTGTACTTGGTCTCATAGGGTTCGAAATGCAGGTCGGATGCGCCGCGCTTGATGGCGTCCATCATGATCTTGTGAATGTATTTGACGATGGGGGCATCGTCGTCGGCGGTGTTGACGCTGTCGTCGAGGCGGGAATTCTCATCGGAGACCTCGAGTTCCGAGATTTCGGCCTCATCGATGTGATCCATGCCCAGGGTATCCTGCTCGCTTTCCATCAGCTTGCCGATGGCGGCGGTCAGCTTGCCCTCTTCGACCAGCAAGGCTTCCGTGTGCAGGCCGAAGCTGAAGCCGAAATCCTCCAGGGCCGACACATTGGTCGGGTCAGACATGGCGATATAGAGGGTGTGGCCCTGGGTATAGATGGGCAGCACATGGTGTTTCTCGATAAGCTTCTGATTGAGGTACTTCTGCGGGATCTCGCCCAGATCGAAGGCGGCAAGATCCAGCAGAGGTACCCCATACTCCAGCTCGCAAAAATCCGCGAGGGCCTTGCTGTCGAGGATGTCGTTTTCAATCAGGAAGGTGACAAAGGGCTTGCGCTGCGCCCTGGCCTGGCTCAGATAGCGCTGCGAGTCCGGCTCGCTGAGGAGAGAAGAGGCGGCCAGGCTGGTCGCCAGGCCGCTATTAAGGCTAGAGGTCATGCGTTAGCAGAGGTCAGCGGGACTACAGACGCCTTCCCATAGAACTTGACCACCGCTCACCGTAGCCGTCATCGTGTAGGTACCAGGAGCTTCGGATGTGCCAGTAGCCACAATGGCAGTAGTACTTGCAGATACGCTTTGCACATACCCCTTTGGATAAGCTCCACTCACTGCGGCGTTTGCAGCCGCATCGCAGTCGGTTCCGGTTGTCTGGGTACAGACCTCAAAAGCTGTTTTGGCTGCTCCAGTCGCAGTAATTACTTCCGAGAATTTGGCTCGCTTGGTATAGCTCTGATACGCCGGCAAGGCGATGGCGGCGAGGATGGCGACGATCGCAACGACGATCATCAATTCGATTAGCGTAAACCCTGACTGTCTTTTCATGTCAAATATCCTTTTTTCCATGGTTCCTGATAAGCACAGGTGGAATGCTATCCACATTGGTATCTTATCCGAGCGCTTCGGGTTGGCAACAGAGGCGGAGCCCTTGTTAACCACTTTTGTGTCATTTAGTGAAAGTTGTAGAAAAATCAAAGATTAAATGGTTTCCCTTGGCACTGCTCAAGGTTGGGGAGGGCCCATCTTCACACTCCTTATGTCGCGGGATCCTGCATAAAGAAAAGGCGCCGATGGCGCCTTTTGCAAGTTTCGAGCCCTGTAATATTTTTGGGCCAAACGGCGGGTATGGCTCGCTCAGCCCTCGGCCACGTCTTCCATAAAGCGCATCGAGAGATCCAGTGCCCGCACGTGTTTGGTCAGCGCCCCCACCGAGATAAAGTCGACGCCGGTTGCGGCATAGCTGGCAAGGGTGTCGAGCGTCACGTTGCCAGAGACCTCCAGCTTGGCGCGCCCCTGGTTCAGGTGGACGGCCTCCTTCATCATGGGGATGTCGAAGTTGTCCAGCATCACGATGTCTGCACGGGCTGCCAGCGCCTGCTCCAGCTCGGCCAGGGATTCGACCTCCACTTCCACCGGCTTGCCCGGATTGAGGTGGCGTGCCTGTGCTATCGCCGGCGCTATACCGCCGCAGGCGAGGATATGATTCTCCTTGATGAGATAGGCGTCGTAGAGACCGATGCGGTGGTTCTTGCCGCCGCCACAGGTGACCGCATATTTCTGGGCGGTGCGAAGACCGGGCAGGGTCTTGCGGGTGTCGAGCAGTCGGCACTCGGTCCCCGCCAGCTCGGCCACGTAACGGGCGGTCAGGGTGGCGACCCCGGAGAGGGTCTGCACGAAGTTCAGGGCATTGCGTTCGCCGGTCAGCAGCACCCGGGCCGGGCCATGGAGGCGGAACAGCTCCTGATTGGGGGAGAGGCGCTCGCCATCCTGAACCTTCCACTCCACCTTGACCTCGCCACCGAGCTGGGCAAACACCTCATCGACCCAGGGTTGACCGCAGAATACGCCGGCCTCGCGGGTGATGACCCGGGCCGTCGAGATGCGATCGACCGGGATCAACTGGGCGGTGATATCGGCGCTGGCATCCGGTTGATCCAGTGCGGTGAGGGCATCGCCCAAGTCTTCGAGTAGTGCGGCGCGCACGGCGCGGCTGATGTCCTGTTGTAACATGCCTTATTCCTGCAAGGGTCTGAGAAGCAACTGCCGCTCTTTTTGAACCAGCTCCAGCCGACCGAGGGCGTTCATGCCAACCAGCACTTCGTCACCGTCTGCCGCTGGGTTAATAAAGATGGCCAGATCGTACAAGGTCAATGGCCCCATCGCCAGCGTTTCGATAGTACCGTTGCCGACCCGGATCTGACCCGCAGCGGTATTGACCTGGCTGCTGCCATGGGCGATCAGACCGAGCCGATCGGCAACCTGTTGCGGGATGGTGACGCGGGTGGCCCCCGTGTCCAGCAGCAGTTGCACCGGCTGGTCGTTGATGGCACCCTCCAGACGATAATGACCGCTGGCATCGGCCTTGAGCAGCAGCTCGCCGCTGGCGGTCACGCTGGGTTTGGCGCTGGAGTAGAAGTAAAGGGTCAGCAGACCCAGCAGTGAGAGCCAGGCCAGCAGCCAGAGACGGCGTGCCATCGGGTGCATATGGGGTCCAGTGCCTTGCAAGTGATGGCTCAGCCTAACACAGCTTTACCCATGGATTCAGAGGCTTGTTTCCGGTTTCTTGCGGCGGCGGGCACTGTCCATGGCGTCCCTCTCCCCATTGTGAGTCGAGTAGACGATGACTGAACCCACAACCATTTTTTCCATCGATCGCGCAGGGTGGTGTGAACAGGCCCGCAGGGTGCCTTCGCCCCATCACAATGAACGGATCGGCCCCAACGATATCTCCCTGCTGGTGATACACGGCATCAGCCTGCCACCGGGAGAATTTGGCGGCCCCTGGATCGACGATCTGTTTCTCGGTCGCCTCGATCCCGACGTTCATCCTTACTTTGTCGGCATTCATCAGCTGCGGGTCTCTGCCCACTGCCTGATCCGCCGCGATGGTGAACTGGTGCAGTATGTGCCGTTCACTGCGCGAGCCTGGCATGCGGGGGTATCGAGCTGGGAGGGGCGTGAGGCGTGCAACGACTTCTCCATCGGCATCGAGCTGGAAGGAACCGACGAGCTGCCGTACAGCGATGTACAGTATGAGGTGCTGGCAGGCCTCAGTCGGGCCATTTCCAGCCAGTATCCCGAGGTGACGGCAGCACGCATCGTCGGCCATTGCGACATAGCGCCGGGTCGCAAGACGGATCCCGGTACCAGTTTCGAATGGCAGCGTTATCGCGGAATGCTCAACTTTGAGTAAAAAATCCAAATATTAGTTTGTATATTTAGAATCAATGGCTTGCCTTTTTTGGCTGGCCATTTTTCATGCTGTTGGCCAAATGTTATCTGTGAGCAAGCTCAATAATATTGGTCAGACCATTTTCTATGAGCTATATCATGATTCCGCTCTTTTACCCCTAAAGTGGCAAGCTTCCTTCTTGATGCAGATCATATTTTGGGTGGACTTTTTCCAAGCCCTCTGCTAATTTTCGCCCCAACCATAGAATTGGTAATACCAATTTAACAAAGTAGCCTCATGCCCTATATCAAGATAACTCAGCCCAAGCTGGCCGACGCCATCGTCGCCGAGCTGGAAAGCATGATTCTGGAAGGCAGCTTGCAGCCGGGGCAGAAGCTGCCCCCCGAGCGGGAACTTGCCATCCAGTTTCAGGTGTCGCGGCCTTCCCTGCGCGAAGCCATCCAGCGTCTGGAAGCGAGGGGACTCTTGTATCGCCGTCAGGGCGGTGGCACCTATGTACAGAATGCCTTGAGCAAGGGGATCGCCGATCCCCTGTTCGAACTGCTCAGTACCCACCCGGAAGCCCAGTATGACCTGCTGGAGTTTCGTCACGCGCTGGAAGGCATCTGTGCCTACTATGCCGCGCTGCGGGGGACTGAGGCTGACTTCGAGCGGATCCGCCTGGCGCAGTCCGCCATCGAAGAGGCGGGTCAGCAGGGATCGCTGGTGGTCGAGTCGACCGCCGTCACCCAGTTCTATCTGGCGGTGGCGGAGGCGTCCCACAACGTGGTGCTGCTGCACCTGCTGCGGGCCATGGGCCCCATGCTCGAACAGAACATTTTACGCAATAACGAAATTTTGAATCGCCGTCCGGGAGTGGTAGCCAAGATCCGTCGCCATCGTGCGAGCCTGATCGAGGCTATCCTGTCGGGGGCTCCGGAGCGGGCCAGGGCTGCTTGTCATGAGCACCTGGCCTTTATCGAGGACACCTTGTTGGATATGCAGAGGGAAGACAGCCGGATCCAGCGATCCATGCGTCGGATCCGTCAGCAGGATAACTAATCCCACAAGGCTCTATTGTCGAATGCTTGCGCCCTTCGCCGTGCAATGCCGTGCAATCACAACAAAATAGGAACCAGCCATGTCTGATATCCTGAAGAACGATGTGGACCCGATAGAAACGCTGGAGTGGCTTGCCTCTCTGGAATCCCTGCTGCGTGAAGAGGGTCCGCAACGCGCTCAGTTCATCCTTGAACAGCTTACTGAGAAGGCACGCGTTAGCGGTGTTGACGTGGCTGAGAAGGCGAATCGCGACTACATCAACACCATTCCTGCCAGCGACGAACCGGCTTACCCGGGCGACCTGGAGATGGAACGTCGCATCCGCGCCATCATCCGCTGGAATGCCATGATGATAGTGCTGCGCGCCTCCAAGAAAGACCTGGACCTCGGTGGTCACATGTCTTCCTTCGCCTCTTCCGCGACCATCTACGAAGTCTGCTACAACCACTTCTTCCGCGCTCGCAGCGAGAAGGACGGTGGCGATCTGGTCTACTTCCAGGGTCACATCTCCCCGGGCATCTACGCCCGTGCATTCGCCGAAGGTCGTCTGACCGAAGAGCAGCTGGACAACTTCCGTCAGGAAGTGGACGGCAAGGGCATTCCTTCCTACCCGCACCCGAAACTGATGCCGGACTTCTGGCAGTTCCCGACCGTTTCCATGGGTCTGGGCCCCATCGCCGCCATCTATCAGGCTCGCTTCCTGAAGTACCTGACCGACCGTGGCATCAAGGATTGTTCCGAGCAGACCGTGTACGCCTTCCTGGGTGACGGCGAGATGGACGAGCCGGAAGCCAAGGGTGCCCTGACCGTTGCCGTGCGTGAAAAGCTCGACAACCTGGTGTTCGTGGTCAACTGCAACCTGCAGCGTCTGGACGGTCCTGTTGTCGGCAACGGCAAGGTCATCAACGAGCTGGAAGGTCTGTTTGCAGGCGCCGGCTGGGATGTCACCAAGGTCATCTGGGGTCGCAAGTGGGATGAGCTGCTGAAGAAAGACACTTCCGGCAAGCTGATCCAGCTGATGAACGAGACCGTGGATGGTGACTATCAGACCATGAAGTCCCGTGACGGCGGCTACGTGCGTGAGCACTTCTTCAACCGTTACCCGGAAACCGCCGCTCTGGTCAAAGACATGACCGACGAGGAGATCTTCGCCCTGAACCGCGGTGGTCACGATCCTCGCAAACTGTTCGCCGCCTTCTCCAAGGCCGCAGCGACCAAGGGCAAGCCGACCGTCATCCTGGCCAAGACCATCAAGGGTTATGGCATGGGCGAAGCGGCCGAAGGCAAGAACATCGCTCACCAGGTCAAGAAGATGGATCTGGGCTCGGTGCGTCACCTGCGCGATCGTTTCAGCCTGCCGGTCACCGACGAGCAGCTGGAAAACCTGCCGTACCTGAAGATCGAAGAGGGTACCGAAGAGCACAAGTACCTGCACGCCCGTCGTGCCGCGTTGAAGGGCTATGTACCGACCCGTCTGCGCGAGAGCACTACCAAGCTGGAAATCCCGGCGCTGGATGCCTTTGGCCCGCTGCTGGGTGAGCAGGCGCGCGAGATCTCCACCACCATGGCGTTCGTGCGTTCCCTGAACGTGCTGCTGAAAGACAAGTCCATCGGCAAGCGCATCGTGCCGATCCTGGCCGACGAAGCCCGTACCTTCGGTATGGAAGGTCTGTTCCGTCAGATCGGCATCTACAGCCCGCACGGTCAGCAGTACACCCCGCAAGACCGCGACATCGTCTCCTACTACAAGGAAGACAAGCAGGGTCAGGTTCTGCAAGACGGCATCAACGAGCTGGGCGCCATGTCCTCCTGGCTGGCTGCTGCGACCTCTTACAGCACCAACGACTGCCCGATGATCCCGTTCTACATCTACTACTCCATGTTCGGCTTCCAGCGGATCGGCGACATGGCGTGGGCAGCCGGTGACCAGCAAGCCCGTGGCTTCCTGCTGGGCGCGACCTCCGGTCGTACCACCCTCAACGGTGAAGGTCTGCAGCACGAAGATGGTCACAGCCACATCCTGGCCGGCACCATCCCGAACTGCATCTCCTATGACCCGTCCTACGCCTATGAAGTGGCGGTGATCGTACAGGACGGCCTGCGCCGCATGTACGGTGAGAAGCCGGAGAACGTCTTCTACTACATCACCACCCTGAACGAGAACTATGCCATGCCGGCCATGCCGGAAGGCGCCGAGGAAGGCATCCGCAAGGGTATCTACAAGCTGGAATCCGTGGCCGGCAACAAGGCCAAGGTACAGCTGCTGGGTTGTGGCTCCATCCTGGGTCACGTCCGTACCGCCGCCCAGATCCTGGCGAGCGAATACGGCGTGGGTTCCGACGTGTTCAGCGTCACCTCCTTCAACGAGCTGGCTCGTGATGGTCAGGACGCCGATCGCTGGAACATGCTGCACCCGACCGCGGCCGCCCGTGTGCCCTACATCACCTCCGTACTGGGTTCCGAAGCCACTATCGCCGCGACCGACTACATGAAGTCCTTCGCCGAGCAGGTGCGTGCCTTCGTGCCGACCGAGAACTACCGTGTACTGGGTACTGACGGTTATGGCCGTTCCGACAGCCGTGCCAACCTGCGTCGTCACTTCGAAGTGAACGAGTTCTACGTCGTCGTTGCTGCCCTGACCGAACTGGCCAAGCGCGGCGAGATCGACAAGCAGGTTGTGGCCGACGCCATCGCTAAATACGGCATCGATGCCGACAAGGTTAACCCGCTGTACGCGTAAGAGGATTGAGCGCCCTGTCCGGGCTTGCGTGCCGGACAGGGCCTTGCCCAGGTTAATGCGACATAAGAGTAAGAGGACACACAGGGTCCGGACGGCAACAACGAGCCGGAACCTGCTCTTGCCAAGGTTAACGCGATAAACGTACGCGTAAGAGGATAAAGCACAATGTCCAAACAGATTATGGTGCCGGATATCGGTGCCGATGAAGTGGAAGTGACCGAGATCATGGTCGCCGTGGGTGACAAGGTCGAACTGGACCAGTCCCTGATCGCCGTGGAAGGTGACAAGGCCTCCATGGAAGTCCCGGCTCCGGCCGCAGGTATCGTCAAAGAGATCCTGATCAAGGTGGGTGACAAGGTTGCCACCGGTTCCCAGATCATGATCTTCGAAGCGGAAGGCGCTGCCGCCGCTCCGGCTCAGGCTGCCGCTCCGGTTGCCGCCGCACCGGCTGCCCCTGTTGCTGCCGCTGCCAAAGACGTGCACGTACCTGACATCGGTGACGACGAAGTCGAAGTGACCGAGATCATGGTTGCTGTGGGCGACATGGTTGAAGCCGACCAGTCCATCATCGCCGTGGAAGGTGACAAGGCCTCCATGGAAGTCCCGGCGCCGTTCGCGGGCCGCGTGGTCGAGATCAAGGTTGCCGCTGGCGCCAAGGTCTCCACCGGTTCCCTGGTGATGGTATTCGAAGTGGCTGGCGCCGCGCCTGCTGCCGTTGCCGCGCCGGTTCAGGCTGCCACTCCCGTGGCCGCTGCCCCGGTTGCCGCCGCTGCCAAAGAGGTCAACGTACCTGACATCGGCGGCGATGAAGTGGAAGTCACCGAGATCATGGTGGCCGTGGGTGACAAGGTCGAAGCCGACCAGTCCCTGATCGCCGTGGAAGGTGACAAGGCCTCCATGGAAGTGCCTGCGCCGTTCGCCGGTGTGGTCAAGGAGATCAAGGTGAAGGCCGGTGACAAGGTCTCCACCGGTTCCCTGATCATGGTATTCGAAGTCGCTGGTGCTGCTCCTGCCGCCGCCCCGGTTGCGCAAGCTGCTGCCCCCGTGGCCGCCGCCCCTGCTGCCCCGGTTGCTCAGGCTGCTGCCCCGGCTGCTGCTGCTTCCGATTTCGTGGCCAACGATGCCTATGTTCACGCCTCCCCGGCGGTTCGCCGTCTGGCCCGTGAATTCGGCGTCAACCTGGCCAAGGTGAAGGCTTCCGGTCGCAAGGGCCGCATCGTCAAAGAAGACGTGCAGGCTTACGTGAAGGATGCGGTCAAGCGTGCCGAATCCGCCCCGGCTGCGGGTCAAGGCACTGGCAACGGCATGAGCGTCGTGGCCTGGCCCAAGGTTGATTTCAGCAAGTTCGGCCCGGTCGAAGAGCTGGAACTGACCCGGATCCAGAAGATCTCCGGTCCTGCCCTGCACCGCAACTGGGCCATGATCCCCCACGTCACCCAGTTTGACGAAGCGGATACCACGGATCTGGAAGCGTTCCGCAAAGAGCAGAACATCCTGGCCGAGAAGCAGAAGCTGGACGTGAAGATCACCCCGCTGGTGTTCATCCTGAAGGCGGCCGCCAAGGCGCTGGAAGCGCACCCGCGCTTCTGCAGCGCTCTGTCCGAAGACGGCAGCAAGCTGATCATGAAGAAGTACATCCACATCGGTGTGGCGGTTGACACCCCGGGTGGCCTGGTTGTACCGGTCGTTCGCGACGTCAACAAGAAGGGCATCCATGAACTGTCCCGCGATCTGGCGGAGATCTCCAAGAAGGCCCGTGCCGGCAAGCTGACCGCTGCCGACATGCAGGGCGGTTGCTTCACCATCTCCAGCCTGGGTGGCATCGGCGGTACCAGCTTTACCCCGATCGTCAACGCGCCGGAAGTGGCCATCCTGGGCGTCTCCAAGTCCGAGATGAAGCCGAAGTGGAACGGCAAGGAGTTCGTGCCTCGCCTGATGCTGCCGCTGGCCCTGAGCTATGACCACCGCGTCATCGACGGCGCCGACGGGGCTCGCTTCATCACCACCCTGAGTGGCGTGCTGTCCGACATTCGTCGACTGGTTCTGTAAATGTAAATGAGAGGGCGAGCACAGAGCTCGCCCTTTTCACTTCTCATTTCATTAACAAAATTATAAACTTGCCCCGTTTTTTTCACGGCTGCAGCCGCCTTCTTTGGCATAAGACTGTGCTGTCCGGGGATATAGAACGACAAAGAGGTCATGATGAGTAAAGAGATCAAAACCCAGGTCGTAGTACTGGGTGCTGGCCCTGCCGGTTATTCCGCTGCTTTCCGCGCTGCCGATTTGGGTCTGGATACCGTTATCGTCGAGCGTTACTCCACCCTGGGTGGCGTCTGCCTGAACGTGGGCTGCATCCCCTCCAAGGCGCTGCTGCACGTTGCCAAAGTGATCGAAGAAGCCAAGGCGCTGGCCGAGCACGGCATCGTCTTCGGTGCCCCGCAGACCGACATCGACAAGGTGCGTCTGTGGAAAGAGAAGGTCATCAACCAGCTGACCGGCGGTCTGGCCGGCATGGCCAAGATGCGTAAAGTCCAGGTTGTGAACGGCTTCGGCAAGTTCACCGGCCCGAACACCCTCGAAGTGGAAGGTGCCGACGGCAAGACCACAGTGACCTTCGACAACGCCATCATCGCGGCCGGTTCCCGTCCGGTGAAGCTGCCCTTCATCCCCCACGATGACCCCCGCGTCTGGGATTCAACCGATGCGCTGGAACTGACCACAGTACCGGGCAAGCTGCTGGTTATCGGTGGCGGCATTATCGGTCTGGAGATGGGTACCGTTTACTCCTCCCTGGGCTCCGAGATCGACGTGGTGGAATTTGCCGATCAGCTGGTACCGGCTGCCGACAAAGACATCGTCAAGATCTACACCAAGCGCGTTGCCAAGAAATTCAACATCATGCTGGAGACCAAGGTCACCGCAGTTGAAGCCCGTGAAGACGGCCTGTACGTCTCCTACGAAGGCAAGCACGCCCCGGCCGAGCCGGTTCGCTACGACAACGTGCTGGTCGCGGTCGGTCGTGTGCCGAACGGCAAGCTGATGGACGCCGAGAAAGCCGGTGTTGCCGTCAACGAGCGCGGTTTCATCGAAGTGGACAAGCAGCTGCGTACCAACGTTCCGCACATCCACGCCATCGGTGACATCGTCGGTCAGCCGATGCTGGCTCACAAGGGTGTGCACGAAGGCCACGTGGCGGCCGAAGTCATCGCCGGCAAGAAGCACTACTTCGACCCGAAAGTGATCCCGTCCATCGCCTACACAGAGCCAGAGATGGCCTGGGTCGGTCTGACCGAGAAGGAAGCCAAGCAACAGGGCCTGAACTTCGAAGTCGCTACCTTCCCCTGGGCTGCTTCCGGCCGCGCCATCGCCTCCGATTGCGCCGACGGCATGACCAAGCTGATCTTCGACAAGGACAGCAACCGCGTCATCGGTGGTGCCATCGTCGGTACCAACGGTGGTGAGCTGCTGGGCGAGATCGGTCTGGCCATCGAGATGGGTGCCGACGCCGAAGACCTGGCGCTGACCATCCACGCTCACCCGACTCTGCACGAGTCCGTGGGTCTGGCTGCCGAAGTGTTTGAAGGCTCCATCACCGACCTGCCGAACGCCAAGGCCAAGAAGAAGAAGTAAGTCTCTTCTCCCCGCCAAGATGAAAAAGCCGCTCTCAGGAGCGGCTTTTTTGTTGCCCGACGATGGATGAGATTTGCTCGAGGCCATTTGCTATGCTGAGGCTTCTGTCATCAACCGCCGGCTCTTCCCATGCAAGCACCTGCCATACCCGAACACGAACGACAGCGACTCGATGGCCTGCGCCGTCTCGCCATTCTGGATAGCACGGCGGAGGAGCGTTTCGATCGCATTACCCGGATGGCGCGCAACATGTTCGAGGTGCCCATCTCGCTCATCTCCCTGGTGGATGAGGAGCGGCAGTGGTTCAAGTCCCGCTGCGGTCTGGATGCGCAGGAGACTCCACGCGACGTCTCCTTCTGTGGCCATGCCATCCTCGGCGAAGAGATCTTCGTGGTGGAGGATGCGACCCGGGATCCACGTTTCGCCGACAATCCCCTGGTGCTGGGGGACCCCCACATCCGTTTCTATGCCGGAACGCCTTTGCATATCGCCGGTGGCTACAAGGTGGGCACCCTCTGCCTTATCGATCGCAGGCCGCGTCAGCTGGATGAGCGTCAGCGGGCCTTGTTGATGGATCTGGCGGGCATGGTGGAGCATGAGCTGGCCGCCATTCAACTGGCTATCCTGGACGAGCTGACCGGCATCACCAACCGTCGTGGCTTCATCATGCTGGGGCAGAAGTGCCTGCAGCTCTCCCATCGGCAGGGGCGGGAGGCGAGTCTGCTGTTCCTCGACCTCGACCGTTTCAAGGAGATTAACGACACCCTGGGGCACGAGGTGGGGGATGATGCCCTGCGCCAGGTGGCATTGCTGCTCTCCCGGGTGTTTCGCAATGCGGATATCTTCGCCAGGCTTGGCGGGGACGAGTTCGTGGTGCTGCTGCCGGGCATAGGATCGGCGCTGGTGTCCCGGGTGCTGGCCCGTTTCGAGAAGGCGCTGGCGACCTTCAACCGGGAGCAGGGCAAGCCCTACCAACTGTTTTGCTCCACCGGCATCGCCCACTATGATCCGCAGCTGCCGCCCGATCTGGAACTGCTGTTGCAACAGGCGGACAAGCAGATGTACGACCGCAAAAAAAGGTACTAACAGCGCCCTTTTTTCGCCTGCCCTGGCGGGCAGAAGGTGCGATAGCCGCCCTGGCGATGGTGGTGATCGTCATAGCGGTAGTAATAGCGACCAGGATAGCGGTCATCGTAATAGCGGCGGTAATAGCCATCGTGGTGATGGTGGTCATCGTAATAGCGATAGTAATGGCCCCCATGATAGCGGTAGTAGCCGTCAGTGACCCGGATATGGGCATCGTCCACGCTGAAATCTGCGCCGTGTACCCGTACCGGGCCACTGGTGCAGGCGGTGAGCAAGGCGCCAAGCAGTACCATCAGAATCCGCTTGTCCATAACAACCTCCTAGGGTTTCCCCTGATTATGCTGCCGTTCCCCCTGGGCATCTGGGGAAGTGGGTGGCGTTGCGTCATGACTTGCCGCTGACATAACCGGGAACATGCGGTGTTCCCTCAAGTATGGGGTAGAACGCGTGCTGCGAGGACCGTGCTCTGCAGCGATGTGCCCTTGCTGGGGCTGTCTTTCATTGCCGCGCCACACGTTGGCGTCACCGCATGATGGAATGGCTTATATGCCGGGCCTGAGCGGGCCTGGCATCAAAGGCGCAGTCCATGGCGGCGCTAAAGGCACAGGAGGAGAGGTGTATTCTGGCTGAGGTGGTGGTCTATACCGGCATGGGAGCCCGCGTGACCCGGGGCTGTCCCTCGCAGTAGACCCGGTTGCGGCGGGCAGATGGCGACCATAAAAAAAGGCGCTAGCAGCGCCCTTTCTTGGCCTGTCCCGGGGGACAGAAACGACCCCGCTGGCCGCCATGATAGTCATCATCGTAATAGCCATCATGATGGCCATCGTAGACCCGGATCCGGGTGTCATCCACACTGACATCGGCGCCGTGCACTCGCACCGGACCGCTGCTGCAGGCCGACAACAGCGTCCCCAGTACCATTACCATCATCAGTTTGCCCATTTCCGTTCTCCTTGGTTCTCCTCTGATTATGCGGCATTTCGGCCGAGATCCTGAGTCGAGTTGGCGCCGCTGCGTCATGGCTTGCCGTTGTCGAAGAACAGGGAGCGCGGCTGCGCTCCCTGAGTGAGGGGGAGGGCTAAAAGGCTCAGAGCCGGAAGTTGCCGACCAGCTTGTCGAGCTCGCCGGAGAGCTGCTGCAGACTGCGGCTGGACGCGGTCAGCTGGTGGGCTATGTCGGCTGTCTCTGTGGTGAGCTGGTTGATGTCCTCCACGTTGCGGTTGATCTCGCCCACCACGCTGGACTGCTCCTCGGTGGCGGTGGCGACCTGGATATTCATGTCGCTGATCTGGGTGATGTGGGCGGTGATCTGGCCTAGCGCCCCGTCGGCGGCGTCGGCCTGGGTGACCACTTCCAGACTCTGGTTGCGGCCCTGGGCCATGGCGCTGACGGCGCGGGCACTCTGCTCCTGGAGCCGGTTGATCATGCCCTGGATCTCGGCGGTGGAGGCGGCGGAGCGGCTGGCGAGGTTGCGCACCTCGTCGGCCACCACGGCGAAGCCGCGGCCCTGTTCACCGGCGCGGGCGGCCTCGATGGCGGCATTGAGGGCCAGCAGGTTGGTCTGCTCGGAGATACTGCGGATGGTGTCGAGTATGCTGCCGATGGAGTCGGTCTGGCTGGCCAGGGACTCGATGACCCCGGCGACCTGCTCGATCTCGCCGGAGAGGCCGACGATGCCGTGGCGGGCCTGGGCCACTACCTGGGCCCCCGCATCGGCCTGATCGTTGGCCTGCCTGGCGACGTCGGCGGCCAGGGACGCATTGCCGGCGATCTCGCTGACGGTGGCGCCCATCTCGTGGATGGCGGTGGCGACCTGGACGGTGCGATCCCGCTGGGCGGTGCAGTTGTGCTGGGTCAGCTGGGCCTTGGCGGCCACCTCGTTGGCGGTGGCGGCGAGTTGGCGGGAGTTGCTCGC
>ERZ724523.1334-NODE-1334-length-14473-cov-6.083645_pt1 | contig 14473 bp, 8 predicted proteins | sample MGYA00376056_ERZ724523 | MGnify/ENA primary metagenome ERZ724523 (study PRJEB28724, sample SAMN07190888) | wastewater metagenome | isolation source: influent of sewage treatment plant in Hong Hong | place: USA: Christiansburg, Virginia | collected 2016-03-01 ... | reverse complement strand
GTTGCCGATCCAGAAGCCAAAGCGCATGAGGGCCACCCTACGGTCGAGATGCCCCGTTCGATCAGCCGTGGGCGCCCTCGGCTGGTGCGCCGGGTTCGGCTCGTCGGGTGATCAAGCAGGTATGGGCGTTGCCGGCGGCTCAGCGGGCGATCTTGGATCCGGCTGGAACCAGTCCGGATTTCGTGACGATTGCTGCGGATGGGTCGTTCACCGTTGATCTTGAGGTTGCTCCGGTTTCGGGGAGTGTTGGTGAGTACGGCATCGTGACCTACGCGGGTTCTGGTGCGGTCGATGCCGATCAGGAGACGTTCACTCCAATCACGTTCTCCGATCCCGGGACGACGACGACCACCACAACGTCGACGACAAACCCGCCGTCGACAACCCCGCCGTCGACAACCCCGCCGTCGACAACCCTGCCGTCGACGACCACCTCCTCCACCACCACGTCGACGACAACACCGCCGTCGAGCACGACGAGCACGGCCCCGCCGACCACGATCGACCCGCTGGTGCGCGAAGCGCGCAGCGCCACCGGCGCATCCGGTCAGTCGCTGTCGGCCGACCCCGCCACTGGGCTCAGCCCCGAGGGCGACACGACGAAGGTGACCGGTTCCGGCTACGACCCCAAGTTGGGCATCTACGTTGCGTTGTGCGTCGACAACGGGCCCGGTGTCACCCCGGAACCGTGCGTCGGCGGCGGTGGACCTGACGCAGCCTCATCGGTGTGGATCTCGTCCAATCCGCCCTCGTACGCAGCTGGCCTTGCCGAGCCGTTCGGACCGAACGGGACCTTTGAGGTTGATCTCGAGTTGGCGGCGGCCGACGACTACGTCGACTGCTTGGAGGTTCGCTGCGCAGTGGTGACCAAGGCCGACCACACGGCGAGCGCCAACCGCTCGGCTGACGCTCGGGTGCCGGTCAGCTGGGCCGGGCAGGATCCAACCAAGACCGAGCAGCCGGTCCCGACGACAGCGCCCACCACCGAGCCGGGCGGCGGCTCAACGACGCCCACCAGCGCCGCCCCCAAGCCCGGGAACCCTCCGGCGACGAGTGCGCCGCTCGTGCGTGAACCCCGCACCACCAAGGGTGCATCCGGTCAGTCGCTCACCGTCGATCCGGCCACCGGGCTGGACCCCGATGGTGACACGGTGAAGGTGACCGGTTCCGGCTACGACCCCAAGTTGGGCATCTACGTTGCGTTGTGCGTCGACAACGGGCCCGGCGTGACCCCGGCGCCGTGCCTGGGAGGCGGAGGCCCCGGGACGGACGCCGACGGAGGCGGCTCGGTATGGATCTCCTCGAACCCGCCCGCCTACGGCGTCGATCTGGCCGAGCCCTTCGGTCCCGACGGCACCTTTGAGGTGGACCTGAACGTGGTTGCGGCCGACGAGTTCGTCGACTGCCTGGAGGTTCGCTGTGCGGTCGTCACCAAGGCCGACCACACGGCGAGCGCCGACCGTTCGGCCGACGCCCGGGTTCCGGTCAGCTGGGCCGGGCAGGATCCGGCCGAGTCGGAACAGCCCGTGTCGACGACCAGCATCCCCGGTGCGGGTGCCGGCGGCACGCCGGTGACCACCCTGACGGTCACGCCGAACGCCGCGGCTTTTGCCACGCCAAACGCTGCGACCGCCGTTGCCCCGAAGGTGGCCGGCGCGACGCAACTCGGCGCGGTGACGGGCGGCTCCAGCCCGACGACGCTGGCGTCGACCGGCGCCTCAGCCCGGTTGCTGGTGTTCGCCGCAGCGGCCCTGACCCTGGCCGGAATCTCCGGCCGAGTCCTGTCACGACGAGTGAGGAACTCATGACCGAATCAACAGCAACCATCCCCGAAAGCCTCTCCTCCCATGTGCGGGAGGCGACAGCCACCGAGCACACCGAAGCGGAGAACTCCGCCTTCATCGTGGTGCTCATGGGTGGTGACGTGCCCCTCGCCGGTTACGTCGGCTATCTCCAACAGCTGCGGGCCGTCTACGAGCTACTCGAAGGAATCGTCAACGATGACCGCCACGGCGACGTGATGGGGGCGTTCCACGACCCTGGGCTTGAGCGTCTTCAGGCGCTCGAGACCGACTTGGACTGGCTCGAACTCGAGCTGGACGCGTCAGGTGCGCAGGCACCGTCCACCGTCCTGCCCGCCACCCGGACGTACCTGGGCGACATCGAGGCGGCGGCGAACGACCCGAACTACTCGGCGCCACGGTTGCTGGCCCATCACTACATCCGCTATTTGGGCGACCTGTCGGGCGGCTTCTTCGTCGGCAAGCGCATCCGCGAGATCTATGGCCTCACCCCGGACGGGGGAGCGTCGGTCTTCGACTTCCCAGACATCGTCGGCCCGGGCGCTTGGAAGCAGCGCTACCGGGACAACCTGGATGCGCTGGACTGGTCGGCCGAGGAGCGGCAGGCCTTCGTCGATGAGGCCAAGGCTGCGTACCTTCATCACTCGAAGGTGTTCGACGAGCTGGCTGAGCTCTAGCAAGCCGGTGACGCTGCGTCGCCAACCCCATCTGCCGTCACCGGTCGAGGGGGTTGGCGACGAGCATGCCTTCATTGGCTGCAGCCGCGCAGAGGACGCTGTCCGCACTGGTGAACACGTCTGCGCCGACCAACGTAGCGGCGGCCAAGTGCACGGCGTCGTAGCCTCTCAAGGCGTGACGCGTCGCCAATTCACGGGCCGACCCGATGAGGTTGGCGTCTACCTCAACGATGCCAACCTGACCGAGCAATTGGTCGAGGAGTAGGTGGGCGTCGGCCAGCTCGTCGTCAGTGAGCCGAGCCTGGCGGTGCGCCGCAGCGAGCGCTGCGACGGCCTCAACCTCGATGAGGCTCACGGCCGCCAGTGAGGGTGCGGACGTCCAGATGGTCGTCGCAACGGCGGAGCCAGCTTCGGTGGCCATGAGCTTGATGAGGGTCGACGTGTCGACGTAGGTGGTCACTGCTGTGGCTCAGCGTCGCTGGTCTGCCACGAGGTCGCTGATCGTGCCCGCTGGGTTGATCGGCTCCGGTACAGATCGGACGGTCGTGCGGGGCGGCCGAACCACACCGGCCTCGATCAGCTGAGCCAAGCGGTCGGTTGACGCGTCGATAGCGATGAGACGTGCCACGGGCCGACCATGCTCGGTGACCGTGATCTCGGCGCCGTCCTTCACGCTGGCCAGGTGCCGGCTGAGGTTGTTCTTCAGGTCTCGGACGCCGACCTCGACCCGCTGTGTGGCTACATCCATGCCTAGATTGTAGCTACATGGTCACCGGCCGGGCTGGTCGGCTTCCCAACGTTCGATCAGGCCCGACGCCCGGTCGGTCTTGCGGCGCACCGCCTGCTCGATGGCCTCCGCCTCGCCGACGATGGTCAGCCTGGACTTCGCCCGGGTCACCGCCGTGTAGAGCAGCTCCCGGGTGAGGATCGGAGAGCCGGGCGGGGGCAGGATGACGACGGCGTGGTCGAACTCCGATCCCTGGCTCTTGTGGATGGTGAGCGCCTGGAAGGGCTCGACCGCATCGAGGTGTGAGAGTGGCACCGTGCGCAGCTCGGGGCCGGCGAGGATGCCGCTGGGATGCCCGTCGATGTCGATGATCACCACGGCGTCGCCGTTGGCCAGGCGGTTGGCCTGGTCGTTGGCGGTCACCAGCCACGGCGTGCCGATGGCGAAGCCGCGTTGGTCGGCCGAGCCTGGGCGGGTCCGCGCCAACAGTTCGGCGACACGCTCGTTCCAGGCCTCGACCCCCGACCCGCCCCGGCGGTGGGCGCACAGCAGCCTGATGGCGCCCAGGGCGTGGACCGCAGCCTGGGCATCGCCCTCGCGCCCGGCGTCGTACACGCCTTCGGCTGCGTCGAGGGCAAGGCGCTCGATCTCGGCTGGGATGTTGTCCCACGCCGACGCGGTGACGGGCAGCCAGGTGATGGCTTCGTCCGAGGCCTCCATCGTGGCCCGAACGGCGTCGGGATCACCCAGGCGAAGCCCGTTGGCCAGCTCGCCGATGGGCGAGTGCTCACCGAAGCGGTGGCTGCGGTCGAGCCGCACCACGGCGTCGAAGAGGGGGCTGGCGCGGTGGGTCAGATCACCAAGGACGGTTCCGGCCTCCACGCTGGTGAGCTGGTCCGGGTCGCCGACCAGTACCAGGCGGGTCCGGGGCGACAGGGCGTCGAGCAGCTTGGCCATCAGCGGCAGCGACACCATCGATGACTCGTCGATGACGACCACATCATGGGGGAGCGGCTGTCCGGCGTGGTGCCTGAACCGGGTGGGGTTGTCGAAGTCGTGGCCGAGCAACCGGTGGATGGTGGTGGCGGTGAGGTCGTTGAGATGGCCGGCCACCACACCGTCGAGGCCGGCGCCCTCGACGGCCTGTCGAAGCGCCTCGGTCATCCGGGCTGCGGCCTTGCCCGTCGGCGCGGCGAGCGCGATCTGCGGGGGACGGCTGCCGGCTGAAGCCCCGTCACCGGACCCACCGGCCACCAGCAACGCGAGGAGGCGGGCGATCGTGTAGGTCTTCCCGGTACCCGGACCGCCTGCGATCACGGTGGCAGGCCGGCTGAGCGCTTCGGTCACCGCAAGCCGTTGTCGGGTCGGTTCGCCGCCGTCATCGAGCGGCAGCAGATCGGCGAGGAGTTGCTGGTCGATCGGGTGGGCGCCGACCCCGTCATCGGGTGGCCTGACCGCAAGACCCGCCCGCTCGGCGACGGCGGCGATCACCTGGGACTCGTATCGCCAGTAACGCTCGAGGTAGAGGCGGCTGTCGTCGAGGATCAACGGCGGAATGCGACGCTGATCGCCGTCGAGTTCGGCCCAGTCGGGCAGCGGGGTGCGCGCCACCAGCGTTGAAGCGGCGACCAGCTCGATCCAGGCCTGGTCGTCGGGCCATGCCAGCGCGTCGAGTACGTCGCCGTCCGCACCGTCGACCACCAACCGCTCCGGAGCGGTGCGCAGGTCGACGCATACGTGGCCCCGGCTCGGCGACCGCACCGCCAGCGCGATGGCCAGCACCAGGTCGCCGGTGCCAGGGCCGTCGAGCGCGATCCCGCCGATGCGCAGCAGCGCTGCGGTGACGTGGTGTTCCTCCAGGCCGAACACGCCGACGGCGGCGTAGGGCGCGAGCACCGAGGTGACCGCCTCGAGGTGCCGGTCGATCGGCGATCCGGTGTGGGTCACCCACGAAGCGGGTCGAGCGTCGATCGACCTCATGGCGTCACCTCGTCGAGTTCGGCGCCGGCCAGCAGGTTGGACAGCGCCAGGATCAACCCGGTCGGCGGCTGCCACGTGAAGACGCCGTAGGTTCGCCCGTTGGGGGTAACCGGGGTGTCGGGGCCTGCCATGCCCCGAAGAAACAGGTAGGCGGCGCCGCCGAGGTGAGCCTCGGGGTCGTAGGCGGGAAGCCGCCAGCGCAGGTAGCGGTGCAGGGCCACCTCGTAGAGCAGTGCCTGCAGCGGGTAGTCGTGGGCGACCATGGCGTCGACGAGCCGGTCGGGGTGGGCGGCCTCCGGGTCGACGGTGCCCCACGGCGCCAGCAGGTTGGTCTTGTAGTCCGCCACCACGTAGCGGTCCGGTCCGCCGTCCGAGGCGCGCACTCGGATGGTGAGGTCGATCGAGCCGGTCAGCATGCCCGCCAGCGGCAGGAACGCTGCGGCGCCCAGGGCGAAGGTCCTTCCGGCCAGGGGGTCGTCGGCGGGCAGCCATGCATCGACGCAGCGGGCCAGGTCGGCACCGGTCGGGCGTGCCGCGCCCTCGAGGGGCAGGTCGAAGTCGAGCTCGCGAAGCTGATGGGCCCGGGGGAGCCCGGCCAGGGTGAGCGACCCGAGCGAGCCGCCCATCGGCGTCAGCACCGAGGCTGCGACCGCCGAGGCGAGGCGCGGTTGGTCGAGCTCGTCGGGCGGTGAGCCGGCTGCGATCGCCCGGGCGAGTTCGTCTTCGAGGTCCGGGGCCTGCAGGTCGGCCTCCTCCAAGACCTCGTGCACCAGCGTGCCGAACGCCGTGCCGGCCCCAAGGTCGAGCCACGGGTCGGGCAGCGCATCGGAAGGATCGGCAGCGGTGGTCCCATCGATGGTCTGCGTTGCTGCGGCGAGGTCGGCGACCGCCGGCTCGTCGCCCTCGTCGTCAGCGGCGGTGTCACCACGGCCTGTCGCATCTTCCGGTCGCTGCGCGGTTCGAATGCGTGAGCTGTCGTCATGGTCGGCGGTCAGCGCCGAGAACGACCAGCGTCGCGACGGCGGCCCCATGTGGCGGTCCCAGATGTCGATCTGTAAATCGTCGCCCGACGTTGACGAATTCGCCGAAGGTGTGTGGCCTGATAAGGGTGCAGAGATGAACGTTTCCAGCGCCACGGCGCCTTCGGGAGCGTGGGCCTGCACTACGTCGACCGCGTCGCGCAGGTCCGACATCGTCGCCAGCTCGTCGAGTCCCGCCACCTGCGCGAGCCGGCACATCAGGCGCGACTTGTGTGATTCCTTGGCCCCGGGGGCGGCCCAGACGATGAGCCGTTCCTTCGCTCGTGTGAGCGCCACGTAGACGAGCCGGTCGCCCTCCTCGGCGACTGCGGCCTTGGCCGCCTCGCGGGCCTCGCCCTTTGCCTCGAGGGCGACGCGCAGCATGGCCTCACCGGAGACCGGATCGTGGGTGACGACCGGCGCCTTGACGCTCATGGGCGCGGTCCACAGGAAGGGGACCATCACCACTCGGTTTTCGAGGCCCTTGGACACGTGCACCGTCATCACCATGACGGCGCCACCGTCGGCCTCGGTGCGGCGCTGGAGCACCTCGGTTGCCTGCTCCTCCGGGTCGGCCGAGGCGGTGAGGGCCTCGAGGGCGCTGGAGGCCGAGGTTCCGGTGGCCCCGGTGCGGTCGCTGAGGAGCTCCCACAGGTGGTTGAGGTCGGTGAGGTGCCGCTCACCCCCCGGGGTCGCAAGAAGCCGGGTGCCGAGGGTGGATCCAGCGCTGCGCTCGGCGACCGGACGATCGCCCGCATCGAAGCCGTCCGCCGCAGCGACGCGCGTTCGCAGGTGATGGGCAAGTTCGGCCACGCCGCGACGGCGCAGAATCAGCGAATCGTCCCGCAGCCCGACCTGGATCTGCGCCAGCTGCTCGTCGTTGATGGCATCGACGTCTCGAGCGCTCAGGCCGTAAAACCAGCCCAGTGCCGCCGCGCGCACCCGGCTCGACGATGCCGGCCGTTCCATCGCCCAGAGGAGACGCCGGATCTGGTCGGCGGCGGGGGAGTCGATCACGCTGCCTGCCCGTCCCAGCACCGCAGGCAGTCCGGCATCGGACAGGAGGCGTTGGATCCGAGCGGCGTCCTTGTTGGAGGTCACCAGGACCGTGATCTCCTCGGCGCGTACGCCATCTGCGAGCGTGGAACGCACTTGGGAGACGAGATCAAGCCCGACGAGATGTCGTATGAGGCCCACGGGCGTCGGGACCGCGTTGCCGTTCTTGCGGTACTCCGGCGGATGGACCTCGTGGTAGGCGGCCATGTCGAAGGAGCGGATCTTCAGGGCTTGGTGGCCGGGAACTGCGGCGTCGTGCTTGCGAGCAGCGATCACGGGGTCGTAGTCGATCGTGTGAGTGCCGTCGGGCGACGACCCGAACCGGCTGCCCGCGAACAGCGAGTTGAGCGCTGCGATCAGCTGAGGGGTGCTGCGCCAGTTGCGGTCCAGACGGTTCTGGCGTGTGACCGCCTGTTTGGCGTTGAGGTAGGTGGCGATGTCGGCGCCGCGGAATGAGTAGATGGCCTGCTTCGGGTCGCCGACCAGCACCAGCGTGGGACTGTCGGGCCCGTCGCTGCCCGCGAACAGCAGCCGGAACACCTCCCACTGGACGGGGTCGGTGTCTTGAAACTCGTCGATGAGGGCCACCCTGAAGCGACGCCTGAGGATGTCGACGACCCCGGAGTTCTTCGGACCGTTGACCGCTGCCGCAACCCGGTTGAGCAGTTGCTGATAGGTCATCAGCGAACGTGCGGCCAGGCGGCGATCGAGCTCGTCGAGCCCGTCGGCGGTCAGCTGAGCGAGCCGGTTGTGTTCGGGTTCGTCGGGATGCCCGGCGACCACGATGCCCGGGTGGGTAGAGCCCATGCGGATCGCCTCGGTGAGCTTGGCGAGCTTTGGGAGTTGCCCGTCGGCAGTGCTCTCGGCGAGCGCCTGGCCGGCCAGCAGGTCGGCTGCGATCTGGGTGATGAGTGTTTCCTCGTCGGCGAGCAGCTTCATCGCCGGGTCGAGCGGCACGTTCACCCCGAGCGTGGTCAGCACCTGCTGGCAAAACCCGTGGATGGTGGTGATCGTGGCGGTGTCGAACTCTTCGACGGCAATCCGCAGCCGCATGCCGGCATCGTTGTCGGTGGACGTTTCCGCCCGCTCGCGCAGCACTCGCCGCAGCCGGTCGCGCAGCTCGCCGGCCGCCGCCCTGGTGTAGGTCACCAGCAGCAGCTGGCTGATCGGCAGCGCGTCGCGCTCGATGAAGTTGGCTGCGAGGTGGGTGAGCGTGAAGGTCTTGCCGGTGCCGGCCGAGGCCTCGATCAGGGTGCTGGAGCGCGGCAGCGCCTCATCGAGCGAGAACACGCCGACGTTGGGTTGAGCGAGCGAGTCCGGCGGAAACAGCTGATCGCTCATGTCGCCGCCTGTGGAGCCTGGGAGTTGAGCGAGCCGGCGACCGAGGCGTCGAATGCCGCCCAGATCACGTGTGCCAGGCGCCTGGCTCGGCTCGGCTCGTCCGGGTTGCCCGGATCGTCGCTTCGTGCAGGCAACGATTCATAATCGTGTTCGGACAGGTCGCCCCAGATCTCGCGGGTGGCGGCCTCGTTGCCGTCACCGATTTGAGCTCCGCCAGGAAGGGACGTCTCCCAGCTGCCGGTGGGGAGCTTCTTGCGGCCGCACAGCTTGGCTGCGGTCTCGGGCCACAGGGGGAGGGGCTCCGACAGGTTACGGAGGTACAGCTCGACCAAGGTGTCGAGCGCCGCACCGGCGGTGGCTGACCGCTGGGCGTCGTCGTGGCCGACGATCCTTGGTTGCAGCGTCGTCGCCGCTGGGACCTTGATCCCCTTCTGGGTTCGGTCGTTCGCCCGACCGATGGCGATGGCCTGCCACGGCACTGAGGGGTTCTGCGCAGCCAGTGCCAGCACGTCGAGCCACAACCCCAACTCGTGCTTCGGCTTCAACCGTCGGGCCCCGATCCTCACCGGGCCGGGCCGGGCCGGGTCCACCTCGGTGACCACGCCCCGCAGTGACCGCCCGCCGCGAAGCTCCACTTCGATCGGAACGGATATGGTGCCGGGGCGGGTCACCCCGACCCGTTCGCATTCCCCGAGGATCACCTTGGTGAACGCCACGACGTCGGCCACGGCCGCCTCTCCCAGCTCGCCCGGCGGAAGCTCCCCCGAGGCGCGGGCGACCGCCGCCCAATGGGCATGAGCGGTATCGAGGTCGCCAACGCTCCACGTGGCCTGGAGCAGCTCGGTGTGGAGCTGGTACTTGTGCAGGGGATCGACCTCGACGGGGTGGAGTTCGTCGCCGAGTTCCTCGTGTCGGGGCAGACCCACGCCCAAACGCTGAGCCAGGAACGCCGCCGGGGGGCCATCGAGGAAGCGGTGGAGGTCGGCGAGCTCGATGATGGCACCACGGCGATCGTCGGTAGCGCGCGGTGGGAGCGGCCCGTCGAGAAAGGGCACCGACCTGCGCTCATCACCGGGGCCGCCGCGGGTCCTGGCCTCTGCCAGCCCGACCGGGCTGAAACTCCATGGTCCGTCGGCGGCCAGCGCTCCCGCCCGAAAGTTGATCGCGTCGAAATCGTGGCGCGGGTGGGTGATGAGCGCGCTGCCGCCGGGGAGGCCGGCGTCGCCCGGCTCGGCCGGTTCCAACTCCTCAAGCAGTTCCGAGAGCACAACCGGCAGCGGAACTTCGGCGTTGGTGGCCGGGTCCCGACCCGTGGTGGTGATGATCAGGCGGTCACCGGCGGCGAGCACCTCCTCGAGCAGAAGTTGGCGGCCGTCGGCTCGCGGGTCACGGTCGCCAAGTGCGGGCGAGGCGGCGAGCAGGTCGTCGGCGTCGGCGGTGCCGCTGCCCAGGACATCGGCATCAATGCCGAGCAGGCAGATGACCCTGGCCGGCACCGAACGCAGCGCCTGCAGCGGTCCCAGGGTGAGTGCTCCTTCGGCAGGCCCACCTCGCCGCCGCACGGCCGAAAGGCTTTCGGTGGCGGCAGCTCGAAACTCTCCAACGCTGAGCAGCGGATCGGCCACCGTTTCTTCCGGCGCGCCGCTCTCCGGCCGCAGGTCGCCAAGAACCTCCAAGAGGTGGCGCCGTTGCCAGTCGCTGTCCGACTGCTGATCTGTGAGCGCGTCGAGCGACTCGAGGACCCAACCGATCCAGGTCGAGAGAGTGAGAAGCGGCGTGCCGGGCCGTTCGGTCGGGCGCGCCCGCGGGCCGACGTCCAGCGCTCGAACCTCGTCGATGCACTGCCGTAGCTGGGCGACGGCACCGGCTAGACGGACGATGACCCGAACGTCGCTGCCTTCGATGTCGACCGGGATGACGTTGCCCAGACCAGGAACCAAGGTGCGGGATGCGGTGGTGATGCCGAGCAGGACCCGTTCGACACCGTCCGCCCACGTGGTCGCCGTGAATGACGCGGGCAACCCGTGAGCGCGTCGGTGCTCACCGTCGAGCCCCCAGCGAATGCCCGCACGCCGGGCCCAGTCCCCGAGCTGGTCGACATCGTCGTCGCTGAGGCCAAAACGGGCGGCAACCGGAGGCAACGCCAAGAGGTCGAGCACTTCACCGACGGTGGCCCGACCATCAACCAGCCCAAGGATCCCAAGAAACGCCTGAGCGATCGGGTGATCGGAGCCGGGTGAACGGACCGCCGACCACACCGGAAACGGAGCGAGACCGTCGCCACTGTCGAAACCAGGGGAGGCCGGTTCGCCCACAGAGGCGTGAGCCGTCGGGTCGCCGGGGCCGGGAGCGAACGCAGCAGCAACCAGCGGACCGTACGCCTCGACGTCCGGGCACAGCACCAACACGTCGCCGAGCGTGAGCGACGGGTCCTCCATCAGCGCGTGGGCGACCGCGCTGCGCAAGATCTCCACTTGCCGTGAGGGGCCGTGGGCCCGGTGGACGATCAGGCTGCGATCCTGCCGACCGGGGGAAGGCAGCGTGGCGGCCAACTCCCCGATCGGGCGGTTGGTGCGGATGGCCAGTTGAAGTCGTCCGAGCGTCGTCGTCTCGCCGGGGTCCGGGTGTTCGTCGTGTGCCGGAGCGCTTGCGTGGCCCGAAGCCCCCCACAGGAGCGCCCCCTCCTGGGCCGGTCGAGACCACCTGGACAGCAATGCGTTGCCGCCGTCGCGTGGGCGGGCGCGGGGACGGTCGGGAAGCCAAGCCCCAAGTTGTTTCGTGGCGCCCCGCTCGTGCATGGCTCGCCACTGTGGCAGCGACGGGGTGAGCCACAACACCGCCACGTCGCAGTGCTCGCCGAGCGCAGGCAGCAGCGAAAACCACACCGGCGGCAGCGCCGAGAGTCCGAACAGGGTCAGGCGCGGTGGCAGGTCGACGCGGGGAAGGTTGAGGTCGAGGCCGTCGATCTGCCCGGCCAACCGCTCGGCGGGGCTCGGTTCGGAGATGCGGGCCCGCACCCGACGCCACAGCTCGCACTGCCACTGCGGGGAAGCCCCCGAGCGTGGGTTTCGGGCAATCGGGTGACCCTTGCCGTCGACGTCGTTGCCTGTAGCCCACTGGCGGATCAGCTCGGGTCGGTGGCGCGAGTAGCGGTCGAAAAGGTCAGCGAGGTGCCGAGCGCGGCCGTACCAGGTGCCGCTCGACGGTTGCGGCACCGGCCCTACTCGCTTCGTGCCGGGTGCGACCCGCCCGGCCGGGCCCAAGGCGGCGTCGCCGGCACCCTGCTGAAGTTCGTCGAGCACCACCCACACCAGGTTGGACAGCGCCCACGGGTCGCGTTCGGGCGCCCCGAGCAGTCGGGTGAGCAGCCCGTCCGGGAACGGGAACTCGATGTTGGCCACGATGCCGTCAGCCTGCGTTACCCCGCCCTGGCTCGCTCCCAACCGTCGGGAGAGCTGGCGGGTGGTCCATTGCCTCACCCCCAGGTTGGCGACCGCCACCAGCTCGGGAGCGAACGGGTCGTCGAGCGGCTGGCTGAGCCGGTCGGCCAACGGATCGATGAGGTCACGAAGCGACTCTCCGACGATCAACGCTGGCTGGCCCACGCTTCCCACCATCTCACGCCACCTCGGCCGACGACCCCGCAGCCGATGATGCCCCTGCCGGCGGGTTGCCGATCAGCTGCGTCAGCTTGCTTCGACCTCCACCCATCGGCGTCACCTCGATCGCCACGGGGAGCACTGCCTTCAGCTCCTCGACGTGGGTGATCACGCCGATCATCTGACCCTCTGCGCCCAGGTTGTTCAGGACCTCGATGGCGGTGTCCAGGCTGTCGGTGTCCAGGCCTCCAAAGCCCTCATCGATGAAGGTCGCACCGATGTCGCGGCCAACCCGCTGGGTGGCGATCGTGTCGGCCAGGCCGAGGGCGAGGGCGAGTGACGCCTGAAACGTCTGGCCGCCAGACAGGGTGCGCACGGGTCGGCGGGTGCCGGTTTCGGCGTCCGCGATCGACAAATCGAGCCCATGCTTGGACCGCTGGTCGGCGGCCTCGTCGTCGACGTGGATCTGAAACCGGCCTCGACTCATTGCGCCCAGGCGGCGGTTGGCCGAAGTGACCACCTCGCGCAGATGGTGGGCCAACACCCACGCCTCCAGCGTGACCCGTTGTGCATTGTGGCCTCGGCACATGCGCGCCAGGCGGTAGGTGGCCTCGTAGTCGGCCTGCGCTGCGGCCCGCTCGTCACCCCGGCCGTCCAGCTCGATGATGGTCCGGCGTGCACGACCGAGGTGATGACGGGCAGTGGTGGCGTGCTCGATCAGCCGTTCGGCAGCGTCGGTGGCCTCTGCCAGCCGCGCTGCAAGCCCGTCCAGGTCGGGGTCAGTCATATCGAGCCCGCCCTCGACGATGTCGACCAAGCGTTGGGTGAGGGCGAAACCCTCGCCCTCCCACAAGCTGATCGAGGCTTCCAACCCGCGCCGCTCGGCCTCATCAAGAGCTGCGGCCCGGACGTCGTCGACGTCGTCGAACCCCTGGCGGGTCAACGTGGTCCGAAGGGCGGCTCGGGCCTCGGTATGGCTGTGCTCAGCAGCGTCGAGGCCACAGAGCGAGGCCGCCGCCCGTCGCCCAACGGTCGCCAGCGTTTCGCAGTGCTGCGCCAGCTGGGCGTGGGGCCAGTGGGCATCCGGCAACGACAGCTGAGCGGCCGCCTGTTCGTGAAGTTGGTCGGCCTGGGCGGCTGCGGCGTGTTGTTGTTCGCCGGCCTGCGAACGCTGAGGCGTGAGCTTCTCAATCTGGAGGGCCAGCTCGGTTCGATGCCGGTCCAACTCGGCGACTGCCTCGACGGCGGCGAGGCAGCGCCGGTTGTCGTCGGCCGCGGTCGCAACCCGTGTTTCCAGGTCGACTGTGGCGGTATCTGCCGCGTCGCCCAGGCGGTCCATCAGAGCGGCGAGACGCTCGCTTCTTGCGGCCTGGTGGCCGTGAGCCGTTCGGTCGCGCTGTTCCAGGCCCTGGCGCTGCTGTGCCAACTCGGTCAACCGCTGCTCGAGGTCGGTCACCGCCGCGGCCGCAGCGACGGCCCGCTCGACCAGGTGCTGAGCTGCACGGTGACGTTCCGTCAGGTCGGTGACCGATTCGGCGGCGTCGTCGCCCAACTCGGCCACACACTCGTCGAGTCGGTCCTGGAGTGCCGAGTGCTTGCTGATGGCGGCCATGTTGGTTGCGTGGGCACGTTCGAGGTCGGTCGACGAAACCGGAGCGACTCCCGCCGGCGCAATCGCCGGACGCGGGTGCTCGGCCGAGCCGCACACCGGGCAGTCGTCGCCCTCGACCAGCGTGCTCGCCAAACGAGGCGCCGCATCGGCGGTGAAGGCACCCATGAGGTCGGAGTAGGTGGCGGCATGACGCTGAACCGATGCGACGGCGTCGGCCAGCTCGGACTGGTTCTGGTCCCGGCGCTTCGCCAGCCGAAGTGCTGCCGCCGCTCGTTCGGCCCCGCCGCGATGGTCTGCGACGCACTCGGCCACCTGACGTGCAGCGTCCCGCTGGTCGGCGAGCCGGTCGGCTTCGACCGTGAGCGCCTGCGCCTGCTGTGCGACGGCAGCGAGCTCGACGTCGATGTCGGCCAGAGCGAGGCGCTCGCAGTCGAGGGCAAGCCGGGCGTCGCGCCGCCCGGTCGCGTGGGTGAGGTCGGCATGGGTGCGATCGGCGCCGCCCGCCAACGAGGCGAGTACTTCTCGTTCGGAGTTCAGCGAACGCTGTTGGAGCGTCAGCTCGTCGAGCTTCGCGGTCAAGTTCGCCACGTGCTTCGCCGCAGCGTCGGCCTCCTGTCGGCGGGCAGAGGCCTGCCGGGCCAAGTCGCGGGCCTGGGCGAT
>ERZ724523.1329-NODE-1329-length-14492-cov-16.083120_pt1 | contig 14492 bp, 13 predicted proteins | sample MGYA00376056_ERZ724523 | MGnify/ENA primary metagenome ERZ724523 (study PRJEB28724, sample SAMN07190888) | wastewater metagenome | isolation source: influent of sewage treatment plant in Hong Hong | place: USA: Christiansburg, Virginia | collected 2016-03-01 ... | reverse complement strand
CGGCTTGTGCGGGTGTTTCCGCCGGGGCGACGGCTGGCTCAGCCAGCATCAGCATCTCGTCAAGGTCAAATTCCAGCGCTGCTGGCGCGCCGGCTGCCGGGTGGTCCGCGTGATCGTTGGGCGCAGCGTCAGCCAGCGGAGCATCCAGCGGAGCATCCAGCACCGGCAATTCAGGTGCCGATTCAGCGCTCAACCATGTTTCTGGTGCCGGTTCTTGTTCTTCAGCACGGTCGGCGGCGTCGGCCTGTTCGGATGCCGCAGCTGGCTGATCCAGCATCAACCTATCGTCAAGGTCAAACGCCTGCGCGGCGGCCATGGCCGGTTCAGACGCAGGGGCGTCTTCCAGCAGGGGCGGCAGGGCCAGGACGTCATCAAGCAGGCGCTGCATTGGCGTGGCATGGTCGGCGGTGGGTTCACGCTCGGCCAGTGCCACTGGCGTGGCGGCGGGGGCTTCATCGGCCAGTACGGCAGGCGGGTCGAGCATCAACAGCTCGTCCAGGTCGAATGCCAGTGCAGCCTCCGCATCGGCGGGGGCGCTGTCTGGCGTGGGGGCCTCCGCTGCAGCGGCCAGCATGTCGTTGAATGCCTGGGCCAGTTCGTCATCGTCGGCCACGGCGGTCAGCGCCGGCGCATCGGGAAGGGCGGTCAGCACGGGAGCGTCGCTGGCGTCCAGCATCGGTGCCAAGGCCAACGGCGCGCTTTCCTGCTGGCGATTGTCCGCGTCATCCGTGTCCAGCGGCTGGGCCAGGGTGGGCGGCAGGCTGGCGGGGGCACTGGCGTTGTTGTCCAGTTCGGCAATCAGCAGGTCGTCAAAGGCAAAGTCCAGCGGTTCGTCGCCATCCACGGCAGGCAAGCTGTTCTCGATCCCGGCATCCAGCGGAAGGTCGTCTGCCATCGGCTCCAGCATGGGCACGGTATCCACCGGCATGGCGCGGTCGCGTTCGGCGCTGGCCAGCAGGGCGTGGACAAAGGCGTCCAGGTCGGCGTTTTCCAGGGCCACCTCGGGCAGGCTGGTGTCAGCGGCAGCCGGTGGAATGGCGGCGGCTTCCAGCAGGGCGGGCGGCTCGGCCAGGGCTGGCGCAAAGGCGTCAACCGCCGGTTCCGGCGCGGCGTTGTCCCACTGCTGTTCGGCAGGGGTGGGCGCGGCGGACAGAATCGGCGGCGTGTCTGGCGCGGCAGGCGCGGGCGCAGCAGTGACCGGCGTTTCCGTCACTGGGGGCGGGGCCGTCGGGCGCGGTTTGGCCCCCTTGCGGCGGAAAATCCGGGCAAAGGCGTCCTCTTCGCGCTGCTGCAGCGCAAGAAGATCCACCTCGGGCGGATTCACCGGCGAGTGGGCCGGCAAACCCGCTGGTGGGGTCAGTTCGGTCAGTTCAATATCCACATCCAGGGTCACTGGTTGCGAGCGGGCAGCAGAAGGCAGGGAAGAGGTCGTCATGACGGGGCGCGGCGCTTCGGGATGACATGGCAAAAGCCGATGCGCCATGATACTGAATTGCGCCCGGTTACGGTAGCGGCAATGCTTGGCGCATGCTGCGCTGCGAGCAAACCGGGGCCAGTTTGCCCGTCATGAGGGGGGCGGGATGGCGGAATTTACGCCGGGGCGGATGCGCTGCCGTCGGCGGCGGCGTCGTCGGCATCCGCGTCAGCGGCGGCCATCAGGGCGGCCAGATGGGCGTCTTCGGCGTCAAACCAGGTTTTGACGATGTCTTCCACGGTGTCCATGCCTTGTTTTTTCAGGCTGGAGAACAGCTGGACGCTGACATTGCTCCACTGGGCCAGTTCGGCCTTGACGTTGCGCAGGGTCTGGGTTTGCTCCTGGCGCGACAGCTTGTCGGCCTTGGACAGCAGGATATGCACCGGGCGACCGGTTGGCGCAATGTAGTTGAGCATGCGCAGGTCGAGGTCTTTCAGCGGATGACGGGCGTCCATGATCAGCAACAGGCCAATCAGCGACTGGCGTTCGCCCAGGTAGCGGCCCAGCAGCTCCACCCAGTGGGCGCGTACCGCTTCGGGCACATTGGCAAACCCATAACCGGGCAAGTCCACCAGAAAACGTTCCTGGCCCAGGTCAAAAAAGTTGATGTGCTGGGTGCGGCCAGGGGTTTTCGACACATAGGCCAGCCGGGTGCGGTTGGCCAGGGTGTTGATGGCGCTGGACTTGCCCGCGTTGGAGCGCCCCACAAAGGCCACCTCGGCGCGGGTGTCCGGGAGGTCTTTCAGGTGGTTGACGGTGGTGAAAAAAGCAGCATTCTGAAACAACGACATAAGCGCGATCCGTGCCGGCCCACTGGGCCGAGTGGCAAATAAAGGCTATTGTCCGGGTGCGCCGGGCGGGAAGCCAGCGGTTTTTTTGCACCGGCGTGGTGCAGTGCACGATCTCTGCGGGCAACAGACTGCGTATTTCCCCGCAAAACCCTGCTCGGGCCAGTGGTAACAGCAAATCCCTTTGGTATAGAATAGTAAGGTTAAAAATTCTACTCATCTGACCGCAATTTTAGGGTTGCTGGCACAGTCCGTCATTTCGTGGTTTCCGGCGGGCCATGCTGGTGGCGCTGAGCAAAATCTCAAGGAGTTCTCATGAAGGTTACCAAGCTGCTGGCTGTGGCCGGCCTCGCGACGGCAGGGTTTGCATTTGCCAATTCGCCGGCTGCTCCGACTGCCAAGGCCGACCCGGTTAAAGGCAAGGCCCTGGCCGAGCAAGTGTGCGCCGCCTGTCACGGCGCGGATGGCAACAGCGTTGCCGCCGCCAACCCGACCCTGGCCGGCCAGCACGCCGACTACATTGTCAAGCAACTGACCGAGTTCAAGTCGGGTGCCCGTAAAAACCCGATCATGATGGGCATGGCCGCACCGCTGTCGCCGGAAGACATGAAAAACGTCGGGGCGTATTTCTCCGAGCAAAAGATCAAGCCGCGCGATGCCGCCGACAAGACCCTGCTGGTTGAAGGCAAGAAAATCTACAAGGGTGGCGTGGCCAACACCAAGATTCCGGCATGTATGGCCTGCCACGGCCCCAACGGTGCCGGCCTGCCGGTGCAGTACCCGCGTCTGGGTGGCCAGCACGCGGGCTACATCAGCGCCCAGATGAACGCTTTCCGCAGCGGCGAACGTGCCAACAACACGGTGATGCGCGACATCGCCCTGAAAATGAACGACGCCCAGATCAAGGCCGTGTCGGAATACATTTCCGGTCTGCGTTGATCGACGCAACTTCTGTCCCCCGCTCTGGTCATAGCCGCGCTGGCTGAAGCCGGGGACACGGGAAGCTTCCCGTTAACGGCCCGCAGGCACTTCTGGTGCAGGCGGGCCGTTTGACTGTCTGCCCCGGCAGACAGCGGCTGTGCGATACTGCCAGCCCCTTGCCACCGGGCCTTGCTGGCCGGATGGCACACCAAACCCTTTCGCCGCGCCGTGGCGAACCTTACTGTGATCTGAATTGTTTATGCGCACGCCTTCCCGCCAGGGCAGCCTGGCTGCCAGCCTGTTCGAGCTGTTCAGCTCGATGCGTTTTGCCATCAGCCTGCTGACCCTGCTGTCAATTGCCTCAGTGGTGGGCACGGTGCTGCGGCAAAACGAGCCCTACCCCAATTATGTGGTCGAATTTGGCCAGTTCTGGTTTACCGCGTTTGAGTGGCTGGGGCTGTTTGATGTGTACCATTCCGCCTGGTTTCTGACCATTCTGGCTTTTCTGGTGCTGTCCACCAGCCTGTGCATCTGGCGCAATACGCCGGGCTTTATCAAGGACATGAAAGGCTTCCGGGAAAAAGCCAGCGACAGCTCGCTGGCGGCCATGTCGCACAGCGAACTGCTGGATGCCAGCACGCTACCCGCCGAGCAGGCCGGGGCCTATCTGCGCCAGCAGGGGTTTCAGGTGCGTCAGGTGCCGCGCGAAGATGGCGTGCTGGTGGCCGCCAAAAAAGGCGCGGCCAACAAGCTGGGCTATTTTCTGGCGCACATCGCCATGGTGGTGATCTGCCTGGGCGGCCTGCTGGACGGCAACCTGCCGCTGAAGGTGGGCGAGCTGCTGGGCAAGGTGGTGCCGGAAACCCGGGATCTCCCGCAAAGCCAGATTCCGCCGCAAAGCCGTCTGTCCACCGACAACCTGTCGTTTCGCGGCAATGTCACCATTCCGGAAAACAGCAGTGCCGATGTGGTGTTCCTCAATGCCGGCAAGGGCTATCTGGTGCAGGATTTGCCGTTTGCCGTCACCCTGAAAAAATTCCACGTTGATTACTACAGCACCGGCATGCCCAAGCTGTTTGCCAGCGACCTGGTGGTGACCGACAAGCAAACCGGCAAGGAAACCGTGGCCACGGTCAAGGTGAATCACCCGCTGATTGTCGATGGCGTGGCGATTTATCAGGCCAGCTTTGGCGACGGTGGCTCACCGCTGCGCTTTAAGGCGTGGAACTGGGAACAGCCGCAAGCCGACCCCTTGCCGCTGGACGGCAAATCCATGGGCAGCCAGCCCTTGCTGGTCAACGGCAAGCGCTACCAGCTGGAGTTTGGCGAACTGCGCGTGTTCAATATCGAGAATCTGGGCAAAAACGCGGTGATGGGGGTCAATCAGACCTTCCAGGAAGTGATGCAGAACGCCAGTCAGGTAAAGCACGACAAACAGCTGAAAAACCTCGGCCCGTCGATCACCTACAAGCTGCGCGACAGCCAGGGCCAGGCGCGTGAGTTCCATTCGTACATGGCCCCCATGTTGCAGGATGGCCAGTCCTATCTGGTGACCGGGGTGCGCAGTGAAGTGGCCGAGCCCTTTGCCTACCTGCGCCTGCCGCTGGACGAACAGGGCAGCATCCACAGCTTCATGCGCTTGCGCACCGCGCTGCTGGACAGTGCCATCCAGCGCGAAGTGGCGCGGCGGGTGGCCGAGCAGGCGCTGGCCGGCCAGGCCATTGGCCGCGACATGCGCGGCCCATTTGAACAGAGCGTGCGCTGGGTGCTCGACCGCTTTGGCCAGGGGGGCTTTGCCGCGCTGGAAAAATTCATGGACGAACGGGTACCCAAGGACAAGCGTCAGGAAGTGGCGCAAACCTATGTGAAAATTGTCCAGGGTGCCGTGGTGGAAGTGGACGCACTGGCCCGCGCCAAAGCGGGTTTGCCGCGCCAGGCCATGACCGAACGCCATTACCGCTTCCTGCTGGATAGCCTGGTGGCCACCAGCGCCACGTTTGACTATGGCTCGCCGCTGTTTCTGCAACTGGACGGCTTTGACGAGGTCAAAGCCAGCGGGCTGCAGATCACCCGCTCGCCAGGTAAGACTATTGTCTATCTTGGCTCGATGCTGTTGGTTCTGGGTATCATCTGCATGTTTTATATTCGTGAGTTGCGAATCTGGGTGCTGATCAAACCCGATCAGGTTCGGGTGGCCATGGCGTCCAACCGCAAAACCAGCGATCTGGACCGGGACTTTACCCACCACCGCAACGCGCTCCAACAACTGGCAAGAGGTGAATGATGGAACTGGTTCAGATGCAGGCACCGGGGTTTTCCCTGCGTCAGCTTAACTGGCGGGATTGGGGCTACGCGCTGCTGATTCTGGTGGCCGCTGGCGTGGCCTACTCGCGTTATGGCCATGCCATGGATGGCTACGAACAGGCGATTCTGGCCGGCTCGGTGGTCGGCCTGACCGGGCTGGGCTGGTTCTGGAAAAGCTGGCAATGGTACTTTCCCGCCGCCGGCCTGATTGGCCTGGCCGGCATCAGCCTGTACGACGGCGACCTGGCACGCGGCCAGACCAGCTTTGGCCTGAAGTTTCTGCTCAGCAGCCAGTCGGCCATCATGTGGATGTGCTTCCTGTTTTTTCTGGCCACGGTCGTCTACTGGCTGGGCCTGCTGCGCCGTTCCGGCTTTTTGACCAAGGTGGGCAGCAGCCTGACCTGGGCCGCCGCGCTTTTGGGGCTGGCCGGGCTGTGCGTGCGCTGGTTTGAAAGCTACCTGATTGGCCCGGACGTTGGCCATATTCCGGTGTCCAATCTGTACGAAGTGTTTGTGCTGTTCTGTCTGATCACCGCGCTGATGTATCTGTACTACGAAGGCCGCTATGCCACTCGGCAAATGGGCGCGTTTGTGCTGCTGGTGATCTCGGCGGCGGTGATTTTCATCCTGTGGTACACCTTCGACCGCCAGGCGCATGAAATCCAGCCGCTGATTCCGGCGCTGCAGTCGTGGTGGATGAAAATCCACGTACCGGCCAACTTCATCGGCTATGGGGCTTTTGCCCTGTCGGCCATGCTGGGGGTGGCTCAGTTGCTGTCGATGCGTGGCATCCTCACCAGCAAGCTGCCCAAGCCGGAAGTGATTGAAGAAGTGATGTACAAGGCCATTGCCATTGGCTTTCTGTTTTTCACCATCGCCACCGTACTGGGCGCGATGTGGGCGGCAGATGCCTGGGGCGGCTACTGGAGCTGGGACCCGAAAGAAACCTGGGCGCTGATTGTCTGGCTGAACTACGCTGCCTGGCTGCATGTGCGCCTGGTCAAGGGCTGGCGCGGCGCGGTGCTGGCCTGGTGGGCGATTATTGGCCTGTTTGTCACTGCCTTTGCCTTTGTTGGGGTGAATATGTTCCTCACCGGGCTGCACTCCTACGGCACGCTGTAAGCACACACATCAGGCCGGTGAAAAAAAACGGTAAAAATTTCTTGTGTTTTGGTGCAAACAGCGCTTTACTGGTAACAGGGTGGTAGCAAATCACTGCCCTGCGACTCAGGTGCTGAAATCGCCTGCCTCGCGTGTGTATTGCCGGTGGTCTGATCGGCGGGTTTCAATCGGGCAAGCGCCCTCCCCGCCTCACCTGCGCCCTCCAGGCGCGTAGACCGAATACCGGCCGGAGCTGCGTCATTGTGCAGCGCGTCGCCAACCCGGTACCTGCCTGTATGTGTACGGTACTTCTTCAGTTGTGTATCACTTGAAGTTCACGAGTTGTTTTTACGTCATGCTCCGCCCCGAGGCCGCCCTGTGCGGCCTCGTTCCATTTCTGGCTTCCCCTGCGTACCCAACAGTTTATAATTTGGCTAACCTTTCTCCAGGAGCCCGCCATGACCGACCCTCGCCCCATTCGCCGCAACCCCGACGTGCTGACCGACACCCTGGCGGTAGCCGGCAAGCAGGTGATTGATGTCGGCTGCGGCAATGGCCATCTGGTGCGCCATCTGGCCCGCCATGGCGCGCAGGTGCTGGGTGTGGAGTGCAGCCCGCAACAACTGGCCAGCGCCTGGGCCGCCAGCCCGGTGGCAGCAGAAAAAATTGTCGAGGGCGTGGGTCAGGCGTTGCCGGCAGACGATGCCAGCGCCGATATCGTGGTGTTTTTCAACTCCCTGCACCATATTCCCGGCGAGCTGATGCACGCCGCGCTGGATGAAGCCTGCCGGGTGCTGCGTCCGGATGGGCAGGTTTACGTGGCCGAACCGCTGGCAGAGGGCGAGTTTTTTGCCTTGTGCCGTGCGGTGGACGACGAAACCGACGTTCGCGCCGCTGCCCAGGCTGCTGTGCTGGGCCATCCCGGCCTGGTGTTGCAGCACAGTTTTGACTACCGCCACCCGGTCGTGCTGGCCGACTTTGCCGCGTTTCGCGCCAAGCTGGTGTCAGCCAACCAGGAACGCGCCACCCGCTTTGCCGCCCATGAAGACGCCCTGAGCGCCCTGTTTGCCCAATCGGGCCAGGCCAGTGCCGAAGGCCGGGCGTTTTTGCAACCCATGCGTGTGCATGTGCTCGGACGGCGCTGACCCCCCGGCGAACGCCTTGTGCGCTTGCGCCGGGCGTGCCTCTGGCGCATTCCGCCCGCCCCCGGCAGAATGATCTGGCACTATTGTCGCCAAAACCCCCGCTCACGGCGCATAAGCAATTGCCCGTTGCCCCGGTTTGGGGGATGATTACTGTTCATTGTCGATTCACTGCACTGTCATGGTGCGGCAATGCGTTCCATGCCCCGGCGGCGGCAACCCGTGTCGTCGCCTACACCCTCTACAGGATGCTGTTTTGCCATGTTTGAACATGTAGATGCCTACGCCGGCGACCCGATTCTGACCCTGGTCGAAACCTTCAACAAAGACGCCCGTGAAACCAAGGTGAACCTGGGCATCGGCCTCTACTACGATGAAGCTGGCCGGATTCCGCTGCTGGAATCGGTGCGCCAGGCCGAAGCGGCCCGCGCCGCCCAGCCGACCGCCCGCCCGTACCAGCCGATGGAAGGTGCCGCCAACTATCGTCAGGCCGTGCAACACCTGCTGTTTGGTGCCGAACATCCGGCAGTGACCGAAGGCCGCATTGCCACCATCCAGACCATCGGTGGCTCTGGTGCCATCAAAATCGGTGCCGATCTGCTCAAGCGCTACTTCCCGGCCAGCGAAGTGTGGGTCAGCAGCCCCACCTGGGACAACCACCGCTCGATGTTTGAAGGCGCTGGCTTCAAGGTGCACGACTACCCGTACTACGACGCCAGCACTGGCGGCGTGAACTTTGCCGCCATGCTCGACACGCTGCAGTCGCTGCCGGCGCAAAGCATCGTGCTGCTGCACCCGTGCTGCCACAACCCCACCGGGGTGGACCTGACCCAGGCACAATGGCTGGAAGTCATCGCCGTGGCTAAGGCCAAGCAGCTGATTCCGTTCATGGATATCGCCTACCAGGGCTTTGGCGATGGCCTGAACGAAGATGCATTTGCCATTCGCGCCATGACCGAAGCCGGCGTCAGCTTCCTGCTGAGCAACTCGTTCTCCAAGAACCTGTCGCTGTACGGCGAGCGCTGTGGCGGCCTGTCGATCATCTGCCAGAACGCCGAAGAAGCCAGCCGCGTGCTGGGCCAGATGAAGTTCACCGTGCGCCGCAACTACTCCAGCCCGCCCACCCATGGCGGCCAGGTAACCGCTGCGGTGATGAACACCCCGGAACTGCGCGCCACCTGGGAAGGCGAAGTGGCCGAAATGCGCGAGCGCATCAAGGCCATGCGCCAGAAGCTGTTTGAAGTGCTGACCGCCAAAGTGCCGGGCCGCGACTTCAGCTACTTCGTCAAGCAACGCGGCATGTTCAGCTACACCGGCCTGTCCCCGGAACAAGTGGACCGTCTGCGTGAAGAGTTTGCCGTCTATCTGGTGCGCTCCGGTCGCATGTGCGTGGCCGGCCTGAACACCCGTAACGTGGAATACGTGGCTGACGCCATGGCTGCGGTGCTGAAGGGCTGATTTTTCTCGCCTTACCCGCTGCAACACAAAAGCCCGCCGGTTTAACCTGGCGGGCTTTTTTGATGGCCGCTGCACCGACCTGGCGTCAATTGGCCCGCGCGGCACCAAATGCCAGAATCTCGGCCACATAGTCGGCAAACCCGGCAAAGGTATGCCCGCCGGTTGGCGTGACCGTCTGTCGGCATCCGGCGTAGTGCGTCACCATCTCGTTGCAGTCCAGCACCTCGTCGTCCTGTGCCGCCAGCAGCCAGAAGCGCGCCGGATCCGGCGCGCTGACCCGATAGCGTTCCAGCTGGCGAAAATATTCCGGTCGTACCAGCACCCGCTCGCCAGTCACATAATGGGTTTGCCAGCCGGCGTAATGCTGCAAGGACTGATCGGGCCGCACTGCCGGGTTGATCACCACGGCAGGCGCGTTCCATTTTTCTGCCAGCCAGGTGGCGTAAAACCCGCCCAGCGAACTGCCAATCAGCAGCACCGGCTCGTCGATGCACTCCATCAACGCCGACTCTGCCGCATGGATGGCCGCGTCGGGTTCCACCGGCAGCAGCGGCGCATGAAACAGCCCAAGCTGTCCCTGGGCGGTTAACGCATCGGCCAGCGCCTGCGCCTTGGTGGTGGCCGGGCTGGACAGAAAGCCATGGAGATAGACAATGTGGGGAAGGTTCATGGTAGCGTCGTGCTCCCGTAAAGATGAAGATCAAGCGGTGAGCGCATCGTAGCATGATTGCCTCAAACAACCGCCACCACCCAAGTCGCAGGTTCGCACAAATCAGGTAGAATGATTGATTGTCCATTTCTGCCCGAGTCTTGCGATGATTCAAGTTGGCATCGTGATGGGGAGCAATAGCGACTGGGAAGTCATGCAGAACGCCGCGCGCGTGCTGAAAGACTTCGGCGTTGCTTTTGAAACCCGCGTTGTTTCTGCCCACCGTACCCCGGATTTGCTGTTCGAATACGCTGAAACCGCCGAAGCGCGCGGGCTGCAGGCGATTATCGCCGGCGCTGGCGGTGCGGCGCACCTGCCGGGCATGCTGGCCGCCAAAACGCACATTCCGGTGCTGGGCGTGCCGGTGCCGTCCAAATACCTGCGTGGCGAAGACTCGCTGCTGTCCATCGTGCAAATGCCCAAAGGCATTCCGGTGGCCACCTTTGCCATTGGCGAAGCCGGGGCGGCCAACGCCGCGCTGTTTGCCGTGGCCATGCTGGCCAACCAGCAGCCCGCGCTGGCTGCTGCGCTGAAGGCTTTCCGCCAGAAACAAGCCGACACCGTGCTGGCAATGACCTTGCCGGAGGTGGAATGATGAAGGCGATTCTGCCGCCAGCCATGCTGGGCATTCTCGGCGGCGGCCAGCTGGGCCGCATGTTCGTCACCGCCGCCAAGCGCATGGGCTACCGGGTAACCGTGCTCGACCCCGACGCGCAGGCACCGGCGGCAGAGTTTGCCGACGTGCATCTGTGCGCCGCCTACAACGACGCCGACGCGCTGCACACCCTGGCGGCCAGTTGCGCCGCCATCACCACCGAATTCGAAAACGTCAACGCTGACGCCATGCGCAGCCTGGCCAAAACCACCCGCGTGTCGCCATCTGGCGATTGCGTGGCGATTGCGCAAGACCGCATTGCCGAAAAAGCCTGGGTGAACAAGGCCGGCCTGCCCACTGCGCCGTATCTGGTGATCGAAAGCGTGGAAGACATTCAGGTTGAACTGGCGGCCTACCTGCCCGGCATCCTGAAAACCGCCCGACTGGGCTACGATGGCAAGGGCCAGGTGCGGGTAAACAGCGCCGACGAAGCCCGCGCCGCCTACGCCAATCTGGGCGGCCAGGCCTGTGTGCTGGAAAAAATGCTCGACCTCAAGCTGGAAGTCTCGGCCATTGTCACCCGCGTCTCGCCCGAGCAGGTCAGCGTGTTTCCGGTGGCGGAAAACATTCACAAAAACGGCATTCTGGACGAATCCATCGTGCCGGCGCGCATCGCACCGGCGCTGGCCGCGCAAGCGCAGCAGATGGCCTGCCAGCTGGCCGAGGCGTTGAACTACGTGGGCGTGTTGGCGGTGGAGTTCTTTGTGCTGGGCGACGACAGCCTGGTGATCAACGAAATCGCCCCGCGTCCGCACAACTCCGGCCACTACACCATCGATGCCTGCATGACCGACCAGTACCAGCAGCAAGTGCGCGCCATGTGCGGCCTGCTGCCAGGGCGCACCGAGCTGCTGTCGCCAGTGGTGATGGTCAACCTGCTGGGCGACGTGTGGCAGCCCAACGGCGGCGAACCCAACTGGGACGTGCTGATGGAAGCCCCCAACGCCCACCTGCACCTGTACGGCAAGAAACAGGCGCGCACCGGGCGCAAAATGGGCCACTACACCGTGCTGGCCAGCGAGGTGGACGCCGCGCTGGAACAGGCGCGGGCGTTGAAGGAAACGTTGTAAACCCGGAGCAGCACTTATACAATTACAGTATCCAGCCCTTGGCAGTACGCCTGCTTAACTTATCCAAGCAGCGCCGACCCCAGGGGCTTTTTGCTCGCGGGGTTGCCATGCCGACAGCCATTCTGATTGATGGATCGTTTTTCTTGAAGCGCTATCGCCGGCTGGTGGAGCTTGGTAGCCAGGATGCGCCAGCCACCGTGGCAGAGCAACTGATGAGCTGGGCGCTGGCGCATCTGAACTACCATGGCGACAAGCGCAACCTGTATCGCATCTTTTTTTACGATGCGCCTCCCTTGCAAAAACGCGTGCATCGGCCCATTTCGCAGAAAAGCCTGGATTTTTCCAAAACGCCAGAAGCGCAGTTCCGGCTTGCGCTGTTTGACGAACTGCGCAAACGGCGCAAATTGGCACTCCGCCTGGGTGAACTGGCTGACCATGGTGGCTGGATGCTCAAGCAGGACATCCAAAAACAGCTTTTGCACGGAGAGATTTCCCGCGATCAACTGCTTGATGAACACTTTTCCTATCACGTCACGCAAAAAGGCGTGGATATGAGAATTGGCCTGGATATTGCCGCTTTGGCATACAAGCAGCAGGCAGACCAGATCATCTTGATTGCTGGCGATTCCGACTTCATTCCCGCCGCCAAACTGGCCCGGCGGGAAGGCATTGATTTTATTCTTGACCCCATGTGGCAACCGATACCCGCAGCCTTGCACGAACATATAGACGGGCTGCGGAGCACTTGCCCAAAACGTGTACCGAGGCCCTCATGACCGGCATCACCACCACCCAACTGACCAGCCTGAAAAAAATCTATTCGGGCAAAGTGCGCGACCTGTACGAAATCGACGATAAGCGCATGCTGATGATCGCCACCGACCGCCTGTCGGCGTTCGACGTGATTCTGGACGAACCCATCCCGGAAAAAGGCAAAATCCTCACCGCCATTTCCAATTTCTGGTTCGACAAGCTCAAGGACGTGGTGCCCAACCACCTGACTGGCGAGCGCGCCGAAGATCTGGTGTCGGCGGCGGATCTGCCGCAAGTGGCAGGCCGGGGTGTGGTGGCCAAGCGGCTGAAACCGGTGGCGGTGGAAGCCATTGTGCGCGGCTACCTGGCCGGTTCGGGCTGGAAAGAATACCAGCAGTCCGGCACGGTGTGTGGCATTACCCTGCCCGCCGGCCTGCAAGAAGCCAGCCAATTGCCCGAACCGATTTTCACCCCGTCCACCAAGGCGGCGGTGGGCGACCACGATGAAAATATCAGCTTTGCCCAGTGCGAAGCCATTGTCGGCAAGGAACTGGCCGCCCAGGTGCGCGACACCGCCATTGCCTTGTACAAGGCCGCTGCCGAATACGCCGCCAGCCGTGGCATTATTATCTGCGACACCAAGTTTGAATTTGGCCTGGACACCGATGGCACGCTGACGCTGATGGACGAAGCGCTGACCCCGGACTCCAGCCGCTTCTGGCCGGCAGACAGCTATGTGGCCGGCAGCAACCCGCCGTCGTTTGACAAACAGTTTGTGCGCGACTGGCTGGAAGCCTCCGGCTGGAACAAAACCCCGCCGGCCCCCGCCGTGCCGCTGGACGTGCGGGAAAAAACCGCCGCCAAGTACCGCGAAGCGCTGGATCGACTGACGGCCTGAGCCTGAACGTGGCCCACAAAAAAGTCGCTCTGATGACTGTGCTGTGGGCTGTAGGGTGAAGGCGGCAGACAAAGCGAGGGGTTGTGTGGCGGCATGGGCGGCATCCTAGGGGCTGAGTGTTCAAGAAGGCTTCTGTGCACTTTTCTGGGATGCCGCTTGCCTGCGCGTATTGAGAGGTGATTGATTCTAAATGCATAAATTTACGCTGTTTGTGGGCGGTGGTTGGTGACAAATAGGGGACAGACCCCATTGGTTTTGTAATATTCTCGGCTATCGATAGCAACCCGGAGTTTCCATGCCAACCATCAGCATATTTTACGGGATTCTGATCCAGATGTATTGGGATGAGCACGCACCGCCACATTTTCATGCAATTTATGGTGAGTTCAAAGCGACTGTCGATATTCGTCAGCTAACAATTAGCGAGGGCAGCCTTCCTCGCCGTGCAACTCAATTGGTTCTGGACTGGGCGGAACTTCATCAACAGGAACTTATCGAAGATTGGGATTTGTGCCAATCGAAACAGCAGCCTAAACCCATTGAGCCGCTGAGATAATCAGGAGGTTGATATGTATTGGGATGTTGTAGATGTTCAACCGTTAGAAAATCGGACTCTGCGCGTCACATTCTCAGATGGAGTGTGTGGAACTGTTCGTATTGATCGGGCTTACTGTACCGGTGTTTTTAGCCCACTCCTTGACGATGACCTGATTAAGCAGGCCACCGTGCAATATGGTGCCGTGACTTGGCCGAATGGACTGGATCTGGCACCTGACACGATGTATATGCAAATCCGTCAGAGCCCGGCCAGTCACTACGATGTGGGCTATAGACAACAATAGAAGACAACCCCCGGTTTTGTGCTAAGGACGCGCTGATTTATTCAGAAAAACCGTGTTTGCCAACAGCCAAACCCAGCAAAATTAATCCCAGGGTTTTCGCCTTCGTGGGAATGACGAATTTTTCAGCGCATTCCAAGGGAATTGACCCCGTCTCCTTTTTTTCTCCAGACCGCCCGGTCATTAAAATTCATAGCCTTATAAATTATTGTCATTTTTATCCGACAATCTGTCCATGAAATGCAAAAAATATCGGACGGTCGCAAGCACTCGCATGAGGCGCTTCAGGTCATGCGGCAACAAGCCGTCAAACGCCAGCTTGCCTGGCCACTGCCGCGAAAATAGCCATATCGCATGACCCTGCCATCATTTATAAGCCC
>ERZ724523.1322-NODE-1322-length-14524-cov-6.312945_pt1 | contig 14524 bp, 10 predicted proteins | sample MGYA00376056_ERZ724523 | MGnify/ENA primary metagenome ERZ724523 (study PRJEB28724, sample SAMN07190888) | wastewater metagenome | isolation source: influent of sewage treatment plant in Hong Hong | place: USA: Christiansburg, Virginia | collected 2016-03-01 ... | reverse complement strand
GGGTGCGTGGAGGCGGTCATGGCTGCGGCTCCTTGAGAACGAGGCGGAGTGCCTCAGTTCTCAAGGTAGGAAACTGCGCCGCTCTATCCGCGACCACCGTGCGGGATCGGAGGGCTACCGCGCGAGCGGTTTAGTCCAAGGCCGAGGAAGAGCCTGTCGGACGAGCAACAGATAGGCCGTGGTCGCTGTTAATGGCAGTCCATGATTGAAGCGGCATCCGATGCCGGCTTACCCTCCTCGCTGGTATGCGCGCTCGTGTAAGCGGTAATACCGCGGATCGCTTGCAAGCTCAGGGGCTCCGCTTACAATTTCGGCTAAACATTGATCGATCTCCTCCCAGCCCCACCGTTGCTGCGACATGATGGCCGAAAGAAGCTTCAGTGAGTCCTGTCCAAACCGTCGGCAGTGGCCCGCTTTCTTGAGGAGTTTCACCAGGTAGTCTGGATGCTCAATGGGAGTAAGCCAGGATTCGATTGCAGCCAGCGCTGCTGGGAACTGATTGCCCGCGGCGATTGCCATCCGGGCTAGATGCCCAGCGATGCCGGGGGATACAAGATCCCCCGATTTCGGCCAGTTGTTCTGCCAAAACGGCCAGATCCTGTTCTTCCAGTACTCCTCGCGTTGTTCACCGACGCCCTCCATCGCCTGCGACAGTGCCTGAGCTGCTCCGCGCAGCCCTTCGATAGGAAGCACCCCGAAAGCGCCTTGGAAGTCTGTGGCGGTGTAGCCATCGAGCGGTTCAAGGGCGGCGTAGGTCATGAACGCGGCAAACTGGCGCCCGTGCTCACCAAACTCAGCGTAGTGGCCCGCGGTCTGGAGGAAAGCGGACTTGAAGGCCGTCAGCAGTGGCAGGTAGAGCCGCGGAGACCAAAGAAAGCCCTCCCAGGCCGCCCGTGCTTCCGGCGCCCCACGCTCCCAGTCAAATAGCGGCAGAAGGTGACGTTCGGTCCAGTCCCGATCAACACGGAAGAGCGACATGAGGTGAGCGCTGAGAATCACTCGGCCATGCCGGAATCGGTGAACTTGGGTATCGCAGAGCGCAGTGAAGATAGCCTTGATGTCGTCTGGCAGTCCGTCGTTGTCGTTCAGTTCATTCCGGAACCACAGATTAAGCAAGGCCTGCGTAATGTGCCCGACCGGATGGTTGATCGCCTCCGTCACGGGCTGGTTGATCGGTTGCCCGTTGCGCTGAATGCCGGAACTTGACTCAATGTCGATTGCCAGCACTCGCCAAGATAATCGGATCAGTTGAACGGAATCTGTACCGGGAGTGTTTGATACCCCCTTCAGCCACCAGCCAACTTGGTGTGCCAGCGCAAGTAGCACGCTGTCCGGCATAGTTTCGACCACCGCTGCTGCGTGGCGCCATGATCGCTTCGCGAGGCTTGCTTCACCCCAGACCTGAAGGGCCTCGCGCCAGCGGTGCTCGGGCCAGATATCTTCGTTAGCAAGTTGTTGCAACGCGCACAAGCTGTTTAGCAGGTGCTTGCGGCAGGTCTCCCGCCAAGTGTCCTCGTAGAAGAACGGCCTCTCGGGTGGTGACTTCCTTAGCCAAATTGCCAGTTCATCGGCTTTGGTGGGTGCTTGATCAAGAATTCTCTCTTGCGTGTAGTCGGGATCGCCGGTGCCGCTCATCCAGTGCGAAAACTCATCGCGTTCATCAACTGCAAGTTGCCAAACCGGATACTGTGCGGAAAGTGCATCCAGCCTCAAGCCGGTCTGCGCGCCGAGAATCACGCCAACGGATCGAAGCTTAGCCAGTCGGAGCCAAATGGACCGATCGCTGAGTTCCTGCCAGTCTTCCAGAGTGATCTCGTCCGGAAACTTTTCTCTAGGCGGCCCTTTCAGGATGGCTTCTTCCAAGCGAGCACGACCGCCTTCAGTCAGCCGTGTTCCTTGAAGGCGAAGCAGCGCAAGTGCCTCGCGCCTCGTGTCAATCGACCACAGCCACCAGGCGTCACCGTCAACAAGCCAATCGACCCAAATGTCCGGCTCGATGATCTCGTCGAAGCTGGCCGCGAACAAGGCCAAGCGCTTGAACGTCGGATAGTTCTGTTTGAACCACGAATGCGCACGCTCCCCCGCCCGAACATGGTCGACCTTCCTCGTCTCCAGCCAGGCGTCACGAAGCAACTTGATCAAGGCGACCCAGTCATGGAAGCCCTTGTTCTGAGGATGTTCCGAAATCGATGGCATGTCCCAGTATGAGCAGTCCGACTCGTCATCTACTTCGTTGAGTTCTCGAAGCAGATCCAACGCATCAAGCAGCAAGCCTTCCATGTCACCGAACAGCTTGGGCAATGCCTCACACCATGCATCAGAGGAAAAGTCGGTAAGCGCTGAGTGCACGTCGTCTGCAACCAGCACTAGCTCCCGGTCAACCAATTGGCTGATGCACTTTGGTGCTTCCGAGGTCTCTAGCTCCTGCCCCCACCGCAGCGGCTCGCGAAGAGTGATGCGCGGCGAGAGAAGGTCTTTCAACTCGAGGCGCAAAATCGTACTGAAGCCATCGCGCTTCAACCTCTCGTGCCACGTGTAAAGGTCGATGTTTGACCTGTGCGCTTTCACCCTGCCAGCGAGGAGCAAGCGCCACAGCCTGCGCATCAGGAGGCCCGGGATTGCATTCGGCGCGTCGGCCTCAATGGCCGCCAACTCAGCCGCTTTCCCATCCCGTTCAAGTCCGCCCAACTCGTCCAACTTGCGTTCGATCAGCCATGGCCATTGCCCCCCAAGCTGCCCGCCCCGCTCAGCGAGCCAGAGCACGAGGGTAGGGTCGTTCAGATGCCTCGTTAGCCATCGAGCAAGATGGAACATGACGTCGTCCCATCCCAAGTTCAGCCCTCCACCCGAGACGAGTGACATGCTGGGAGTCAGGTGGTAAGGCGCCGGTCTCCTGACCAGGCTGAAGGTCAGCCTGGCATCCTCTTCCGCGCGAGGTGGCACGTTGAAGCGGGGCAGGTCCGTATGCCGAAACCGATCATCGGAGAAGGCCTCCAACAGCCAGTCTAACGATGGAACAGGATTGAAGTCGGCGAACTTCTGAGCCGGAGTCCCTGACTGGTCCGACAGAGCCCACAGCATCCGGCCGACAAAGTCATCCTGTTTCGTGCTGGCTGAAGGTCGAGCCAGCGCGTGGCGGGCGACGATACCCGATTTGCCGTTGACTCCGTCCCGATATGTCTCCGACCAGGCCTTCAGCGTCGCATGCAGTGCCGTGTGCGTCTCGTCCTCTTCAGGCACCTCGTACAGGATGGGAGTGACCCCTTTTGCCTTCCACTCAATGGTCTTGGTGGCCTCTTCACCAGACTTCACATCGCCGAGAGCCCAAGCCTGCGGGGTGAGCTCGCCCAGCATCCGGTCGGCCGCGAGTGCATCCATCATATACCGCATCACCGGGTCGTTGATGCTGTAGCCGACGAAGCAAACGACGTAGTTTCGGAACAGTTCGCTCACGAAGCGGGAAGCCCACCGCTCGGTGAGGTATGCCAGCCCGAAGTCGCCGCTGGTCACCACCAGGCGGTTCAACGCGTTGTCGTCGGGCTTGTCGGGCAGTAGGCCGTGAAGGTAGACAAGCCCATCCCAACGGCTGTTCTTCGGCACCGGCAACATAGGCGCAACATGTGGAACGAAAGGCTTGGACTCTCGCTTGCCCACGCGCTCGAAAACGCGGTCGAAGTTCGTTGTCACGAGCCGCAACTTGCCTTGGCGATTTCTAGCAAGTGTCAGTAAAGCGGCATGGGTCTCTGTCGCGCCCTTCTTGCGCAACTTGGGTTTCAATGATTCCACCAGCGCCTTGCGCATTTGCAGCCCTTTCCGCTGACCAGGAAGCCGGTCTTCGAGAAGGTTCAGTGTGGCGTCGTATTGGTAGCTGTCGAAGGCCTGCGCCTCAATGGGCGTGCGTGAGGTTCCCACCTTGGCATAGATGTTATTCACAAGACCCTCGAACCCTGGAAGACCCGCCGGATACGAAATACCGGCACCACAAAAGAAGACGACGCGGCCTTCCTCGTGCGCTTGCAGCAGGGCATCAGGGATATCTGGGCCGTTGGTGACAAACTGCATCTATTGCGCCTCCGCGAAGATTCGTTCAAGTATTGCCGAAATTATTTCAATAATTATTCGGCATTAATTGGTGTGTGTACGCACCTAATCGCAATCAATCTTGGTGCAGCCCCTGGATGCTGACTACGAAAATTTCGGCTGGCTGTTCGCGCTTACCGAATCGATAGTCTGTCGGTCGGCTCGCTACGTCCATCGGATACGACGTCGACTCGGGCTACCGGGTGCTGGACGCGATCATGCAGGCCGCCGAACGCAATCGCTACTGGGATGTCCTCTATGCCACCGCGGTCAAGACGTATGAATTGGATCAACACTTCTCAGACGCTCAGCGCAAGAAGTACGAGGATTGGCGACTGAGGATTCTGTTGGGGGTGAAGCAAGGCAACCCAAACTACCTGAGACCGTGCATGCATGATCATGTGCTTTCTGAGGTTTTTCCGGAGCTGAAGATCCGACTTGCCGACGGTACAGGCTAAGTTATGTAAGCCCCCGGCCAACCCATCTTCCCGCAGCTGCTTAGCTCGCTAAACATAGTGTCCACTACGCATAGAAGTGGACACTTACGTGAGCGTCACGAAGCCCCGCCGCACTCATCGAACCCACACAGAAACCTTCAAGCGATCCTTGATCGAAGCCTGCAACGAACCCGGGCGCCTCGGTCGCTGGCATCGCCCTGGCCAATGGCGTCAACGCCAACCAACTGCGGCGCTGGATGTCATTTTGCTGCTACCTCCTGCTCTTTGAGCCATTCCGTCTTGCCATACCGATAGCCCGGAAATTCCGTTTCCAGGGTCGTCTGGCCAAGAAGCAGCCTTCGCGCCAAAGACGCAACCTGAGCCAGTTCGGTTTCGTTTCGGACTTCCAGTGGAACAATCAGGCTGACGCCCGTTGCCCAGTTCAAGCGTTCGCGTTTCCAGGCGGTATTGAGCTCCAGATCGATGCCTTTAGTGGTCAGACGTTCGCTGATTGAGCGCAAATGCTTGTAGTGAGCGTCTTGCTCTGCCGATGGCTGGCGAGACGTGTAGCTAACGATCTTCTTGCGTGACCTGCCAATCCGTTTGTGATTCGTTTTCGCTCCATCAAATAGCCAATTATCCTGCGGGCCAGGGCCAGCTTCAACCCACGATTGGTCGTCAATGGCACAGCCATATACATAGCGCGGGTGCTGCCACCAGACGATGACACGCCGTCCATTGAGGATGAAGCCAACGTCGTCCCACCACGACAAACTATCCGGTGATTTTTCTTTGTAGGAGTGAGGGATGAATAAGCTATCCTGGCCTAATCGCCACTGGTGGTGCCGATGGTATTGGCGCTGCATCCGGCCAAAGAGTTCTTGCTTGTGGTTTTTCATTGCAGTACCTCGGCAGGACACATCTTTCGCCACCGACAATCAGCAGGAAAGTGCGTAGTTTATTGAGCGCTTACGTTAATTGTCCTTCAGGCAGTCAGCCTGAGGCAAAAACAGTCACTCATCCTCGGGCACCCAAAAGGGTATGAAGGTCTGAAAGTGACTTCAAGAAAGTGCGGTCTGGACTGTGACCCACACGGGCAAGGTGCACGGCTTGCATCCCAAACCTGCGGGGGCCGAGACAATCCGCATTGTACGTGTCGCCAACCATCAATATTTCTTCTGGTTTCACTTTCAAAGCGTCGCAAGCTGTCTGGTAGATGATGGGGTCGGGCTTGATAGCACCTACTTCAAAGCTCCATACGTACTCATCCATTTCAATGGGTAGCAGGGAGCGAAGGGGAGCTGCGTAGGGTTGAGCCAAGTTGCTGCAGATCCCGAGCTTGAGGCCGCAGGCGCGCAGATGGGCCAGTATTTCTGCCGTTTCCGGGAAGAGGCTCATACTCAAGAGTTCCGTTGCCAAGCCCTCGAAAACTCCCGCTCCCTGAGCTTGAGTTTGTGTAACACCTAGCCAATCGGTGATCTCGTGGATTTTCCAGTCTCGCCCCATAACGATGGCCGCGTAGTCGGCGTCTGTCGGGCGGGATTCGGTATCGGCAAGGGACAAAAGTTTGGCGTAGGGGCGTCGTCGCTCAGCAATCTCTGCAAGCGTGCCGAATGCGTCGAACAGAATGGCCTTGATCATTTTTGTCTCGTGCGATGTCCGATCAGGACTTAGACCGACAAGAGTGAGCACATTCTGCTGCATGTATCGGACGGGGCCAACCACCGTCGTCATCCCAATGTGCTCTACGGGGCTATCACCAGTGGAATGCACGGACTGGCAGGCATCGCTTTCAAAATGGTGCGAACGCCAATACCAGGAGAGGACGGCGTCTTCGGCTGCCCATCATTCGAGTGGGTGGATCTGGTCTCGCTTGGCACGACGTAACTTCAAGCAATGAATGTCAGTGACGGATCCGTGTTGGGTTTTCTACAGTATCGTTAGGCTACTTGCAAAAACAACTGTATATAAATACAGTTGTGGTGTGCCATTTTGCACTCCAAACAAACTTTAGGATTCCCCGCATGCTTGACCACATGACATTTCGCGTGACGGATATTTCTCGGGCCAAAGCGTTTTACAGCGCAGCCCTGGCACCATTGGGCTACAGCGTATGCTTCGAAGGCAATTACGGCTCAAATATGCTTGGTTTGGCCTACCCAGACGCATCTGAGCCTGACGGCAAAAAGGCCGATGTGTGGTTCATCGACGGACCTTCGCCGTACGACGGCCCGACCGCAACATCCGGTTGCCACCTCGCGTGGCGCGCGAAAAACCGTGCGCAAGTAGATGCCTTCTACAAAGCGGCCATTGCTGCTGGCGGAAAAGACAATGGAGTTCCTGGCCTACGCCCTGACTATCATGCAAACTACTATGGAGCATTTGTCATTGACCCTGAGGGCAACAACATTGAAGCAGTCTGCCATTTGCCCGAATAGTCGACATATAGAGCACTCCCACTCTAGCGTTTGGGAATTGCCGTGTGCAATATTGTGTCTCTGCGCCTGAGTCTCACTGGAGGTTCAACGCGGACGCAAACAGCGGGCGTGCCCGCTGTTTGTACTCTCCGCCTTCGGCTCCGGCGCCGGTTACCTGTAGTTCAGCCGAAAATCACGTTGAAGGGCCGCTTGTCGATCCGGTGAACTCACACTTCCGACCGAGGCTGTGTAAAAACGTCTGCTCTGCCGGTAAAGTTGGGTCTTCGTCGTGCTCAGGATATCGGCATGAAACGGTTCATTGAAGTCGTGCCTCGCACTCAGGTCAGTTTGCTGCCCGAGTGTCTTGACGGATCCCTCGGCCGCCATTCTGGACAACTGGACGCTGCAATCGACCCCCACCAGCGGTGCCCGCGCCGGCTAAGACGGGGCCAAGCGCAAGAAGAGCTCGAAAATTCATCTGGCCGTCGATACGCTGGGCAATCTGCTTGCCAGCCCTTGAGCACGGCATCACCACTCGAAGTGGTCAAGCTCCCCGAGGCCAAGCGGGGTTTCGTGCTGCTACCGCGCCGCTGGATGGTTGAACGCAGCTTCGATTGGGCTGCCCGCTTTCGCCGTCTGGCCCGCGATTACGAAAGGCTGCCCGAAACCCTGGCCGGATTGCACTATCTGGCCTTTGCCTGCCTCATGTTGCCCCCTGACAGAGGTCATGAACATCGTTCAGAACATGCTCTAGATTCTCGCAGTTTCGGGTCAAGTGGAGGGCGTGCATGCCGAACTGCTTGGGTCCCATGTAATCGGCTTCGTAGGTGGTCCGCATGCGTGGCACTCGTACTTATTCCGAGTTGCTTGCGGCTGATAGCCTGGATAGTCAAGTGTTGGGATGTCTGCTGTCGTACGTGACGCTTATAGTCAGAGGACCCGTCCCGTCACCGCACTGGTAGCTGATAGGGGTCGCAGCCTCGTAGGGTTACGTGAAGAGCGGCGAAGTGAGGTCAATGACGAAGGGGGATCAGAAATGCTCCCGTAATCCACGTTCTCACCACAGTGAGAAAGGGCAAAACACTTAATAGAACCTTGCTTGTGGAGGTCTTGGTGACCGGGCAATCACAGGCAGCCTTCAAAACCCTGGAATGGTACTGGGTGCGAGATACAGTTCTTCGCGGTGAATCCCAAGTGGGCGGTGGCCATGTCGGAGCGATGTGCTCTTCGCACCGGGAGCATTCAGTAAAATGCTAGACTAATATCACTTGGGCGGTGCGAAAGTTCGGATGCGTTGTTACGGGAGGACCACCGTCGTCTTGCCCTGCAGTCCTGAGCGGCTTTCATTTTTCAGATTGGTTTTCACTACGACAGATCGCCATCGCAGGGTGCATGATCAAGTTCCAATTATCCTGGATAACCGGCAATGGCCTGCCGCGTATTCTATATGTCTGTACAGTGGATTCGGTTCGTACAGGTTCCGCGCAGTTTGGCTAAAAGCGCAGCGCTTGCGCGTGATGACAACAAGCCTTCGCCCGATGGATGTTGATCGGGCGTTTCCAAGTGTCACGGATTTCCTCCGCGGCGTGGCCAATGAAACGCGGCCAGCGGCGGTACCATCACCTAGAAAGGGACCGTCGTGAGCAGTGAAAGCAAGATAGCGGAGCAAATCGTATACGCGAAGATTCATCCGTCCGTCGGCATCGCGCGGGTGGGTAACTCAAAGAAGGAGAACGGGTTCTACGTTGGGCCGCAGGTGGTCGATCCGGCACCAAAGCCCGAGCATTTCTACCGTGATGAGACTGGCGCTCTCAAACGGGAGGTGGCCGAGTTTCGCATCTACGGTTACGACGCCCAAGGGCGCGTGGTGTGCGAGTTGAACATGCGAGAAGGCATCGAAATCGAGTGGACGGTCGAGCTGGCCAATCACAAGTCGGCCTGGTACAACTTCGAGCTGGCGCTGGACATCCCGGAAGCAGCGACGGCGACACCCTCCACGCGCCGTAATGCGAATGTACCGCTACCTGAGCGCGGTAAGTTGGCGATCCAGCCTGGACCTCGCAGCATAGGTGCACCGGGCGTATCGGGTCAGCAGTATCACTTCGATGGCGGTAGCTTCATGGGCATCTCGGTGCCACTGGGCGAGTTGCGCACGGATCCGCGGGGTCGCCTGTGGGTGTTTGGTGGATGCGGCAAGTCCGCGTCGTTCGACGGCAGCCCGCCGACCACCTTCGCGAACAACGATGGCTGGTATGACGACACGAGTGATGGTCCAGTGACCGCGCAAGTACGGGTGGGCGGCCGTGAGCTGCGCGTCGCACCGGCATGGGTGGTCGTGGCGCCGCCGAACTACGGGCCGCAACAACAATCTGTGCGTACGATGTATGCGTTGATGACCGATGTCGCAATCCAGGCCGGGCAACTGCCGGTGCCCGTGCGGCCTTCGTTCAAGAACGATCTGTTGCCTATCTTCAAGGCAATGTGTGACCTCCAGTGGATGAATGCCGGCTTCGCCGCAGGCTTCGGCTATGGCATGCCCCAGTACTTCCTGGCGCCGGACTATTTGTACAAGCTCTCTCAAGGGGGCGAGACGTACGTGCAGTTGCGGAGAACGGTTGCCAACGCGTTCCGCAACCCACAATACCAGGACGCATCGATGAAGCCGTGGCCATGGGTCTATGGTGATGCGATGGATGTGCCCATGCCGCCAATTCCCCGGGCCATGAATGCGCTGACCACTACGCAGTTGGCCATGCTGGACCGCTGGGCCGAGGGCGAGTTCATTGCCGATTACGATCCCGACTCGAATGTGGAGACCGTGCAGGCCATTGATGATGTGCCTCTGGCGGAGCAGCCTGCCATGCTTGATCGTGCCGCCATGGAGTTCTGCTTAGCCGATGCTTTTCATCCCGGCTGCGAGATGACTTGGCCGGTGCGCCACGCGTCGATGTACAGCGATCCATATCGTTGGCGGCACCGCGTCAAGGACGATCCTGAACCGGACTACGGCAAGACGCTGACGCCGGCTGAGGCGTGCTCCTTCAACGGACCGCTGTATGGACAGTTTCCGGGCTCGATCACGCGTTGGATGGCGATACCGTGGCAGACCGACACCGCGAGCTGCCGATCTGGTTACGACCCGCAGTACGACCCCTATCTGCCGACCTTCTGGCCGGCGCGGGTGCCGAACCAGGTGCTCAGTGCAGAGAACTACACCAAGGTGATGGATGAGAAACTGCCGCGCGCGGAGCGGCTGGCGGCGTTCAACGAGCGGATGGACTGGGACCGCACGCTGGGTGTCGGGTATCAGCAGCAGTTGCAGGCCATGGTGGAACACTTCGACCGACAAGGCATCGTCGAGGTGCGCAAGGGCATTCCCAATGACCCGGACTTCCCCTCGGTGATGCAGGTCGAGGATCGCGGCGGCCAGCAGATGTCCGAAGCAGAACGCCAGGCCACCGACAGTCAGATGCGCGAGGTTGCGCGTCGGGGCACGCCGAAGCCTTCAAAATGACCAGCGGCTTGCCTGGCAGTGCGATGACGGAGTGGGACGTGATCATCGTAGGTGCCGGGCCAGCCGGTTCGGCGCTGGCTTGCCGCCTGCGGCCCCGGTATCGTGTGTTGCTGCTGGATCGGCCACTTGCGGGTGCAGGCGCGGCATCACGCATCGGTGAATCGCTGCCGGGCGCGGCCCGCGTGTTGTTGCAGCGCTTGGGCGTCTATGATCATTTCCTCGCGCAGGGGCATGCGGAACGTGGCGCGTCGGTCTCGCATTGGGACTCGGACACGCCGACCTGGTTTGATCCCGTTCGCGATCCCCATGGGGCGGGATGGCACCTTGATCGCGTGCGTTTCGATGCAGGCCTGCGCGAGGCCGCCTTGGCGGCGGGGGCTGCGCTCGTCGACAACGGCCGGCACCTGAGGGTGTCGCATTACGGTGGACGGTGGTGCGTCGATCTGGAATACCTCGGACAAGGGTGTGCGGCGCCATCCCTGCGCACGCACCGTGCGACAGTGCTGGTTGATGCCAGTGGGCGGAGCATGGTGGCGGCCAAGCAGCTCGGGATGGTACGGCGTATGGAGGACAACCTGATCTGCCTTTACGCGCACTTGCCCGTGGACGCACGCGATGAAGACCAAGCCACCCGCATTTGCGCCGACACCAACGGCTGGTGGTACAGCGTGCGCGTGCCGTCCGGGCAACGCGTGCTGGCCTTTCACCTTGATCGGGACGATCTCGAACTGAAAGTGCTGTGCGATCCGGCACGGCTGCTGGCCAAATCGCGCCGCCATACGCTTTTCGCCGAGGTCAAGCCCGCAACGGTGGGTGTCCAGGTGCACGCGCGTCCGGCCGGTGGTGCCGGGTTGGATCTCGACGCCCTGGCCGCGCTACCTGAAGGCTTCTTCGCAATCGGCGATGCAATGCTGGCCTTTGATCCGATCGCATCCCAGGGGTTGTTTAACGCCCTGGCCACGGCCGAAGGTGTCGCCCATGCGGTAGAGCGATACGCCGATGGCTTCAAAGATGCACGTGATCGCTACCTCGACGAGATGCGCACGGTACACACCCGGTATCGCCAGCGTCTTAGTGAGACCTATGCGGCAGTGACCCGGTATGCCCATGAGCAGTTCTGGCTGCGGCGGAACTCCGGAGCGCTTAGAGAATGACGTTCATGGCCTCTGGCAGGTAGTGCAACATGAGGCAGACAATGGCCAGACGGTGAAAGCGGGGGCCCCAGTTGAAGCTGGGTTCAACCACCCAGCGGCGCGGTAGCAGCACGAAACCCCGCTTGGCCTCGGGGAGCTTGACCACTTCGAGTGGTGATGCCGTGCTCAAGGCTGGCAAGCAGATTGCCCAGCGTATCGACGGCCAGATGAATTTTCGAGCCCTTCTTGCGCTTGGCCCCGTCTTAGCCGGCGTGGGCGCCGCTGGTGCGCGCCCACTGGCGATGTCCTCAAAGCCATCCGCGCCGCTGAGGGCCGCGCAGACCTCAATGGTCAGCAGTTCGCTCAGGCGGTGCCGCGTTTGTTGGGCTGCTGCGCCAGTCCTTGAGATCGCGATGGCTCCGTGGCCCTTCATCACATAGATGCTCAACGGTATGATCACGCCTTCTCATCTGCCATTAGCGATACATGCAATTAAGCGTCAAAGAATGAAAAAAATGCAACCCGCAGACCTCTTTGACTCCTTAAACTCTTGGCTTGATGCTCCGCAGATTGCCTACGCATCGTGGCTAAGCCGGCAACCCTATGCCGCTTCGACCAAAACGGTCTATATCGCCATGTTTACACGCTTTTGCGAGTGGCTAGGCGAGCAGGGTAAGCGTCTGGATCGCTGCGAAAAGGACGATCTTCGCCGATTTCTCGATACCGCGAACCCGAATCTACCCGAAAGCCGTCGGCGCCCTCAAACAGGTCGTCAGCGCCAGCAATATGTTCGCCAACTTGAGCGGGTCTTCGTGCATCTCAATGCCTTGGGACTCGCCGGCCTGAATCCAGGTCGCGAAGCTGCATACGATAGAGTGGGGCAGAACAAGGACAAACCTACCCGCTTTCTTTCCGACAAAGAACGCGGCGCCGTCGTTCAAACCATTGAACAAGCCGTAACGCGGCTTGAGCTTGAAGGCCGTGGCTTAGAAGCTTGGTTGGAATATCGGGATTTAGCTTTGGTGGCGCTTTTGCTGGGCGCTGGTTTAAAGGTGTCGCATGTTGAGCGATTGACGCTTAATTGCATTGATTTGACTGAGGCCAGAGTTGATCTTAGCTTGCCCCGCTATACGCACAGGGCCCGAATCATGCCGTTTGCCATGGCACCACTTAGAGCTTGGTTGCTGATTCAGGCGAAGCGGAAAGGGAAAGAGATGAATGGTGCCGATCCCATTTTCGAGGGGGATCGGAGCGTCGGTTACGGGCGAACGGCGAAAAGCTTGTTCATGCACGCTTCTTCTATTCATCGTCGCACTCAGCGTTGTCTTGAAGCGGCTGGCGTGACGGGGGATCGAGCCTGTGCTCAGACGTTGCGCAATACCTACGCGGCTTTGCTGATCGATGCCGGCGCAAGTGACGCGGAGCTTGGCGACTTCATGGGTCTGAAGGCGTCGGTAACAAGCACGCGGCTGCGCCAAGCCTATGCGCAGAGCCAAGTTAGTCAGGAATCCGTCACTTCAGCCCTACCTGCGGCCCATCCACTCCAAAATACCGATCAGCCTAGCGAGTGAGGCGGTGAGACTTTCTGGGTCGCTTCACCGCCTATTAATGAGGCAATGCTAAAAACAATATACTAAACAATTGCATACGGCTACAGCCCTTGTGCTATCCCCACAGATATCCACAAGAACAGTGGGTAACTGAACAGTGAGAATGGACATCAGAGTCGAGGCCTGCGGCGAGCCGGGCGCCTCGGCCGCCGGAGTGGCCCTGGCCAATGGTGTCAACCGCCAACCAACTACGGCGCTGGATGCACGAGCGAGGCGTCGAGCCGCCTAGTCTTACTGTGTCACTAAAATAGCTGATCAATTTCCCGGTTTTGTCCGTGAGCAGCAGGGGCATCGCTGAAGGCTATTGGCCAGAGTCTGAGCGATGGTCCACCGTAAGGTCGAGATCGAATTGGGAACATGCCGCTGGGCGCGTCGAGCGGCCCCGCGGCACGTAATTTTCGGGTAAGGCAGGTTGCGGGCCGAATAAGGCGTTTTTTTTGGTGTCTTTGTGACGCAGCCGCTCGGCCACCAGAAAGCCATAGGCCGCGATGCACAGGGTCGCGTGATGATGGAAGCCACGCCAACCCCGGCCTTCATAATGGGCTAGACCGAATTCCTGCTTGAGATCCTGGTAGTCACGCTCAATGCGCCAACGCATCTTGGTCACCGCCACCAGACGTTCGAGTGAGGTGTCGGCCGGCAGCGTGGACAGGACGTATTTCTCCGGTTCGCTCTGCGCTTCGGGCCATTCGATCAGGAGCCATTCTTCGTCCCGCAGTTCGGCCCGCCAGTGATCTCGATGCGCAGCCCGAATGCGCACAGCCGCAAAACGTGAGGACAGATCGATGTTGCTGCCGGCCCGCCAGTTGATGAGTCGATAGTCCGTGGCAGGCAGGCCCATGGCGAGCGCCTTCACACTGACCGGTTGGTGTTCGGCGTCGCGGCGCAGCAGCCGAGGTTTGCGCCCCACACCACACCAGGGTTTCGGTGGCAAGGGCTGCTGACCGGGTGCCCACACGCTTGTGGTTCCCTGCACACCGACCGCATAGAGGGCTCCGATCTCCGTCAGTCCGTCACGAAATCCGGTGTCGTTGCCGTAGCCGGCATCGGCCAAGACAATGCCGCCCGGCGTTTCCGCCGCCTGCGCCGCCTTGACCTGTGCTAACGCGATTTCTGGTTTGGTCAAGAACTGGACCGTTTCCGGCACTCCAGCCCGCAAACGCCGTTCGGTATCCAGCGCCCAGGCCTCAGGCAGATAAAGACGCCAAGCAATCGGAACGCTCGCCGCCTCCGTCGCCAGCGAAAGGCTCACCGCGACCTGGCAATTGTCCTGCTTGCCCAGTTGTCCGCAATACTGGCGCGCCACGCCGACGGAGTGTTGCCCCTTCTTGGG
>ERZ724523.1319-NODE-1319-length-14538-cov-7.627080_pt1 | contig 14538 bp, 17 predicted proteins | sample MGYA00376056_ERZ724523 | MGnify/ENA primary metagenome ERZ724523 (study PRJEB28724, sample SAMN07190888) | wastewater metagenome | isolation source: influent of sewage treatment plant in Hong Hong | place: USA: Christiansburg, Virginia | collected 2016-03-01 ... | reverse complement strand
TGTATTCGGGTTGAAGAATCAGGCGTGCAGACAAGTTGCCGATGTTGCAGTCACTTGTGGTCAGAAGCCACCAGTCCCTCGCGCACCGTGGGGTAGCGCAGCGCCAGGCCGAGTTCGGTTTTCATGCGCAGGTTGCTCAGGCGGCGGGATTCGCTCATGAAGCTCAGCAGCATCACCGGCAACTGGGCTTGAGCCTGGTGGCGTGGCAGCCGGGCGGGCCGGGGCAGGCCGTACAGGTCGGCCGCCAGGTCGAAATAGTCACCCATTTTGAGTTCGGTGTCGTCGCACACGTTGATGTTGCGTTGGCCGCTGCCGCGCCACAGGGCCAGCACGCAAGCGCGGGCCAGGTCATCGGCATGGATGTGGTTGGTGTACACATCGTCAGCGGTTTGCAGCACCGGCGTGCCGCGCAGCAACCTGTCGCGGGGCGTTCCCCCTGCCCGGTCGGGCGCGTAAATGCCAGGAATGCGCAGCACCGTGCAGGCCACGCCGGTGCGCTGCCCGTAGGCCCGCACCGAGGTTTCGGCATGCACACGGCACGTGGCGCGGGCGGTGTGGGGCTGCACAGCGCGGGTTTCGTTCACCCAATCGCCACCGCAATCGCCGTACACCCCGCTGGTGGAGCCATAGACCAGGCTGCGGGGCAGTGCCCGGCGTGAGAGCACCCGTACCAGCGCACGGGTGCGGGGGTCGGTGGTCCAGGCCGGGCCTTGGTCGGAGGGCGGAGGAGCCAGGTGCAGCACCCGCTGGGCCAGGCCAGCCAGGCGGCGCACGCTGGCCACATCGTCCAGGTTGCCCACCAAGGGTGTGATGCCTGCGGCCCGCAATGCCCCACAACGCTGGGGCGATGAAGTCAGGGCCAGCAGGCGCACCCGCCCCGCCAGCAAACTGGCCATCCGCATGCCCACATCGCCACACCCCACCACCAGCACCCGCTCACGCCGAAAGCGTGCGGGCAACGCACCCATGAAAGCCATTGCAATACCCTGCTTTGAGTCTTTTCAGACTTTGAGACAATTTGAACCGACCAACCCCGCCTTGCCCGAGCCAAGGCATTCTTTGTTTTTTGGATTGAGTATGACATTTCAGATCAGCGTGCAGCCCAGCGGGCGCAGCTTTGTGGCCCAGTCCGGCGAGGTCATTCTGACCGCCGCCATCCGTGAAGGCGTGGGCATGCCCTACGGCTGCAAAGACGGTGCCTGTGGCTCGTGCAAGTGCCTCAAACTCTCGGGCAATCTGACACACGGCCCCCACCAGGCCAAGGCCCTGAGCCCTGAGGAAGAATCGGCTGGCTGGGTGCTGACCTGCTGCGCCACCCCCACCACCGATGTGGTGCTGGAGTCGCGCCAGGTGACGGAAGTGGGCGCATTCCCCGTGAAAAAAATGCCGGTGCGCGTGAGCAGTTTGCAGAGAGTGTCAGACGATGTGATCACGCTGCGGCTGCAACTGCCTGCTGCCGAAGCGTTCCAGTACCACGCCGGGCAGTATGTGGAGTTTCTGCTGCGCGATGGCGACTGCCGCAGCTACTCGATGGCCAATGCGCCGCACAACCAGGGCACGCCAGCCCACCTGGAACTGCACCTGCGCCACATGCCCGGTGGCAAGTTCACCGACCATGTGTTCGGTGCCATGAAAGAGAAAGACATTCTGCGCATCGAAGGCCCCTATGGCAGCTTCTTTTTGCGTGAAGACAGTGCCAAGCCGATGATTTTTCTGGCCTCGGGCACCGGGTTCGCCCCCATCAAGGCGCTGATCGAGCACATGCAGTTCAAGGGCATCACCCGGCCCGTGGCGGTGTACTGGGGTGGCCGCCGCCCGGCTGACCTGTACATGCACGCTTGGTTGCTGGAGCAGGCTGCCGCCATGCCCCACCTCACGTATGTGCCTGTGGTGTCGGATGCCCTGGCAGAAGACAACTGGACGGGCCGCACGGGCTTTGTTCACCAGGCCGTGATGGCCGACTTTGCCGACCTCAGCGGTCACCAGGTGTATGCCTGCGGTGCGCCGATAGTGGTGGAGTCGGCCCGCGCCGATTTCAGCGCCCGCTGCGGCTTGCCTGCCGACGAGTTTTTTGCCGACTCGTTCACATCGGCGGCGGACAAGGCCGCCTGAGCCAGCGCCACAGCCGCCGCACGGTCAGCTTTTTTCGGCGAGCAAAATTTTGAGGTCTGCCGCCAGTGCGGCGGCACCGCTGCCGTAGCGGTGGTACACACGCAGGCGGCCACGGGTGTCATAGACATAGCTGCCAGCCGAATGGTCCATGGTGTAGCTGGTGGGGGTGCTGCCCTCCACTTTTTTGTAATACACCTTGTACGACTTGGCCAGCTCGGGCAAGGCCTGCGGAGTGGGCAGCAAAGCCAGAAAGCCCGCGTCAAAGCTGGCCATGTAGGCCTTCATGATCTCGGGTGTGTCGCGCTCGGGATCGACGCTGACAAACAAGCCTTGCAGTTTGTCGCCATCTGGCCCCAGCAATTTCTTGGCTTGGGCCAGCTCGGTCAACGAGGTGGGGCAGACATCGGGGCATTGCGTGTACCCGAAAAACACCACCACCAGCTTGCCGGCAAAGTCGGTCAGCTGGCGGGTCTGGCCGTTGTGGTCAGGCAGCGTGAAGCCATTGGCGTAGTCGGCCCCCGTCAGGTCAATGCCCGAGAAGGCAGGCTTGGACTCGGAGCATCCATAAAAAGCAGCCATTGAGCTTGCTGCGATTGCATACCCAGCTACTTTTTTGACGAATCCACGGCGGGGAGATGGCGGTATGGTCATGTTTTTTGTCAAAGCAGGTAGTGATCCAGCAGCAATGCGGCAAACAGCGCCGACAGATGGATGAGCGAAAAACGGAAAGTCTTGCGGGCCAGGGCATCTGAATAGTTCTGCCACAGTCGCCAGGCATACCAGCAAAACCCCGCCGACAGCCCCAATGCCACAGCCAGATACAGCCAGCTGCTCATGCCGTAGATGAATGGCATCAAACAGGCTGCCAGCAAAATGAAGGTGTACAGCAAAATTTGCAGCCGGGTGAACTCTGAACCGTGGGTCACCGGCAGCATGGGCAGGCCAGACTTGCGGTAATCCTCCACCCGGTACAGCGCCAGTGCCCAGAAGTGCGGCGGTGTCCACAGAAAAATGATGAGAAACAGGATGGCGGCCTCCGGCCCCACATCGCCCGTCATGGCGGCCCAGCCCAGCACGGGTGGCATGGCCCCGGATGCACCGCCAATCACAATGTTTTGTGGTGTGAGCGGCTTGAGCACCACGGTGTAAATCACCGCATAGCCCACAAAAGTGGCAAAGGTCAGCCACATGGTCAACGGGTTGACCAGCACATACAGAATGGCTGAACCGATCGCGCACAGCGTGGCAGAAAAGGCCAGGGTTTGCGTGTTGGTCAGCTCACCCTTGGCAGTGGGCCGCCAGGCGGTGCGTTTCATCTTGGCATCGATGCGCTGCTCCACCACGCAGTTGAAAGCGGCTGCGGCACCGGCCACCAACCAGATGCCCAGACAGGCCACCGCCGCCTGCTGCACCTGCATCCAGCTGGGCACACCGGGTACGGCCAGCACCATGCCAATGAGGGCACAAAACACGATCAGCTGAATGACCCTGGGTTTGGTCAAGGCGTTGAACTGCCGCCAAGTGGAAATACGGGCCACCGCAAGGGGTGGCGTGGAAGCGGTACTCATGCTTGCTTTCCTGACGAACTGACAAAAGATAAAACCGAAGATTGGGCCGATGACTGGCTGCCTGGTTGGGCCAGACCGGCCCCCACCAACACCATCACCAATGCAGCTGCACCGCCAGTGTGGCCCACAGCCGCCAGCAACGGCCAGCCCAGCACAACATTGGACAAGCCGGTTGCAAACTGCCACAGCACCAGCCCGAACAGCCAGCGGGCAGTGTGGCGGGTGTCGGGCCGGGCATGGAGTGAGCAGGCCAACCAGATCAACCCGGCGATGACCACCACCGCACCCAGGCGGTGTACAAAATGAATGGCGGTGAGTGCGGCAAACGGCAGACCATCGCCCTGCCTGGTTTCACCCAGTTCACGCCAGAGGCTGAAGCCGTGGGCAAAGTCCATGCTGGGCCACCAACTGCCTTGGCATTGCGGAAAGTCGCTGCAAGCCAACACCGCGTAATTGGTGCTGACCCAGCCACCCAGCGCAATTTGCAGCCACAACAAGGCAAACACACCCAGCCACAGAGCACGGTGGCGGCCCTGGGCACGCCAGCCTTGCTGGGCTGTGCCCCAATGCACGCCATGCTGGTAGCGCAGCGCCTGCATGCGCAGCAAGGCCAACAACACCAAACCGCCCAGCAGGTGCAAAGTAACAATGGCCGGAAACAGCTTCATGGTCACGGTGAACGCACCGAATGCCCCCTGCACACACACCCAGAACAAGGTCAGACTGGGCCACCAGGGTGAAACGGGCAGGTGGCGGCGATCAAGCCAGGTTGCCAGCGTGATCGCCAGTATCAGCACCCCCACCCCTGTGGCCAGGTAGCGGTGGATCATTTCCACCCAGGCCTTGCCGAACGTGACCGGGCCAGACGGCAACGCAGCCTGCGCTGCGGCGATGTCCACCTTGGCCCCCAGCGGGCTGGCGTGGCCATAGCAGCCTGGCCAGTCCGGACAGCCGAGGCCGGAATCGGTCAGGCGGGTAAACGCCCCGAACAGCACCAGATCAAACGTCAGAAACAAGGTGACCAGTGTCAGCATGCGCAGGCGCTGCCCCGGTGTGGCCTGGCGACTTTTGAGCCAGACCCAGGCGAGCGGCAGCAGGGCCACCAGCAGCCCGGTGACCATCAGCGTCAGTGTTGGGCTGAGATCCAACACGGGAGCCGTGCTCATCGGGCAGGCCGTCCGGGCTGATCCCACGAGCTGGAGCTGCGCAGCAGCCGCTCCAGGTCTTTGCGGGCTTTGAGTGGGTCGATGTTGGCCGGAAAGCGCATCATCCAGTTGCCCATTGGATCGACGACATACAGGTGATCCTCCACAGCCTGTCCTGCTGCTGGTTGCAACCAGGTTTGCACATCGGCCTGTGTCACTTTCAGCACGGTGGCGGTGGACAACCCTGCCCGCATGGACTGCGGCACATCGGCATCGCCCGTACGCAGCCACACCCAATCCATCCGGTCCTTGTCTTTACCCAGGCTTTCACGCAACTGCCTGCTCAGGTACAAGTGCTGCTCGCACTGGGTATTGCAGGCACTGTCAGCCACACTGATGATCAGCCACTGGTGCGTCAGACTGGTCAGCGGCACCACCTGGCCTTGCATGTCGGTGGCATGGAAGGCGGGCAAAGGCTGCTGGGGCTGGATCAGTTCACCGTAATTGCGCCGCCCCTCTGGCCGGATGACGTAATAGGTGAAGTAAGACGCGATGACCGGCGCGGCACACACCAGAAACAGCAGCATCAACTTGATGCGGGAGCTGCGGGTACGCGAAGCCATGTCCAGCGACTGCACATCCATCGAGGGCAGGCTGTGTACGGTGAGACCCAGGGGTTGATCAACCACGGTGGACGCGGTCATGGGCTGCTCGCCTGCGGCGGGGGGAGATGATTTGGAACCAGACATACAAACACACCATCAAGGCACTGAGGCCAAACCATTGAAAGGCATACCCGTGATGCTTGTGTACCCCCGCCGTCACGGGGGGCCAACGGCGCTCAAGGCCATCATCGGGCGAGAGGGAATCGGGCTGCAACTGCACCAGCGATCCAAGGATCACATCCGCCTTCAGTTCACTGGCGAATGCATCCATGTCCAGATTCTGCCGGATCAGCCCCGTACCGGATGCCCCCAGCTCATAGACCCTGGACGGCGGCCCGGCCAATCGGCCCGTGACCTCCACCCAGCCCGCTGGGGTGGGCACCTGGGGTACCTTGGTGCGATCCATGAAGTCACGCGGAACAAAGCCACGCTGCACCAGCAGCACACGGCCACCCTGCTCCAGCTTGAGGGGAGTGACCACGTAAAAGCCCTGCCGCTGCTCCATTTGCCGGTTGTCCAGAAAAACGGTGGCATCGGCCATCCATTGGCCACGCACGGTCGCAAGCCGGTGCCACACATCTTCTGTGGAATGCAAATGGGCCACATCGGTCAAAGCCAACGCAGGCATGGTCTGCCGCTGGTCAATGAGGCGCTGCAACGACTCTTTGTAGTCCGCTCTTCTGAGCTGCCAGAACCCCATTGAAGCGGTGACAGACACGGACACCAGTGTGGCCAGCAGCACCAGCCAAAACCGGCGATCAAACTGAGAAAACCTCATCGGGCGATAATCCGATTCATGACATACCTCGTGATTTTGGCCTTTGTCGCCATACTGGGCAGTTTGGCAGCCGCACTCGTTTTCATGATGCGCGGAGGGCCAGCCAGCCAATCCGAGGGGCAACCCAACCGGCGCATGGCCAAGGCCTTGGCTTACCGGATCGGATTATCCGTGCTGCTGTTTGCGGTGCTGCTGTTCAGCCATTGGATGGGCTGGATCCAGCCCACAGGCATACCACCAGGCCGTTGAGCACTTCAATCCAGAGCCTTATAACAAGCACCCAATGAAAAAGCGCCGCAAGGCGCTTTTTCATTGTTCAAACACGTACCCGGTCTGCCATCACAGGCAGCCGTGGTCGCGCATCACTCACATCCAATAGACCAGCACGTACAGACCGAGCCACACCACGTCAACAAAGTGCCAATACCAGGCGGCACCTTCAAAACCAAAATGGCGCTCAGCGGTGAAATGGCCTTTTTGCAAACGCAGGGTCACAAACAGCAGCATCAGCATGCCCACGAACACATGGAAGCCGTGGAATCCGGTCAGCATGTAGAAAGTAGAACCAAAAATGCCAGAAGACATTTTGAGGTTCAAATCTCCCCAGGCATGGGCATATTCATACCCTTGCACACACAGGAATGTGAAGCCCAGCAACACCGTCAACCACATGAAGGCAATGGTTTTGGTGCGGTTACCTGCCTGCAAGGCATGGTGGGCAATGGTCAGTGTGACCCCTGAAGTCAACAGCAACGCCGTGTTGATGGTTGGCAACCAGAACGGTCCAACCGTCTGGAAGGGCTCCACAATGCCAGCAGGCGATGCGGTGGCACCCGCCATCGCACTGGGCCAGACGGCTTGGAAGTTGGGCCAGATCAAGGCGTTTTCGAGACTGCCCAAAGCCGGCACCGAATGCACACGCGCCCACCAGAGGGCGGTGAAAAACGCACCGAAAAACATCACCTCGGAAAAAATGAACCAGCTCATGCTCCAGCGGTATGACAGGTCAATTTTGTGCCCGTACAAGCCACCCTCGCTCTCGGCCACCGAATCGCGGAACCACTGGTACAAAACAACCAACCACCACACCAGGCCAAACGCCAGTGAGTAAGCCCCCCAGGTTGAACCGTTCACCCACTGGCCTGCGCCCAGGATAAAAAAGAACAGGCCAATGGAAGCCATGACGGGATGCCGTGATGGCCCTGGCACAAAGTAATACGGCGCATGGCCATGTGTTGCTGCTGACATGCTCACTCCTGTTTTTCTGTCAATACGAAACTACCGCGCCCGATATCAGGCCACTTTCACTGCCCAATTCACCAGCACCATCAACCCCACCACAAACAGCAGGGCCAGAACCAGACCCACTGCAATCAGGTGCAAAGGGTTGAGGCGCTCAATGTCTTTTTGATAATCGTCTTTGCGCCGCACACCCAGAAACCCCCACAGCACAGCCCGCACAGTGGTCATCAAACTGGGTCTGCGCTGAAGCGGCTCTTTTGACTGCGGCTGACGATTCACACAGCTCCTCCGGCCACCACCAATGGTGCATTCAACTTCACGGCACCAACCGAAGTGGGTGCAGCAGGCACCTTGCCTCCGACTTCAAAAAACGTGTACGACAAGGTGATGGTTTTCACATCTTTGGGCAATCTGGGGTCAATCACAAAAGCCACGGGCCAGGCTTTCTTTTCGCCTGGCTCCAGGGTGTATTGCGTGAAACAGAAACACTCCAGCTTGTTGAAATGCGCCATCGCCTGCTGCGGTGCATAGCTGGGAATGGCCTGCGCCGCCATCGTTCGGTTCTGGATGTTCTGGAACTCGTACATCACCGTCGAAAGCTGACCAGGATGAACCTGCATGGAGCGGACTGCGGGCTTGAAATCCCACGGACCGCGCGCATTGGCATCAAACTCCACCGTGATGGTGCGGGAGGTGTCCACCTGCGTGTTGGTGGGCAATTTGCCCACCTGGCCCGGCACCTCTCGCTCGGCCAAAGCCAGAACATTGATGCCCGTGGCCTCGCAGATGGCGTTGTAAATGGGCACCAAGGCATAACCGAAGCCGAACATGCCCACCGTGATCACGGCGAGCTTGCCCAGCATCTTCGCGTTTTCGCGCTTCAGACCCATGTGTTTTCCAATGCTTCAATGGCCAAGCAGCACCATTTTTCCCATGAAACCCAGGAAAAACATGGCGGCCACCGATGCCAGGATCAAACCCAGCTTCAAGTTGCTTTTCTTTTGTTCTGGCGTGGTCATGTTGACGCGGCCTCAACCGATCACACGGGTAGCGGTGGCATCCAGCTTGGGTGGATTTTCAAAGGTATGGAACGGTGCTGGCGATGGCACTTCCCATTCCAGACCCTCGGCACCTTCCCATGGCTTCTGTACAGCCTTGGGGCCTTGACCGCGCATGGCCGGAATGATCACCGCCACAAAGAAGTAAACCTGTGCAAAGCCGAAAGCAAAACCACCGATGGACGCGATCATGTTGAAGTCGGCAAACTGCATGGGGTAGTCGGCATAACGGCGTGGCATGCCAGCCAGACCCAGGAAGTGCATGGGGAAGAAGGTCACGTTGAACGCAATCATCGACCACCAGAAGTGGATCTTGCCGCGTGTTTCGCTGTACATCACGCCTGTCCACTTGGGCAGCCAGTAATAGATGCCAGCAAACATGGCGAACAGCGAACCGGCCACCAGCACATAGTGGAAGTGGGCCACCACGTAATAGGTGTCCTGGAAGTTGATATCAATGGGGGCCACCGACAGAATCAACCCCGTGAAGCCACCGATGGTGAACACAAAAATGAAGCCCACGGCCCACATCATGGGTGTCTCAAAGGTCATGGAGCCTTTCCACATGGTGGCGATCCAGTTGAAGATCTTCACACCAGTCGGCACGGCAATCAGCATGGTCGAATACATGAAGAACAGCTGACCAGTCACTGGCATGCCAGTGGTGAACATGTGGTGAGCCCACACCACAAAGCTCAGGATGGCGATGGAGCCGGTGGCGTACACCATCGATGCATAGCCAAACAGCTTTTTGCGTGCAAAGGCGGGCACCACCTGGCTGACGATGCCGAAGGCCGGCAAAATCATGATGTACACCTCGGGGTGACCGAAGAACCAGAAAATGTGCTGGTACATCACCGGGTCACCGCCGCCAGCGGGGTTGAAGAAGCTGGTGCCAAAGTGGCGGTCGGTCAGCGTCATGGTGATGGCACCGGCCAGCACGGGCATCACGGCAATCAGCAAATAGGCGGTGATCAGCCAGGTCCAGCAGAACATGGGCATCTTCATCAGCGTCATGCCGGGCGCGCGCATGTTCAGGATGGTGACGATGATGTTGATGGAGCCCATGATGGAGCTGGCACCCAGGATGTGCATGGCAAAAATGCCCGCATCCATCGATGGGCCCATTTGCAGGGTCAGCGGTGCATACAGCGTCCAGCCAGCGGCGGGGGCACCACCGGGCATGAAGAATGAGCCCGCCAGAATCAGGCCTGCTGGCACCATCAGCCAGAAGCTGAAGTTGTTCATGCGGGCAAAGGCCATGTCGGACGCACCGATTTGCAGTGGAATCATCCAGTTTGCAAAGCCCACAAACGCCGGCATGATGGCACCGAACACCATGATCAGACCGTGCATGGTGGTCAGCTGGTTGAACAGCTCAGGATTGACCAGTTGCAGACCAGGCTGAAACAGCTCGGCCCGAATCAGCAAAGCCAGCACACCACCGATCATCAGCATGGTGAAGCTGAACAGCAAATACAGCGTGCCGATGTCTTTGTGGTTGGTGGCAAACACCCAGCGCCGCCAGCCGGTCGGTGCATGGTGGTGATCATGGTCGTGATCGTGCGCGTGGTGATCGTGGTGACCGATAACTGCACTCATGTTGGAATCCTTGAAAACTCTGAGACTGGAAAATTCGGCACCGGCTTATTTGCGGGCGGCAACCACATCGGCAGGCTGCACGATCTGGCCTGTCTTGTTTGACCAGCTGTTTTTGGCATAGGTCAGCACAGCGGCAATTTCGGTGTCGCTCAATTGCGACCAGGCAGGCATGGCCGTGCCAGCCACGCCTTTGAGCAGGATGCCGACAGACTGGGCATGCGCGTCGGCCAGCACCACGGCAGAACCATCCAATGGTTTGATGGGGCCAGCGCCCTTGCCATTGGCCTGGTGGCAGGCGAGGCAATTGGCGGCATAAACAGACTCACCGCGCTTGACCAGATCAGCCAGAGCCCAAACCTTGGCCGGATCATCGGCAGCGGCTGCCATTTCCTTTTTCTTGGCAGCAACCCATTCGGCATATTCAGCATCGGTCACCACCTTCACATGGATGGGCATGTAGGCGTGCTCTTTGCCACACAGCTCGGCACACTGGCCATAGAAATCGCCTGTTTTCTCAGCTTTGAACCAGGTATCGCGCACAAAGCCTGGAATGGCATCTTGCTTGACACCGAAGGCCGGAATCATCCATGAGTGAATCACATCGTTGGCCGTGGTGATCATGCGGATTTTTTTGCCCACCGGCACCACCATCGGGTTGTCCACTTTCAGCAGGTAATCGTCAGTGGGAGCAGGCTGGCCGCTGTTGGACATTTGACGGTGTGTGTTGTCCAGCGTAGCCACAAAGCTGATGCCTTCGCCGGGGCCTTTGAGATAGTCGTAACCCCACTTCCACTGCATGCCCGTGGTTTTGATGGTGATGTCGGCATTGGTGGTGTCTTTCTGGGCCACCAGCACCTTGGTGGCCGGCAGCGCCATGCCGATCACGATCAGCAGCGGAACAATGGTCCAGCCCAACTCAACCCAGATTGGCTCGGGCAACTCTTGCGACCGGTGTCCCACCGATTTGCGGTGCTTGAGGATGGAATAGAACATCACACCGAACACGGCCACAAAAATCACCGCACAGATGATCATCATGAACCAGTGCAGCCAGTGCTGCTGTTCGGCAATTTTGGTGGCAGGCTCAGCGAAATTGAGCTGATTCACAGCAGGGCCGCCCGGCAAGTCCTTCACTTGGGCATGTGCTGTGCTGGCCATCCAGACACCTGCAAACAAAGCCGTTTGGGTAACAACCCGTGAAAGCTCACTGAAACCAGATTTCGCAGGCAAAACTGCCGAGTTTGTGTTGCTCACTTCTTTGCGCCCCAATAAAAACACAAGCATTGATAAATATCAATGCACATTAGAAGCGAAGTTTGCGTTTTTTTGCGATGGGGAAAACCCTTCACCCTCTACTCGCCACACATGACCCTGCCTCAAACAGGGTAATCACGCACAAATGGCCAGATTCATGCGTCAAGCTGAGAAAGACCTGGTCAGCGGGGAGTGCGGGCCGACCGGGAGGCACCGAGCATGCCACGCATGTCGTCCAGGCTGACGGCGCTGCTGGCGGCCACCTTCACCCTGGGTGCGGGCTTGAAGGCGTGGCCGTGAATCACCTCGAAACTCAGGCGCAACTGGCCATCGGGCGTGCGGGGCCAGTGCTTGGCCAGGGTGTGCTGCCAGTCGGCCAACCACTGGCGGCCACGGGTGGTGGTGGCGCGGCTGGCGTGCAGGTTGCGCCCCAGCGAACGCAACTCCTGCACCAGGCGCTCGATGGAAGCATAGGTGAGGGTGATGGTTTCCACGTCCATCACCGGCGCGGCAAAACCCTGCTGCACCAGCATGTCGCCCCAGTCGTGCATGTCGGTGAAGCTGTGGCACGGCGGTGCCCAGCCCAGCTGGTGGTACACAGCACTCAGTTCCCTGAGCGAGTCTGGCCCCAGGCACGAGAACATCACAAAACCATCCACCTGCAAATGGCGGTGCCAGCGTTGCAGCATGGCCTGCGGCTGGTGGGTGGCGTGCAGGCACATGTTGGCCCACACCATGTCCACCTGCGTGTCTGGCGTGGCCAGCACAGGCGCACGGCCACGCACACGCGCCCACAGACTGGCTGCCACCGAGTTATCGGAATTGATAGCTGACATTGCTTTACTGGCAATCGCAGAGGCCACAAAAATCCTTGAATTTTCGAGCACACCGGCCACCGCCTGGTGCGCCTTCACGCCGCCGTGTACCGGCTCCCAGTTCAGCCAACTGGCGGGGGGGGTCTTGATCCAGTGCAGGCGCTCGGCCATGCGGGTACCCACCTCGTCGTGCAGCCAGGGACTGGTGCGGTGCCGGTGGGTGTGCCAGCGGGCCACGGCCACCGGGTCCATGCCAGGCACAGGCGTTTCGGTGGATGCCGTGGCGATGGCGCTGGCAGGGCTCAGGGAGGCGGAGGGGGTCAGGTCGGGGGCGGTCACGGGCATGGTCAGAGGGTGGCGGGCCAGTATAGTGAGGCGATGGAGTCCCCGCCCCCAACCGGCTTTTCTGCACCCAGCCGCTGGCCGTGGCTGGCCGCACGCTGCGAGCTGTGCGGCACCTGGCCTGCACAGCCCGCCGGATCGCCCGTGTGCGCTGAATGCCTCGGCACTTTCACACCACACGCACACCGCTGCCCCACCTGTGCGTTGCCGCTGCCAACACCGACTGGCGACCGGAGCAACGGTTCACACTCACCGAGCACAATCCCCCTGCAACCCTGCACGGCGTGCCAGCACGCACCGCCACCGCTGCACCGGTGCGTGGCCGCGCTGGACTACGCCTACCCCTGGAACCAGCTCATCCACCGCTTCAAGTTCAAAGGCGAAGTGGCCTGGGCGCAATGGCTGGCCGGGCTGATGTGGCAGGCACCGGGCACGGCCCCGCTGCTGGCGGCCACCGACTGGTGGCTGCCCATCCCGCTGAGCCTGCCCCGGCTGGGTGAGCGGGGTTACAACCAGTCGTGGGACCTGGTCAAGGCACTGGCCCCGCTGCACGCTCCCGCCAGCCTGAAGCAGAAAGCCCGCGCCGACTGGCTGCTGAAGCTGGCCCACACCAGCGCCCAGCACGACCTGAACCGCGCCGCCCGGCTGCGCAACCTGGGCACCGCCTTCGCCATCGCCCCCCACGCCGTGCCCCACCTGGCCAACGCCCATGTGCTGCTGGTGGACGACATCATGACCACCGGAGCCACCCTGCACGCCGCCGCCCAGGCCCTGCGCCGTGGCGGGGCCGCCAGCGTCAGCGCCCTGGTGCTGGCCCGCACACCCGCGCCGGGGGAAGACGACAGCTGGTGAAACCGCACAGCCTGCACCGCTGGCAAGGCCACGCACAATAGCGCCCCCACCGCACCACCCTGCTCCCAGGCTCCCATGCTCAACATCGTTCTTGTCCACCCCGAAATTCCGCCCAACACCGGCAACGTCATCCGGCTGTGTGCCAACACGGGTTGCGCTTTGCACCTGATTGAGCCGCTGGGGTTTTCGATGGACGACAAGCAGATGCGCCGCGCGGGGCTGGACTACCACGAGTACGCCAACGTCAAGCGGCATGCCAGCTGGGCAGAGTTTCTGGCCAGCGAGCAACCCGACCCCGCTCGCCTGCTGGCCATGACCACGCGCGGCACCCGCTGGGTGCATCAGGTGGCGTTTGCAACCGGCGACTGGCTGGTGTTCGGCTCCGAAACCAGCGGCCTGCCCGCCGACATCCGCACCCAGCTGCCACCCGAGCAGTGGCTGCGCCTGCCCATGCGTTCAGGCCAGCGCAGCCTCAACCTGTCCAACGCCGTGGCCGTGGCCACCTACGAAGCCTGGCGGCAACTGGGCTTTGACGGGGCCTGCTGACAGCAGCAGCCACCGCTGCGGCTGACACACCGCGCCCAGGCATCAGGGGTACAGGCGCACCACCGCTTCGGCCACGCACACGGGCTTGGGTTGCCCCTCACACTCCATGGTCACGCCCCACACCATCTGGCAGGCACCGCCATCGAGCCACTGGAAAGCCTGCAAGCTGAGTTGGGCACGCAGGCGGCTGTTGACCGGCACCGGCGCGGTGAAGCGCACCTTGTTCAAGCCCGCGTTCACGCCCATGCGCACCTGCTCGATGTGAACCGCCGTTTCCAGAAAACGGGGCAACAGCGACAGCGTCAGAAAGCCGTGGGCAATGGTGGTGCCGAACGGCCCCTGGGCCGCCCGCTGCGCATCGGTGTGTATCCACTGGTGGTCGCCCGTGGCCTGGGCAAACAGGTCGATCTGCGCCTGGGTCACGGTCAACCAGTCGCTGGTGGCCACAGGCTGGCCCACCAGGGGCTCCAGCTCATTCAGGGTTTGAAAGGTTTTCATGGGCACGCATGGTGAGGCGGTGCCGGACAGAAAAGGGTCATGCAGGCGACAATCTGGCCCC
>ERZ724523.1318-NODE-1318-length-14539-cov-5.962441_pt1 | contig 14539 bp, 16 predicted proteins | sample MGYA00376056_ERZ724523 | MGnify/ENA primary metagenome ERZ724523 (study PRJEB28724, sample SAMN07190888) | wastewater metagenome | isolation source: influent of sewage treatment plant in Hong Hong | place: USA: Christiansburg, Virginia | collected 2016-03-01 ... | reverse complement strand
GAGCGGCAAGATGCGCCCTTCGATCAGGCTCTCGTACAGTTCGCGGGCCGCAGCCAAAAAGGCTTCTCGACGCGGGTCGATGTTGGCCACCGCCAGCTCGCCGCCGAGCAGGGAGGCTTCCACCTCGGCCAGCCCCACCACATGGCTCAACATGGCATCACCTTACTGACCGTCAATTCCCAGACCTCCCCCTGCACCGGCTTGATCGCAGGGTGTAGCAGATGGTCTGTCGAGCTTGCCCACAGACTCAGCAGTTGGTGAAACGGGGCGCTGGCTGAGCGCACTGCCAGGGGCAGGCCGTGGCCTTTGCGCAACACATCCTTGATGTAGAACATTGCCTCTTCGCACTCCAGCCCGACAACATCCAGTGACTCGCTCATTACCAGCTCCTCATCGTGATTTCGTAAATCATTATTGACTATCCGTTTGGAATAGTCCAGTGTATTTATCAAACCACACGACGAGACATCACATGACCCAACGCATCTTTGCCTTTAAGGGAACCTTCGGCCAGTTTGAGACCTACACCGGTTCAATCCCGACTCAGCGGTTGGGTGCGATGTTCTCGGCCTATTTCGCTGACGCGCTCGATGCCAACGACCCCATGTTGCGGGCGCAACGGGTCATTGATATGGGTCACGTTCGCAGGATCAACGGCTACCTGGACCGCTCCGTGCGAGCCTTCGGCTCACCTATCGCGACGGCCAAGGTGATCAGTGAAACGCCGGTGGCCGGGGTGCCAAACCTGGTGGAGGTGGAGTTGACCGACATCTACCTCGTAGATGGTCAAAAGCGCGTAAAGAGCTGCATTCTGCGAGCCGAACAGGATCCCGAATGGAATGAGACCATACCACTACATGTTGTGGGTACCGAGGAGCTGATCCACAAGCAGCAGTTGTTTGCCTCCATAAACGGCACGGCGGCAAAGGTCTCTCCGTCCTTGAACGCCATCTACGACCACTCCAACCCACTCGGCGGTTTCATCACCATGAATTGCCCGGCTGAGGTGATGGAGAGCGAGAAGGCAACGGTCTCCAAGACTTCGGACAAGCTGGTGACCCCCGGGATTTTTAAGGAAGCGATGGCGGGCCTGCTGGGCGTCAGCCTGAAACAGCTGGCCAGCCTGTCTCTGGACCGGCTCGAATCGAGCTGGGACAAATGGGCACCCTACACTCGGGAACTCTGGCAGGTCTATCGTGAGCTCAGCAAGGAGGCAGGCGGGCTGCCCATGCTGCGCCTGTTGTCGATACTGCCCCACAACGTCGGCTTTCTCGCCATCTGTCGGGTCTTCCCCCTGCTGCGCAACCCCGCACAGCTGCACGACCTTGTCCGCTTGGAACGCGAGGGGCTGACGGCCCGCGCCAGTGGTCTGTGGGATGGGCGGTGCATGACGTTGGGCAAGATCACAAAAAGCGGGGACGCGGTGGCCCTCACCGCCGCCATGCTGGCCACCCAGCTCGGTGTTGAGCTTGACGATAACCTCAAGCTTTTCCTGTGAGGAAAAGGTACCTGGTAGCAGCGCGATCACTCTGTATCGCGCTGCGCATCCAGATATGATTGGGTCTCCAGGTAACGGGTGAGGTGATGGCAGATGATGAAGCAGTATTTCTCGATCCAGAGTTCAAAGCGGCTCTTCATGACGGATCAAGACGGGATCTTGGAAAGCGATCAGCTGCTAGGACGGGAGTGCATCTCGCATAATGGGCTTACCCCCCTGTTGGTGATGGCCGTCGCCGACGCGAGGTTGAAGCTGCGTCGATGCCGGTATTTTCTGCCTGACCAGCCGCTATCGGCGGCCACTCTCCTCTCCGAGTTTTGGTCCGTGAATGTGCCCAATAACCTGCTCATCGGCGTGCCCGATGAATTGGTCATCGACAAGAGGCTGCAAGGGGTGCTTTCCGAGGCGTTCTTCGAGTGGCTGACCCCACTATGCGCCTGGTCGTGGTCTGATACTAAGGACCGCGCATTTGCGGCCAAGATGCGCCTGTTGCAGGAGCGGCAGTACCCGAGTGCGACCTTCCTTGGCAACAGCGATGAGCACCCCAGGCTGACGCTCGCTGACGTAAACAAAGGGAATTTCGCTCATGAGCACCGCTGGGCCGGTTCTGACTATCTGCCTGTCAAGGATCGTGACTACGTCCAGGCCTTAGTGGGCCGCACACAGACGGTGCTACCCGAGCCTGTTAGCGCACCGCCACTGGATTTCGACCCCCGCTCCCCGCAACTGGAGCTGTATAAGCGCAGCGATTACAACTTGCCCGGCCTCTGGATAAATAGCGAGCCAGGGGATTATCCATGGCTGACAACGGTGGGGAACCAGGAGGATGAGCGGCGTTACTTCCTGGACAAAGGGGAGTTTCGCCATCTCAAAACGGTATTGCAGGCCAGCCCTGTTCCGTTAAAAACCTGGGCCCGGATGTACGAGTGTGATCTCGCTGAATTGCAGCAATTCCTACTGGGTCATTGCCCTCCGCCCGCCGTCTTTAAAACCGCGATGCGCGAAAAAGAGACGGAGGTGCCGCTGGGCTTCTGGGTCTTGCACGCGAAAAAAGTCAATCATGGCCCGTTCGCAGACCTCCTCGACGCCATTTTCTGGGAGTGCGAACCCTATTGCAGTTTGGAGCTCATCTGTGAGACGCAGCCGGTACAGCCGCAACGCCTCATCACCTTAATGAGCGATCAATTCAGTGCCCTGTTTGTGATCGAGCGTGATTCAGAGCATGACCGCACCATGGCCAACTATCGCGAGTCGCTGGAGCAATCTTTCCATATGGTCCGAGTCGACAGCGAGGTGCAATTGTCAGAGACCAACTTCACCTACGTCCTCGATATGCTGACCCAAGCACGAATGCGCCAGCATGAACACACCTTCGCCAAAGATCTTGTCGATACGGCTCGCCAATGTAGCGGGTGGACAACCATATAGCAGACCATCACTGGTGGCTCACCCACCAGCCCACACCTGATAGGAGAATCCATGAAAGCTCTCGCACTGGCCATCACCGCTGCCACGATGGCCTTGGCCAGCACGGCAAGCGCCGCACCGGCATCCGGGTTTACCACGCTCAGCTGGGGCGATTCCCCTAAGCGCGTCGCAGGCCTCAACACCGGGTACAAGATGCAGTATAAGTTTTCCGATAATCTGACTTACCAGGGCAGCCCCAAGTCAGATCTGTTCATGAAGTTGAGGACCGCTGCGCCCTACCGATATGTGTTCTTCAAGAACGGGTTATATTCGGTCCACATGGACTTGGCACTGTTTGACAGCAGGCAGGCCCATAGCCAACTGAACGCGCTGCTCAAGTACAACAGCCTCAAAGACGAAATGGTGAAGCAGTTCGGGAAACCGACGAGCGTCGTAGAGCACTACACCGAGGGGAAGCCGTTCTTTGCCTGTATATACGATGAGAACTGCGGGATGATGGGGTCGTCGTTTACCACGGCCACCAGCAACGTCACCCTCTTTATCGCCGGAAGTGAAAACGGGGCCGAGGGGGCGTTAAGCGTGCATGTGGAAGAACTGCGGGATCAATAATCTCAACCAGGGACATCGGCAGGTAACGTGCAACTGACAGGGTGGGCGTGCCTGCCTGCATCAGATTTTCCTTCGAGGACAATGGCCCGGCAAAGCGAGCAGCTGGGTGCTCAACGTCTCCCGCCGGTCTTTTATCCGCCCACCTTGAACCCCGGATCCACCACCCAGGCCTTCCCCTTGCTGATCACTGCGACGGGTCTAACGCGCAGGGCATAGATTGCGTGCCGGAGGGTGAGCTTGCCGCTCAAGAAGTGCCAGGCAACGCTGAGCAGGTAGCGCATATTTATCCTCACTCGACGGTGACAATGCCCGCACTGTGGGGATCGCCGGGGATCGCTTCACCGCAGAACGTCTCTAACATCTTGTGCCGGAACTGGTCATCGCTCATCCCTTTCACCTCCCACCCGCAGCTCCCGTTCGGGTAGTTCACCCACACCGCATTGTACTGACTTTGGGCAAATGCGATTGCCTCTTCCTGTTTTCGACCTTTGATCAATGTGGCCATAGGCCCTCCCTGATTACGTGATATGGCAGATTCATCCTGCTCCATTTCTCTGGCCCAAAAGCTGATCTGCATCAGCCCGGCACCCGAAGTTGTGCATCCGTCAGCCTGCCCCGCCGTTCCATCACGACCTGGGAGACATCATCTCCAGCGCGGGCAACTGCTTGTCCTCAAGGGACTGGCACCGCGGTCATTCAAGGCGATCACTTCCTGGATAACGTGTGCTGGCCAGGTCTCTCGACCGGGGTGAAAGTCAGGCCGCCACGCTCCCTTGAGGACATCGAGCTTAACCCTATCAACCGAGAGATGTGACCCCACCAACTGGTGAGCGTGCCTTGTCATTCGGGCCTCTGCCTACCCTCACTGCTTGGCACTGGCCTGCTTGCGCTGGAGGTAGTTCCTGATCTGGTAGAAGGTCACCACCCCGATGAACACCCGATTGGCAAACATGAGTGGATAGCTGACGCTGTGCCGGAACGTGACGACGTAGATCAGCAGCACCAGGTTAGAGAGGATGAGGGCGACCGGCAGGGTGATGAGCGTGGCCTTGCCGTACAGGATCCACTTTGCCCTATCTATCTTTATCTCAAGCTTCTTCATATCTACCTCTGCGATGCGTCACGTAAGGGATAACCCAAGATGGCTGGTGAGGCGTTGCGCCCCGCAATGCGCTGGCACAGTCCGCCGCCTAGCAACAACCTACCATCATTCTTAGATGCCACAAACATGCAACACGGGATAGTTAAAAGTGCTTCAACAAGGAAAATCAGGCTTGCCGTGAGCGATGGCAGCGGTAACTGCTTAGCCCACGGCCCTGATTGTGGTGAGACGACTGATTTCCTCGTGGAGATTAAGGGGGAAGAGTGGAGTTACGGTGTGTACGCCCCCCAGCGTCACATATTGGGCGGCACCCCCTCCTCGACCAGCAAGGCTTCGAACAACGCAGGGGCGCTTTCTCTGTCGATACTTCGTGGGATCTTTGTCGTGGGGTCATTGGCTGCACGGCGCAGGCAATCCTCCACCGACTTGCGTACCTGCGGCACATGATACAGTTCGCATTTGTGGGCGAGTGCCACGATAAAGTCCTGCTCACTTTCCACCATTTGGGTGTAGTCTGGCCAGATGAGCGCCAGGCGCTTTTTCGCCTGATCAGCCTCTTCCATCCCAGCACGCAAACTCATGTCCCACCCCATCAGCAAGAGCAGCAGAAATACCATCAGGTATTTTTTGGACATGCCGTGGGTCATTAGGGTATTGACGCATTTCGCTAGGGATTCACTCAATGGGTAAGTCTCCGAGGCAACATCACAAACACACTAATCCATTGATTACACGCACTTTGCAGCGACATCCTTGGCCACTAAACGGCGCAATTTCAGCACCGTTTAACGAGTAGTGTAAAAATGTTTTTACGGGATTTGTGACGGGGGTTAAGACAAAATCTGGCGTTTGGATATAAAAAAGGCGGTTTTATACCGCCTTAGTTCAATATCTAGCCGAAAGCTCGGATTGACTCTGTCCAGATGCGCGATGCCATTGTGTGCATTCCCGCACGATACAAGTGAACAGCTTTCCGCGCCGCTTGCTGGGCGGCGTGCTGGGATGGTAATTTACATACGCTCATAGATGTTTCTCCATCTGTGGTCACGGCCTCATATCTGTTCCACCAGATGATGAGGCCAACTTATTTGGGGAGGTCTAGCTAGCACCCTCCCCGTCCTTCATTGCCAGCGACAACCCGCCGCTGGCCAATGTCCTTTCAAACGCCTTGCCACGCATTAGATCAGCGTCGCCTTGCCGTGCAGGAACACCAGTCGCTTGCCGTCCTCACGGGGCGCGATTTTCGGCAACACAGTGTCGCCAATGACGTAAACACCCTTTGTATAGGTGAAATAGGGATCTGGCGCGTCCGCCTTCGGAATCAACACTGCCCCTCTGTCAGAGGTCATGAAATACACCCCGTAGCTGCCCGGGGTGAGCGGCATCACCTCTCCGAACTCTGTCCCGTTTGCGGGTCGGCTCACACCGACAAAGTGGCTGTACTTTTTGTACGCGGGGTCAAAGCACTCAAAATCGAATTTTTTGTACGTGGTCGGCTCGCACACATAGTCGTTCAGTGAGTCCTTACCGAGGAACTGTTTGAGCGTATCGCCATCCGTCTTTTCCCTGACCTCACGCATCTCGTAGTTGGCTTTCAGCACACGCAGCACGGTGGCCGCAGAGCGGTAATCCTCACCGGGGTTGAGCTTCGCCGTCATCACCTCTGACATCGGCAACGGGTATTCTGCGGCCATGCTGGTGAACAAACCCAAACCCAAGCCAAGGGACGCTCCGCCTAACGAGCCAAGACTGCCAGCCAGATCACTGGCCAACAGCACCGCATTACCGCCCGAGGTAGCCAGGGCATCCAGCCCGTTGGAGTAGCCGTTATCGCGCAAGATGTACGGGTAGCCCGCATAGGCCGCCACGTTCAGTGCAACGCTCTCCTTGGGGTTTTGCACAAAGGGCTTGCCCGCATCCTTCGGGGTGGATGAACAGCCGCCCAAGGTAGCGGCGACGAGTAATGCGAGGGTGGTCGTGGTGGCTTTCATTATTTTTTTCATGGTGTTCCCTTTGGCCTGATGAACTGCCTTCATAATCATCTTGCTCTGTCTGTTTGGGATAGTCAAGGGCATTTTATTGTAGTTTACAAATAGCCGGTCTCGGCAAATAGGAGCAGTCCACTGTCTCCAGTTGGATATTGTCCTGGGTGTCCTGGGAGGCCTGTATCAACTTGCCCCCTTCGTAGCGGTTGTTCAGCCGTTCGAGGGTGTTGTCCCGGTCCGCCCCACCGGCCAGCACATGGCCATTGCCGGTCAGCGCCTCCAGGGTGAGATCGTCCTGCCCGTCTGGCAGCGCCCCGCCCAGAGTGGCTTCGGCAATCCATTCGGTGAGATCGATACGCGACCAGTCCAGCTGTTGCAGCTGCGCGACGGTGATCCCGCTACAGTCTGAGAGTCCCAGCTGGACAACGGCCTGCTGCATCACCACCCGAGGCAGCATGGAGCTGTAGCAGCAATAATCCTGGGCCCGCTTCACGCACACCTTCTTGATCCCGACGTTGATCTCCTTGATGCAGTAGGTGCCGCCAATCTTGAAACAGGCCTTTTCGTGAATCTTGGATGCCGTTTCCAGCTCCTCTTGTTTGCAGGAGACCAGCATTTGCGCCAGCATCATGGTCAGCTTGTAGACGGTATAGGCAATCATCACCACGGAGACGCAGGAAGCGATGGACTCTGCTATTCCTGTCAGGGCATATTCACCCGCCTCTTTCTTGATCAAATCCCCCACCAGGTTCTCGCCCAAGGTGTCATAGATAGTGCCCATGACCTTCTGTTCGACCGTATGGATGAGGCCATCAATTATCCCTTCCTTCGCAATTTCCCCACCCGCTGTCTTGGCCGCCTCAACCGCCACTTCCTGGCCGAGCGAACTCATGACCGTGTTGGAGGCGGTGGTCATCGAGTTCCAGGCGGCCTCAGCTGCACCGGCCACCGTTTTCCCGACCGACGCTACCCCGTCATAGATGGCAGTGAAGCTCGATGAACCGGTGAAGTCAGACGCGCCTGTAGCAATCTCCTGCCAGTTCTGGGAGCGCATGATCGAGAATGCCGCCATGGCCGCCGACATCATGTTGATCCCGCCTTCGGGCTCTTCGCAGCAGTTGGTATCGGTCATGCTGCCCACCAGCCCCACCGCCCAGCCGCAATACTGCTGCTTGCCCGGGAATACTTTGCATTTGGTCGGGTCGTCTACATCGCAGGTGCCATCGGCGGAGATGAAGGACATCGCCTGCAACAGCCCGGCTGTCGTCGCAAAGTCGCCGTTCTTCTCCGGGGCCCCCGCCGCGCAGTCGGTGCCGATGCAGGGCAACTCCCCGCAGGTGTTGGAGGTATTGGCCACGATCTCCGAGATGGTCTGACCCTCGTCGCAGTCGTAGACGATCTCCTCCATGTAGCAGGCACCCGTGCCAAAGTCCTTCCAACCCGGCACGCAATCCCGGCTCTTCTCGATGCACTGCGGATTGGCCTTCTGCTTGGCGCACCCATCTGGCAGGTTCTTAATGTCCTCGTAGGAATATGACTGGTCACCGACCACGAACCGCTGTTTGGCCAGCGGATCGCAGAAGTAACCCTCGGCGTTGGCTTTCCATGTCAAGTGCCCGGTATCGCCCGGATAGAGCGGCTGGCCATAGTTCAGGATCGCGTCAGGCAGGCGCTTGGTGCCCTGGTCGGTGGGTACCCATCGATCCATTTGGCAAATGCCATCGGAGCGCAGCACGGCGTCATAGCAGCCATCGGGAATCTGGATGTGATCGTCACGGAAATTAACGTCGTCGAAATAGATGGTGACCTCGAAGTGGCCCTCACCGCCATCACCCACCGCAACGCGGTTTGACAGGTTGATGAGCCGGTCGGCATCGTTCACCAAGCTGTTGCGCACCAGGTTGGTAACGTCGATATAGCCACCCACCTTTTTGCTGCCCTGGCCATCACCCAAGTACCAGCTGGTGTTGGTTTCGCAGTCTTTACCGGCAACAGGGAACGGATAGGTGGCCGGATCTCGCATCTGCCTATCTACGTGATAGAGCAGGACGCTTGCGCCCAGCTTCACTTCCATGTGGTCATCCCATTCCGCCATCGTGACGAGGGCTTGCCGCACCTTGGCCTCGGCGGAAAACCTGAGATTCAAGGAGTTGGTGAAGATGCCACACGATCTGCCATTCCAGTAGTTATCGCCCGCCTCACCGATACGGATCTTGACGCAATCGGGCCCACAGATAGTCATTTCGCCCGCGCCCCCCTCGATATAGACGGGTACGTGCAGATCCCGCTTGAGCTCGCAGGATTGATAGTTGTCCTTCTTGGGGCTGGAGCAGCGGCTTTCCTTCCAATCGGGGTAATGGGTGCTTTTGGTGGTAGTGGTGGTCAAGCTCTGACAGGAGCCCTCAAACAGGCCCTTCTGGGTGAGGGCATCATTGACCGCCCCCTTGGCACCGAGGAACACCGGATCGTCGCGGCTGATGTTCTGGGGTTTGTTGAGCTGGTAGCTCTCCATGATGGTCCGGTAAGCCACGCTGTCGGAGGTATTCCCGCCTACCTGGGCGGCATTGATCCGCCCCTTGACCACATCAATCAGCCCGTCCTCATCGTGAGGGCTGTAGGTGTTCTTGGCTGCAAAGGATGTCTCGCCGTTGCTCGCCTCCGCCCCCACCACCGAGCTGATGGTGTTGTTGACCACGCCGCCGGTCACGGTACTGATGATATTGCCGTTGGCATCACGCTCCAGCTTCACGCCGCCATTGGGGGCATAGCGCACGCTGGCATTGTTGCCAGACACCCCGGGCATGGTCAGATTGCCAATCCCGTTTCCGCCGGATGCGGCCTGGTTGTAGCTGTCCTGATAGTTCTGGGAGAAGTTGCCCTTGGGGTAGGCAGAGAGGTTCACGTTGTCGGCAACGTGACTCTGCCCCTGGTACTTGCTCAGGCTCTCGATAACACTGGCCGCGCCCCCGCTGCCCTTGCCGTAGGTCTGGCGGATGTTCATCACCTCATCCTGGCGCGACACATCGTTGTCGGGGGTATCGAGCTGGTATTTGCCCTTGAGGTTCTCGTAAATGACGCTGGACTGGGCCGCCAGTGCCCGCCCCGGCGTGAGGCTGGCGAGGCCGAGCAACATGAAGGCGGGGTGAAACACAAAAACCGTGAAATAGGTGAACAGCACACTCAGAGAAATATGCTTTATCCCACGATCCGCCGAAGTGCTCTCAACCTTCATATCGTTCCTTTTCGTTACATACTTTGCATTGGCACACAGCAGTCCACGTAGCGCCAAATGAGATACACATAGTTCTCCTTGCCCGGTCGTGATCGCCCGCCCTTGAGCGTCGACCACTGATGCACGGACTCACCGAGCCGGTGGCAGCAGTCGTCAGAGGGCACAAAGCTGGTTGGGCTGCTGGAACCACCCGACGATTGTTTCGGGGGGTCGAACAGTGGGCGGGAACGCGCTGACTCAGGCACGGGGTAGAGCATCGACACCCGATACTGCGAGCGTGGGATGAAGTAGCTGTAGGTGGTGCCGCACATCTCCTCCTCCCCCATGGTCTTTTCAGCAAGCCCCCGGCGATGAAGGGCTGCCAGCTGCCGCTGGAGTAGCAGGCTGGAGTTCTGGACCGGATCGGTGATGCCATGAATGTTGCCGGTATGGGGGTAGATCAACCCGTCACACCCGGCGCAAAAGTAGTTGGACTCGGATTCGGACTTGAGGGTGGTGGCGACACAGTCAGCCATGCACCAGGCCAGCGCGAGGGGGTTGGCAAACACGACCGACTCGGGATTGAGGACGAAGGTCAGCAAGTCGTTGCTCCAGAGCGGGTCGATTTCCGTCATGTTCAGGAGATCGATGTCCTGGTGCATGTCACCGGCACAGCTGGGGATCATCAGCAGGTTGAGCAGCTGGAAGATGGGATAGGAGAAGTAGTGCGAATCCATGAACACATTCTGCGGCTTATCGGTGTGGTCTGACGCCTTATCGCGTCCCACCTCAAAGGCGCTGTTCTGCAATTTGATGCCGCCCAAGAAGGGGCTGCACCAAGGGGTTTTAACGACCTCTTCTACCCGAGCAGGCTGAAAGTAGCCCAGCTGCCAGCCAAACTCGGGGACGCCGTTGCTATCCCTGCACATGCAGATTGGCTTGCTGGACGCGGCCCCAGCCGGTTTGGGGCCCACCCCCATGATCCGCATCGGCAGAACACAGGACCAGCAGATCTTGTCGATGATGCCGGTCAGGATCTTGCCGTCTTCGCAGTCCAAATTGAAATCCTTGCCGGGCTCGGCGGCATAGGCTGTCAGGGCCATCAGCGTAAACAGCGAGCCGATCAGCCAGCGCCTCATCGCATCAACCCCACCATGAACTGATTGGTTTCCACCCAATGGGCGATCTCTGCCGATTTCGTGGGGTAGTTGTTGGCAAACACCACCCCCGCCAAAAAACCGATGGCGATCAATAGCATTTTCATTGCTGAGGTTCCTTTGGCGTGTCGATGGCGTACTGCTGCACCGCAAACAAGGTGCCCACCGTCTCAATGACAGTGGGAGTGGCTTTGAGGTGGAATCGGTCCACCAGCTCTTTGGGTACCAAGCGGGTGCGGGTCTGCAAGTAGTCGTTGGCCCGGCTCATGACATCCCACCCCTGCTCGCGGCTGTAATCCGTGGCGAGCACCATGGTCTGGCCCTGAAACACATGCGCTTCGCGGTAGGACTTGGCCCACTCAAGCTCCTGCTGAGACTGCGGGTTGATTACGATCATGCGCAGCGGCGCATACGCCTGGGCCAGCGGGTTGATGACAGTTCCGGCCTTGGCGAGCACGTTGCCCTTGGGGTCCACCATGTCCTTCACCACCCGCACGGTCGGATCAATCTTCCACTGCTCGTTCTTGCTTGCCGGGGGTAATGAGTACATCCGCTGGTTGCCCCAGAAGCGTTGGACTGCCGCTGTCTTCTTGGCCTCCCAGTCAATGGCCTCCATGCGCTTCTTCATCTCGTCCACGAGGCTGATCTCTTCGATCTGCCAGATGGGCCCCACCCGCTGGTTCAGGCGATCCGCCCCTTCCTGCTGAGCCACGGCGTCGAGGAAATAGTTGACGTTGATGGAGCCTTCGAGGCGATGAAACGTGCCATCGCCCATGTCGCGGATGATGGTCGGCACCACGGTGATCGCGTACTTCTCAAAGGCGATCGGGTTGAGGAGCACCTGCGGCTCGCGGTCCTCAGACATGCCCGCCTGCTGAGCCAGTCCGCGCAGCTTCTTGGCGGTGTTGGTGATGGTGCCCGAGCCCTTGAGCAGGCCGATGAACGAGACCGGCATCGAGAACTTGGCCGCGACCTCCAGGGACGCCATGAGGTCTTTGTCCGGCATGGACTTCGAGAGGAACATCATCCCCTGGCCAAGCGCCATTGCTTCGGGCTTGTCGTTCTTGGCGGCCTTGTCACCTCCCAGCACCGCCACCAGATCGCTTTGCTTCATGTCCCCAAACACCTTGCCGATCTGGGCCGCCGTCTGGGAGCTGGCAGCCTTCTTCATGGCGTCGTTGGTGAGAGCTTGAGCGGCGGCCTGCTGCTCATCGGTGATCTGCTCAGCTTGCTGGGCTACCGCCGTCAAAGCGGGATCTTGTCTAGCCTGCTGCTGTATGGCCTTTGCCTTGATGGCCATTTCACGCGCAATGGCGTCGACATCGACTGGGGGGGTAACAGATGACGCTGACTGTGTTGCCAGTGCATCACCACAGAGTAACAGCGCGACCAAGAACGTTTTTTTCATCTATCGTGCCCCAAAAGCGAGAGTCATAGGATTTGTCGGTATTGCCCACGAGAAACAGCTCGTTGGCCGGAACCGTGATGGTCTTTTTGAGGCTGGCTAAGTCGATCTGGAGACGGCCTGCAATCCCTTGCAGCGGGACCGGCAGGAATATCTTCTCGTTCACCCACACGCCGTTGTCTTCCACCCGCACCGTGTCTCCGCCCTTGGCCGCGACAATCTTGATGAGCTTCGAGCCGCTTTTGGCAATGCGCAGATCCCGGTCGAGGTTCACCGCATACATTCCTCCACGGACAACCTGACGCTCCGATTTACTGACCAGGAAAATCTTCTGCGACAGGCACCCGCTGAACTGGGAGGTCGGCATCCCAATGATGAAAAAGCTCTTGAACAACAAGACACTGACCACCCCGATGATGGCCAGCACGCTGAGATCGCGTATCCGGTAGTAGCCTGGTGCCCGCATTCGTTATACGCCTGTAAGTGTCCTGATGGGATAGCTTCAATCATATTAGGTACGGCATGATTTAGCAACGAAGGAAGGCGGTAGCGGGGCGGCGAGAGGAGTGGCCTAGCGGGGCTGGGGATGGAAATCAACGCACATCGAGCAGAATGACGAATGCCGGTCTGTGACTGGAGCGATATTCCTCTGGATCACTGGCTGCATTTGCTGGCGTTTGCGCTTCCCGATTTGTATGGTCATGGCACCAAGACGGAGGATTTGTATGGAAATTGAAATGGATATTGATATGGAGTCGCTTGGCGACCTCTCCAATGCGTTTTTCTGGGAAGTAGCCGAGGTGCTGAACGAAGGGCTAGATGTCACCAATGGCCGCTCGTTGATCTGTATCGCCGGTGCTTCGCACGCTAACGAGCACTGGTTCGCCGTGCGTAGCGTGTTGGAAAATGACCTTTTTTCCGCCGCTGTGTTCTGTCACCGGGCGCAACGCAACGCGCTGATCCGGGCGATCTGGCACTGTTTCAAGGCTGACGAGGCTGAGCTAAGGCAATTCGACCCAGCATTTTCGCTGGAAGACGACCGGATGGTGGAGTTGATGCCGCCTCTGGATACGATGACGACCTGGGTGATCAACCACGGGCTCAAGGATGGCGAGGATGACCTTAGCCATATGAGACATGATGTGTCAGCGTGGTTCCGTGAGTCGCTTAAACCACGCTGGCAGCCACTCCCAAAACACGATCAAGACTACCCGGATGAGGCCATGGTGGGACTGCAAAGAGACTCTAATTCGCTGCCAAGCGAAATAAAAAGCATCAATATAATATTCATCCGTTTTCCCTCTGACTAAGAGGTTAAATTCCCGGGGGACAATCAGGTGTGGTTTAAGTGGATCACGTTGAAGTTTTTAAGCCAAAAAAACACCATGCTCCATAAGTAACAATTGGAGAGCAGCAGACAGGATCCATATATCATTTGAATAATGACAACCTTATGCACACAGTCATATCGACATTGCGTCTCTTCTGGTAGCGCGACCCAGATAGCTAACGCAGAAAAACAACCCACCAGGACAACTAGCAGTAGCGGATATAAATGACGCTTCACGCCAGCGCAAAGCCATTTGTTAACCATTTTATCTGCGTATGGTTTGTGGCATGAAAAAAGGAAAACATAATAGGGAAACAAAATGGCTAACAGTGAGAACCATAAGCCGGTGATAGGAGGAAATGCCGAGCGCGACATCCAGTCGGCCAGTGCGGGCCAGTAAGCTGACAACAAAATAGCCCACCGATCGACAATTGGCGTGAAAGCAGTATTGTTTTCCATGCGGAGAAGCACCAAGAAGATCGCTAATGCGATTGGCAACCAGAACCTTGTTTTTTTCAGCAGGTTATCATCTTGAAACTGAGTAGTATCAAGATTGGCCGGAATATACATAGCAGCTCCATATTCTCTTGCTTATTGGTAAGTGGTGCGGGGGTGGAAACCCCCGGCTACCCGATTAGGAATAATTTACTTGGCTCTGACATATAAAACCTTTGACTCTGAACCAGGGCTGGATCTTTCAGTTGTTTGGAAAATATCTGTCCTGTTTTTAACTAAGGACAGTGCGAACAAGTATCCCAAGAACAAAAAATGAAAATTTTAGTCATTTAATATCAATGGGTTACCAGTAAATGCT
>ERZ724523.1302-NODE-1302-length-14647-cov-7.025425_pt1 | contig 14647 bp, 8 predicted proteins | sample MGYA00376056_ERZ724523 | MGnify/ENA primary metagenome ERZ724523 (study PRJEB28724, sample SAMN07190888) | wastewater metagenome | isolation source: influent of sewage treatment plant in Hong Hong | place: USA: Christiansburg, Virginia | collected 2016-03-01 ... | reverse complement strand
TGGCGGGGCTGCTGGTCGGCATCGCCCGCGACTGGCTGCTTGGTTTGTGGGTGGTGGGAGGCTTTGCGCTGGCCTTCGCGGTGTATGGGCTGGTGGGCTGGCTGGTGCTGGGCGCCCTCGGCCGGGTGCGGGCGGTGGCCAGCAGTGGCTGGCGCTACGGGCTGGCGTCGTTGCGGCGGCGGCCGGTGGCCAGCCTGGTGCAGGTGCTGGCCCTGGGCATGGGGCTGACCGCGCTGCTGCTCCTGACGCTGGTGCGTGGCGACCTGCTCGCCAACTGGAAACAGGCCACGCCGGCCGATGCGCCGAATCGTTTCGTGATCAACATCCAGCCCGATCAGCTCGACCCGCTGCGCAAGTTCTTCAAGGACGAAAGCCGGCCGGCGCCGAACCTGCAGCCGATGATCCGCGGCCGCCTGGTGGCGGTGAACGGGCGCCCGGTGAGCGCCGACGACTACACCGACGACCGGGCCAAGCGCTTGGTCGACCGCGACTTCAACCTGTCCTTCGACACCCGCCTGCCCAGCGGCAACAGCGTGGTGGCCGGGCAGTGGCACGGCGACAGCAAGACGCCGGCCTTCTCGGTGGAGCAAGGCCTGGCCCAGACCCTCGGGCTGGCGATGGGCGACTTGCTGACTTTCGAGATCGCCGGCAATCGCAGCGAGGCGCGGGTTACCAGCCTGCGCAAGCTCGACTGGGATTCGATGCGGGTGAACTTCTTCGTCGTTGCCGGGCCGGGCATGCTCGAGAACTTTCCGGCCAGCTACATCACCAGTTTCTACCTGCCGCCGGCGCAGATGGATTTTGCAAACCGGATGGTGGCGGCCTTTCCCAACTTCACGGTGATCGACGTGGCGGCAGTCATCGGCCAGCTGCAGGGCATGGTCGAGCAACTGATCGCGGCGGTGCAGTTTGTCTTCGGCTTTGCGGTGGTCGCGGGGCTGGTCGTGCTCTTCGGGGCCTTGCAGGCTACCCACGACGAGCGCGAGAAGGAGATGGCCATCCTGCGCACGCTGGGGGCGCGCAACGCGCAACTGCGCTCGGCGCTGCTGGCCGAGTTTGCGGTGCTCGGGCTGGTGGCCGGTGTGCTGGCTGGCGTTGGCGCGACCGGCATTGGCTGGGCGCTGGGGCATTTTGTCTTCAAGCTGCCTTACGTGCCGAGCGCGCTGCCCTTGCTGGTGGGGGCGCTGGCCGGTTGCGCGGTGGTGGTGCTGGCCGGCTGGTTCGGCACCCGGCATCTGCTGTCGCAACCGCCGCTGGCGAGTCTGCGTGCATTGAGCTGAGGTCCGAGCTGCAGGGGCGCAACGGTATACTTCGCCGATGAATCCTGAATCCGCTGCCGCCCTGTTGCCCTGGCTCTTCGCCGTTCTCGTCCTTTGTGTCCTTCTTGTTGGCTGGCTCGCGTTGCGGGTGGGCAGTCTGGCCCGTGCGCAGGACGGGCTGGTCGACGAGCTGGCGGCGCGGGTGGATGCGCGCCTGGCCAGTCTCTTCGGCAATCAGCAGCTTCAGTTCGTGAAGGAGCTGCAAGTGGCGACGACGGCCGGCAGCGACCGGGTGATGGAGATGGTGGGCGGTGAAGTGGACCGCCTGCGCGACCGCCTCGACGCCGAGCAGGCCAGCTCCCGCCATGCGCAGCAGCAGCTCCAGCTGGCGCTGGTCGGCCAGCTTGGCAGCCAGAAGGAGGAAACCGCGCTGCGCATGGCGGGCCTCGCCAATGCCATCGCCAGTGCCCAGGAAAAGCTGCGCAGCGAGATGGTGGCCGAAACCCTCAAGACCCTCTCCGAACATGCCCGAGCCGACCGCGAGCTGTTGCAGAACGGCCTGCGCGCCGCCTCCGAGCAACTCACCTTGAGCATCGAAACCCTCAGCCGCACGGTGAATGAACGCCTGGAGGCGATCACCGGCCATGTGAACCAGCGCCTCGACGAGGGCTTCCGCAAGACCAACGAGACCTTCGCCAACGTGATGGCGCGCCTGGCCACCATCGACGAAGCGCAGAAGAAGATCGGTGACCTGACCACCAACGTGGTGAGCCTGCAGGAGCTGCTTGGCGACAAGCGCGCGCGCGGCGCTTTTGGCGAAGTGCAGCTCGAAGCGCTGATCCGCAACGCCTTGCCGCCGGAGGCTTTCGACTTCCAGTTCACCCTGCCCAACGGCACCCGCGCCGACTGCGTGCTGCGCCTGCCCGAGCCGACCGGCATGGTGGTGGTGGATTCCAAGTTTCCACTGGAAAACTATCACCGCATGTTCGTGGCCGACAGCGGCGATCTGGAGCGCCGCGCTGCGCAGGGGGCTTTTCGCGGCGACGTGAAGCGGCACGTGGATGCCATCGCCAACAAGTACATCCTGCCGGGGGTGACGTCGGACGGCGCGGTGATGTTCGTGCCGGCCGAAGCCGTGTTCGCCGAAATCCACGCCTACCACCCGGAGGTGGTCGAATACGCCATGGGGCGCCGGGTGTGGATCGTCTCGCCGACCACGCTGATGGCCGTGCTCAACACCGCCCGCGCCGTGCTCAAGGACGTGGAAACCCGCAAGCAGATCCACGTCATCAAGGACGCCCTGGGCAAGCTCGCCAAGGACTTCACCCGCTTCGACGAGCGCATGCAGAAGCTCGCCGTGCACATCCGCCAGGCCGGCGAAGACGTGGCCGAGGTGCAAACCTCGTCACGCAAGATCACCGCCCACTTCCAGAAGATCGAAGCCGCCCAGCTGGACGATCTGCCGGTGGCCCTGCCGGGTGGTGACTAGGCGCGGAGGTGGGCGCGCAAGTGCTGGCGTCTTGCGAGCAAGATTTCAGGCTGTGGCGATGCCCCTTTTTGGGGTGCGTGCAAGGCGGAATGGTTTGGGCGCGAGGCGCCAGGGCTCGCAAGTCTGCGCTGGCAGCTTGCGCACGCACCGGCGTGCTGGCGTGTGCGAGGAAAATTGCCTTGTGGTCGAAGCCCGGCGGCTTGCGCGCGAAGCAAAACGCTTCGTTTGCAAGCCGCTGTGTTGTGCGTCCAAACCCGTTTGGTGCGTGGGCAAAGCAGAACCGCGGGTGAGCAAGCGCGACTCAGTAGCCCTTGAAGTCCTTAAGCAGGAAGACGTAAACCTCGCGCTTGAAGTCTTTGTGGATCGGCACGACGACCTTGCCGAGTTTTTCGCTGCTGGCGAAGCGTTCGGCGATGGCGGGGATGTCGGGCTTGCGGCTCACGTAAAGCACGTCGCGGCCGCGCTTGTCGGCGAGGGTGGTGACCAGTTCGTAGTGGTCGATGGGGGTGCCGCCCGGATGCCAGGCGGCATATTCGGCCGGGTGCAGGCGGTACACCAGGTGGGCGATGAGCTCCCGGTCTTCGGCAACCAGGATGCTGCCGGGGTGCTCGTCCACGAAGGGGCGGACGCCGTCGGCGAGGTGGAGCCAGCCGCGGGCGCGCTTGTAGGGGTCGTTTTTGGCGGTCAGTTCGATGCCGGTGGCGTGGGCGATGTCCGGCCAGTGGTAGGCGCCCACCGAGGCGACCAGGTTGACCGCCACGCCGGCGACGAGCCAGCGCCGCCGTTCGGCCACGAATACCGCCGGTACCAGCAGGCAGGCAGCCACAAAAATGGGTGCCGCCCAGTTGCCGTTGGCCCGGCCGGTGAGGGCCTGGGCACTGACCAGCGAGAGTAGTGGCACGATGAAGATCAGCAGGGTGCGATGGGCCGGCTGGCGCCACAGTTTGGGGGCCTTGAGCAGCGCCCAGATCAGCAGGATGCCGAGCACCGGGCCGAGGGACAGCCACTGGGCGCCGATGAACTCACCCAGCTGGGCCGGATGCCAGCCCCGCTCGCCGTGGCCGACCCGCGTGATGTCGGCGGTGTGGCGGAAGGTCGGGAAGTCGTGAGTCCAGTTCCAGTACAGGTTGGGGGCGAGGATGGCGCAGGCCAGCAACACGGCCACCCACGGCTGCGGCCGGGCCAGCCAGCGCCGCTGCTGTGGGTCGAGGGCGAGCAGCAGCAGGGCCGAGGGCAGGAAGGCGGCCATGGTGTATTTCGACATCAGGCCAACGCCGATGGCCGCACCGCAGGCCAGCCAGTCGCGCCAGCCGTCGCGTTCGAGTGCCCGCAGCAAAAAAAGCAGCGCCAGCGACCAGCACAGCAGCAGCGGCGCATCGGTGGACACAAACAGTCCGAGGGCTGACACCAGCGGCATCGACATGAAACCCAGCCCGGCCCAGAAACCAACCCGCACCGAATACAGACGCTTGCCGAGGACGTACAGCACGGCAGCAGTGGCCGGGTAGATGAGCAGGGACGGCAGCTTGATGGCGATGATGCCGTTGCCGAAGATGGCGGTGCTGGCGGCAATCAGCGCGGCAATGACCGGCGGCTTGGAGAAATAGCCCCAGTCGAGGTTCTGCGACCAGCCCCAATAATAAGCCTCGTCTACGTAGAGATCGATGCCCAGATGGTTGATGACCCACAGCCGGTAGGCGGTCAGGACGGCTGCGATGACGGCCAGCGTTGCGGCGCAGGAGCGGTTGTCGGTCACGGTTTCACTTTTACCAATGCGACGCCGCCTTCGCGGAACAGGTAGTCGACGGGCGCGTCGACCGGCAGGCGGTCGGTGCGGGTCAGGGCCACCTGGCCCGCTTGCGGATCACCCTTCTGGGTGACCGCCTGACGATAGACACTGAAGCTCGGTGCGGTGGTGAAGCGCCAGAACAGCACCTCACCGCCGGTTTCGGCGGCCTTGAGGCCAGCGCGTTTCACCGGGCCCTGGGCCAATTCACCGGCGTAAGGCACAACGATGCCGGCCAGCAGGCCGACCTGAATGATCGCCGTCACGATGAGCCGCTTGATCAGCGACACCTTCGGGAAGAACACGTAAGCCAGCCACACCATCAGCCCGCCGACGGTGGCGCCAATGTAGATGCTGTCGGCCACTTCGAGGGCGCGTCCGAGCTGGGCGCGGTAAAAACCGTCGCCCAGCGTGCTGTGGGCCAGTACATCAAACAGGTTGGGGAGCAGCGCGAACAGCACGAACAGCAGCCCCGGCAGGACCAGATGCGGCCAGGCCCGGCGGGCGTTGCCGGCGTGTACGCCGATCAGGATGAACAGCGGCGTGCAGCCATACAGCACGTAGTGCGGCAGCTTGGTGCCGGACAGCGAGAAGAAGGCCAGCACGAAGCCGAACCAGATCCACAGGAAGCGCTGCAGTGGGTCATTCAGGCCGGCGCGGAGTTTGGTTAGTGCAACGACGAACAGACCGCTCCACGGCAGCAGCAGCAGCGGCACGGCGATCAGGTAATAAAAGGCGCTGCCGCCGTGGCCTTCGAGCGAACCCGAGAAGCGCTGGACGTTGTGCTTCATGATGAAGCCGTTGATGAAGTCCTGGCCGTGAAGGTGGTAGGCGTAGGCGTACCAGGGGGTGACGAGGGCGATCAGGATGAGCAGGCCGAGCGGGTTGAAGACCGTTCGCAGCCAGGTTTTCCATTCGCCGCGGCTGGCGCAGTACAGCAGGCTGACGGTGCCCGGCACGATCAGCGCCACCGGGCCCTTGGTCAGGGCACCGAGTCCGATCCACACGAAGGCGCGCAGCAGCGGCGCGCGACGGCCGCTTTCGAGGTGGCGCCAAACGTCGAACAAGGTGAGGGCGAGCAGGCAGTTGAGAAGTCCGTCGGCGGTGGCGGCGCGGCCGATGGCGAAGGGACCGAGCGCCGTGCAGGCAACAGCCAGGGCGATCAGCGCCGCATCTTCACCGACGCGCTTGCGGGCGAAGAAGTAGGTGGCGTAGCTCCACACGATGGCGGCCAGCGCCGAGGGCAGGCGGAAAGCCCACTCGGTGGGGCCGAAGATCAGGTAGCCGACCGATTGCAGCCAGTAGATCAGGATCGGCTTGTCGAAGCGCGGCGCGCCGTTGAGGTAGGTGAACAGGAAGTCGCCGCGCTCGAACATCTCGCGGGTGGCTTCGGAGAAGGCGCCCTCGTCCACGTCGAAAAGCGGCGCGCCGCCCAGTCGGAGCAAAAAGGCGAAGAGGGGCAGGACGAGGATCAGGCGGCCGAGGAGCGTTCCTGCGAGCCGCCCGTCGGCAGACTGAAATCCGTTCATGAGGCGCCCGATTTACTTGCCGTCGCCGGCGTGCCAGCCCTGGCCGTCGTCCAGCGCCGCGGTTTCGCGGGCCACGTAGGCCTGGCTGTTGCCGGATTCGAAATACACGCGGGTCAGCAGTTCGGCGAGCACGCCGGAGGTGACCATCTGCACGCCGGCGATGATCAGGAAGAAGCCGCCGAAGAACAGCGGCCGGGTGCCGATGGAGGCGCCGGTGAAGATTTTGAGGCCGGTCAGGTAGGTCAGGATCAGCATGCCCAGCGCCCCGAGGCCGAGGCCGATACCACCGAAAAAGTGGCCCGGGCGGGTGCGGAAGCGCATGAAGAAGTAGACGAAGATCAGGTCGAGGATGACCCGGAAGGTGCGCGAGATGCCGTACTTGGATTCGCCGAACATGCGCGCATGGTGGGTGACTTCTTCCTGGGCGATCTTGCGCGGCGTGGTGACGGTGGCCAGCCAGGCCGGGATGAAGCGGTGCATCTCGCCGTACAGGCGCACGTTCTTGATGGCGCTGGCGCGGAAGGCCTTGAGGGAGCAGCCGTAGTCCTGCAGGTGCACGCCGGTGATGCGGGCGATCAGGCGGTTGGCGATCTTCGACGGGATCTTGCGCAGGATCATGCCGTCCTTGCGGTTCTTGCGCCAGCCGGCGACCAGGTCGAGGTCTTCGCGGAGCAGGCGGCCGACCATGCGCGGGATGTCGATGGGGTCGTTCTGCAGGTCACCGTCCATGGTGACGATCACGTCGCCGCGGGCGGCGTCGAGGCCGGCCTGCATGGCGGCGGTCTGCTTGAAGTTGCGCATCAGCGCCACGATGCGCACGTGGGGGCCGTAGCGCTTGGCGGCCTTCTCGAGGTTGGGCACGGTGTTGTCGGACGAGCCGTCATCGACGATCACCACTTCCCACGGGTAGGGGTAGGGATTGAGGGCCAGGTGGACGCGTTCGAGAAGCGGGTCCACGTTGTCTTCCTCGTTGTACAGCGGGACGACCAGCGACAGGCGGTGGGGAGGCAGATCGGCCGGAATGTCCGGCGTGGCCGGGGGAAGCGATGAGAGCTGGGTGGATTCGGTCATGATGGCTATTCGGCTGTGGATCTGGTTTGCGCCCCGTCGACGGCGGACGAGGCGGATTGTATGTCGGACGATGCGTGATCGGTCGTTTCCTGCACCCGGGCGGCCGGGAAAAGCCAGGCAATGGCGCCGGACGTGACCGAGCAGGCAATCACGAAAAGGTGCAGCGCCAAGGCCACTTGCAGGCCGACCGCCAGCGGAATGCCGCTGGGCAGCAGTGCGGCGGCAGCGCCGGCTTCGTAGGTGCCGAAACCGGCAACGCCCTGGATGGGCAGGATGGCAGCCAGTTCGGCTCCCAGGGCGCCGGCCGCACCGACAGCCAGGGCGGCGGGGATCAGCGCGGCCAGCAGGCAGGCCTGGGCGGCGAGTTTCACCGTCCAGTTGGCGATGGTCCATACCCAGCCGTAGCGGGCGTGACGGGTGCTTTCGGCGAAGGCGTCGCGCACCTTGGCGAGCTTGGCGGTGAAGGCCTTGCCCTCGGCCCAGTCGTGCGGCGCCCGCGCCCAGCGCGGCAGCCACCAGGCGGTGACGATGACGCCGATGACGGCGATTGCCTTGAGGCCCGGATGGACGCCCGGCCACACGATGGCCGCGAGCGCCATCACCACGAAGGCGTCCTGCAGGCGGAACCAGAACAGGGAGGCGATGGCGCGTGGGAGGGGAATGCCGAAGTTCTGGCGCAGCAGCAGCGGGAAGGCCGCTTCGCCACCCCGGAAGGGCACCACGTTGATCATCGCATTGTGGATCAGCACGATGCGCAGGCAGGTGCCGAAGCGCCGCTTGGCCTGGGCGCGGAATTCGTCGAAGACGCGCAGGGCGCGCAGCCCGTACGACAGCGCGAAGCCGGCTGCCGACAGGCCGAGCGTGAGGGCGTCGAGCCGGGCGAACACGTCGCCGAGGCCGCGCCAGCGTCCGTCGGCCATCAGCCAGGCGAGCAGGCCGGCTGATACGGCAAGGGCGAGCAGGCGTTTGAAGTTCATGGGCCGCGTTCCGGGTTGTTCATGAGGGCCGCTGCTGCGCCGCCGATTCCCCAGGCGGCCAGACCGATCTGGTAGAGGCGGGCGAGGGGGTAGCCGAGATCCACAAACAGCAGGGCCAGGCTTGTCGCGAGGGCGATGGCGGCCATGCTGCGAACCCCACCGGGTTTCTGCCAGAAGCGTACACGCCCTGACAGCCAGGTGCCGAGCACGCCGGCCAGCCAGCCGCCGGCGGCGCCGGTGAGCACGTCGAGGGGCCAGTGAGCGCCCACCGCGATGCGCGACAAGGCCACCAGCGCAGCGGCCGCGCAGATCGCCGGTGCGGCCCACCAGCGGGTGGCGGCCTTCGGCCAGGCCAGAATGATTACCGCCGCCGCGAGGAAAGCGGTTGTGGCATGGCCGGACGGGAAGGAATGTACGTAGAGCTTCTGGCCGATGAGGGTGAAGCTTTCCGCTTGCAGCACGCCGGCCGGACGCATGACGTCGAAGTAGCGCTTGGCCCCGTTGCTGAAAAGGATGGCAAGGGGCGCGGCAAGGAAGGCTGACGCCAGCCAGCGGGGTTGTGTCTTGAGGGTCGGGGCGAGGAGGGCGATCGTTCCGATGGCCGAGCCGCCCAGCGTAATGGCTGACCACGCCGTCGGCGGGAGCCAGCCGCTGGCTGCTGCATTCAGGGCGAGGAATATCTGCTGGTTCGAACCGTCGAGGGCGACCGCCATCGCCAGCGCCGCCAGCAGCAGCGCGGGCAGCACGGCCCACAGGCGCGGCAATGCCGTGGAGGCTGAAGGCTCCGGCGAGGGGGGTGAATCGGGCAGGGCGGAAGGAGGCAAAAGTGGGCCTGATGCGACAAAGCCCGCCATTTTAACCGATTGACTGCCTGCCGGCCTCAGGCTGCCCGTCCGCTGGTGTTGACGGCCGACAACTGCATGCCGCGCTTGCCGGCCTGCTTGGCCCGATACATGGCTGCATCGGCGGCGCGCAGGAGGCTGTCCTGGTCGGCGCCATCGTCGGGGGCAATGGCGAGGCCGATGCTGCCGCTCATGGCAAGCGTGTGTCCCATCACCTCGAAGGGATGGGTGAAGACGCCGAGCAGGCGTTCGCCCAGGAAGGACAGGCTGTCCCGGTTGTTGACGTCGGGAAAGACGCCGACGAATTCGTCGCCACCGGTGCGGGCGATCACGTCGCTGATGCGCAGGGCGGTGCCCAGGCGCTGGCCGATCTGCACGAGGAGGGCGTCGCCGACCGCGTGGCCGTAGGTGTCATTGACCGGCTTGAAGCCGTCCAGATCGATGACCGCCACGCCGAGGACCGTGCCGGTGTCCTTGCTGCGGGCGAGTTCCTTTTTGAAATGCCCCTCAAGGAAGCTGCGGTTCGGCAGGCCGGTGAGGGCGTCGTGGTGCGCCAGGTGCTGCAGGCATTCGGCGGTCAGGTGGCGGGCGGTGACGTCGAGGAGGGTCACGATGCGCAGGGGGCCCTTGTAGCCTTCGATGGTGCCTGGAATGCGTTCGACAGCGATGGGCATGCCGTCCGGCCGCTCGCCGGTCCATACGCCGTCGTTCTCGCTGAGAATTTCGTCGAGGCGCTTGCCGCGCAGGCTCTTGCGCGGGCGGCCGAGCATGCGGCAGGCGGCACGATTGGCGTCGGCGATCTTGTCGGTGCTGCCGAGGATGCAAACGCCGGCGCCGATCTGGTTCATCATCGAGCGCATCAGGCGACCGGAGCGTTCCGACTGGCGTGCCTGGCGCAGGTGCAGGGTGCCGATGGCGATGAGGCCGGCCAGGCCGGTGCCGAGGGCGAGGGCCGTCAGGGTTGTGGTGGCGTGGGTGGCGTCGTCCTTTTGTTTCGTCAGATGGGCGGCGAGTTCGGCCATGGCCGGGCCGAGTGCCCGCAGCTCGCCCTTCGCCGCTGCCGAGCCCGGGCTAAGGGTGTTGAGTCGGGTGACGCTGCGCCAGCGGGCGAGGATGTCCATCAGCACCAGCCGGGCTTCGCTGCCTTCCACCGGCAGGATGTCAATCTGCGTGTTCTCGAGGGTATGAACGGTGCCACCGGCGCGCAGGGCTTGCAGGGCCGCGTTGAGCCAGCGCTCGCGGGGATCCTGGGGCACCAGGCCGGCGGGTTCATCAGCGTGCGGGGCTGACTCGATGTCGGCCGCCATCTGCCAGGTGACCGCCGTGCCCTGCTGGACCAGTGCGACTTGTCTGGCCAGGTCGTTCTGGACCTGGTTGTGTCCGTAAGCCTGGACCAGAATCGCGACCTCGGCGGCGCAGAAGATCACCGTGATCACCCAGAAAATGCGCGACCAGAGTGGAGACGTGGAAGAGGCTCGACGGGATGCCATTGGGGCTGTGTGCAGACGCGGGAAGGGCTGAATTCTCTCACACGTCCAATGACAGTGGCACGGCCGGATTGCATGCCGGTCGACTTGCGGGTCCGTCGACTTGCAAAGGGTGGTCGGAGCAGGGTTTGTGCTCGGGTATAATCCTGAGTCCTTTTCGTGTCCGACCCGGGTTTTGCCACCCTCGACGCCCATCCCTGCCATGTCCGAAATCCTCAAGCTGCGCGGTGCGCCCGCCCTCTCCAGTTCCCGTCTTGCCCGGCTGACCGACTCGGTCAAGACAGTCCTGCCCCGTCTGAAGGGCCTGGCTGTCGAGCACTGGTATTTCGCGGAAATCACCGCTCCGCTGTCCGCCGACGAGTTGGCCCGCCTGGTGGACCTGCTGGGTGCCCACCCGGAAGGCGCTGCGCCGGCCGGCAGCCTGCTGATGGTGACGCCGCGCCTGGGCACGATCTCGCCCTGGTCCTCCAAGGCCACCGACATCGCCCACCAGTGCGGCTTCGACAAGATCGTTCGTGTCGAGCGCGGCACCGCCCTCAGCTTCGATCTGCGCGGCGGCCTCGATGCCCGCGACCGCGAAGCCGTCCTGCCGGCGATCCACGACCGCATGACCGAGTCGGTGCTCGATAACCCCGACGCTTCCCATGCCCTGTTCCAGCACTACGCCCCGCAGCCCCTGACCACCGTGGACATCCTTGCCCGCGGTCGTGACGCGCTGGTGATGGCCAACAGCGAGCTGGGCCTGGCCCTGTCGGACGACGAAATCGACTATTTGGTGGACAACTTCACCCGCGTCGGGCGCAACCCGACCGACGTCGAGCTGATGATGTTCGCCCAGGCGAACTCCGAGCACTGCCGCCACAAGATCTTCAATGCCGACTGGGTCATCGACGGTCGCCCGGAAGAGAAAACCCTCTTCGGCATGATCCGCGACACCCACAAGGCCCACCCGGAAGGCACCGTTGTCGCCTATTCCGACAACGCCTCGGTAATCGAGGGTGCGACGGTCGACAAGCTCTATCCGGACGCCAGCGGTGCCTGGAAGTACCGCGAAGAGCTGACCCACATCCTCGCCAAGGTCGAAACCCACAACCACCCGACCGCCATCTCGCCCTTCCCGGGGGCCTCCACCGGCTCCGGCGGTGAGATTCGCGACGAAGGCGCCACCGGCCGCGGCTCCAAGCCCAAAGCCGGCCTGTCCGGTTTCTCGGTGTCCAACCTCGAGATCCCCGGCTTCGAGCAGGCTTGGGAGGAACACTACGGCAAGCCCGAGCGCATTGCCTCGGCCCTCGACATCATGATCGAAGGCCCGCTGGGTGCGGCGGCCTTCAACAACGAATTCGGCCGTCCCAACCTGACCGGTTATTTCCGTACCTTCCAGCAGAGCGTGCAGGATGAAGTGCGCGGCTATCACAAGCCGATCATGATCGCCGGCGGCCTCGGCAGCATTCAGGCCGAGCAGTCCTTCAAGGTCAAGTTCGGCCCCGGCACCCTGCTGATTCAACTGGGCGGGCCGGGCATGCTGATCGGCCTTGGCGGTGGCGCCGCGTCGTCCATGGCGACCGGCACCAACACCGCTGATCTGGACTTCGCTTCCGTACAGCGCGGCAACCCGGAAATCGAACGCCGCTGCCAGGAAGTCATCGACGCCTGCTGGCAGAAGGGCGCCGACAACCCCATTCTCGCCATCCACGACGTGGGCGCCGGTGGCCTCTCCAATGCCTTCCCCGAGCTGGCCGATTCCGCCAGCCTCGGCGCGCACTTCGAGCTGCGTGAAGTGCACATCGAGGAACCGGGCATGAGCCCGCGGGAGATCTGGTCCAACGAATCGCAAGAACGCTACGTCATCGCCATCGCCCCGGAAAACCTCGAAGTCTTCCGTGCCCTGTGCGAGCGCGAGCGCTGCCCGTTTGCGGTGGTCGGCACCGCGTCCGACGACGGCCGCCTGGTGGTCTCCGACCGTCACTTCGGCAACGACGCCGTGGACATGGAAATGCAGGTTCTCCTCGGCAAGCCGCCGAAGATGACCCGCAATGTATCCACCCGTCAGGTTTTCGTGCCGCCCTTCGATGTCACCGATATCGATCTGGCCGACGCCTGCAAGCGCGTGCTGTGCATGCCGGCCGTGGCCAGCAAGAACTTCCTGATCACCATCGGCGACCGTTCCGTCGGCGGCATGACCGCCCGCGACCAGATGGTCGGCCCGTGGCAGATCCCGGTGGCCGACGTGGCCGTGACCACCATGAGCTACCACGGCTACCTGGGCGAAGCCTTCGCCATGGGTGAGCGCACGCCGCTGGCCACCATCGACGCCCCGGCCTCCGGCCGCATGGCGATCGGCGAAGCGATCACCAACATCGCCGCCGCCGATATCCGTTCGCTGGGCGACGTGAAGCTCTCCGCCAACTGGATGGCTGCTGCCGGTCACCGGGGCGAGGACGTCAAGCTGTTCAAGACGGTCGAGGCCGTGTCGCACTTCTGCCAGGCCGCCGGCATTTCGATTCCGGTCGGCAAGGACTCCCTGTCCATGCGCACCGCCTGGAATGACGCGGGCGAGGACAAGCAGGTCGTGTCGCCGCTGTCGCTGATCGTCACCGGCTTTGCGGCCGTGCAGGACGTGCGCCGCACCCTTACACCGCAACTGCAGTTCCCGGAAGGCGTCGAAACCGAGTTGCTGCTCATCGATCTCGGCAACAACCAGAACCGCCTTGGCGGTTCGGTGCTGGCCCAGGCCTACAATTCCGTCGCCGAACACGCGCCGGATGTGGATGCCGCCCAGCTCAAGGCCTTCTTCGAACTGATCCAGAAGTGGCGTCAGGATGACCTGATCCTCGCCTACCACGACCGCTCCGACGGCGGCCTTTTTGCCACCCTGTGCGAAATGGCCTTTGCCTCCAAGTGCGGCCTGTCGGTGATGCTCGATACCGTCGCCTACGACCAGTACATGAACGACGTCGATGGTCTCGACAAGCGTCCGGATTCGCTCAAGGGCCGTTTCAACGACATGCTCTTCAAGGCGCTGTTTGCCGAAGAACTGGGCGCCGTGATCCAGATTCGCCGGGCCGACCGCAGCCGCTTCACCGAAGCCCTGCGTCAAGCGCGTTTGTCCTACCATTTCGTCGGCGAGCCCAATGACCGGGACGAGATGCGCTTCTGGCGCAACGCCAAGCTGGTCTTCCAGGCACCCCGCGCCGAGTTGCTGCAGCTGTGGTCCGAGACCAGCTACCGGATCGCCCGCCTGCGTGACGATGCCGAGTGCGCCAAGGAAGAATTCGACGCGCTGGCCGATGTCGCCAACCCCGGTTTGTCGGTGGCCCTGAGCTATGACGCCGCCGAAGACATCGCCGCCCCCTTCATCGCCACTGGTGTCCGTCCGAAGGTGGCCATCCTGCGCGAGCAGGGCGTCAACTCCCAGGCCGAAATGGCGGCCGCTTTCGAGCGTGCCGGCTTCGCTCCCTTTGATGTGCATATGTCCGACCTGCAGGCCGGTCGCGTGCACCTGTCCGACTTCACGGGCCTCGCGGCCTGTGGCGGCTTCTCGTATGGCGACGTGCTCGGGGCGGGGCAGGGCTGGGCCAAGTCGATCCTGTTCAACCCGATGCTGCGCGAACAGTTCGAAGCCTTCTTCCAGCGTACCGACACCTTCGCGCTGGGCGTCTGCAACGGCTGCCAGATGATGTCCAACCTGGCTGAGATCATTCCCGGTGCCGAAACCTGGCCGCGCTTCCAGCGCAACCGCAGCGAGCAGTTCGAGGCCCGCTTCGTGATGGTGGAGGTGCAGGAAAGCCCGTCGATCCTGCTGGCCGGCATGGCTGGCAGCCGCATGCCGATCGTCGTCTCCCATGGCGAAGGCCGCGCGGTGTTCCAGGGCGTCGATGCCCAGGACAACGCGAAGATCGCCCTGCGCTACGTGGACAACAGCGGTGCCGTCGCCGAGCGCTATCCGTTCAACCCGAACGGCTCGCCCGCCGGCATCACTGGCCTGACCACGCCGGACGGCCGCTTCACGATCATGATGCCGCACCCCGAGCGCACGGCCCGTACCGTCCAGATGAGCTGGCATCCGGCCGATCTGGGTGAGGATTCGCCGTGGCTGCGCATGTTCCGCAACGCGCGGAAGTGGGTCGGCTGATAATCGAAAGCCCCAAACAGAAACGGCCGTCGCATTGCGCGACGGCCGTTTTTTTGTGGATCGGACTTGAGTCCG
>ERZ724523.1300-NODE-1300-length-14664-cov-4.284824_pt1 | contig 14664 bp, 9 predicted proteins | sample MGYA00376056_ERZ724523 | MGnify/ENA primary metagenome ERZ724523 (study PRJEB28724, sample SAMN07190888) | wastewater metagenome | isolation source: influent of sewage treatment plant in Hong Hong | place: USA: Christiansburg, Virginia | collected 2016-03-01 ... | reverse complement strand
ACGCCCTCAATCAGCACGAAGTAGCGGGTGACTCCCAGTGAGCCCATGCCACCGCGAACCTTCTGTGCCACATCCTTGATCCGAAAGTAGGAAGGAATCTGGCGCAGCCGTCCGGTAAGAGTCGCTTGATACGCTGGCATGCTCGCTTGAATGGCTTGCAGTACCGACGGTGATACTGACTGGACGCCGGGCTTGTCAAAGTCGAACATCCGCTTGCCAGAGGCCACCGTGGTCATTTTCTTGAGCACGCGCAGGTGGGTCTGTTCGGAGAGCTGTGCCATCCAGTCGGATAGGAAGCTGGGGGTGTTATGAAGCGAGTAGGTGGTGATGAGCTCGTTGCTGTTGTCGCGATAGCCGCGCAGGGTGTTTAGGTAGCTCGTTGACAGCGCGTCAATCAGTTGTTCCTGAGTCTTGAGCGGCAGGCCACCGTTCTCTTGAATCGCCAGCAAGATGCTGATCGCCAGGCGCCACAGATCCATCTGGTAGTCCGCAATGAGTGTCTCGTCAAAGTCATCCAGATCAAAAATCACTGCATTTTGGTTGGTAAGGAGTGCGCTTACGTTGTCGCAGTGGGCGTCTCCTTGTATCCAGACTTTCGTCGTTGGACCGCCAAACGTGGTCAGCAGCGGCGAGCTTCCGTAGTCGGTCCAGAACAGATAGTTGGTGGCGCGGAAGAAAGCGAACATGGATTCCGCCATCATTCCGTACTTCTCGCTGCGTAGCGGAGACGGCAAGCTCGCGTTCTTCTGGTTGATCTGATTTACAATCCAGTCGGCGCGAACCTCCGCAGAGGTAGGGGTGGCGATCGAGCAAAGGACAAGCAGGAGCACGACGCGCAGTCGCTGCGCTCCCATCGTCATCACGGACTTTCTCGAAAAGTGCGCCCTGCCCCAAGGATGCATCGGTGCACGCCTCCGCAAACCTCTGTGCACAAAGAACTATCGTAGCTCAAAAGAGCTGGCGCTGTGACAGTTGTAGAGTCGTTAGCGAACCCAGAACCACCAGACTGCTACCGAGGCCGTGATTCCTACCGCAAGCAGAAGTGGGAAAAGTACCCACTTGGTACGAAAGCCAACCGCCGCAACGCTGGCGCTGGTGGTCTGTCCTTCCGTTGATGAGACAGTGGATCCAGCCAAGATTCCGGCTGGTACCACTGTCAGTCCGGAGCGTTCGGGAATCCCAGCGCTGATCGCTTGAATCTCGGGAATCTCGCGAAAACGATCGCGGACCACTCCGGCGTGAGCGGGTCTGTTCGCGGCGTTTCGATCCAGCATCTGGCCGAGCAGAGTCTGGAGCGCAGACGAGAGCGGCTGCTGAAGCGGAAGGGGGGGCACGTCTTCGGTAAAGCGCTTGTGAAGCAGAACCGTCCCGTCCTGGCGATCTTCGTAACGCTTGGCAAACGGTAACAGTCCCGTCAGAAGTTCGTGTAGTAGCAGACCGAGAGCATAGACGTCCATGCGTGGATCGCCAGGTGCTCCTTCAAATCGCTCGGGGGCCATATACAGAGCCGTTCCGAGGTTGGCGTGGCTATCGGTACGGAGAGAGTCACCGAGCGGGCTGCTGCTTTCCAGAATCTTGGCGATCCCGAAGTCCACGACCTTGGCTTGCTCGCCGTCTTCCTCATCCTCAATCAGCAGTACGTTCTCGGGCTTAGTGTCAATCAGTAGATCGCCGTCGGGAAATGGCTCTCTCTTCGTGCGTTTAGGAAGTGTGCGGGAATCGCGAATCGGGGGAACTGTCGGAAAAAGAGAGTCGGGTTCCGTACTGCAACCACAGTGCCGAAAACAAACCACAACAGACCGCATCCTCTGTTGACGGTTTCGGCTGTCTTCAAGATCCAGATCGGAACGAACGCTGGGGTCGGAAGAGTATCATTTTTTGAAAAAATTATGTAAATCTTGGTACGATAAATGGTCAACACTCACCAGGAGTATCCAGTATGCGTGTCCGTCACACACACCAGCGAACCCAGTTGCTGTACGCGATCCTGGCTTCGCTGATCCTTGCGCTCGGCATGGCCCCGGCGAGCTGGGCAGCACCGAAGCTGCGGTATCAAACCGATATCAAAGGTGACATCGTGGTCATCGGCAACACGCTCGGCCAGGAGTGCCGGGTGACGGACAGCCAAGGCTTGGCTTTGCCAAAGCCGGTCGTTGGTATGGTGGGGAACTGTGGTGAGCCAATCACGCTCGATGACAGTGCTGCCGACGTACTGTGGCAGGCAGAGGACAACTCGGCGCGGGCAGACTCCACGATCTCCATCGGGCAGGCTCGCAGCACCGCCCAGTTGACCTTGCCGCAGGGGGCCCAAGTGGCCTACGCACGGCTGTACTGGGGTGGCAATCTCGGGGAGGACATTGCTCTGGCGAACAGTGCCATCAACTTTGAAAAGACGGGCAGCGGCGGCTTTTCCATGATGCTGCTACCGAGCCCTGCGAAGGATGTAGTGACGGCGGTCGGAGGCGGAGGAGGGCACGTCTATCAGGGCTCTTATGACGTGACGGCCCTTGTGCAGCGCTACGGCGCGGGTGCCTATCGTGTGGGAAACGTCGTCCGGCGCAGCGTGATCAATCGCGATGAAGATGTGCAGTTTAACTCGTGGTCCATGGTGGTCGTATATCGGAACGACAAGGAACCGGTCCGCAACATCAACGTGTATGACGGTCTGGATAGCGTCGACATTGGCCGGAGCGTGAGCCTGGGAGTGATCGGATTCAGAGTACCTGAAGGAGGTGCGCCCCAAGGCAAGCTTGGTGTGATCTCCTATGAAGGAGATACTGATAAGAAGGACTCTCTTCTATTCAATAACCAAGCGGTCGGTGATTCCATAAACCCTACGGACAATATTTTCAACGGAACGCGAAGCCTTCTGGGAATGCCAGTGTCCGTCCCTGGTGACCTGCCGCAACTTACCGGTACCGCAGGCAGTATGTCTGGGATGGATCTGGATCAGATCGACATCTCCACGATGCTAAAGGCGAACGACATCCAGGCCAGCATTCAGGCCAATTCGGTCGATGATGTCTACTTCGTAGGGGGTCTGTTCACCTCGATCCGTAGCAGAAAGCCCGTCATCGAGACCACGCTCACTGCGGATCCGAGTTCGGTGCGGCCCGGCGACGTGGTTACCTTTACTTCGACGACCAAGAATGTCGGTGAAGATGATGGAACGGATGTTGTCATTCGTCATCCCCTGCCGGACGGACTCACCTATGTGCCTGGTTCGGTCACGTTTGTGAGCGGCCCGGAGAATGCACAGAATGGTCCGAAGACCGATGGAGCTGGCGATGATCAGGCCGAGTTGGTTCCGGATCCTCTCACCGGCAAACCAGTGCTGGTGATTCGGATTGGCAAGGGAGCCAACGGCACCTTGGGAGGTCGCCTGTCTCCGTCTGATGCAGCGGTGGTGGTGCAGTACAAGCTCAAGACGGATCCGAATGCGATGATGAAGATTCCGACTCAGAGCACGACGACCGCTGGGACTGCTGGGAATCCGGCACTGCCCCCTGCAACGATTCCTTCGGGCAACGGAGTACAGCCTGGTGCGCCGACGGTGGTGAATGTTCCGAACTACAGCGCTGATCTCCGCGTGATCGTGACGAAGAACCCGAACGATGCGCAGCCTGGTGCTCCCGCCACGTACTCTGTCGATGTAAAGAACGTTGGCAATACGGAAGACCCCGGTCCGATCCAGGTCACATTCAAGGTGCCACCAGGTGGTGTGATTGACATGGTAACACCCGGACCAGGGTGGAGCTGCATTCAGCAAGAGCGCGTCGTGTACTGCACCAAGCCGAGTCCGCTGCCCGCAGGAGACATGACTCGGGCGGTGGACATCAGCGTCCGTACTCCCGATGCCCCCACAGCGGAAAATGAAGTGACGGCTCGCGTCGTTTCGGATGGAGCCGTCGATCCGAATCCGGCCGACAATCTCTGGGGAGAGTTCGGTGGCAATCGTCGCATCGCCGGGGGTGGCGTCGGCTGCTCGCTAAGCCCGGGCAATCGCTCGGCCGGGTTTGGTGCTTTCGCGGCTCTTGGGTTGGCCTTGTTGGTCGCTCTTCGCCGTCGTTCCAATCGAGCCAGTGAGCAGACCAAGTAAGGAGTGAGTGCCATGAACCTATTAACTCGCTCGTCTCTGTGCTTCCTTTTGGGGGCGCTGTGTGCGTCGGCACCCGCGCAAGCTCAGCTCAATCGGGGCTTTGAGCTCAACCGCTATCAGCCGACCGCTGCCGGAGAGTGGTCCTTTGCGGTGGATCACCCGTGGTATTCCTCGACACGCTATTTTGCAGCCGGCGTGACGCTCAACTATGCGCATCAGCCACTCGTTACCGGTACCCAGGACGCAAGCGGCGTCTTCAGCCAGACGCAGTCGCTGATCGACCACCACTTCATCGCGCATGTGGATCTGGCCGGTTCATTCTTGGATCGCGTGCTGATTACGGCGTCTCTTCCAATCGTGCTCGCGAGTAGTGGGGATCCGCAGTTTGCCACTGGTGCCTCGGTGGGGGATCCTCGGATCGGTGCCAAAGTACGTCTGTACGGGCAGCCCTACCAGAGTCCATTTTCACTGAGTGTGGGACTCGATTTGTGGGTTCCTCTGCGGGCCATGACCGATAGCGTCACGCCGACCTCTAGTGATCAATCGGTCCGTGTTCTGCCTAAGCTCATGGCCGGTGGTGTGTGGAAGAAGCTGCTGTGGTCCGGGACGCTGGGCTTTCAATATCGGCCAGAGGCACTCACAGACGCGCCGGCGGGATTTGCCTCCAGCGTCGGACGAGCAGCCTCTGAGTTGCAATTTGGTCTGGCCGCTGGGTACTTCGATCAGGAACGTCGCTTTGCGGTCGGTCCAGAGGTTCTGCTCTCCACGGCGGCACTTGGTGCGGACTCCTTCTCTCGCTTTGGCACCAGCCTGGAGATGCTCCTTGCTGGTCACTACAACATCGCGAACATGATCCAGACCGGACTGGCCTTGGGAGTCGGGTTCGTTCGACAGCCCGGTACACCGGATTTTCGGATGCTGTTCCGCTTGGCCTACGCTCCCATGGTGGACAGAAAGCATGATCGCGATGGGGATGGAATTCTGGATGCGGAGGATGCGTGTCCCGATGAAAAAGGCATCCGCACCGGAGATCCGGCCACCCATGGTTGTCCGCCTCCGAGCGACCGTGACCAAGACGGAATTCCTGACTACGCTGATCTCTGTCCTGATCTTCACAAGGGACCGAATCCGGATCCGCAGCAACTGGGCTGTCCACTGCCACCACCAGAGCATGATCGCGATGGTGACGGCATCCTGGATCGCGATGACCTCTGCCCGGACGTACACATGGGAGAGGTTCCTGATCCAACACGCTTAGGGTGTCCGGCACCGGATGCTGACATGGATGGCGTGCAGGATCCAAAGGACATCTGTCCAATGGAGCCTGCCGGTTACTATCCCGATCCACAGCGACTCGGTTGTCCGCTTCCTGACCGTGACAAAGACACGGTGCCAGACAAGTTCGACGCGTGTCCAGATAAGCCGGGTGCTCCGCATCCAGATCCGAAGAAGAACGGTTGTCCGGGCCTATTGGAAGTCCGTGGCGGGCAGATTGTGATCTTGGCACCGGTGTACTTTGCCACCGATAAGGATGTGATCTTGGAGCAGAGCTTCCCTGTGCTTCAAGCCGTCGCCAGTGCGCTGCAAGCGGCACCCGGAATCCGCTTGATCCGCATCGAAGGACATACGGACAGCCAAGGTGCGCGACTGTACAACATCGACCTTTCGCAGCGCCGCGCCCGCAGCGTCCAGACCTGGCTGCTTCAGCACGGTATCGACGATTCTCGACTGGCAGCAGAGGGCTACGGCCCGGATCGTCCGATCGCCACGAACAAGACCGATGCCGGTCGCGCCAAGAATCGCCGCGTCGAGTTCCATATCGTCGAAGGCAACAACAGAGCCACCCAGTAGCCTTTTGGCACTAGGCGCCGCGTTCCTCCCTCACAGATGCATTCCGGACAGGCCCCCTTTGGGGGGTTGCCCACTGCCTGCGCGCTCCGGCTGCCACTAGTTGTGGTCAGCGGTCACATCACAATCGGTTCTGACTAGGCTCTGCGGGTACGCACCGGTTCAACACGGAAGACGGAGAGATCGTCACCTGTCGGACCGGCAATGATGCGCTCTCCGAAATGAAGCGCGGAACTTGAGACCAGCGTCCGAACATTGTCGGACAGCAGTAGCTCTTCGGGTCGGGCGGCTTGTGCCAAGAAGATGGACTTCTCTACCGATTTTCCTCCCAGTGTTGGTACCGCAGTGAGCGGGCCGATGTCGATTCCGGCACTGGCGCGCACGCCAAGTGGCGCGACCGCCTCTAGGATGTCCAGGCCACAACCTACGGCCTGACTGGGTCCATCAAAATAGGCAATGAGGGAGTGATCAATGGGTGCCTCTATCGTCACTGCGTGATGACGTAGGAACTCGCGATGTACGATCGCTCGAAACTCCGGAGAAATGGTGTCGGTCCGACCGTGCACGACCAGCACGCAGCCCGCAATGGTTGTGCTGTAGTGTTCGGATGGCAGCATAGACAAGAACGTGTGAATCGCCGAGAGCACATCATCGGCATTGCCGGCCCACGGATGATGATCTCGCCCTGGCAGAATCTGCAATTGTGCGCCATGGATCTGTTCGGCTAGCAGTCGACTTTCCGCAGCAGCCCGATGCGCATCGTCTTCCCGATGGAGCACCAGAGTAGGGACTCGTACCGCTGGCCACAGCGACCGTACGCTACACGTCTCGCGGAGGAAGAACTGCTCGGCTGCTTCAAACGGACTGGCGGCATAGCGCAAACAGGCAGCCCACCATTTGCGATAGAACGCATCCTCTGTCAATGAAGGGGCGAGCGTATCTAGGAACAGCGCTTCGCCCCACTCCTCACGGATTCTCTGCATCTGTCCATAGAGATCCTGTTGGGGATCGTCACCGCGTTCTTCGTCAGGAGTTGCAGCGGATGCAGGCTGGACCAGACATCGTCCACTGCCGTACAAGATCAGGGCACGGACTCGTTCAGGTCGCATCGCCGCCAGCAGCGTCGCCGCCGAGCTGCTATCTCCAAGGGCCAGCAAGATCGCCTGGTCGACCCGAGCATCATCGAGCACAGCGCGAATATCTTGCGAAATTTGATCCACACTAAAAATCCCCTGTTTGCGCGACGACATTCCACAACCGCGCTGGTCCAGCAGGATGATCTGTGCCAGTGATGCCAGGTGTCGAAGAAAGCTTGCCACGCGGAGACTCTGCCAGTTGTGCTCCAGATGGGTCACCCACTCACCCAGAATCACGATCGTGTGGCTACCTTGACCGAACACCTGATAGGCCACATCTCCGTCGCCGCGATGAACCCACTGGGTCTGCGGTGCAGCAAAAGGAACCTCCCAATAGACGCGGCCCACGCTTCTGATCGGCATTGATTGAGTGGAGCGCACGCTCTCGATGCCTCGCTGCAGCGCCTGCGCAATGTGACTGTAGGCCTTCGACCAAGCGCGTGCAGTGGAGTCACTCCATTCATCGTCCAGCTCGCCGATGGCATCCTGTAGCGAGCGCCCCATGATGGTCAAGTGACGAGGCTGCACTCCATAATGTGCATGTCTTTTGCCTAATTCTTCAAGATAGGGGAGGAGTCGCTCCGGAGTGCGCAGGTTGTCGACGGACAGCTTGAGTGCCGCTGTTAGCATCCGGCCTTGCGCGGTCAGATTGCCCAGAAATAGGCTCTGTAAATCTGGTTCCTGACGAAAGAAGTGTCCGTAAAATTTCTGCGCCAGCAGGTCTGGATCGCGATTGACGCGCAGAAAGGACGCACTCACTTTTGCAAAATCACCATCGACTTGCTCGGCGCTACTTCCGAAGAACGGAAGGTACACCGCGCCCAGCGTTTCCAAGTGGTCTCGCACCACATCCATATTGCCAGGACGCCGCTCTGGATCACGACGGACACAGCGGTCGATGAGCTCCGTCATCACCACCGGCAGAAGCGGAAGTTCCTGTGCCAGCAAAGGCAGATCGTAGTTTGCGATGAAGGATTTGAGCTCAGTCAAAGACAGCTCGGACTGTGGGAGCTTTCCCGCCAGCAATTCGTAGATGACCAGCCCAAAAGCGTAGACATCGGACCGAGGGTTCGCTGTTTCCCCGCGCCACAGTTCAGGTGCCATGAATAGGGGAGTTCCCATCAGGCTACCGGCACGAGTCAGTCGGTTGTCTTCTGTCCCGCTCGCTGCCGGTTGTTGTTCGATAGAAGTCGGCTTGGTGGCCGTCAGGCTGGCACTCTCTCGAACCTCAATCTTGACGTTGGAATGGATCCCTTCGTCAGCCCGGATCACGTCCTCGATCGACAGAGGTTGCGTCGACTCTTGCTCCGCTGGCGCATTCCCCCGCTTCCCATCCGCAAACTTGGCCAACCCAAAATCGAGCAGCTTCACCTCTCCGCCAGCGGTCAGCATGACATTGGCAGGCTTGATATCTCGGTGGACGATGCCGCGTTTGTGGGCTGCGGCCAGACCGCGAGCAAGACCTAGTGCGATTCGCAGAGCGCGCAGCCACTCAATTGGTTTGGTGAGAGACTCAAGATGTCGACCCTCTACGTATTCGTACGCGATGTAGGGCTGGCCATCGTGCTCGCTGATTCGATAGACAGCCACCACGTTGGGATGTTGCAGTCTGGCGATGGCGCGTGCCTCGCGCAGGAGGCGTTCGCGGGCAAGGGGACTACCCAATCCAGAAGCAATGAACTTCAGTGCGACCAAGCGATCGAGTGAGGAATCGCGAGCCAGATAGACAGTCGCCATTCCACCCGCACCCAGCGGACGAATGATCTCAAAACCATCGAACGACTGCCCGATGCGTCCCGAGGGATCCCAATCATTGGATGCCATACGAACTCCCTGGATGATCATACCATGGACTTCGCGTGGCGATGCGGTCGAGCCAGATATCGGACCTGGCCGATGGTCATCTCTCAACCACTCTTTCTTACCCGGACGTCCCTGCGGACGGTTCCTTCTTCTCTTGCTCCCTTTTGTCCTGCTCTCCTTTGTCGGGCTCTGTCCGGGCCGGTTCCTTCTTGTCTGGCTCCTTCACCGTGGTAGGTGAAGTTCCACTGCGGGTTGGGTCCACAGGCTCTGCGGAAGTAGGCTCCTTGGCCACAGCGGAAGCGGGATCCTTGCTTGGAGGTTCTTTGCTGGCGGACTCTCTGCTCGTAGTCTCTGCTGGCTCTTTGGCTGTGGCCTCTTTGCCAGGTGCTTCCTTGGTCGGACTGGGGCGTACCGCGATCGAGGCATCGCTCGCAGTGGCAGCCATGGCGGTTAACCTTTGCTGTAGCTCAACGGTTTGCTGCTGCACCTGACCCAGTCGCTGCTCCAGAGACGCTCGCTGATGCTCACTCTGCTCTAGCTGTAACCGCAGGCGTTGTTCACTTTGCGCTGCGGTCTGCACAGTGAGCAGCGCCTGCTTCTGCGTCACATCTGCCTTTTGGTTTGCCGACTGCGCTTCTTGAGAGGCCAGCGTCGCCCGCTGTAACGCAGCCATGGCATTCAGTCGCGCCTGCGTGGCAATTCCACGCTGTTCGGCGGCTACACTCTGCGCCTTCCCTTGCGCCTGGAGAGCTGCCGACTGTGCGGCTATCGCTTCATCAGCAGCATGCAAGGCGAGCTGCGTTTTCTTGCGGGCGCTGTCGATCTGGTTGCGTGCTGCTACCGCTTCCTGTTGCGCACGCTGCGCATCGGTCACGGCCAGGAGAAGCTCCGCTTGTTTGCTACGCACCGCCCGTTCCGCCAACTGTGCATTGCGCAAAGAAAGCGCAGTCAACGCCAGCATTCCCACAACCAGTGCAAGTCCGAGCGACAAGGAGACGATTTGTCGCCGTTGGCCTTTGCGCTCTCGCTGCAGAGACTGACCAAGGAATTGCTGCTCCTCTACAGTCAGATCGGTGCGTCCTTCCGACCAGGACAGGACAGCGGCTAGCGCCACTCCAGATAGCAAATACCGCTCGTCTCCTCCTCGATTACGAAACACGCGCAGCGGTTCGGCAATGGGACGAACTCTGTCTTTCTCCGCCAGCCAGGATGCGCCGAGCAGTCGCCTAAACAGCTCATTGCGCAGGATCAGTTGGCCATCTTTCCAAGCCGCAACACCTGCACAGACTAGGTCAAGCTGCGTGCGTGCAGAGGGTTCCGCCCCCCATTGACCGGGTATGGGCTGTGCTGTCAGCAAGCTGGCGTACATGCGACGCGCTGCAACGGCGGCGTCATCGCTTCCGGTCAGATAGCGTTCCGCACCGGTAAAGATCGGTTCTTCCTGACGCGCCTGCGCAGCGGCCAACGTGCTCACTGCCGACTCCACCACGGCCTTTGGGGAGCCATCGGGCGGCAGACCCGCACTCACTGATTCACAGAGTCGCTGCAGCAGATAGGGATGACCCGCGCTGAGCTGGTATATCTCCTGAAATACACGTTCCGAAGCCGTGCCAAGGGTTTGCAAGCCAGGGAGGAGCCCACTCGCTTCTTCGAGCGAGAAGTCGGCGAGCTCAATCCTAACCATCGCTCTGCCTTTTCTCCAGATCGCAGGACTCCCAAATATGCACACGCAAACGGAGTGGCTGCGGACCGTGCCACTCGGTTGGGGCTTTTGCACGGTGAGGGAATCCAGCAGCAGCTCACGGATCACTTGAGGCAGTTCCGCCACCACATCCAGGTGATCGATCAGGAGTACCGCAGGCTGGGAGATCAGCGACGGAAGTTCTGTGAGCAACCGCAGCCAACGAGCACTTGGAGAGAGCTGATTGTGGGCATTCCAGAAGTCTCCTGGGAAGCCATCCAGACCGAGACCGCAGTGTAACTCACGTACCAGTTCAAAGAAGAAGCCTTCCTCTGTGCCGGTGCGACTAATGGCCAGCAGATCAATGACGCTGCTGCGGATTCCTTCGGGATGTTCCGCATCGCGGAGTGCCGACAATCGATGTTGCATACGGACACGCAGCGAGGTACGACCGCTCAGCCGACTGCCGACCACCACCGCATCCTTACCACGACGTAACGCCTGAAACAGCGTCTCATCTGCCGCACGGCGCAGATAAAATTCTCCATCGCGAACAAAGCCACCAGCGCGGAATCGGAGATTGGCCCCAACCAGCCGTTCCAGGGTGCGCGCAACCTCCAACATGGAGGGCCGCTGCTGACGCTCCTTGGCCATCATCCGTGCAACGAGCTGACTGATGCGGGTCGGAATCGAGGCATCGAGAGAACTCAGCTCTTGGGGAATGAAGCAACTGTGCTGCTCTTGCCACCGAGCGATGTTGTCTTCCGCATCCTCATAGGGAGGTCGTCCAGCAAACAGCTCGTAGGCAATGACTCCAAGCGAGTACACATCGGCGGACTGATCGATATTCTGGGCACCCGCCCAGGCTTCAGGCGCCATATACATCGGAGTCCCAAACAACCCTTGGGAGTGTCCGGCAGGACGCACTTGATCGAGCAATTTGGCAATTCCGAAGTCGAGGATTTTCACCCGCTCCCCGCCGAAGGTAAACGGGTCGGGTATCACCATCAGGTTCTCAGGCTTCAGGTCGCGATGCACGATCGACTGTTGATGAGCAGCGGAGCAGATCCAGGCAATCTGACGAAGCAGACGCAGCGCAGTATTCTGGTCTAGCCGCTTGCCACCGCGACGCATGCGTGCGTGCAACGTCTCACCGGCCAGATACTCCATGATGATGTAGGCAGAGTCCCCCACCTGCCCATGATCAAAGACACTGACGACACCGGGGTGGTTGACGCGATTGGCAGTGTAGGCTTCCTGAAAGAATCGTCCCCGCAGGCCGCTGTGCTGCGCAAAGTGAGGGTGGAGGATCTTGACGGCAACCCGCGATTTGATCTGCTCGTGCTGCGCCTCGTATACCGTGCCCATGGCACCGCTGCCGAGGCTGCGTACGACCTGATAGTTGCCAATCTTGTCCCCCACCTGAACCATCTGGATGCGCCTCCCACAGCACTGACATCATCGCATGGCGACAGTCTATCGATCGCGAGTCTTTGGTCTTCCTCTGCTTGGCGAACACTCCTGACCGCCATCGGCAGAGGATGGGAACCAGAGGGCTCTGAATTCGACTCGAAACGTCTCTGACTGAATGGGAAGCAGTATAGCGTCAAAGTCCTCTCGGGAACAGACCCTCGCGCTTCGGTTGCGCCAAACTCCGGACGTAACGGAGCGTGGGCCTAGAATCGGTAGCCGACAAACAGACGTGCCGCAAGGCCGGGTCCGGGCTCGCCGATCGTTGCCCAATCGACCGTGGCAATGGCCCCGAGCGAGACCCGCTGGGTCACAGCAAACCCACTACCGGCTTCCAGGTAGACGACGCCCCACTGGCGAAAGACGTGGCCGGCGACCATGAACAGATGGACCTCGGTACCCAGTCCTACCAGCGGCTGGACGGTCTTGGTGGGCCGAAAGGCGGCGCGATACCCGAGCCCAACAGGCAGATAGACGAACTCGGGACCAACCAAGACCCCAGCGGTCAGCCGCAGGTTGCTAAACGACCCTGGCCCTCCCAATCGGTAGAGCAGATCCAGTCGTGGTCCAACGGAAAAGCCCACTACCGTCGCTTCGATTCCGAGCTGCGCCGTGAAGCGGTGGTCGGCTGGCGGTGCTTCGGTGGCACTCTGTTCCGCCAGAGCAGGGCGTCCGGAGAGTCCCAGCAGGACGAGGAGTACCGTGGTGACCTTAGTAAGCATAGTCCCCCCAGTTGGCGATGAGGTTGCCAAAGTCTTGCTTGCCTTCCTCGACCCCGAAGCCGAGCACGAACTTACCGGTGGTTCCCGATGGCGACCACACCCACATGCGAACATCGCCAGCGGGAAGTACATAGGCCACCACACCGTTTGTGTACAGCACGCGGCGCGAGAAGCTCTCGAACAGGATCTCTCGGTCTTCTCGTTCGTAGCGACCCAGGACTACGCCCATGCCATCGGGAAGCGGTCGTGGTAGCTGGGCCAACTCCGTGGCCGAGGCCTTGGGCAGCCCCTTGCCAACGATGGCAAATAGTGGCCGATGGTTGGTGAGTGCATCTTGACGGGGCACCATGATCTCGATGGGAACCGCGAGCGGAGTCTCGGGTTGGAGCCTTACCTCGAACACCTCGTCGGCGTGCGAGAACGTACCATAGAGCGCAAAGCTCAGCAGAGGATCGGGCACCTGGAACACCTCACCAGGCCGGAGGATGTTGGGAAGGTGAGCCTGGGCCTCATCACCACGCAGCAACAGCAGACTGGTGAGCATGCCAAAAAGCAAGCAGCGGGAGAGCTTGCGGAAGGTCATGGCGTGACTCCTTGGGGGCAAGCTAGGAGTGGTTCCTGAGCCAAGAGCTGGATCACTCCTCGTCTACAGGATGACTCGCAGACCTGTGCACTCTTGTCGCTGCCCCAGCACGCGCCTTCGGGCAAAAATCGTGACACGTTGGTCTGCGTCAACTTGACGGCATCGAGCTTGGCGACGCAGGCAACGAAGGCACGACACTCCGGTCCTTGCTCGGCCCCACATCCCGTCCAAACGGACAGGGCCAGCAGTAGTGGCGTGAGCAGTGGTGGTACCCACGGAGCATGTCGGAGCGAGCTATTCATGGAAACGTCCTTGGCCAGTAGTGGCCGGAAGTTAGATGCCACCAACCTAGGCTTGGTACCGACTGGCGTCAAATAGAGCCAACCATCAGCAGGCTCAGCGGAGCCCTTGCCCTTGATGGTGCGCACCGCACCGGAGGGGCTCTCGCGATACCGATCGCTGGTTTGCCTTGACACACCCATAAAATGAATGGAAAGTTCATTTTACAGGAGCTGGCATGGCCCAAATACTGAAGCGTGAGCTGTACAACCGTTTGCTGACGGCGGCCGTGCAGGTATTTGCTGCGCAGGGCTATCAGCGGGCGACGATGGTCGCCATCGCGGAGCGCGCAGGGATCTCCACCGGCAACATCTACCGTTACTGTGACAACAAAGAGGCGCTCTTTTCGGCCATTGTCACCGACGAATTTGTGGACAGATTTCGCCACTTGCTAAGGTGCAGGGTGGCGGCTCTGCTGGACGCGCCGGATCTGACTGCGCTTGATGCCCATGCTCACCACAGGGCCGACGAGCTGCTGCGCTTCTGGATCGAGCAGCGCTTGCAGGTGGTGATTCTTCTCGATCGTGCGGAAGGCTCGCGTCACTCCGAATTCGGCGCAGAGTTTGTGAACCTGCTTCTTGCTGCGACCTCGGCCAAGCTACGCCAAAAGCGCAAGCATCGTAGCCTCTCTGTTCCGGACGAACTCGTTCTCACCTGCATCTTTCAAAACACGCGGCGGAGCATTGTCTCGATTCTCGAACGCTTTGAAGAGGAGTCGCAGATCCGCGCCGCGTTTTCGGCCTTCTGGAGCTATCAATTGGCCGGCCTCGCCGGTTTTCACAAGTGGGTGGTGTCATCATGAAAGAGCTATGGCGATTGGATGCAGTTGCACAGGCAGAGCTTGTACAATCAGGAGTGATCTCTGCGCTCGAACTGCTCGAAGATGTCGGCGCGCGAATCGAGGGACATGAACGGGGTCTACACGCAATCGAGAGCCTAGACATTGAAGGTGCCCGACTGCGTGCTCGTCATCCACCACAAGG
>ERZ724523.1297-NODE-1297-length-14677-cov-6.524484_pt1 | contig 14677 bp, 11 predicted proteins | sample MGYA00376056_ERZ724523 | MGnify/ENA primary metagenome ERZ724523 (study PRJEB28724, sample SAMN07190888) | wastewater metagenome | isolation source: influent of sewage treatment plant in Hong Hong | place: USA: Christiansburg, Virginia | collected 2016-03-01 ... | reverse complement strand
AGCAAACGCGTGATGTGCAGGCTGATGGGGATATTGCCCGGCAAAAAGGTCAAGGGATTGGCGTGACGGGCGGCTTCGATGCGTGCCTCGGTCACCGTGCGCACCAATTGCTCGCCTGTGCCCAAGCCTATGTAGCGGCCATTGGCCGTGACGATGAAGCCATCGCTCAGGTAGCGCTGGTCTTGTGACGTCAGAATGCCCAGCAACTGCTCAACGTCGCAATCGCGCTCCACCACGCGCGGCTGCACATTCGCAAAGCCCAGGCAGGGTTTGCGGCCATGCACCTCCCGAAAGTACAGCGTGGCGTAGTGCGTCATGAACTGCTGGCGATTGATCAGTGCGACCGGGCGTCCATCTTCCACAATGGCCAGCGCATGCAGGTTTTCATGGTTTTGAAAGCAGGCGGCTACGGTGTCGTTGACGGTGTCGGGGGTGAGCGTGGGCGCCTGTAGCACCGGCACATGGCGCAGGATGCCGGGGCGCGCACTCTGGTGCGCCAGTTGCGGCAGCACCGCCACACGGCGATCTTGCAGTGCTGTGAGCGCCTCGGCAGGCAACACACCGACCGGCTGGATGTCTGGATAGCCCAGCAGCCAGCCCTGGCCGTAGGCGATGTCCAGGTCACGCAATGCACGCAAATCAGCGGGTGTTTCAATGCCCTCTGCCACCAAGGTGGTGCCAAACACCTGGGCAATGCTCTTGATGGCTTGCACCATTTGCAGGTTCTGGGGCTGCGCACTGATGTTGCGCACGAAGTATTTGTCGATTTTGACGAAGTCGGGTTTGACCTCAGACCACACCCGCAGGCTGGAGCGCCCATCGCCAAAATCGTCCAGTGCCAGTCGCATGCCTGCACCATGCACGCACTGTACGGCTTGGCGCAGCCGGGCCATGTCGCTCACGCGCTCGTGTTCTGTGATCTCCAGCACCACCATGCGCGGTTGTACGCCGAAGGTGCGCACTGTACGCGCCAGCGTATCGGCACCACACAATGCCACGGCCTGTACCAGCGCATCGGCGCTGATATTGATGAATATCCGACCCGCTGCGCGGGCGGCGCCCCAGCCTTGCAGTGCGGTGTAGGCACATACCAGCTCAAAGTCTTGCAGCAGGTGCTCCTGGCGTGCCATGTCCAGCAAGACATCGGGTGTGTGCCAGGGCGATCCCTGCGGCCCCCGGATGAGTGCCTCGTGGGCGTATACCGTGCCCTCGCGCAGATCGGCCAGCGGCTGAAAAACGCAATACAACTGCCCCGACCGCACCAACTGGGCCAGTGGCCCTTGCCCTTGCTGTAGCGCGGGCGACAGCGCCGCCAGCACCCGTGGACAGGGTGGGCGCACGAAGGGCAGCGGGCGTCTGGTGCGGAGCATGGTCATTGCTGGCAGCGTAGCGATCCGCGGTGACAGTCGTATTACAGCAGTGCGTGTGTGGCCCCGCAGGTGCTGCGCGGGGCATCCTGTGGCCGGGTGTTTTGCACGGCAGTTTGGTGGCCGCCGCACATCGCACTTTTGATATTGCGCAAAACACAATTGCAACCACCCCTGCACAGTCGCCGTCATGTTGAACCACTTCGATTCTGGCCTCTCCATGGTGAGCGATGAAGCCGCTGCCGGTACCGTGTTGCGGCTGCGCCAGCAGCGGCTGACCTCTGTGCTGTACCTGGACAGTGGGCGGGTGGTCATGGGCGTGCGTGAAGGTGGCCAGATGCGCCACCAATTGGGCAGCGTCGAAGGGCCGTCCTGGCTGGATGCCGCTTCGGCCTTGTTGGGGCTGCCCTGTCCCGTGGACATGGTCGCTGAAACCCGGGTGCAATTGCGGAGCCAGCCTCTGGAGGTTTTTCTGCGCGAGGTGCAGGCCATGGCGCCAGCCATGCAGGGGTTGTTGCGCGATATGGCCAGTGGCTACCGCCAGCAAACCGAACTGGCCATCAGCCGCTTGGCCCAGGACGCAGAGGCGCGCTGTGCCCAGTGGTTGCTGCACCACGCTCAGCAAGATGGCAGTGGCGCCCTGAGCGTCACCTTGCAACAGCGCAAGCGCCTGATCGCGGCGCAGCTGGGCATCGCTCCGGAGACGTTCTCGCGCGTACTGCGCAGTCTGCGCGAACATGGGTTGATTGCAGGAACCGGCAACGTGCTGCGCTTGCCGCAGCCGGGCGTCTTGCAGAACATGGTGGGCGGTTGATGGGTCTGGCGGACTGAAGGCCATACCCCTTCTCAGGGTTTTTACCCCGGTTCAAGCGAGGGTTCCACCCAAGGTCGGGGTGCCAATGGCTGCGTATATTGGCTTCTTGCCTCCGGTAAGTCGCTGCCACCATGTCCATTTTTTCCGTTCTGGATGCCAGGCGCTGGCGTGTTTGCTGTCGCCTGTGCTGTCCGCCCCGTCCACTGCCCGTTCGCTCCAGGCGCAAGGCCCCCTGCGCGGGGTACGCATGAGTGCGCATGGGCCCGTGCGATCCGAGGGCGATGTGCAGCGCTGGCCACTGCCCGGCCCTTTGGTGTGGCAACTGGTGTGCCTGGCCTTGCTGGCGATGGTGCTCTCGGGTGTGGTTTCGGCGTGGCTGCTGGCCCGCTCCGCAGGCCAGCAAGCCCTGGAGCAACTGCAATCGCAGCAAACCGATGAAGTGGAAATGGTGGCGCGGCTGCTGGCCAGCAAAATAGAACAAAGCCAGAAAGTGCTGCGCACGCTGGCCGCAGGCATCACACCAGCCATGCTGGACTCGCCTGCGCTATTGCAGGGGCTGCTGCAACAAGGCCTGCCCGCAGTGCCATTTTTTGATGCGGTACAGGTGGCGCGCCAAGACGGCCAGTTGCGCGTGAACCTGCGCAATGGCCGTTTTGAGTCGCTGGCTGGGGTGGAGCCCGTCGAGCGCGATGCCTTGCGCCGCACGTTGGTGAGCGGCAAGCCCATGGTGTCCGAGCTGGTCGCCGGGCGTGCCAGCGAGGCGCGTGTCCTGTTCACCATGCCCTTGTTGCGAAGTGATGGCGCCGTGCTGGGGGTGGTGGCTGGGGCGTTGCGGCTGCAATCCCAGGGGCTGCTGCCCGCCTCCATGGCACCGCCCCAGCGCGGCCACTCGCGCCTGGTGGTGTTCACGCGCGATGGCACGATCTTGTTGCACTCCGATCCCGCCCGTACCCAGACCCTGGTGCGTGATGAGCCAGGTCTGGCCCAGGCCCATGCCCGGTGGCTGGCCGAGGCACAGCCCATCACGGGTGCTGGCAGTACACAGCGCCTGCCAGGTTACATCGTGAGCATGGCTGGCATCCCGCTGCCGCAGTGGATGGTGGCCCGGGTGACGGATTCGGGTGCGGTGCTGGCACCGCTGCAAGAGGCGCAGCGCCAGGCGTGGTGGCTGGCCACCGCCAGCATGGCGCTGCTGGGCGCGCTGGTCGTGTTGACCATGCTGTGGCTGGCGCAGCCTCTGGCGCGTTTGTGTGAGCGTGCGCAGGCGCTCTGGCCCCCGGCGCCCGGGCCTGCGCCAGACTGGCCGCGCGCTGGTGGCGAGGTGGGCGCACTGGTGCAGGTGTTTCAGTACCTGGAGCAACAACGTGCCCATCACCAACAACAGCACCAGGCCTTGGCTGGGCGCTTTCAGGCCATTCTGGAGCACGCCTCGGTGGGCATTGTCATCACCCGGGGTGGGCGCCTGAAGGTGCTGGGCCGCCAAGCTTGCCAGATGCTGGGCTATACAGCGCAAGAACTGCAAGGCCAGCCAGCACGCATCCTTTATCCCTCTGAGGCGGATTACGCCGAACTGGGTGCGCGTGTACAGGCGGGGTTTGCGGCACATGGCGCTTTCGAGGGCGAAGTGTGCTTTCGGCGCAAGGATGCCAGCCCGGTGTGGGCACGGGTGCAAGGGCGGGCGGTGCAAGCCCACAGCATGCGGGGCGGCACGGTCTGGATTTTGGAAGACATCACGGCCCTGCGCGCGGCCCGCCAGCATGGCGCCTGGGCCGCCACACACGACAGCCTGACTCAGCTACCCAATCGCCAGGGTCTGGAGCAGCGCCTGCACCTGCTGCTGGCCGAGCGGGCACAGCGCCTGAGCGTTGCGCCGCCAGTGCCTTCCCCCGAGCCTGTGCCCGCGGGTCAGGGCTGCGATGGCGTGGTGCTGTTTCTGGATTTGGATCACTTCAGTGTGGTCAACGACGTGGCTGGCCATGGTGCGGGCGACGATGTATTGCGCCGCGTTGCCGGTCTGGTGCAAGCGCAGGTGCGCCAGATTGGCTGGGCTGCCCGCCTGGGGGGAGATCAGTTTGTGGTGGTTCTGCCCGGCTGCACGCTGGCGCATGCCCAGGCGGTGGCCGAGCAATTGCGCGCCACCGTGCAGGCCTGGGCCCCTGCCTACCAGGGGCGCAGCTTTGCCTTGGGCGTGAGCATCGGGCTGGTGGTGCTGGACACGGCACGCGACCAGGTGCAGTCCGTGTTGCACGCTGCGGACATGGCCTGTTATCAGGCCAAGCGCGCCGGGCGCAATCGCGTGGTGGTGGGGGACCGGCACAGCCCGCACGGCCCCGACACGCCGTGACCCGGCCCAAAACACAAAACCCCGCAGCGGCACGGGCCTTGCGGGGTTGGACGGATCACCTGCCGCAGCAGGCGCTCCCGTGTTATCAGCTGCGGATGCCCGAAGCCAGCGTGCCCGAGCGCACGGCAGTCACGGCTTCAGCGCGCACGGTATCGCGGCTCAGTGCGGTGCCCGCAGTGGCTGCCTGGGCGGCGGGGGCGCTGCCCACCACATCGTTCTTGAAGTGGGCGACGGCCTGCACCGCTTCGGCGTTCACTTCGGCGCGGGTGCGCTCGGATTGGGTCTGGGCTTGGTAGTTGATGCCGTAAACGGTGTCAAACTGGTCTTGTGCCTGGGCGCCCAGGCTGGAGAGAGCGGCGATGGCGGCGATGGAGAGGATGCGAGCGGTGTTCATGGCAGTGTTCCTGTGCAAAAAAAGTGACTTCAAAAATTGGTCGATGCCAGCCCGGGTAACGGGTTGCTTATCGAGTGAGTGAACTTTATTCCTTATTCGTTTAAAGAAAAACTATCCAGTCGCAAACTGACTGTTCCAGTTCTTGGTGCAATCAAGGGGGAACTTTTGCGACTGTGTCGTCAACTGGCATGGGCTGCACGGTACAGACCTGTTATCCAGCTGCTCTGTGAAAGCTATCAAAACGATAGCTGCTAGCGCACGACCACATTGCGCTAAAGCCTAATTTGGTTCATAAAGCCAAAGCAAACTGAGAGACAATCGCGCGCATGAGTTCTACCGTACCTCCTTGCGCGCCTGGGGCGTCGCCGCTGCCTGAGCCGCCACCGCCACGGCTACAGTTGACCGGCATCACCAAGCGCTACCCCGCCGTGGTGGCCAACAGCGGCGTCTCGCTGACAGTGCAGCCGGGCGAAATCCACGCCGTGCTGGGCGAAAACGGCGCTGGCAAATCCACGCTGATGAAGATCATTTATGGCGCTGTCCAGCCTGACGAGGGCAGCGTGCAGTTCAACGGCCAACTGGTGCAGGTGCGCAACCCGCAAGAGGCGCGTGCGTTGGGCATTGCCATGGTGTTCCAGCACTTCAGCCTGTTTGACACGCTCTCGGTGGCCGAGAACGTCTGGCTGGGGCTGGACAAAAGCCTGCCCCTGTCGGAGGTGACGCGGCGCATCAACGCCAAGGCCGCCGAGTACGGGCTGGACGTGGACCCGCTGCGCCCGGTACACACCCTGAGCGTGGGCGAGATGCAGCGCGTGGAAATCATCCGCGCCCTGCTCGCCGAGCCCAAGGTGCTGATCCTCGACGAGCCCACTTCGGTGCTCACGCCGCAGGCCGTCGAGAAGCTGTTTGTGGTGCTGCGCAAGATCGCCGCAGAGGGCTGCAGCATTCTCTACATCAGCCACAAGCTGCACGAAATCCGCGCGTTGTGCAGCGCCTGCACGGTACTGCGCGGTGGCCAGGTGACGGGCGTGTGCGACCCGCGCGAGGAGTCCAACGCCTCGCTCTCGCGCCTGATGATTGGCGCCGAGCCGCCCGCGCTGGAGTACCGCGCTGCGCACACGGGCGCACCGGTGCTGCGTGTGCAGGGCCTGAATCTGGCACGCGCCGACCAGTTTGGCGTGGATCTCATCGACCTGGACTTGGAAGTGTGTGCGGGCGAGGTGGTGGGTATTGCCGGTGTTTCGGGCAACGGGCAAAAAGAACTGCTGTACGCCCTCTCGGGCGAAGATTTGCGTCCAGCACCGGAGATGGTGCAGGTAGCAGGCCACCGCGCTGGCCGCCTGGGCCCGCGCGAACGGCGTGCGCTGGGCCTGCACTTTGTGCCTGAAGAGCGGCTGGGGCGCGGTGCCGTGCCCAGCATGGGGCTGGCGCACAACCTGCTGCTCACGCGCAGTGATGCTGTGGGGGCGCTGGGCTGGATCGACATGGGCAAGTTGCAGGCGCAGGCACAGCGCATCATTGAGCGCTTTCGCGTCAAGGCGGGCGGGGTGAATGCACCGGCGCAGTCGTTGTCGGGGGGCAACTTGCAAAAGTTCATCGTGGGCCGCGAAATCGACGCGCGCCCCCAGCTGCTCATCGTCTCGCAGCCCACCTGGGGCGTGGACGTGGGCGCGGCGCAGCAAATCCGCGCGGCCCTGCTGGCGCTGCGCGATGCGGGGTGCGCCGTGCTGGTGCTGAGCGAAGAGCTGGAGGAGCTGTTTGACATCAGCGACCGGCTGTACGTGATCGCCAAGGGGCACCTGTCGCCGCCGGTAGCGCGCGAGCAGGCTACGGTCGAGCGCATCGGCGAGTGGATGAGCGGCCTGTGGCACGCCGATGTGCAGGCCCACCTGGCCCGCAACCGCGATCAACTGAACGCACTGGACCAGGAGGCACACCATGCTCAGGCTTGAACCGCGTCCGCAGGCCTCGCGCCTGTGGAGCTATGGCTCGCCGCTGCTGGCGCTGGCGATTACGGTGCTGATCGGCATCGCCCTGTTTGCCGCCCTGGACAAAGACCCGGTGCGCGCTTTGCAGGTGTTTTTCTGGGAGCCGATCAAGTCGCAGTACGCCCTGGGCGAACTGGTGGTCAAGGCCACGCCGCTGCTGCTGATTGCGCTGGGGCTGGCGGTGTGCTTTCGCTCCAACGTCTGGAACATTGGTGCCGAGGGGCAGTTTGTCATGGGCGCCATTGCGGCCGGTGGCGTGGCGCTGCTGGCCGACAAGAATACCGGCGCCTGGATCGTGCCGGTGGTGCTGCTGGCCGGGGTGCTGGGTGGCATGGTGTGGGCGGGCCTGGTGGCCTGGCTGCGCGACCGCTTCAATGCCAACGAAATTCTGGTCAGCCTGATGCTGGTCTATGTGGCCACGTTGGTGCTGGGCTACCTGGTGTTCGGGCCCTGGAAAGACCCCATGGGCTACAACTTTCCGCAAACCAAGACGTTCGAGAAAGTGACGCAGATTCCGCGCCTGATGGCCGGTTCGCGCATGAACATCGGCTTGCTGCTGGCGCTGGCCGGTGCGGCGGCGCTGTGGGTGTTTTTGTTTCGCACCCGCGCCGGTTTTGCGCAGCAGGCCGGCGGCATGGCACCGGCGGCGGCGCGTTACGCGGGGTTTTCATCGCGCCGGGCGCTGTGGACGGCGCTGTTGGTGTCGGGCGCTGCGGCCGGTTTGGCGGGGGCGCTGGAGGTGGCCGGGCCGCTGGGCCAGCTCACGCCGTATGTGCCCACGGGCTACGGTTTTGCCGCCATCATCGTCGCCTTTGTCGGGCGGCTGCACCCGGTGGGCATGGTGTTTTCAGCCATCTTGATGAGCATGTTTTATATCGGCGGTGAGCTGGCGCAGTCGCGCCTGGGGTTGCCCAAGTCGCTCACGGGGGTGTTCCAGGGCCTGCTCTTGTTCGCGCTGCTGGCCTGCGACACCTTGATTGCCTACCGCATCCGCTGGGTGCGTACCCCCACGGCCCTGAAGGGAGGGCGCTGACATGGAATCTTATGCATTGCTGATGGGCGCCACCCTGAGCGCGGGCACCGTGCTGGCGCTGGCCGCGCTGGGCCTGCTCATCAACGAGAAAGCGGGCATCGTCAACCTCGGGGCCGAGGGCATGATGCTGTGTGCTGCGCTGGCCGGGTTTGCCACCACAGTGGCCACGGGCAACGAGTGGCTGGGTTTTGCCGCCGGCATGGGCGCCGGGGCGCTGCTGGCGGGCATTTTTGGCTGGCTGGTGATTTGGCTGGGCACCAACCAGTACGCCACGGGGCTGGCGCTGTCTTTGTTTGGTGTGGGCTTTTCTGCCTTTGCGGGCCTGGGCTATGTGCAGGCCAAGCTGCCCGCGCTGGCCGAAGATGGCATTCCCTTTCTGCGCGATGTGCCGCTGGCCGGGCCCGCGCTGTTTGCGCACGACCCGCTGGTCTATGGCGCTATCGTGCTGGCGCTGGCACTGGCGTGGTTTTTGCAGCGCTCACGCGCCGGGCTGGTGCTGCGCGCGGTGGGCGAATCGCCCGCCTCGGCCCATGCGCTGGGCTACCGTGTGCGCTGGATCCGCTGGGCTGCCGTGGTGGCGGGCGGCGCACTGTGCGGGCTGGCGGGCGCTTTCATCTCTTTGGAATACACCCCGCTGTGGGTAGAGGGCATGGTGGCCGGGCGCGGCTGGATTGCGCTGGCCTTGACCACCTTTGCCACCTGGCGCCCGGCGCGCGTGCTGCTGGGGGCCTATTTGTTTGGCGGCGTCACCATGCTGCAGTTTCACTTGCAGGCCAGTGGCGTGGCGCTGCCCAGCCAGTTGCTGAGCATGTTGCCCTACCTGGCCACCATCGTGGTGCTGGTGCTGATCTCGCGCAACCCGGCCTGGATTCGCGCCAACATGCCCGCCTCGCTGGGCAAGCCTTTCTATCCCGGTGCCTGAGCCCGTGGCCATGGCCCTATTGCTTTTTTTGACCCTGAAGGACTACTGCACATGACCAATTTGCACAAACGCTGGCTGCTCCAAACGGCTGCCTGGACCGCCGTAGCGGCGGCCACTGCCGCCCTGGCTGGCTGTGGCAAAAAAGAAGAAGCTGCACCTGCGGCTGCCCCCGTGGCTCCGGCCAGTGCCAAGAGCGAGCCTTTGAAAATCGCTTTCATGTACGTCAGCCCCATCGGGGACGGCGGCTGGACGTACCAGCATGAGCTGGGCCGCCGTGCCATCCAGGACAAATTTGGCGACAAGATCGTGACCAGCTTTGTCGAGAGCGTGCCCGAGGGCGCTGACTCCGAGCGCGTGCTGCGCGACATGGCCAGCCAAGGCAACCAGCTGGTGTTTGCCACCAGCTTTGGTTACCAGGAGTTTGTGCAAAAGTCCGCTGCCGACCTCAAAGGCGTGAAGTTCGAGCACGCCACCGGCTACAAAACCGCCGACAACGTGGCCACCTACGACACCAAGACCTTTGAGGGTGCGTACCTGGCCGGTATCGTTGCGGGTGGCATGAGCAAAACCAAGACCATCGGCGTAGTGGCCTCCGTGCCCATCCCCGAAGTGGTGCGCAACATCAACAGCTTTGTGCTGGGCGCGCAAAGTGTGGACCCCGCCATCAAGGCCAAGGTGGTGTGGGTGAACGAATGGTTCAGCCCGCCCAAAGAGTCTGAAGCCGCCACCAGCCTCATCAACGGCGGCGTCGATGTGCTCTACCAGAACACCAACTCCCCCGCCGTGCTCAAAACCGCACAAGAGCGCGGCGTGCGTGCCTTTGGCAAAGATGGCGACATGAGCGCCTTTGCACCCCAGGCGCACCTGGGCTCGGCAGTGATCGACTGGGCGCCTTACTACACCAAAGTCACCCAGGACACGCTCAACGGCCAGTGGCAAGGCGGCTCTTTCTGGTGGGGCGTCAAGGAGGGCGCTATCGACCTCGTGAAAATCGCCGACGACGTGCCCCAGGAGATCAAAGACCGCGTGGCCAAGGCCAGGGCGGGCCTGAAGGACGGGAGCTTCCACGTCTGGACAGGCCCGGTGCAGGACAACACCGGCAAAGAAGTGCTGCCCGCAGGCAAGGTCGGTGACAACGCCTTCCTGACCGGCATTGACTTCTACGTCAACGGCGTTGATGGCAAAGTGCCCAGCGCCAAATAAGCACTGGTTATATTGGCGCAGCCTGTCCGTGCCATGTCGGGCAGACCTGCGCTGGCACCCCTCTACCTGTGGAACACAGACCCCCCTTTAAGGAAATTACCACCATGACCGATCTTCAAAAACGCTCCCTGCTCAAGGCGACAGCCCTGTCTGCTGTGGCCGCCGCCATGCTGGTGGCCTGTGGCAAGAAGGAGGAACCAGCTCCGGCGCCCGCTCCCGCCCCGGCGCCTGCGGCAGAGGCCCCCGCCCCCAAGCCCGAGCCACTGAAGATTGCCTTCGCCTACGTCGGCCCTGTGGGCGACGGTGGATGGTCGTATGCCCACGACAATGGCCGCAAAGCGCTGGAGAAAGAGTTTGGCGACAAGATCGTGACCACCTTCGTCGAGAGCGTGCCCGAATCCGCCGACGCCGAGCGTGTGCTGCGCGATTTCGTCGGCCAAGGCAACAAGCTGGTGTTTGGCACCACCTTTGGCTACATGGAGTCGATGGTGAAAGTGGCCGCAGACCACCCCGAGGTCAAGTTCGAGCATGCCACCGGCTACAAGAGCGCTGCCAACCTGCGCACCTACGACAGCCGCACCTACGAAGGCGCGTACCTGGCAGGCATCATCGCGGGCGCCATGACCAAGAGCAACACGCTGGGCGTGGTCGGCTCCGTGCCGATCCCGGAAGTGCTGCGCAATATCAACAGCTTCACGCTGGGCGCGCAGTCGGTGAACCCCAAAATCAAGACCAAGGTGGTGTGGGTGAACGAATGGTTCAGCCCCCCCAAAGAAACCGAGGCCGCCACCAGCCTGATCAACGGCGGCGCTGACGTGCTGTTCCAGAACACCGATTCGCCCGCTGTGCTCAAGACCGCCCAGGAAAAAGGCAAGCGCGCGTTTGGCTGGGATTCCGACATGACCGCCTACGGCCCCAAGGCCCACCTGGCATCGGCCATCATCAACTGGGGCCCCTACTACATCAAGGCCACCCGCGATGCGCTGGACGGCACCTGGAGCACCGGCCAGGCCTGGTGGGGCGTGAAAGAGGGCGCCATTGACCTTGTCTCCATTGCCGACGATGTGCCCGCCGACACCAAGGCCAAAGTCGAAGCCGTGAAAAACGGCCTGAAAGACGGCAGCTTCGTGATCTGGAAAGGCCCCATCGCAGGCCAGGACGGCAAGCCGGTGCTGGACAAAGACGTGGTAGCTGACGATCAGTTCCTCTCTGGCGTCAACTTCTACGTCAAGGGCGTGGAAGGCAAGATTCCCGGCGGCGACAAGCAGTAAGCGCGCGCCCGTTCGCCGCGCTTGGCGCGGTGCAGCAAGGGCCGCCGCTGTGCGGCCCTTTTTTTGTCAGGCAAACACTGGAGGTTGTCGATGTTCAAAGTTCCCACCGTGAGCGCAGAACGCTTGCCCGCGCTCTTGCGCGCCATGCCCAAAGCCGAGTTGCACATCCACATCGAAGGCTCCCTGGAGCCCGAGATGATTTTTGCGCTGGCCCAGCGCAACGGCGTCAGCCTGCCCTACGCCGATGTGCAGGCACTGCGCAGCGCCTACGCCTTCACCGACCTGCAAAGCTTTCTCGACATCTACTACGCCGGTGCCAGCGTGTTGCTGCATGAGCAGGATTTTTACGACATGGCCCGCGCCTACCTTGCGCGAGCTGCTATGGATAACGTAGTGCGCGCCGAAATCTTCTTCGACCCGCAAACGCACACCGCCCGGGGCGTGTCCATGGCGGCGGTGGTCAACGGCCTGCACCGCGCTTGCGAAGATGCCCGCGCCGAGTGGGGCATCAGCGCTGCGCTGATCCTGTGCTTTTTGCGCCACCTGAGCGAAGAAGATGCCTTTGCCACGCTGGAGCAGGCGCTGCCGCTGCAAGACAAGTTCATCGGCGTGGGGCTCGATAGCAGCGAAGTGGGCCACCCGCCCGAAAAGTTTGCGCGCGTGTTTGCGCGCTGCCGCGAACTGGGCCTGCACACCGTGGCCCACGCCGGCGAAGAAGGCCCGCCGGCCTACATCTGGAGCGCACTCGATGTGCTCCAAGTGGAGCGCATCGACCACGGCGTGCAGGCCCTGCGCGACCCGGTGCTGGTGCAGCGCCTGGCCCAAGGCGGCGTGCCGCTGACGGTGTGCCCGCTGTCCAACCAGAAGCTGCGCGTGTTCCCCGATCTGGCTGCGCACAACCTGCCCCAGCTGCTGGAGGCGGGCCTGTGCGCCACGGTCAATTCAGACGATCCGGCCTACTTTGGCGGCTACATCAACGACAACTTCACGCAGCTTTTTGCCGCTACGGGCATGACTGCACGCCACGCCTACCAGCTGGCCAGCAACAGCCTGCAAGCGAGCTTTGCCCCCGAGGCCGACAAGCGTGCCTGGGCGCACCGGCTCAAAGAGTGCTTTGAGCGCTGCTACGAGCACGACTACTGAAGCGGGGCCGGGGCGCTGCTTTCCAGCGCCCCACGCAGCTGGGCGGCGTAGCCTTGCAGCACGCTGGCCAGCGGCTCTTTGCGCGGCCAGCTCAGGGCGATGCCGTCGCCCTCGTGGCGCGGCACCACGTGCATATGAAAGTGGAAAACGGTTTGATCGCCCTCGCGGCCATTGGCTTGCAGCAGCGTCAGGCCCGGCGGGTCGAACACGGCCTGCACGGCGCGGGCCACGCGCTGGGCGGTTTGCATCACGGCGCCCGCCTCTTCGGGGGTCACGTCCAGCAGCGTGGCCGCATGGCGCTTGGTGGCCACCAGCACATGGCCGGGGTTGACCTGGCCGATGTCCATGAAAGCGATGGTCAAGGCATCTTCATAGACCGTGGCGGCAGGGATTTCTCCGGCCACCAGGCGGCAAAAGATGCACTGGCCGGGCGGCGAGGTGTCAACAAACATGGGCATAGCAAGTCTCCAATAAAGCCTGTCCGGAGGGCGTCAGGTCGGGTTCATCATAGTCAAAATGGCCTCCAGCCCTTATGGGGTAAGCGCTGGCAGCTATGGTTTTTAAAAAAAGAGAACCCTTGCAATCGGGCAGGGCGCTGGCCCGCAGTGGCGGCACGGGCTGCGCCCGCAGCGATAATTGGCAGCGCTGCCCGCCTGTGGCAGCACCCTCACCCGGCGCGTAGCCCCAGCGCCGGGTGTTTTCTTTTTTGGGGGCCATGTAGAGGAACACCATGTACAAAAACCTCGCTGCCGCACTCGCGGCCGCTTGTTTTTTCTCTCCCGCTTTTTCCCAGACGGCCCAGGCCGCGCCCGCTGCGGCGGGCGCACCGGCAGCAGTGCCTGTGCCCGTTGCAGCACCGCTCAAGGTCGGCTTTGTGTATGTCACGCCGGTGCTGGAAGTGGGCTGGACGCGCCAGCACGATGCAGGCCGCCGCGCCGTCGAGGCGGCGCTGGGCGCCAGCGTGCAAACCACCCGCGTCGAGAACGTGCCCGAAGGCGCCGACGCCGAGCGCGTGGTGCGCGAGCTGGCCGCCACTGGCCACGGCCTGATCTTCACCACCAGCTTTGGCTACATGGAGCCCACGCTCAAGGTGGCGCAGGATTTTCCGGGCGTGAAGTTCGAGTCGATTACCGGCTACAAGCAAACGCCCAATGTGGCCACCGCCAACGCCCGCTACTACGAGGGCCGCTACCTGGCCGGCATTGCCGCTGGGCGCATGGCCAAGAGTGGCGTGGCCGGTTACGTGGCGGGCTTTCCTATCCCTGAGGTGTTGCAGGGCATCAACGCCTTCACGCTGGGCATGCGCTCGGTGAACCCGCAGGCGCAGGTCAAGGTGGTGTGGCTCAACGCCTGGTTCGATCCGCCACGCGAGCGCGATGCGGCCATGGCCTTGTTCAACGAGGGCGTGGACGTGCTGGCCTTCCACACCGCCACCAACGCGGCCATGGTGGCCGCGCAAGAGCGCGGCAAGCTGGCCGTGGCCTACCACTCGGACATGCGCAAAGTGGGGCCGGACGCGCAAATCCTGGCCGTCACCCACGAATGGGGTGGCTACTACACCGAGCGCACCCGCGCCGCCCTGGCAGGCACCTGGAAAAGCCGCAACACCTGGGGCGGTGTGCGCGAGGGCATGATCCGCGTGGGCGACTTCGGCTCCAAAGTGCCCGCCGACGTGCAGCAGCAAGTGCTGGCCGCGCAAAAGGCCGTGGGGGCGGGCCAGCTGCACCCCTTCCGTGCCGTGGCGGCAGCGGTGCGTGACAACACGGGCCGGGTGGTCATTGCCCGTGGCCAGACCCTGAGCGACGCGCAAATCCTGCAAATGAACTGGCTGGCCGAAGGCGTGCAAGGCCAGCTGCCGCACTGACCCACGCACACCGCAGGGGCCGCACCGCCCCTTGCGGCTGTGTGCTGCGCGCCGCCATTTCTCAAGCAAAATACGGCTTTGGCGCTTGAAGGACAAGCGCTTGCAGCTATCAAAACCGTAGTAATTCAGACAGGAGCGCGCATGAGCATCAAGAGCGACAAATGGATCCGCCGCATGGCCGAGCAGCACGGCATGATCGAGCCCTTCGAGCCCGGGCAAGTGCGCCAGGCCGCCAACGGCAACAAGGTCATCAGCTACGGCACCAGCAGCTACGGCTACGACATCCGCTGCGCACCCGAATTCAAGGTGTTCACCAACATCCACAGCACGGTGG
>ERZ724523.1295-NODE-1295-length-14699-cov-6.817058_pt1 | contig 14699 bp, 12 predicted proteins | sample MGYA00376056_ERZ724523 | MGnify/ENA primary metagenome ERZ724523 (study PRJEB28724, sample SAMN07190888) | wastewater metagenome | isolation source: influent of sewage treatment plant in Hong Hong | place: USA: Christiansburg, Virginia | collected 2016-03-01 ... | reverse complement strand
CCTGGCCCAGCGTGACCACTCGGTGTACGGCACCGGCGTGGGGCAGGAGGTGCAGAGCGCCCTGTTCGAGAACAACGTGCTGCTGGTGGCCCAGCACATGATGCAGTTTGCCGTGACCGGCCAACCCGCCGCCCCCATGCCCGCCCGCATTTCAGCCTGGGCGGTGTACGACGTGTTCAGCGTGAAGGACGGCGGGCAGATTTTCCTGGCCGTGGTCAGCGACGGGCAGTGGGCCGCGTTCTGCGGGGCGTTCGGTCTGGCCGATTTGCAGGCCGATGCCCGGCTGGCCACCAACAACCTGCGCGTGCAGGCCCGCGACTGGCTGCTGCCCGTGCTGCGCGAGCGCCTGGCAGGCCACAGCGTGGCCGAGCTGGCACAGATGTTCGAGGCGCATGCCCTGCCGTTTGCGCCCATCACACGCCCGCACGATCTGCTGGATGACCCGCATCTGCTGGCCAACGGCACGCTCGCTCCCACCGTGCTGCCCGATGGCCGCCCGGCACCGGTGGTGCTGCTGCCCATCCTGCTGGATGGACAACGCCCCGGCGTGCGCCTGCCGCCGCCGCGTCTGGGTGAACACACGGCGGCATTGCTGGCTGAGCTGGGGTGTTCGCAGGCCGAGGTACAGGCCATTACGGCTGCCCAGGCCGCTGTTGGCTATTGAGCGGTGCCCCGGTTGGTATCGGTTCAGGGTTGTCACGGGTTGACAGATTGCGGGGAAATGCTGGCTTTGACGGAAAGGTTTGGTTTTCTGTTTCTGCCAGGTTTGTGTCATTAATGGCGTATATGCGTCATATCGTGTATTTTTGAGTCAAAAATGGCAGTTTTTGAAGGGCAAAGGCCCATGACTACAGACGGTCATTGTCCCGAGTGAATGCGATAAGTGTTTGAATCGAATTGATATTTTTTTGCTGCACCATATTTGCCGTATTGGCAGGTGTGAGTGGCACGAAACTTGGAATAATTCAGGCATACCATCATTGAACGGCAGTCCTCATGACATCTTCGCCAGACCCCAAATCCACTGCGCCCGGCGCGGCGGCCTCAGCGCAGGCCACCGCTGCCGATCAGCCCGAGGAAATCCTGATTTCCCTGTACCAGTCCAGCAAAACCATTTACGCCAAGGCGGTGAACGGTTTGTTCTCCAAATGGCGCTGGGCAGCGGTGTGGATCACCCAGATTGTTTTTTACGGCCTGCCCTGGCTGGAATGGAATGCCCGCCAGGCCGTTCTGTTTGACCTGGAAGCCCGCCGCTTCTACATCTTCGGGCTGGTGCTGTATCCGCAGGATTTCATTTACCTCACCGGCCTGCTGGTGATCTCGGCGCTGGCGCTGTTTCTGTTCACGGCGGTGGCCGGTCGCCTGTGGTGCGGCTATGCCTGCCCGCAGACGGTGTACACCGAAATTTTCATGTGGATAGAAAGAAAGGTCGAAGGCGACCGTTCTGCCCGCATGCGTCTGGACAAGTCGGACATTTCAGCTGCCAAGTTCGGGCGCAAGTTCTCGAAGCATGCGCTGTGGGTGCTGTTCTCGCTGTGGACGGGGTTCACCTTTGTGGGCTACTTCACCCCCATCCGTGAGCTGGCCAGCCTGACGATGGCCGTGTCCCTCGGCCCCTGGCAGAGCTTCTGGGTGTTTTTCTATGGCTTTGCCACTTATGGCAATGCCGGTTTCATGCGCGAGCAGGTGTGCAAATACATGTGCCCGTACGCCCGCTTCCAGAGCGCCATGTTCGACAAGGACACCATGATCGTCACCTACGACGAGGCCCGTGGCGAGCCCCGTGGTGCCCGCAAAAAATCCGCTGACCCCAAGGCGTTGGGCCTGGGCGAATGTGTGGATTGCACTTTGTGCGTGCAGGTGTGCCCCACCGGCATCGACATCCGCAAGGGCTTGCAGTACGAGTGCATCGGTTGCGGTGCCTGTATCGATGCCTGTGACGAGGTGATGGACAAAGTGGGCTACCCCAGAGGTCTGGTCAAGTACTCCACCCAGAACGGCATGGCCAACGGATGGAACACCAGCCAGATGGTGCGCCGCGCCCTGCGCCCACGGGTGCTGGTGTACACCAGCATTCTGATGGCCATCTGTGTGGCCGTGGGCATCAGTCTGTATATGCGCATTCCGCTGAAGGTGGACGTGATCCGTGACCGGGGAGCCCTGGCCCGCGAGGTGGAGCAAGGCTACATTGAAAACGTGTACCGCCTGCAAGTGATGAATGCCACCGAAACCAAGCAACGCTATGTCGTGACCGTGACCGGGCTGCCCGGCGTGCGCATGGTGTCTGAACCGGCGATTGATGTGCTGTCCACCGAGATGCGCTCCATGCCTGTTCGGGTGCAGGTGCCACCCGGAACGCTGCAAGCCGGCTCGCACCCGTTGGTCATGGAAATTCGCTCAACCGGCGAAGATCCGCACCAGGTCACCGAAAAAGCGGCGTTCATCGTGCCGCGTTGAGGTTTCGCCTTGGTTCCGCCCGCCCGCCTTGTTCATGGGGCGGGTAGGGGGGCGGGGGTGGTGTCAGCTCATTTGTTCAGGGGCGGCACCACACCGGCGGGCAGCGGCACGGCAGTCACGCTGTTTTGCGGAGAACCTTCGATCACCCTGTCCGAGTAGGTCAGATAAACCAGGGTGTTGCGGCGGACATCGACCATGCGCACCACGGTCAGCTTCTTGAACACCAGGGAGATGCGTTCGCTGAACACATCTTCTTGCTGTTTGAGTGGTTTGCCCACAAAACTGATGGGCCCCACCTGGCGGCAGGCAATGGAGGCTTCTGCCTTGTCTTCGGCCAGGCCCAACGAACCCGAGATGCCCCCTGTCTTGGCCCGTGACACATAGCACGTGACACCCTGAACCTTGGGGTCGTCGTAAGCCTCCACCACAATTTTGTGGTTGGCCCCCAGAAGTTTGAACACGGTACTGACCTCGCCCACAGTTTCGGCCCGCAGACCCAGACTCATGGACAAGGTGACGATGGCCAACAGCGGTGCAACGGGATGGATGCGCATGCAGCAAGTCCTTTCAGGGTCAGTGGGGGAAGCCGGGAGTGTGGACGGGGCTGGATCAGCGTGGCAACTGGTTCAGCTCGGCCCAGCCGGTCCAGATGATTTCGATGCCGATGCAAAACAGGATGAAAGCCGCCAGCCGCATCATCACCAGCGTGCCGATGTCTCCCAGCCGTTTGAGCAGGGTGGCCGAATGCCTGTACACCAGATAGATGGTCAGTGCCGTGATGGCGGCACCCAGCACAGCCAGCAACACGCCCACCACGTACAGCGCAGGCTTGCTGGGCAGTTTGGCCCCCAGCGCAATGGATGCGGCGATGGTGCCCGGCCCGGTGGTCAGCGGAAAGGTGATGGGGAAAAAGCTGAGCCGCACAATTTCGGTCTGGGGCATGGCGGTGGGCTGGCTCACGGCCACCGCCTGGCGCACCTCGTCATCATCGTGGCTGTTGAGCATGCGCCAGGCGGTGGCGGCCACCAGAAACCCGCCAGCAATGCGCACAATCGGCAGAGAAATGCCGAACAGATCCAGCACATAGGTGCCCACCAGCATGGAGGCCACCAGCACGAACCAACAGTTGATGGCCACTTGCCGGGCCAGGCGCTGAATCACCTCTGGATCGCGGCCAGCCGTGGCCAGAAAAACAGGGGCACCGCTGAGCGGATTGATGATGGGCAGCAATGTCAGCGGCACAATGACCGTGGCCTGCAAAAATGAGGTGGCGATGTCCAAGGTGGTGTTTCCGGTGGAGGCGAAGTCGCAGCGTGGTGGTGAAGAAAGCGACTCTGCGGACAAACCAAGTTGCTTTGTGGGCAACTGTGGCCTGGCGGGCGGCGCATCTTACACTTGGCACACCGGCATGCAAGATGTGGGGTCGCGGATAGGCACAGCTTGTGCATGCAGTCAGTCAACATAGCGTATAGAGAGGTCATACACATGTCGTGGTTTTCCAAGTTGATGGGAGGTGCCAAGGCCACTCCCGCCCCGGAGCCGGAGCACGAACCGGCTGTCATGCAAGGCCAGATTCGCATGACCCTGGAAGAGCGCATTGCTTTTCGCCGCAAAATGGTTCTGGAAACGGTTCAAGAGGTGTTGCTGGTGCAAGGTCTCACCGAAAAACGCTTTCACATGAACGTGGCCAGAATGGACGAGCGTGGCCACCAGTATGCGGTGATGATTGATCTGTTTCCCGATGTTTCAAGCCAGCCAGAGATGTCTCCACAGGAGTGGCTGAACATGGAGCAGCGCATTGCCCAGCTGGTCATGAGCCGCTACCGCATCAAGGTCACCCATGTGTATTGGCGGTTTGATTCTGTGCCGACGGCTGCGACAACACCCGCTCAGATGGTTCGCCAGCCGTTGGTTCCGCCTCCAGTCCAAGCACCACCCGAACCCGCTGTGGCGTATGCCGCCTTGAATGTTCATCCGAACCGCCAGGCCAGTACCAGCTCCGACTCTGCCAGCGGTCTTGTGCAGATTCCGGTTGCCCCCTTGTCTGCCGCAGCCAAGGTCACGGCAGCCGTGTTGTCCAACAAGGCATTGGGGTCGCGTCCCACCGCCGATGACGGCTTCCCCGACACCCAGATTCAGGAGAGCAACAACTTCCTCGATGACGTGAGTGCCGACGAATTGCGGGCTTTTGAAGAAGCCATTCGTCAGGGCCACGATGCCGATCGTCCGCTCAAATTGGGCAAGCGCACCTACCAGACCGACTTCATGCCGCTGGAATGAAATTCCGCCTGACCTGCTGACCTGACGTTTCACATTGCTTCATGCACACCTCTGCACTGGTTCTGTTTTCGGGTGGGCAGGATTCCACCACCTGCCTGGCCCATGCCCTGAACCGTTTCGAACGGGTCGAAACCATCGGGTTCGACTACGGCCAGCGCCACCATGTGGAAATGCAGGCCCGTCTCACCGTGCTGGACGAATTGCGTGGCCAGTTTCCGGCCTGGGCACCCCGCATGGGCCAGGACCATGTGCTGGATCTGGCCGTGCTGGGGCAGGTGAGTGAAACCTCGCTCACCCGCGACATGGCGTTCAGGATGGAGAGCACCGGCCTGCCCAACACCTTTGTGCCGGGGCGCAACCTGCTGTTCCTGACGCTGGCGGCTGCGCTGGCCTACCGGCGCGATTTGCAGGTGATCGTGACCGGCGTGTGCGAGACCGATTTTTCCGGCTACCCCGATTGCCGCGACGACACCATGAAAGCCATGCAGCTGGCGCTGTCGCTGGGCATGGACAAGCGCTTTCTGATCGACACCCCGCTGATGTGGATAGACAAGGCCGACACTTGGCAGTTGGCTCACGACTTGGGTGGCGGCCCGCTGGTGGATCTGATCATTGAGCACACCCACACCTGTTACCAGGGAGACCGCACCCACCGCCATGCCTGGGGCTACGGCTGCGGCACTTGCCCTGCCTGCGAGCTGCGGGCGCGGGGCTTCGAGCGTTACGTGGCCCGCGCCGTCGGCTGAACCTGCCAGGTGCTGCGGTGGTAGTCGGCCACCTGCGGGCGGTGGGCAATCGACACCAGCGCACCCTGCCTGGCCTGCACCACGGCTTGCAGGCGGGCGTAAATGTGGGCCTCGGCATCGGCATCCAGCGCACTGGTGCCTTCGTCCACAAACAGCCAGCGTGGCTGCTTCAGCAACACGCGGGCGGCGGCCAGCCGCTGCTGCTCACCGCTGGAGAGTTTCTGGCCCCAGGCATCTTCCGTGTCCAGCTGGCTGGCCAGGTGGGGCAGCAGCGCATCGGTCAGCGCCTGTGTCAGCTGGGCATCGGTGTACTGGCTGGCGCTGCCAGGGTAGGCCAGGGCTTCGCGCAGCGGGCCGTTGGGGAAATAAGGGCGCTGCGGCAAAAACTGTGTGTGTTCGGGATGGTCTGCCGGGCGGGTGATCTGCCCGCTGGTCCAGGGCCAGATGCCCGCCAGTGCCCGAAACAGCGTGGACTTGCCGCTGCCCGATGGCCCCTGCACCAGCACCGCGTCGCCCGGCGCGATGCGCAGCTCGCCCGGCACGCCCAGCGTCTGGCCGTTGGGCAGCGCAAGACCCAGCCCGTGGGTGGCCCACTGTTCGGCTGCATCGGCACCGGCTGTGGCTGTATGGGCATGGTCCGATCCTGAAACCGCAGCTGACTGTGCTTTTCTGTCGTGCGCAATCGCCTGAAAACTCTCTTCAAAACTGGTCAAACGGTCGGTGGTGGCCCGCCACGCGGCCAGCGAAGCGTAGTTGTCGATGAACCAGGCCAGCGAGTCTTGCACCCGGCCAAAGGCCGAGGCAATCTGCATCAGTTCGCCCAGCTGGATGGCTCCGCTGAAAAACCGGGGTGCGGCCACCATGAACGGAAACACCACCGCTGCCTGGCCAAAGCCCGAGGTGAACCAGGTCAACCGCTTCTGCGCCCGCATCAGCGCCAGCGTGTTGTCCAGCACGGCGGCAAACCTCTGGCTCAGGTGCTGGCGTTCCACGGTTTCGCCCCGGTCGAGGGCGATGGATTCGCTGTATTCGCGCACCCGCACCAGGTGGTGGCGGAAGTCGCCTTCGCGCTTTTGCTGTTCGAAGTTCAGCCCTGTCAGCGGGCGGCCGATGAGTTGGGTGATGACGCTGCCCGCCAGGCAGTACAGCACGGCCATCCACACCATGAAGCCGGGAATCTCCCACTGCTGGCCATTGAACTCGAAGCCGAAGGCCCCCGACAGCCCCCACAGAATGCCCACAAAGCTGCCCAGCGTGACCACTGCATTCAGCAGGCCCATGCTCAGGCCCACCGAATAACTGGTGAAGAGGTTGAGGTCTTCGGCCATGCGCTGGTCGGGGTTGTCGGGGTGGGTGGCCTGGTTGCTGGCGGTAAAGCGCAGCAGTTCCATGCGGTAAAAGGCCTGGTTGGCCAGCCAGCGGTCCATGAAGCTGGCCGTCATCCAGGCCCGCCAGCGCATTTCCAGCAACTGGGTCAGGTAGAACTTGTACACCGCAATCACGATGTAGCCACCGGCCAGCCATGCAAAGCGCCCCAGCTGCTGCCAGAACGCACTGGCATCCTTGTTTTGCAGCGCATCGTAGAACAGGCGGTTCCAGTCGTTGATGAGCACCAGCATGTAAACCGCACCCAGGTTGAGCGCGACGATGGCTGCCAGCAGCCCACGGGCCTGCCAGCGTTGCTCGGACTGGAAATAGGGTCGGGCCAGCGCCCAGACCTTGCGTGCGGTCTGGAGAGCGTGTTGCAGTTTGGGGAACATGTGTGCTTGGAAAAGATGGATTCTGAAAAAATAGCTGTCTGTGCTTTTTGAATAAGCACAGACAGGCAAAAAGACCACTATTTTTTCGGATTGGACACGCCGCTGGCCACATGCCCGGCGGGTACATGGCGGGCGGCGGATTCGATGTGGCCGGTCTGGTCGTCAAAAAAGAAGTCGGGCTCGAACTCGCGCAGAAACTCGCCCTTGGGCAGGCCGCCCAGAAACATGGCCTCGTCCACCTGGATGTTCCAGTCCATCAGTGTGCGGATGGCGCGTTCGTGCGCCGGGGCGCTGCGGGCCGTGACCAGCGCGGTGCGCAGCCGCATGCGCTCGCTGCCCGCCTTTTGCAGCCGGTGCAAGGCGGCCAGCAGCGGCTTGAACGGGCCGTCGGGCAGGGGCAGGGTGGCCTTGTCCTGCTCGTGCAGCTGGAAGGCGGGCAGCCCGGAGGACTGGTACACCCGCTCGGCCTCGTCGCTGAAAAGCACGGCATCGCCGTCGAAGGCAATGCGCACTTCATCGGGGTAGCTGGCGGTGGCCCGCACCGCGTGGGTGGCCACGGTGGCCGCCGGAAAGCCCAGCGCCAGCGCGGCCTGCACATCGCTGGGGTTGGCCGACAGAAACAGGTTGGCCTGCAAGGGGCGCAGGTAGCGGTAGGGCTCGCGCCCACGGGTGAACACGCCGCGCTCCACGGTCAGACCGTGGCTCTGCACCGAGCGGAACACACGCAGGCCGCTGACCGGATCGTTGCGCGACAGGATCACCACCTCCACCCGCTGGTGATCGGGCGTGTTGAAGCGCAGCAGCTTCTGCACCAGCGACAGCGCCACGCCCGGCGAGGCGGGCTCATCCAGGCGTTGCAGTTGCAGCGTCATGTAGGCCTGGTCATCGCCCTGGTCGAACAGGTGGTTTTCTGCCTCAAAGTCGAACAGGGCACGCGATGAAATCGCCACCACCAGCTTGCCGTCGAGTGTCATGGCCATGTGGGTGTCTCCGTTGCCGGCATCACTTGGCGTTGACGATGCCTTTGAAGTCGTAAGGCACCACGATGGTCTGCACCTTGCCCGAGGCCACGCCTTCGGCGATTTTCATGTTGGCCATCGCGTTCATGTAGCCGATGGCCCCGGCGTTGGCGTTGAGGGCTGCAATGCGTTCGGCCTCTTTTTTGGCCGTCTGCACTTCCACCTCTTTGGTCTTGAGTTCGTTCTGGGCCCGCACCAGATCGTTGGCGCTTTGCACGATCACATCGGCGGGCACGATGGCCCGCACCTGCACCTGCGACACGGTGATCTTGTCCATCAGCTTTTCTTCGGCCAGGGTTTTGCCGATCAGCTCGCGGATCTGCTGCTCGATTTGCGGGCGGTTGTCGGCCATGCGCAGCGCCTCGTAGCCACGCGCCACCTTGTAGGCGGCGTTGCGGGCGCTCAGGGCCACGTAGTTCTGCATCAGCAGGATGTCATCGCCTTTTTCCGTCAGGCCGTGGAAGGTTTTGTTCTTGGTGGTCCACAGCTCCGACACGGCGGCGGGGTTGACGCTGTACACCACGGTCATGTCAAAGTCTTTGACGGTGGAGTTGTCCAAGGCCAGCGGGGTCATGTTGTCCACGGCCACCGCCACGTCCTGCACCTTGAAGGTGAGCACGCTGCCGATCAGCGTCTGGTTGAACGATCCGGGCAGCAGCTCGGTGGCATCGGTGGTTTTGTCGAAGTGGATGCGCAGCCCCACCTCGCCGGTTTCAATGCGCTTCAGGCTGGTGACGAACAGCGCAGCGAGGGCAGCAATGGCCACCAGGCCCAGGACAAACGGGTTGCGGAAGGACATGAAGCAGCTCCTTGGGTTGAGGAGAAAACAAACAACAGCGACAGCGGGAATGGCTGGCGCAGACCTATTTCACCAGCTGGTTGAGCTGGATGATGGGCATGAGCACGGCCAGCACAATCAGCATCACCACGCCGCCCATGCCCACGATCAGCAGCGGCTCCAGGATGGTGGCCATCTGCATGGCGCGGCGCTGCACCTCGTTGCCCAGCTGCTGGGCGGCGCGTTGCAGCATCACGGGCAGCTGGCCGGTCTGTTCGCCCAACCGGGCAAACATGGCCAGCAGGCCCGGAAAGCGTTTTTTGCCCGCCAGCGCCGAGGCCAGCGGCGAGCCTTCGCGCACCAGCACCAGCGCATCCAGTGCATCGGCCCGCATGGCGCGGTTGTTCAGTGTTTCGGCGGCGGTCTGCAAGGCTTTGAGAATGGGCACACCCGCACCGGCCAGCATGGCCAGTGTGGCGGCAAAGCGGGCGGCGTTGTAGCCCCGGCTCAGCCGCCCCACCAGCGGCAGGCGCAGCCAGGCGGCATCCATGCGCAGGCGCAGGGCTTCCTGCCGCCGGGCCATCACCAGCCCCGTGCTGCCAGCGGCCAGCACCAGCGCACCCAGCCAGCCCCAGTTGCGCACGGCGCTGCTCAGGCCCAGCATGGCCACGGTCAGGAAGGGCAGTGCCCGCTTGCTGCCCGCAAACACCGAGGCCACCTGTGGCACCACGTAGGTGACCAGAAACAGCACGATCACCACCGCCACCAGGCTGACGATGGCCGGGTAGAGCGAGGCACCGATCAGCTTGCCCTTGAGGTTTTCACGCGCTTCCAGGTCATCGGCCAGGTTGTCGAGCACGGCACCCAGGGCGCCACTCTGCTCTCCGGCGGCAATCACGGCGGTGTACACGGGCGAGAACTCGCGCGGATGCTGTCCCAGCGCACGGGCAAAGGTGGAGCCTGCGTTCACCTCGGCCCGCAGCGTGGCCAGCAGGTGGCGCTGGCGTTCGTCTTCGGCTTCGTCGGTCAGGGCGGCCAGCGCACGCTCCAGCGGCAGGCCGGAGGCCACCAGCCCGGCCATCTGGCGCGTCCACACGGCCAGCCCGGCGGCGTTGTAGACGCGGCTGCTCCACAGCGTGCGGTTGAGTCCGCTGGTCTGCTCGCCCGAAGAGGCCGAAGCCGCTTCCACCGTCAGGGGCACCAGCCCCCGGCTGCGCAGCAGGCTGCGGGCGGCACGGGCCGTTTCGGCCTCCAGCAGACCTTTTTCGGTCTGTCCGGCGGCGGTGAGGGCTTCAAAGGCGTAGGCGGGCATGGGTCAATCGGTTTCCAGGTCTTCAAACACATCGTCCACCGGCAAGCTCAGACCCACGCTTTGCAGCGTCAGTACATCGCCTGCGACCAGCGGATGCAGCACCCACAGCCCATCGGAGGCTTTGCGAAACAGATCGATGCTGCGGGTGTCGAGGTCAATCAGCACATATTCCTGCAAACTGGGGCACTGGCGGTAGCGGGCAAATTTTCCACCCCGGTCGTAGGCAGCGGTGCTGGGCGACAGCACCTCGGCCACCAGCACGGCATCGTGCTTGACCAGGCGGTTGGCCGCATCGCGTTCGCTGCATGTCACGAATACATCGGGGTAGAAGAAGGCATCGGCGGCATCCACTTGCAGCTTCACATCGGCCATGTAGGTGCGGCAACGCTGGCCGCGCAGATGGCTGCGCAGGGCACTGGCCAGGTTCAGCGACGCACTGGCATGGCGATCTTCACCCCCCGCCATTGCAAACACTTCGCCTTGCACGTATTCATGGCGCTCGGTCTGGGAGACTTCCCAGGCCAGGTAGTCATTGGGGCCAAAGGTGGGTATGGGTTGGGGCAGGGCCATGAATGGGTTCCGTTCGGGCGTGGATGCGGAAAGTCCGCATCATAGGCGGCTGATCATTTGGGTGTACACACCACACACAAGCCTGTTTTTCTACCAATTCGAATCGTGAGCAACCACCTTCAGATCAGTCGGCATCATGTGTGAAAGCTTCGCGCTGAATGTCGGCAATTTGCTTGGCTTCGGGCAGTTGCAGGCGAACCGCTGCTTCGTGGGCCAGTTGCAGCAGTTGACGTGCCTCGCTACGGGCTTGGCTGCTGCCTTGTGTCAGTAGCAGCGAAGCCAGATTGGCTTGTCCGATGAGCAGAGATCGCTGATCGCCCAGTCGTTCATAGACAGGTAAAACTTCTTCGCGATGAATCCGCAGGGCTTCGCTGAGTTCTCCTTTCGCTTGAAGCACTCGCGCGATCTGGCCCATGATGATCGCCCGTTCGCGCCGGTCCCCCATTCGTTCAAAGACAGGCAATTGTTCGTCCCGGTAGATGCGCATGGCTTCGTCGAATTCGCCCCGAACGTAGAGTGCATCTGCGATTTTCCCCAGGGTAACGGCATATTCACGCTGATCCTCCAGTCGTTCATAAACAGGCAACATTTCTTCTCGGTAGATGCGCAAGGCTTCGCCGATCTCACCTTGATCCTGGAGCGTCTCGGCAATTTTCCCCATGGTGACGGCGTACCCACGTTGATCGCCCAGTCGCTCGAAAACAGGCAGAACTTGTTCACGAAAAATGCGCAGAGATTGGTTCAGCTCACCGCGAATTTTCAGAATGTCAGCCATTTTTGACAAAGTGACAGCGTGTGCGCGTTGATCGCCCAGTCGTTCAAATGCAGGCAACTCTTCATCGCGGTGGATGCGCATGGCTTCGTCGTAATTGCTCTGCGCTTGCAGCACATCGGCAATGCGGCCTTGAACGATGGCCACACCGTAGGCATCGTTGTGGCGCTGTGCCAAGGGGAGCACGTGGTTTTTCCAATGATCCAGCGCATTGTCCAGTTCACCCAGGCTGAACAGCAGTTGACCCAGCTCGTCGAACGGGGCTACCAGCAGTTCATCGGGGGCATCGGGGTGGTCTTTGATCCATGTTTGAATTTCGACCACGCGGCGGTGACGTTCGGCCAGCGTGGCAGCATTCAGCGGTGTCTTGCGTTCAAACGGCTCAGCTTTGATGAGGTGCGGCAGTGTGTTCGGGGCCAATGCGGTTGGCTTGAATGCGTACACACCGCCGCGCCATGCCCACAGATCGGGGGCGGCTTGTGACGCTGCCTGGATGGCTGCTTCGTCCAGCCAGAACACCAGCCGGGCCTTGGCTTGCGAGGCCAGCCGCTCGCGCCGGACGTTGAAAGCATCCCAGCGGGCTGGAGTGAACCATCCCTGCGATACCAGTACATGCACAACCTTGGCTTGGGCCGCGTTTTTCACCAATCGCTTCTCCAGCGCATTGGCATCGGCCATGTGCCGTTCTGTGACGTAGAACCGATTGACCCGCAAACCTGCGGCAGACAACACGCCGTCCAGTGCCGATATCACCTGTTTGCGCAGTCCCTCGTGCGGAGCATCTACCAATAGCCACTGAAAAGCCGGGCCGTGCAACACGGTGCGTGACAGACGCAGAAAATCGTTGAAGCAATCGGTCGGCAGGCTGCGAGCAGCCTCTTGCCTACGGCACTCCAGATCGAAGGGAGACAGGGCCATGCGGTTGTGGTGAGGTCAGTGAACAGCTTGGCGGTGGTCAGCCTGAGAGGGCGGGGGTGGCCGGTGACTGCGTGCCAGATGCCGTTGCGTTCAGTTTCTGGGCTGCGATGCGGTATCCCTCCAAAGTACGCACCACCGGATGGCTGCGCCGCCAAGTGCCATCGTTGTATTGCATCAGTGCCAGGCGATGCAACAACTTCTGCGCTGCCGCATCGTTGCCGGGTTGTTCCGGGTCGTGATCCACGCTGACCAGCAGTGCATAGTCTTCTGGTTTCAAAAAATAGCGGTAATCGGCAGCCAGCTGTGCAATGGCACGCTCAACCACTGCTGTATCAATATGGTCATCGGCCATTTCACAGCAGAGCTTGAGCAGGCGAAGCAGCTCGCGGGGATGACCACCACTGTGTTCGACCAGGCTGGCGATGTTGCCAGGGCTGGCGAACAGGCTTGGACTTGCACGCTTTGCCAGCAATTGGGTGAGTGCCGTCCATCCTGCTTCACAGCGTTCGCCACCACGTTCCTGTAGCTTGATCATGGGTAAAACCATGTCGGCATCAAGCTTGCCGCCCAGCTTGCCATCGTATTTCAGGTCAAGCGGGGCGGTGTAGATGGCCAGGGTACGTATGGACAGCAGCTGCTCTGCGTCTTCCACAAAAAAGCGCATGGTGTCCTCGCCCCGCATTTTGTCGGTGCCATCCACCAGGAACAGCACCCGCTCAGCACGCCCGGCTTGTTTCAGTGCGGCTTCTGTGGCTCGGATGAATGTGTCAAATGCAGTGGCCAGTGTGGTGAAACGGTTGCGAATTTGCTGTCGCCATTCAGTCTTGGTGCTGGCCCCGGTTTTGAAGGCACTGGTAAAACCTGCAAACAACTTGACCAGCCCAGGCAAACCTCCGCCCGCTTCAATCCCCGTTTTCAGCTCGGCAGACAGCTCATGGGATTGTGTTTTGGTGGTGACCGTCGGCACAAACCAGTCGCGCAACGGACGGATGTTGTCCTCGCTGATGTCATACCCGTCAGTGACCAGTTGATCCAGCAGAGATTCGGCCATGGCCATCAGAGCTTCGGTGTACTGGAGGTTGTTGCGATCCAGTTTGGCCAGTACATCCACTTCCACCACGTAAAACCGTTTGGATGCATTGAGTTGCTGTGCGTAGCGCCGCAGCTCAGTGGTTTTGCCGCTGCCAATGTGGCCAAAGAAAAGTACATGCTTGTCTGGTGGCGCAAAGAATGCATGGCTGGTCGGATCCCAGCCAAACTTGCGTGCCAGCCGGGTGAAGATTCTTTCACTGCCACGGGCCGCTTGGGTTTCCACGTAGCGCACATCACCGGCTGGCAGGGCTTCTTCGTACTCGATTTTCTGTAGAACTTCGAGTGTTGATGTCGGTACGGTGTAGGTCATGTGTTTACCTGGTGTCGGAGTAAATGACACCGCCCTCAATCCCGCGTCACGCGCAGCAGTTCTTCGCGGCTGGTCAGGCCGGTGTCCACCAGGCGCTGGCCGTCCTGGCGCATCAGGGCCATGCCCTGGGTCTGGGCGGCGGTGGTGATTTCGGCTTCGGGCGCGCGGCGGTGGATGAGGGCACGCATGGCATCGTCCACCACCAGCAGCTCGAAGATGCCGGTGCGCCCGGCATAGCCGGTGTGGCCGCAGTGCTCGCAGCCCACGGGGCGGTATTCCCCACCTCGGCTGCCCGATAAAGGGGCTGGGCTTGCCGATTCGTTGCCTCCTGTGGTGGCAGCTTCGGCACTCAGCGGCACCGCGCAGTGCGGGCACAGGCGGCGCACCAGGCGCTGGGCCAGCACGCCCAGCAGGCTGGAGCTGAGCAAAAAGGGTTCGATGCCCATGTCGGCCAGGCGGGTGACGGCGCTGGCCGCGTCGTTGGTGTGCAGCGTGGCCAGCACCAGGTGGCCGGTGAGCGAGGCCTGCACGGCAATCTGTGCGGTTTCAAAGTCGCGGATTTCACCGATCATGATGATGTCCGGATCCTGGCGCAGGATGGCACGCAGTGCCTTGGCAAAGGTCAGGTCAATCTTGGCGTTGACCTGGGTCTGGCCTACCCCGGCCAGCTCGTATTCGATGGGGT
>ERZ724523.1290-NODE-1290-length-14714-cov-4.575210_pt1 | contig 14714 bp, 13 predicted proteins | sample MGYA00376056_ERZ724523 | MGnify/ENA primary metagenome ERZ724523 (study PRJEB28724, sample SAMN07190888) | wastewater metagenome | isolation source: influent of sewage treatment plant in Hong Hong | place: USA: Christiansburg, Virginia | collected 2016-03-01 ... | reverse complement strand
CAAAAAACCGCAGCAATTGCGGGCAGTTGGCGGACTGGACTGGACCACGGTGAACAATGCCTTTTTTGTGAACCTCGGCGAGTCCGCAGGCGACTTGGGCGGCGAGGAAGCACATTCGGGCGGGTGGTATCGGGCCTTGCTCGATCAGTTCGGCGAGGGTCTGCCCGACCAGAAACTCCATGACCAGGAACGGCTGATTGGTGCTAAGGACGCCGAAGTCGACGACATCGACGATGTTGCGGTGCCGGACCTGAACCGCCAGCTTGGCTTCTAGGAGGAATCGCTTCCGCGCCTCCTCGTCCTGAGGCTGGAGCATGACCTTGAACGCGAGCGGCTTATCTAGGACCGTGTGCGTGGCCTTGTAGACCATGCCCATGCCGCCCTTCGACAGCATCTTATCGATGCGATAGCGATCATCGATCACCGCGCCATCGAGCCCGTCCTCCGCTTTGGCTGTAGAGCCACCAAGCGGGCAGACGTGTCCGGCGCTTTGAAGGTAGGCCGTGCCACATACCGCACAGGTGCGGGAAATGGACTTGGTTGCGCCAGTCAACGTAGAAGACAAACCGCTCCCCAACTCGCAGTCTTCCTATTAGGTTAAATCGGCGAGATGGCTGCTGTCGATGCGTCGTACGCAGCGAATTGGCAGATATTTATCGACGTTTCTTGGCAGCGGGCCGTTTTGCAGCGGGCCGAGCGGGCTCTGGGGCTGGCTTGATGTGCGGTGGAGTGGGGGCATGTACCGGCACCGGCTGCGAGGTGTGTGACAGCATCTGTTCCTGTTCGGCCAGCACCGGATCAATCAGAGCGACCCCGCGTAGGTCCGCACTGATGTTCATGGCCACATAGAGCGCCGGGAAGGACAAGAACAGGCCCACCAGCCCAAACGCGTGCTCAAACAGCACCAGGGACACAATCAGCACAAACGAGGGCAGGTTGACGTGCCGTGCGGCGAGCCGTGGGTTTAGGACGTACGCCTCGACCTTGTGCAGGACAAACGTGCTCGCGACAAACACCCCGACCGCGATGGGGCCTTTGTAGACATAGGCTGCGACGATCAGCACCACGCCCGAGACCAAGTTCCCGACCACTGGAACCAGCGACGATAAGAACAGCAGCAGCGAGAAGCCGAGCAGGTGTGGCAGTCCCAGCACCACCAAGATGGGCAGCGTGAACACCGTGTTGACGATCGCGACCACGAACTGGAGCGTGATCGTGATCACCACCGCCTCGCCAAGGAAGCCAAAGTAGCGACGCAGCGCTCCGAGCACTGTCTCTTGATCCAGCTCACCGAGCATGTCGTCGACCGGCTTGCGATCGAGCAGATAGATGATCGCCAAGATGATCCCGAGCAAAAGATGCAGCAGCATGCGTCCAGTCGCTCGCAGATACGTCATGGCCGGGGTCATCAGCTCGGGGATCTTGTCCTTCAGATCCTCGAAGTGAATCCACGGCGGCATTCGATGGAGTGCTTCGGACTGCAACTCGTTCATCAGGTCGGTCAGCGGACGACCCGATCGGATGGCCATCAGCTCAGCGTAGTAGCGCGTCCCAACGTGGAACATCAGCCATCCGAGCAGAATCAGCCCAACGACCAGCAGAAGCAGGCAGATAAGGACGCCGGTGCGTTCACTGCGACGCAGCGCTCTGCCGAGAATTCCGCCCAGGGCACCCAGCCCTCGGGCCAGGACGACCAGCGTGACACCCGCCAGCGCCAAGTGCCGAAACCCAACGATCAGCCCCAAAAACAGGGCCAGAGCAAACAGTCGTCGATAGATCGGAATCCGACTTAGGCGCGAGAAGGTGTCATGCATTCGCTCTTTCCACGTCGCTGGCGTCGATCTTTATCACCATCTTGCCGACGATGACCTTGAGCAGACCCTTGGCATCGACTTCTGCCACGGCCCCATCTTTTCCTGCCAGCATACCGCGAACGATGCGCACCCGATCGCCCTTGTGAAGTCCTCGCTGGCGACGCACGGCTTTTTCTTTGTCGAGCACCTTGGCCATCGAAACAAAGTCATTGTCGCGGGTCCAGACGATGAATCGGTAGATCGGCAACAGCAGATCGAGCTGGGCTTTCACCCAATCGGCCTGCTCGTCAGCGGAAAGCTCCGTAAAGCGGGCTGCGGGTATGCTCTTACCGATCGCGAACATGTGGACGGGCTGACCCGGAATCGTCAATCCTCCGCTGGTTCCGCTCTGCGGTGGCAGCGCACTGATGATCTCGGCGAGCTGCTCAATGGCAAAGTCTGGCCCTAGCGCGGTCTGATCCGGCAGCACACCGATCGTGAAGCCCTCGGGAAGCTCGTGTAGTAGACCCAGCAGCCGCTCGGCTTCGTAGTGCTCATGGAGCTTGTGCTCGAGGTTTTGCCGATCAACGCTCGCGTCAGGGTGAATTTTCAGCACCACATCGAGCGACTCGTGCACAACGGTCACCCCCAGGAACAGGTGGTTGCGTTGCGGCGTCGGATCATCCAGCAGCGTCGAAATCGGCTTCTGTCGATCGATGAAACCGTCGAGCTGTTTGCGCGCTGCCTCGTTGCGCGAAAAGTAGATGCTCTGGCTGTCGACCTGCTTGTGATTCCACACCGCAGGATGTTCAACCGAGGCCTCAAGGAACAGCGGCGCTCCATCAGGGCCAAGCAAGTGGCCGGCACAGCCATGGCCGAGCGCCAGCAGTTTTTGCCTAACCTCGAGGCGCTCACGGTTGTAGACGTTCGATTTCCACTTGCGCGCCTCATAACACGCAAAGTCACTCTGGGTCAGCCCGGCGAACATAGCGCGGAGTATGGGGTTTGCCGGTGGGATGTGTCAACGCCGTGCCTATCGGCAGCTTGCACACAACGCGCTCGCGGCACCGCATTCGCGCTCGGCATTTTTGCAGCTACGCTGGCTGGGTTCGTCGGCGATTTGTTCGGCCAGCTCGCAGATGCGGCGTGAGTAACCACAAATCGCTTGGGCCGCCAGGCACGCACCATCGCAGCGCGAAGACGGTGCTGATTGGGCAGCGGTCGCGGACATCGATGGGACCGACTCTGGGGATGCCGGGGCTGTAGCGAGTGTCGGTAGCTGACTGCGGCGAGCCGATAGACTGCTTTCTAGCTTGCCAATCTCCGTCCGGGCGGATTCCATGGCAGCACCGGACTTGGGCTGATGTGCGCATCCGATGTGCGTGCTGGTGAGCGCGCAGACCAACAACGCTGCGGTGACCGTCCACCAAGTTGTGGTTGATTTCATCATCAAGAGTTCACTAGAGAGAAGCTTCATCGCCTCAGTGCTCCTCGGGAAGATCGGGTAGCGAGAGCAGGGTTCGTTGCAGATGTCTGTCGATCGCAATGGCTCGTTCATGGGCTCGCAGCTCTTCTCGCAGCGCTTCTTTCTTCGCTGCGGGATCGCTCAAGCGCTTGGCTCGTGCTTTGTAGACATCAGCAGCTACGGATTCCAAGTGGGCCCGGAAAAAGCTGTCATGGGTCGCCAGTTTGCGCCCAGCTTCGATCTGCGCCAGCGCCTGGCGTTCGGCCTCTTCTCCGCCCTGCGATAGCAGCAAGCGTGCGAGCCAGCCATGGGCGTCCAGCAGCGCGTATTCCCCTTCGGGGCTGCCGGCCGGGAATCGGATCGCCAAGACCTCGCGAACATCATCGATCGCGGCTGCCACTTCGCCATCGAGCAGGTGGAGATCGGCTCGCCGGTGCAGTGCTCGCGCTTCGCCGAGTGGGAGCAATAACGCCTCATCGGAGCGTGCCGACAGCTCGTCGCGGTTGCAAGTCGTCGCAAGGACTAGCAGAAGCAGCAGCCCAACCCGGTTCGTTCGTTTCATCATGGACCGCGCTCCCGGCCCGTCATCGCACTCGATGACTGCACCCTGTGATGACGGTTGACCAAGCGGACGCCATTGCGCAGCCCCTGGGTTCGCCTTTGGTGAAGTCGCTCTTTGAGCATCGTGTCTAGTCTTGCCGTCGGAGATTCTCCGCTCTGAAGGGATCTGCGGAGGAGCCATGCGGTCTGATTGAACCCATTCACGGATGGAGACTGTCGGAGTTTGCTTCCCTGATCGAGCAGCCCCCACGCAAACAGCAGCAGCACCGCTGCCGCGAGGAGTAGGCCGCCAGTCCCGGTGATCGAGCGACCGACCTGACGAAGCGTGGAGCTACGCTGCTCCGCTTGTGATCGCTTGGCCATCACCGATTCACGGGCTGAGCGAGCGAGGCCACGGGCTCGGAGTTCACCAAGGGACTCGAGTTCCGTCGGAAAGCGTAGATGAGCGGCCAACCATCGTGCCTCAGGGTCTCGACGGCTCAGCGGACGGAGCGGATCGTGATCACTGCTTTCTTCGGTTTCGCGCAGCGACTCCCGCAAGGTATGGGCAGCACGAATCTCTTCGCTGCGTGGTGGGGCATCGGGGTCATCAAGCGCCACCTGGGACTCGCCGGTTTCTTCACGATCATCCAGCATCGGGCTCTCCATACGCCTTTCGGAAGGCTCGGACTGCGCGTAGCAGCAGCACGTCAAACGTCTCGACAGAAACCCCGAGGGCAGCGGCACAAGTGGTCCGTGACTTCTCTTCACACAGCCGGAGCCGGATCACCGTCGCGTAGCGCGCATGCAAACCGCTCAGAACATCTTCGATTCGGCGGTGGGCGATCTGCCGTTCTTCTGCGGCTGATAGCAGCAGTGGCGCGGTTGCTTCCTCGGTTTCAGATAGTTCTGCCTTAAGGGCCTGACAGAGCCGCTTGCGCCGTCCCTGAGCGCGATGGAAGTCGATCACCTTGTTCCAGGCGATCTGCCGCAGCCAGTGATAGATGCTGCGCTGCTGAAACGTGTACGTCGAGATTCGCTCGAGCGCGGTCACGAAAGTGTCCTTCACAATGTCTTCCGCTTGTGCACGATCTCCGACGCGACCCAGGATTCCCATGAACAGCGCCTCGGCGTGGGAGCCAAGGATCGGTTCCAGAGCGGCCAGATCGCCGGCTTGGGCTTTCTCGACGGCGCGCTTTTCCCGCTGCAGCAGGGCGCTCCTCTCGATCGAGTCGTCCGGGCCTGTCCGGTCAGGGTGCACGAGCTTGATTCTCCGTCTTAACGAACGAGCGAGACGGACCTTACAGTTGGGGCACGGTGTCGTACCCGACCTAAGCGTCCGAACAGGGGTCTTCTTACTTGAGGGTCAGAGAGAAGGCCGCGACGGTTTTGCCGCAGGTCTTACACTCGGGGAACTGAATGGACTGCATCTTGGCGAAGACGCATGCTGCAACTGGTGAGCTCGTCGAGCCGTTGACTCGAACAGATGACACTGCACCGGTGCCCTTGACGATGAATTCCAGATCGATCTTCTTGGTCGTCGGGCTTCGCGCCGCTTCTTCGCGTAGACAGCCTGACAGCACCGAGAACTTCGACATCATCGTCTTCTGAATGTCGTCGGCGGAGAGCGTATCGCCACCGTCGTTGAAGTCGACATTCTGCGAGTCGTCGAAGGCTCCGTTCTTCGGGCCCACCTTCTTTTTCTTCTTTGGCGGCGCTGGTGGCATCGGCTGCATTGCGATCTGCAAGCCTTTGAGCGGGTCGTCGGTAAACTGCGGACCCGCCTGCTTGACCACCTGCGGCTTGGGCCTCGTGATCAGCCAGATACCGATGCCGGAGCCCGCCACCACCACTGCCGCGAAGATGCCCGCGAGCATCTTGACGACGGCGCGGTTGTACTTGGCGCGCTCGGCCTCCTCTTTCATCTGGCGGTCGAGTTCCATGTGCTTGGCGGTCCACTCACGGGACATCTGGCCAAGCAGCGGGTGATCCGCGACGCGACGCTTGTCGTTCGTCTCGGTGTCCGTGATCGTGTGCTCAGCCGAGATCGAACCGCGCTCGATCTGCGCTTTGACATCGCGCAGTGAGAATGGACCGTAGTCCATTCGATCGTCCTTGGTGATGAGCCACCGCTCGTGCTCCTCGTCGATCGCACCTGCGTTTTTTGGAGGAGGCAGCCCCGGCAAGTTGCCTGCCGGACGCATCGCCGAGATCGAGCCGCTGCCGCTGCCCTGCATGGACGGCACCGCTCCACCTTCTGGACCACGTAGGCCAGGCAATGCTGGCACGTTGGCTGGCCCACTGGCTGGCTGCGTGCCATCGGCTTGCGGTGCGGACCCGGCGCCGCCTTCAGTTCCAGTCTCTTGCTTTGCCGAAGTGTCTGACATGTCTCTCTGGTGGCGGCCACCCCGCTCCGTCGCCCGTTCGGAGCCGAGTTTGCCGCTCATCAATGACGGTCTGCTGCATGTCACTAAAGGGCCACCGCGCACCCTTCATGAGGCTCTCGGGCGGAGCGCCTCGCGTCCATAGTACCGAGTCTTCACCGACCCGGTCAACGCCGCCCTTTCACATCTCAAACCCGCTGGTAAGAGGCAGGTCTTGTTCCCACCGTTCCCCAACAGCCCCCACAACCGGCCCTTTTGTCTGAATTTGAGCGTCGGTGTACCGCAAGGAACGCTTGACACTCCGATCTTCGCGATGGTATGAGGCCGCCTGCGCTTTTGGGGCGTCGACAAGCGGTAAGTCACGGGTCTTTGGAACCCGCATTCGTAGGTTCGAATCCTACCGCCCCAACTGTTTTACCAACTGCGGGCACTGCGGGCGTGGTGTTGGTGCGGATCGCTCGTGCCGGGAACCACATCTTATGATCAAAGCCCTCAGCATCTTCTCTGGTAACGCGAATCGCGAACTGTTCGAGTCGATCTGCAGCGTGATGGAGGTTTCACCCGGCGCGTCCCTGGTGAGCAACTTCTCCGATGGAGAAACCTTCGTAGAGATTCGCGAGAACGTCCGCAACGTCAACTGCTTCGTGGTCCAGCCGACGTGCTCGCCGGTCAACCAGAACTTGATGGAGCTGCTCATCATGATCGATGCGCTCAAGCGTGCATCGGCGGGCTCCATCGTTGCTGTCGTGCCCTACTACGGCTACGGTCGGCAGGATCGCAAGGTCAAGCCAAGGACGCCAATCTCCAGCAAGCTCGTCGCCGATCTGATCACTGCTGCGGGGGCTGATCGCTTGGTTTCGGTTGATCTGCACGCCGGTCAGATCCAGGGGTTTTTCGATATTCCCGTCGACCATCTCTACGCAATGCCGGTGTTTATCGAGTACCTGCGCAATCGTGGTCTGACCCGCGAAGAGACTGTGGTCATTTCTCCGGACGCCGGCGGTGTCGAGCGTGCTCGGGCTTTCGCCAAGCGGATTGAGTCGACCATGGCGATCATTGACAAGCGTCGTCCCCAGCCGAACGTGTCCGAGGTGATGAACATCATTGGCGACGTAAAGGGTAAGCACGCCGTGATCATCGACGACATGATCGACACGGCAGGCACCGTGACCCAAGCGGCGAAGGTCATCCTCGATCGGGGTGCCAAGAGCGTCCTCGCCTGTGTGACGCACGGCGTGCTGTCGGGCCCTGCCATTCAACGAATCAATGACTCGGTGCTGTCGGATGTCATCATCACCGACACGATCCCGCTGTCGGCGGCGGCACGAGCTTGTCCCAAGATCCAGGTGCTCTCGGTCGCCAAGCTGCTTGCCGAGTCGATCAAGCGGATCCATCACGGCGACTCGATCTCCAGCCTCTTCGTGTAGCTAGTACAGAAGGCCGATATCGGCGGCTTGCTTTTTGACCGTCTCGCGGACCTTGCCGTCGAATCCACCCTTGGCTGGGGCTGCGCTATTTTTGAGGTAAGCGTCGCGCTTGGCGGCAAGACCATTGATTTGGTTTAGCACCTCGTCGCGGGCCTTACGTTTGTCCTCGATGAAGCGGCTGCGCTCGGTGGCGCTCATGGCCTGCATCGGTTCGGGGAGAGCGCTCGGTGCCACAGCTTCCATGCGGATCTTGTTGTTGGCGACATCGTCGAGGAGATCGCCATCGCTGACCGCCGCAGCGTGGCCTCGGGTCTTGGCCAGTCCAAACCAACCCGCCCGGGCCGCCTGGGCTTCAGCGGGGGCATCGAGACTGTGCTCGGCCTTCTTGCGAATCATCGACCGTCGTTCAGCATCGCCATAGGGGATCGCTGTTTCGGTGAGCGCTCGGTTGAGCCGTGCCATCTCCTCGTCGTACGGAGTCCTCACATCGGCCATGCCGCCCGACTGATCGATCGTGGAAAAGTCGCCGCCGGTCAGGTTGGCGATCTCGGTGAACGAGACGCGGGTGTCATCGTCGCTGCCGCAGCGAACCGTGTTGATGCGGATGCCTCGGCTCTTGGCTTCGCGGGCAATGGCTCGGTAGTCGAGCCCGTCCTGGTAGTCGCTGTGAGGTGGGGCATCTCCGACGAGATAGACCAGCTTGAGGGAGTTTTTGCTGGCCGACCAGTTGCTGCGATAGACGGCTTCGTGGAGTGCTTTGGCGACGTGCTCGGGGGTGTCGCCACCGCCGCCAGCCGCAAACGAGGTCAAGTTTTGATACACACCATCGATGTCATCGGTCAGATCAAAAAACTTGGTGACGTATTCATCGCCGACATCGCGATAGGCGACCAGTCCAACCCGTAGCTCGGGGGCTGGCTGACCTTGGGCGATGAAGCGCGCCATTTCCCAGACTTTCTTTTTGGCACCGCTGATAAGAGAGCTCATCGAGCCGGTCGTATCGAGGACAAACACCACATCGACCTGGGGACGCTGCACCGGCTTGGGCGCAGTGACGAGCACTGGCTGCGGCTTTTCGACCGGCGGGGTCGCGTGGCGGGGTAGCGACACTGCGGCCCATAGCCCGAGGGCCGAGGCACTGGCAACGAGAAGGTAGCTGAGGGTGGGTCGGATGCGCTCCATCGACATTTGCTCCTAAAGCAGGCGGTATGCGCATAGAACGCGGCACAACGCGGACGGATCTAGCTTCTCACGACCGCCAGCCGTAAACCATGTATCCCGTCGGTGGAGGAGCGTGTGGAGGAGCGTGTGGAGGAGCGTGTGGAGGTGAGGCTAAGACTCGGTGCGCTGGCGGTAAAAGCGAAGGAAGAAACCCAGCACCGGCGTGAGCAGCGTGATGATCGACAAGCCAAATAGAAGGAAAGTGATGTCGACGCCAAGCGAGCTGGAGTTTGGATTCAGTCCCCAGCGGACCGCCAGGATCTTGCCGCGTGGGCGACGCTTCCCAAAGATTGGTCGGCGCGGCTCAAGCGGCTGACAGTCTGAGGCGATCACTTGGCGGCCGAGCACTCGCGAAGGGCTTGGCGGGCGTCATCGAAGGCTTGCGCCGGAACCACGGTGCCGCGCACGAACTGATAGACATCCTCCATCGCCTTTTGCCACGCGCCAGGATCCGCCGACTGCACGACCGTGACGCCTTGGCTTTTCAGTTTGGCGATCGAGTCGTCTTCCATCTTGCGGACGTCCTGATCAATCTTGGCGCTGGCCTCGCGGAACACGGCGAGCAGCTTGGGCCGCAGGTCCGCCGGGATCTTGTCCCAGATGTCCTTGTTCACCACCGTTACACCGGTGAGAGAGGAGTACGGCATGTCGAGCATGAACTTGGCCTTGCTGTGCATGTTGCCGGCGAGCACCAGCACCGGCGGATAGCACAGCGCATCGATCTTGCCGGTTTGGAGCGACGGAACCAGGTCCGCGCTGCTCAGCACGACCGGCTTAAAGCCCGCCTTTTCCCAGGCCTTGGTGCTGTCGGGATCGCCTTCCCACGCGAACATCTTGGCCTTCCGCATGTCGTCCAGCGTTGGGCGCGCTACCGTCGAAAAGAATCGGGTAAAGCCGATCTCGCCCCAAGCCAAGACCACCACTGCGGGCAGCTTCTTGCTCTTGTCCGGACCTCGGTATGGGTCGGCGAGCAGCGCTTCGAGCTTGGGGGTCATCTTGCCCAGCATGCAGCGGTACTGTTCCCGGTTTTTCGCAAACAGCGGCAGATCGAGCGCTTGCGGATCGGGGGAAATCACATGAAGACCAACCGTGCTGACACCAACCGCTTGCAGCGTGTTGTTGTTCATCTTCTTGATCATGTCGCCTTCGTCACCCATGGTGCCGCCAGCGAAGATCTTCAGCTCGACCTTGCCGCCGCTGATTTCGGTCCACTTTTGCGACGCCTCTTTGAGGCGCGTCTCCCAAGTGGAACCAACCGGAGCGCGGGTGGCGAGCTTGATGACTACTTTGTCTTGTGCGAGCGCCGGGGACGTCGCAGCGAGGCACACAGCGGAAAGAAGGGTGAGCAGGCCTTGTTTCTTCATGGACATTCCTTGAGAGAGCGGGCACCAAGTCTGTGGAGCCACGCTTCTATTACAGCAGAAGTTTAGGGTCTATCGGATAGGACGAAGAACGCCGAGAAACATTTTGGTGGCGGCACCGTTCGGACCGCTGACCCCATTATTCGGCGAACAGATCGGAGAGCTTGGACAGGAGCCAGCGCGCTCGCTCTTGCGCGATGATGTTGCCGAGTCGCTGCTTTTTCCAGCTTGGCTCCTCGGAGTAGACATCGGTGGCGACCACTTGCTCGAGCAGTTTTACGAACTCGGCCTTCTTTTGCTGCGCTTGGAGCACGCCTTCGGCATAGGACACGATCGAGCCGAGCTTGCGGGCCCCGTTTTGCTTTTGCGCGATGTCGAGGTGCTTCTTCGCAGCCGCCGGACCGCCGCCCTGATCTTCGGACCGCGACGAGTCATAGGACACGAAGAACTCGTGGATGGAGCCTTCATCGAAGCTTTCGTCTAGCTCCAGGGCTCGCTCCATGAGCACACCGACCATGGGAAAGTCCCCAAACAGTGTCGGATCGTCCTTGGAGATGCTGATCGCCAGCGCCCATCCCGCACCGGCCCAATACAAAAGTGGCACGTCCTCTTTGCCCACTTTCGTCAGCGCAGCCTTCGCCTCTGCCGGATTGCCGGACAACAGCGCTTTGCGGAAGCCCGGATAGCTGATGTCGAGCCCATCGAGCGCATAGTTACGACCCCGCAGATAGAGCCGACGGGCCCGCATCCACTCCAGCTTGGCCTGGCCGATGTTCTTGTCGGCGGTGCGGTCGGCGTCTTGATTCACAAACGCGTACGCGAACTGCACAAAGCCGCTCGATAACGCCAAGCGAATCGGACGATGGGTTGGCAGGCTCTCGGCCAGCGTCTCCATGGTCTTGAGACCAAACGGTGCCGCTTGCCGAACCAGAGCCGGATCGTCCTCTGTTCCGTAACCACCACCTGTCGAGGACAGCGCATCGGCAGTCGCCTTGAGGGCGTAGCCGCGAATGGAACAACCGCTCGACAGAAGGACCAACAGACCGGGGATGATCACCGAGCCTAACCAGCGTCGACATCCCCCGAACAGCACTTGCATGAATGGTTGCCTTTGGTTCCCAAAACGTGACGGCACTGTACCATACGTCCTCTATTGGTATACTGCTTTCACTTCCTATGGTCGATCCCTCGCCTGAAAGCCCAGCAGCCTCGCCATCTTCTCTTGATTCCAGCGGGCCGCCCGGCGGGCCGAAGGAAGCGGAGGTCGCCGAAGAAAGCCCTCACTTTGTGGAGGGAACCGGCGAGGCACCTCCCCCAGGAACCCGGCTAGAGACGGTCTTCATCTGTTTCCTGTCGTTGGCGATCGTGCTGTTGCCGGTGCTGTCGAGCCTCCGCAGCTTGGCCGATATGTTGCGGGAGTCGGCGCGGATGCCATGGCTGACTCACTCGCTCGGCTTTGTGTTGCATAAGCTGGTGCCGACGGATCTGGCGTGGGCGTCGATTTACGTTCAGAACGGCACGGTCTGGATCGGCTTTCTGGGGGCGCTGCTCGCGGTGGCGGGTGGCAAACACCTGGGACTATCGACGACAGGTTTTATGCCTCGGGGGCCGCTGCGGAGTACCGCCGAGGGCTTCTGTTCGACCGTGTTTGTGCTGGTCACGCTGGTCCTGACCTATGCCGCTGCGCGCATGGTGGCCGTCGAACGAGCCAATGGTGACAACGACTTGCTACCGGGCGGCGTTCACAAGTGGTTCGTGCAGCTCATCATCCCGGTGGTGTTTGGACTGATGGCACCTCGGGCGGCGTGGCGGGCACTCGATCCCAACGCCGCCTCAGGGCATGGTGCCCCGGAAGCGGTGCCCCATCCGCCGATGAGTCCACGGCGACAGAAGCTGCGCTGGGTCGTGTGTGGGGTGGTCTTTGTGCTGGCGGTGGCGATGTTTGTGATCGGCTTTGGACACGACAACTCGCCCAAGCTGCAAGGCTTGGTCAGTCGGGTGGACAAGCTGGTGGGCGTGGTGAAGTGGCTTGGCATTGCCTCGACGGGCGTTGGCTTCTTTTTGGGTCTGCCAGTGTTCGTGGTGATGGCGGGTCTGGCGATGACGCTGTTCTTTTCAGCCGGTACCCCGATCGCAGCCCTGCCACTGGAGACGCTGCGGCTGGTTGCCAATCCCTCGCTCCCGGCGATTCCGCTGCTTACGATCGCGGGCTATGTGCTGGCTTCGGGTCGGTCTTCCCACCGCTTGGTGCGTGCCTACAAGAGCGTGCTCGGCTGGATTCCCGGTGGCATGGCGATCATGGTGGTCATCGTCTGCGCCGTCTTCACGACCTTTACCGGGGCTTCGGGCGTCACCATCCTCGCGCTGGGGGGGCTCGTCTACCCGATGCTGGTTCGTGACGGGTATCCCAAGGGATTTTCGCTCGGCATGGTCACCGCCGCAGGTAGCTTGGGTCTGCTGTTTCCGCCGAGCTTGCCAGTGATCTTGTATTCGGTCGCGGCCAGCGCGCCGGGCTCGGTGGCCCCAGTGGCGGTCGATCAGCTCTTCATCGGCGGCTTTTTGCCGGGTCTGAGCTTGGTGGTGCTGGTGTCGCTCTACGGCATGTACCAGGGTCACAGGTCCAATGCGCCGCGTCAGGCGTTCGTTTGGAAAGAAGCCCGCGCCGCGATCTGGGCGGCCAAGTGGGACATCGTGGTGCCGATTGTGGTCATGGGCTCGTTCCTGTCCGGTGTGGCCACCATCGTCGAGTCCGCTGCGATTGGTGCAGCCTATGCGCTGATCATTGAGCTGGTGGTCTTTCGCGACATGCATCCGATTCGCGAGCTACCGGCGGCGCTGCTCCATGCCGCGACCCTGGTGGGGGCGGTGGTGGTGCTACTCGGTGTGGCGCTTGGGCTGACCAACTATCTGGTCGAAGCCGAGGTACCGACCAAGCTGGTCGAGTGGGTGCAGCATCACATTCACTCGCGCTGGGTGTTCCTGCTGGTGTTAAACATTGGCCTGCTCATCCTCGGCAGCGTGCTGGAGATCTACTCGGCGATCGTGGTGCTGGTACCGCTGGTGGCTCCGCTCGGCGTGGCGTTCGACGTGAACCCGGTCCACCTCGGCGTGATCTTCCTGTGCAACCTGGAGCTTGGCTTCCTGTGTCCACCGATGGGCCTGAACTTGTTCCTGTCGGCGACCCGGTTCCACAAGCCGCTGCCGTATCTGTATCGCGAGGCGATGCCGTTCCTGGGGATCATGACCATTGGCGTACTGTTTGTGACCTACGTGCCCAGCGTCACCCTGTGGCTGTTGCGGGTGCTTGGGAAGGCCTAGCCGCTGATGCTGCTGGCGTTGAGTAGCCTGCTCGGAGCCACGGGCGGTATTCCCTCCTTCAATCGATTGTTATGCCGGGCGGCCGCCGAGTTTGCGGTGGAGCATGGGCGACACCTGCATGTGGTGGCGCTGACCGACCCGCTGTACGCCGAGCCGGGTTTTGTCGATACGCTGGCGCAGCGGCCCGGTCAGCCGCCGACCTATACGGCCTGCGCGGGCGACCGTCCCCGGTTTGCGCGCTCGGTGCTGGGCCATCTTGGGCGTGGGCGGTTGGTGGTGATGGGGCACGTGAACCTGTCTCCACTCGGGGTGCCGTTTGGGCGGTTTGGGGTGATCGCGCATGGCACCGATGTGTGGACGCGGCTGCCCACGCTGCGCAGGCTCGCGCTTCAGCAGGCCACGGTGGCGGCAGGGGTCAGTGAGCACACGCTCCAGCAGCTCTGTCAGGTGCAGGGCGTGCTGGTTGGGCGCTGCCAGCGGTTGGTGAACGCACTCGATGAGACGAACTTGGCGCACAGTGCGGCGACGCCCTCGACTGCGGACGAGTCGAGCCCGCGACTGCGGGTGGTCAGCATTACCCGGCTGCACCCCAGCGAGCCCAAGGGCATCGATCTGGTGATCCGCAGCCTGCCCAGCCTGCCGCAGGTCGACTACGAGATCATCGGGGAAGGCGAGGCGACGCCGGCGCTTTTGGCCCTGGCCGACAAGCTGCACGTATCCGACCGGGTGCAGTTCCTCGGGCGACTGTCGGAAGCGGACAAGCATGCCGCGCTCGCTCGCTGTCACGCGCTGGTGCTGCCCTCGAGCAACGAAGGCTTTGGGATCGTCTACCTGGAAGCCATGGCCCACCACAAGCCGTGTCTGGCCGCTCGGGTCGGCGGCGCGCCGGAAGTGGTCCTGAACGAGGAAACCGGGCTGGTGGTTTCGCCGACCTGGGAGGCGGTACGGGAGGGACTGGCTCGCCTGACCGACCCGGCGCTGCGAAAGCGGCTGGGGCAGGCGGGTTATCGGCGGCTGGGGTCGCGCTTCACCTATCCCGAGTTCGCCCGCCACGCCCACCAGATGTTCGGGCGACTGACCTGATCTCGTGCTCTCACTGACCCAACCAGGACTCCAAACGAGGTGATGCGGTGGTCAAAGGTCTTCCGGAAGGACTCCAAACGAGGTGATGCGGTGGTCAAAGGTCTTCCGGAAGGACTCCAAAC
>ERZ724523.1288-NODE-1288-length-14722-cov-3.975523_pt1 | contig 14722 bp, 15 predicted proteins | sample MGYA00376056_ERZ724523 | MGnify/ENA primary metagenome ERZ724523 (study PRJEB28724, sample SAMN07190888) | wastewater metagenome | isolation source: influent of sewage treatment plant in Hong Hong | place: USA: Christiansburg, Virginia | collected 2016-03-01 ... | reverse complement strand
CGCGCTGGCTGGGCCTGCACAGCACGGTCGTACACATCTCGATCGGACAGATTGCACAGAGCGTCGCCATCTATCTGGGCATTCCGTTTCTGGCGGGATTTCTCACCCGCCGCGTGCTTTCGCGTATCAAAGGAGTCGATTGGTATCAGTCGCAGTTTGTGCCGCGCATCGGGCCGCTGACGCTGGTTGCTCTGCTGTTTACCATCGTGGCGATGTTCTCTCTGAAGGGAGAGACGATTGTGCAACTACCTCTCGATGTGCTGCGAATCGCGGCTCCGCTGCTCATCTATTTCCTGGTGATGTTCGCGGTGTCCTTCGTGATGAGCAAGCGGGTTGGTGCCAACTACCAGCAATCGGTGACCCTGTCGTTTACCGCTGCATCCAATAATTTTGAGCTGGCGATTGCCGTCGCTGTTGCCACGTTCGGCATCCACAGTGGTGCAGCGTTCGCCGCCGTGATTGGTCCACTTGTCGAAGTGCCAGTGCTCATTGCGCTGGTGAACGTCGCGTTGTGGGCGCAGCGCCGCTTCTTTGGCAACATCGCTCCTGCTTCTCCATCCTCCGCATCAAGCGGACCCGCGTAGGAAGCGATCATGGATCACGCTAAGAGCATTCTGTTTTTGTGTGTCGCAAACTCTGCCCGCAGTCAGATGGCCGAGGGACTTGCGCGCCAGCGCTTTGGTGATCGCATTCGCGTACAGAGCGCGGGCAGCACTCCCACTCGTGTGAATCCCTACGCCATCGAAGTGATGCGAGAAGTGGGCGTAGACCTAAGCTCCCACCACTCCAAGTCCTTAGACAGCATCGAAGCCGAAACGGTGGGAATCGTGGTTACGCTCTGCGCGGAGGAGGTCTGTCCGGTCTTCCTGGGCCACGTCCAGCGGTTGCATTGGCCGATCGCCGACCCTGCCAGCAATGATCCATCGCTTTCTCACGATGAGCTGCTCGCACGATTCCGAACCGCGCGGGATCAGATTGCGGAACTTCTGACAGGTCACGGTGCCTATGCAATTCAGGATCCACAGCGTTCCGTTTAGGTCGCGCATACTACCAACAGAGATCGCTACCGTTCGATGGTAGTTGGGCATAGTTGGGTCGCTCAGAGCCACGATGGCGAGCCCACGAGGCGTCATTGACACGTCGCTGAAGCCTGCGGACCTTGCTTGCGGTTGCCAGGAACTCGTAGGCAGAGAAGAGCGAAAAGGTGCCCCATCAAAAGTGCGAAACTTGTAAGGTCGATGCCGCATGGGAGCCTAGAGAGTTGGAACTTGCGATCCATCACAGGGGGCTCCTATGGCATCTGGCTTCGGCTCGATTGTGGCGCGCTACCGACGACTTGGGTTTGGTTGGTCGCTGCTCTTGCTGCTGGGCTGTACAGCGGAGCCGGTCGCTACTCTGTGCCCTGTGGTCAGCAGCAATGGAGAGCAGAGCAGCGATTCCTTCCGCCGTCGCAAGCTTGATGTTCTGTTTGTCATCGACAACACCGGAAGCATGGCGGCAAAACAGCAGGCTCTGGTCGCCTCGCTTCAAGCGTTCCTTGGCGTTCTCGATGTTGAAGGCCATCAGACGGACTATCACATGGGGTTTGCGACCACGGACGTCGGCTCATGGGTGTCACCAGAGCAGCCGTGGACGATGACAGCGGGAGCGTGTGATTCGTTTGCAGGGGATGACGGAATCCTGCAAGCGGTGTCATGTCTCGACCGCAAGAGTGGATCGGCAGCGGCGGCGCAGGCGTGCAGCTCACTCTGTCCGAATCGACGGTTTCTTCCGATGGACGGCACGTCATTCCTGAGCGGCTATCGCGGCTTTCACAACGTTCCATCAGCCATGGAGTTTGATCCGAAGACCGGAACGACGGTGGATCGCGGCCCCGAGTACGCGCTGCGCTGCATGGGGCTGGTCGGAGACGGCGGATGCGGCTTGTCCTCGCCACTCGAAGCGATGAAGCGGGCGCTCGACGGTCATCGGCCCGAAAACCGAGGATTCCTGCGCGAGGACGCAAGCCTCATGGTCGTCATCGTTACGGACAAGGACGACTGTTCAGTTCAAACAGCTCGGCGGGCAGAGAACGACCCACATACACGCAACTGCACCAGTCCCGACTCCGATGCGGCAGCGGACTGCTTTGACCCGGCGTTCCGTTGCCTGGCGCGCAACCTTCGCTGTGCTGAGCCGCTCAACACCGCTGGGCCCAAGACGGGTTGCCAGGTGCGAACCGACAGTTACCTCGAGCCGGAACAGAACTATGTGGGCTTTCTGCGAACCATAAAGCCCCGACAGAACTTCACGATCATCGGGCTGTGGCCGGAGCCCTCGGTCAATGGAGGAGGGCCAGTCGTGGTGGTGCAAGATCCCAAGATCGCAGGCTCAGCGGGACTTCGCACAGCAGGTGGTGCCCAGGCTGGGTGTCAGTCGTCATTGGACCCAAACATCGTGGGACAACCGCAGCTCCGACTCAATCGCCTGATGTCGCTTGTGACGAGGCCAGGGGAGCCACCGTGGACCGGGAGCATCTGTGAACCGCAGGACTATCGATCGGTTCTCACATCTCAAATCGCATACCCGCCCATTTGTCATCTTCTGCTTGGCGATCTGCCCCAAATCCCTCTGCGTCATCAGGATGGGACTCCGGCTTGCATGATCGGAGACGTAGATTGGAATACCCCTGACGCTGTTCCTGCGCGGGCGATGCCGGTCTGTGGTTCACCCTGCTGTGATGCGATGGACAAAAAGCAACCCCGCTGTGGATTCTGGAGTGATGAAGTGGTTTCCGCATGTGCCTCTGAACCAGAGTCCTGCTACTGCATCGTCTCTCCTGAATCCGGTGACAGTTGGACAAAAGCGCGTTACGGAGTCTGGCGTCCGCGCAATGCGGAAGGCCCCCCCGGAACGAGCGTGAACATTCGCTGCGCCATGCAAAACGAATCCACCTGCATGAACCCCCCGGAATCGCCCTAAGCGCAGACAGACATTCCCTCAAGCCACATCCCAGGCATTGCAACGGACGCGTCCTCCCGCTTTTCACGCCTTTTCCCCCAACCCGTTCCCTTTTGGTTTCTCGACGGTAGGCGGGCTGGCTTTCCGTCCCTGTGGATGATGTTTTTCTGGTGTAGTGCGGCGAGCGCTCCCGCGACTTGGCGAGCAATCTCGATCGCATTCGGCAGTGGCAGGCCCACACTCTGTTCGGAGGATCCTTTGAGCCGCTCCTGCAGCGACATACCCTCTAGAAACTCCATCAGAATGTAGGGCACGCCATCACTGAGCTGTCCGTAGTCAAAGACCTTTACGATCCCTTCGTGCTGGACGAGCGTCATCGTGCGCGCTTCATCCAAAAATCGCTGCAAGATCCTGGGATCACGAGCCAAGTCACGCATCAGCACCTTGACCGCAGCGCGCTGACCGATCTGTTCGTGACGGGCCTCATACACCACGCCCATGCCGCCCTGGCCGATGCGTCGCTGCAGGACATACGGACCCACCTTGCTGCCGAGCAGCTCGTCAGCGATCGGAATGAATCCTGTAGGAACTGTGGAGATGGTCACGACTACTTACCTGTTGGGCGCTCGACGCGGGCACCCGGTGTGGAGAGGCTACACGCTCGCCACAAGCACCGATAATGACATCATACCCCTCTTTCAGTTGATGGACACCGACTCGCCAACATTGCAAGGTTTGTGGCAGCAGAGAGTCCGCGCACGGTACCAAATTCCAGTGCTGTCAATGTGGTAGCCGGTCGGTCATGTAGGAGCCCACTCTCATGGACCCAGCGTCAAACTGCGGTCCTCGATCCGGTCTCGCTATCTCAACCAGAGACCAGTCATAATGAATCATATTATATGCATAATAACGTACCCCAGACGCCTTCCCGATCGGCGCTCGATGGAGCTACTGCGTCGGTTTGGTTTTCGTTGTGCGCGTGGGTTTTCGTGACAGCAACTGGATCATGTCCGTGTTCTGGCGCGCCTTGGCCAGCGATAAAGGAGTCTGTCCGCTGCGGTTCTTGGCATTCACCTTGGCACCGCGTGCGAGCAGCGTCTCTGCTCCGCGCAGGGAACCCAGCATCACGGCTTGATGAAGCGGGGTGTTGCCTTCCTGATCGGTCGCTTCCAGGTTCGCTCCAGCGTCGAGAAGTAGAGTGATGCCTTCAGCTTCCCCAGGATCCACATAGACCGTGTCGTGCGGTTGGCCGAGCTTCTGGTACAGGTGCTTTTCCTGCGGTCTGTACGCAAACGGCCCCCACGACAGCGGCGTCTTGCCATGGTGATCGGGGGCTTCGAGTGGAGCGTTGGCCGCGAGCAGAACGCGGATGGCGTCGATCCGCCGCTCCATCACCGCCACGTGAAGCGGGGTGAAGCCATCATTTGGCGCGGCAAACTCAATCTTGGCCCCCAACGTCAGAAGGAGCCGAAGGGTGCTGCTATGTCCGTACTTTGCCGCACTCAGCAATGCGGCATCGCGATCCGATGCCGTCGCTCCCCGCGCAACCAAAATAGGAATGATCTCGTCGAGTCCCCCCCGCGCTGCGAGTGCCACCGCTCCATGGGGAACAGCCACTCCGGCGCGTAACAGAGCCATGACAGCTTCGCTCCGTTCATACTCCAGTGCCCACAACAGGGCCGGTCCGTACGGCCGCGCCGTGGCCGTGAGCAGCGCTCGGTGGTCGGCAATGTAGCGATCGTACTGGGCTGCCGTGGTGGTCTTGGGCAGCGCATCAAACTCGCGAAGGAGTGCCTCGGCATCTGCCTTAACCACCGCCGTGCCATCAGCATTCGGTGGAGCCGCAGCCCCGACGATGGGCCGCAATAGCACGAGTGCCACCATCCATCCTCGCATGGCGTCCTGATTGCACATCGAGCAAGATAGTAGCGCAGATGTGCGGCAACTGTCTGCGGCATCGAGTGCTGACCGTCGGGTCTACGTATGCCGGTGGAACAGACCGTTCGAGGGTGTGATATACATCCATCTTGTATGGAGTGTCTTTGGCATGGGTTTCAGAACGGGAAGACGAGTGGGAATCTGGCTGCTGATTCTGGGCGTTTCCACAGCGACTCGTGCCAATGAAGATGCGGCTCTTTCCTTCGGGAATGGGAGCTGTGGAAAGCTTCAGGGAGGCGCGGCCTTGCCATGTCGGGGTGCCAACTTTGAGTCATTCTCCCGCACTGCCTGCGCGCTCGGAAGGAACCATCTCCATCCGCTGGTCCGAGACACTGTGGTCGACGCCTTTGCAGCACTTGCCGAACAACCATCCCAACGAATCTGGCAGTACGGTGAAACTGGAACATCTGCGGGGGGCAAGCTCTGGCCGCACAAAACCCACCAGAACGGACTCGCGGCCGATTTCTTTATGCCGGTGGTGAACGAACGGGGCGAGCCAGCGCGAGTACCGATCTCGGTGTGGAACAATTTTGGGTACTCGCTGGAGTTTAGTAAAAGCGGTACGCTCGACGGGCTCCGCATTGATTGGCAAGCGGTAGGGGCCCATCTGCTCGCACTGGAAGCGGCGGGCCGCAAGCACCGCGTGACGATCGAACGAATCATCATCACGCCCGACTTCCACGGAGCACTCTTTGCCGACGTTCCAGCGATACGACGCTTGGCACCACTGTTCATGAAACGGGAAGCGTGGGTCCGCCACGACGAGCACTATCACGTCGACTTTTCGATTCCGTCCTCGCTACGCAGACCACTTTCCTGCCGGTAGGGGATCACCCATAGAGCCGCATGCCTGGCTCTATCAGCACTCCGTTCCCTGCAACTGGCTTGTGGCATCGGACCTTGCGAATTGCTGCGGTCCCGCGTATGTCTGCCGCGCATGTCTTTACGCGCTTCTTCTGGCCGAATCGCCTTGGCTCTGCTTGCCGTCTACCTGATTTGGGGGTCGACCTATCTTGCCATTCGCTTCGCGCTCGACACTTTGCCTCCGTTTACGATGGCTGGTGCCCGCTTTGTGCTGGCCGGACTCTGTCTGCTGGGCTTTGCACGAGGCTCCGGCGCTCCGCCGCCCGATCGAGCGCAGTGGTGGAGCGCAGCGCTCATCGGAGGGCTCATGCTCGTCGGGGGCAATGGGGCCGTGTGTTGGGCCGAAAAGACCGTGCCGTCCGGACTGGCCTCGCTGCTGATTGCAACCGTTCCACTATGGGCAGTGGTGATGGGGGCTCTGCTTCCCGGGGGACAGAAACCGAGCCCACGGGTGATCGCAGGGATTCTGTTTGGTCTGGCCGGAGTCGGCATTCTGGTTCAGCCGCAGAAATCGGGATCCGTGGACCCGGCCGGAGCAGCGGCGCTGCTGTTCGCGGCGGCATCGTGGGCGGCGGGGTCGGTGTTGTCCAAGCGCGTGCGCTTGCCCTCCTCGCCGGTGCTGTCGACGGCGATGCAGATGCTCTGTGGGGGCAGCTTCCTGCTTCTGATCGGTTCCATCGCTGGGGAATGGCCTGGCATCCACCTTCAGTCCGTTACCACCAAGTCCGCTCTCGCAGTGGTCTACCTGATGGTGTTTGGCTCAATCATCGGCTTCACCGCTTTTGTCTGGTTGCTACGGAACACCACGGCGGTGATCGCGACGTCCTATGCGTACGTAAACCCGCTCGTCGCTGTACTTCTCGGCTGGGCGCTCAACGGCGAGACTCCGAGTCCACGTACCGCCACCGCTGGCGCTTTGGTGGTCGGAGCGGTGGTGCTGATCACCACGGCTCGTCCACCCAAGTAAGCAGCGCGATCCAGCTCCATCACAACTTGCGGGTGATTTCGAGCAGCACCGCACCACCAGGTGGTCTCGGAAAGTGCATATTGCGTGCAGCTTGAGCGGCGCACTCGTCGATTTGGAAGTTGGTGAAGGTGCTGGCGGCGGTCACTGCGGCTTGGACCTTGCCCTCTTTATCGATCGCAAACAGCAGCGTAATCTGTCCCGGCTGGGTCGTTCCGAATCCTTTGCCGCAGATTATCAAGTGACGGGACTGTGCAATGAAGGCGTTGGTAGCGGCGACTCGATACTGCGCATCCACAGTGGAGCTTCCCAGCCGTCGCGCATCCGGAGTGAAGAAATCAGGGGGTAGCGTGTAGCGCGGCGGGCCCTTCCGCATCGCGGAAAATTCCGTGAGTACCATTGGATCGACATGGCCATCGTTTTCGCCTGGCAAGGCCAGAGCTCCCAGTCCGCCGGTAAACATGAGGAACAGAGCCTCGCCAATCTGGTCGGTAGTGCTCCTTCGCGGGCTGGCTTTGCCTCGGATTCCCTCGCAGTAGACCAGGCCTCCGGGTCGGAACGGATCGAGCTGACGTGTACTACAGGCACACCGATCTGTACGCTCCAAGATCGGGATCTCACACGGCACATGATCGGGCGCCAAGAAACGCGGCGGCTTGCTGGTGCGATGTAGGAACGATCCCATCGGCTTCATGTCCTCGGACCACAGCAGGGTAAATCCATCAAGATGCCGGATGAAATAGCGCTTCGAGCTACGGCGATCGACGTGAACTTCGAAGTAGTGAAGTCCATCCACCGTCCGCTCATCAGCAATGCGGAGCCCGACGTCTGCGTAGAACCAGCGATCGCCAAGCTGCGGGGAAAACAGGGGTTCACCACGCTCCTCCTTGGCGGTCACATGGACATCGGATTCGACGAAGAAGTCCTTTTCTGCGTGCTCATAACGGACGTGTACCACGGTGTCGCCGGGACTCCGTACCGTGATGGCCGGACTTTTCACCGTCCAACCGTCCGTGGTGGCATCTTCCGGTGTCCAGGGTCGCTTCGGTTCAGACGTCGTCTCGGAAGCTTGTTCGGAAGCTTGTTCGGAAGCTTGTTCGGAAGCTTGTTCGGAAGCTTGTTCGGAATCCTGTTTGGATGGTGGTGTCGGCTGCGGTTCTGTCACCTTTGGGGTGAAGATCGGGGGAGCTGGCTTGAACTCGTAGCCGACGTGGATCGGATGGGTATAGTCGGCAAGCCTGGGCAGCATTCGAAAGCAGGTCAGACGCTGAATGTGCAGGGTGGAGTGCCACAGCACAAACAGGGACATCACCAGTACACAGGGGGCGAGGAGGAGCATCTTTTCGGGCGCTAGACTCATCCTTCGCAGCGCGGCGGTCACGGTGGCGGCAGCAAACGCCAGTACCACCAAGTTCAAAACAAGCAGCGTCCAGGTCACATCCTCAAAGACCTTCGCCGAACGAGCATCCGAACCCAGCAGCAGATCAACAAGGGGAGAAAACTCAGGAGGCGCAAACTTGGCATAGACCACCGGGATCAGCACCGCAAACCACAGATCGAGCAGGATTCCGGCGCGACTCGGAGTGGGACGCCACTCGGCTCTGCTTGCGCCCGAGGGATCATCCAGCGGATCGATAGGGGGCTCTCGGTTCACGCGAGGCGTGCGATTCAGTCGTACCCACAGATAGCCAAGCAGCAGCACGAGCAAACATCCCCCGAACAGCAGGGCTCTATACCGATTCGTCTGCCAAGCCACCCCATAGGTGTGCCCTTGCGCGCTCCGGATCAACCACTCATGCATGAGGGGAATCATACAATGGATCCCGCCATTCGATACGACTTGATCCACCGTAACAAGAGACGGTGATCGGTCTGCACCCAGGATTGTTGTTGCTGGGCGGTTAGCTTTCTAGCGACACCGCTGCGGAATGCTGCGTACGACCATCGCTGATTCGGGTTCGACAGATCCGATCCCACAGGGTCAGCGCTTCCCCAAAGTGAATGTCGGCGTGGGAGTGATGAATGTTGTGAAACGCCGAAGTGTTAAGGAGTAGCGGTGCCAGGAGTCGTTCCAGCGGTTCGACGCGAATGCCGCAGTGCAGGTAGTAGTTCAAGCTGATGAATCCGACAACGAGCGCAAAGTAAAATGGCGCATAGTGTTTGGCTTGCGGAATCGCCACAAGGAGGAGCGGCCAGAAGGTCATCACGGACTCCAGCGGACCCACGGCAAAGCCTGCGAGCGCAGTCGGATCGCGATAGACGTGATGGCCGCGATGAAACGGAAACAGCGGTCGGGTGTGCAGCAAACGATGCTTTGCATACAACCAGGCGTCGAGCACGAATACTCCTCCGATGGTCTGCAGCGACACCGAAAGGAGTCCTCCTGCTTCCTCGGCAGACCACACGAGTCCAATCGGTCGTCCGGTCCAGGATCGCCACAGCGGCCAGGCCAAAAAGCACGCTGCGATGAAGGCAGCCAGTGCGGTGTCGGCTGCTTCCGCACGCAGCGGTGCCGGCTTTCGGCGCGGTCCTTGGATGCGAACAGTCTGCTTTTCACACAGCCAGGTCACGAGCGCGGCACCCGACAGTACCGTTCCCGCGAGCCCGACAAAGCCGACCAAGAGCGCCAGGTAAAATAGACCTCGGTGATCCGGAGCGAGCAGTCCGCTGGCCGCCAGCACAACTGGCAGTCCGCCATCAATGATGCGCGACCACAGCGGACGGGCTGAGCTTTTGTGACGGTGAGCGGGGTTTATCGCGGGACTCTGCATGGGCGGCTCCGGGGGGCTAGGGCTGGCGAACAATTCGTTACATGGTGTAACGGAAATCGTTTCAAATTGTCAATGACGCAAGCTGCGCTAGATTCCCGTGATGGTCTCACTGGCAAGAATCCCTGGGCGCACTGCCTCGCGTTCGCAGCTTCGCACCCGACCGCTCACGAAGGCACCCATCGGCCGGATTCCCAAAGAAGATCGGCGCAAGCAGCTCCTGTCGGTGGCCGCGCAGATCCTGACCGAGCAAGGGGTCGAGCAGGTCCAGATTACCGAAGTGGCAGAGCGTGCCAAGGTCTCACGACCACTTGTGTATCGACTGTTCCCGACGCGCAAGGCCCTGGTGATTGCACTCCTTCACGACTTTGCAACCCGATTGGGCGAGCGCTTTCAGGCCGCTCTGCTCGCGACCTGGCCGGGCTCAGTACCGGACATCACCCGTGCCTTTGTCGATGCCAGTTGTGAGGCGATCGAGGAGCACGGTGCCGGTCCATGGTTACTGCTCGACAACAAGGGGACCGACCCGGAACTCGGGCGCATCGGGCGAGCTGTCTTGGCGGACCTGCTGCTCCCGTGGAAAAGACGATTGAGAGAGCTTACCGGCCTGCCTCCCCGTCGGAGCGCCAACCTCCTATGGGTCGTGGTGGCTGCGGGACGGGCCGCGCTCGATGGCTGGATCGAAGGAAGCATCAGCCGCCGGATGGCGACCGAGGATGCAACCCGAGCGGTGACGGCACTCCTTCTGACCTTTGTGAAGCAGCAACCATCCTCGCCAACCCTTAACGATACTTGATTCCGTCTCATGAGTCGGCGCTTACTCGATTACCATGCCTCACTCCACCGGAACGATGTAGGAAGGCGAGTCTTCCGCCCGATCAAGATCCGACATTCAGGACTCGCGACGCATTCCTGTAGGGAGTGTGCAGCGCCTTCGTGACCTCTCCCTTCCTTGTGCGAGCTTGGTTCGTTCCGGATGGTGGTTCGTAGCTACAGAGGAGTATAGCGGCGCGTTCGTGTCCGGCGTATCGTGGACGAGATGATTCCTAGCCGGTTCGATCTGTGTGTCCTTGGGGCTGGTCCTGCTGGATATGCTGCGGCAATGCGGGCGCTCGATTTCGGGAAGACCGTGCTGCTGGTGGAGCGCGATCGCATTGGCGGCGCGGGCATCCATGCGGGAGCGCTGTCATCCAAGACGATGTGGCATCTGTCGAACGACTATGCGCTGGCCTGCCGAACGGACCGTGGCTTTGTCGCACACCACGTCGAGCTGTCGTATGCCAAAGTGATGGAGTCGGTACAGAGCGCAGTTGCGGAGTGCCATGGAATCTTGGCTCATCAGATCGAACAACTCAGCACACCACGCGATGGCAACAGCCCGCTCTTGTGGTTTCGCAGAGGGAGCGGACGATTCCTTTCTCCGCATCAGGTCGCCATCACAGATCGCACGGGGCAAGTTGAGCAGTTCGAAGCCGAGCACTTCCTGATCGCCACTGGCTCCAAACCTCGGCTCCCGGATGGCATCGAGGTGGACGGTCAGCGCATCGTGACGAGTGATCAAATCGAGAGTCTGGCCAACTTTCCCAAGAGCATGGTGATTGTGGGCGCGGGTGTGGTCGGTTGTGAGTACGCGACCATCTTTGCAAACTTTCAGCAGACCAAGATCAACATCATCGATCAACAGCCGCGCATTCTGCCGTTTGAGGATGAAGACATCGCGCAGGCAATTGCCTGCAAGTTCGAAGCGATGGGAATCACGATCCATCGCGCCTCGAAGCTGTCGCGGATGCGCGTGGTCGACGATCAAGTGGAGTACGTGCTGTGTAACGAGCAAGGAGTATGCGAGCCGATTCGGGTGGAGCGTGCGTTGATTTCGATCGGACGGATTCCTAGCACGGCAGACCTGAATCTGGCAGCGGCCGGAGTGGCAACCGGCAAAAACGGCGGAGTGCTGGTAGAGCAGACTCGCTCGACGACGGCACCGCACATCTATGCGGCAGGTGACACCACGACGGACATCGCTCTGGTCAACGTTGCGGAGCTGGAGGGACGACACGCAGTGGAGCGCATGTTCGGAACCGAGCCAGAGCCGATCCGATACGAAGCGCTGTCATCGATTATGTTTCTGGCACCGGAGCTGGCCGCAGTTGGTCTCAACGAACAGCAAGCGTGCAAACAGGGGATTCGATACCGGGTGGCAGTGGTGCAGAACCGGCTCGTAAACCGAGCGATTGCGATGCGCGCAACGGCAGGTTTTGTGAAGCTACTCTGTACTCCAGACACGGGGAAAATTCTGGGTCTGCGAGTGATCGGTCCGCAGGCATCATCAACTGCGCAAGGCATTGCCTTCCTGATCGATCGTGGCGGCACACTCAGCGACATCGATCACTGCATCCACCCCCATCCAGCGATTCCGGAAGCGGTGCAGGAATGCGCTCGTGTGCTGCTCGGGCGCAGCGTACATCGGACCGATGTATTCGGAGCCGATTTGATCCGCTGTGGAGAAGGATGAGGACGCGGAACGGATCCGCTCTGCATCTGCAACATTGGCTAGGATTGGTTCCGCAGTTTGCGCAAGGGTGGTCATCTCGATTGCCTCTGCGCGGGATTGTTGGTACGAAGCGCATCGAAAAGGTCGGTCCCTGGGACTGCTTGGTGAGACATCGATGCGGAACAGCACAATCGCAGCAGCAATGGCAATCGCGGCCTGGTCCGCGTGTTCAACTGGGAAGGACGTGCTCGACTTCGATGACGGAGTCCTCGATGCTGCGCTGCCGAGCGGCGATGGAGGAGTCCTGTTTGATGCCGGTGCCGACGCTTCATCTCCTGATGCCCAGTCCTTTGGAGATGGCTCAACCGCGACGGATGCCGGTGCCTCCTGTCCGAACTTTGCAGCAGGGGTAATGACGGGACGGACTCCTCTTGTGGGCATCACCGAAGCGAGTGGAATTGCTGCGAGCCGTCGCAACCCGGGCACACTGTGGATCCACAATGATTCAGGGGCTGGGCCACGCGTCTACGCCCTATCAACGATGGGAGCCACTCTCGCGATCTACGATTTGGGAGGGGCCTCTGCTCGTGATTGGGAGGACATCGCGGTCGGTCCTGGCCCCGTTGCGGGGACCAGCTATCTGTACGTGGGTGACATTGGTGACAATGCGGAATCTCGGACGAGTATCGACGTCTATCGTGTGGCCGAGCCCGACGTAAAGAGTGGCTCCCCAACGACTCCTAGTACGCTAGGAGGAGTGGAGCGCTTCACCTTGACCTATCCGGACCGTGCACACAACGCGGAGACCCTGCTCGTGGATCCCAAAAACGGGGATGTGTATGTTGTGGCCAAGAGCAGCGATGGGATCTCTCCGGTGTTTCGTGCGGCGGCTCCGTTGAAGGTGGGCACCACCACGTTGGAACGAGTCGCTGTGCTGCGGTTCGGGGTGGCACCGCTTGTGGGCAATCGCACAACCACGGGTGGGGATATCTCTGCTGCCGGTGATGAGATCGCGATTCGCTCGTACGACTCCGCGTTTCTGTGGCACCGCGCCCCGGGGGTTACGATTGCCGACGCACTGGCCACCGCGCCTTGTCCGATTCCGCTCCAGAAGGAACTCCAAGGCGAAGCGCTCGGCTTCGCAAGCGATGGCAGCGGGTACTACTCGGTGAGTGAGGGCTCGATTCAACCGATCTACTTCTATGCAAGGCGCTGAGCGTTGGGGACTCCTTCCTCGGTTGATGGCATTGCTAGACCCGACCCTTTGCTAGCCGCAGAATGCGCAAAGCATGTTTGGCTTGAATGACTCCGGTGCGCTGTATTCCGCTCTCAGTGCGGCGCTGCGGATCCTCGTGGAAGGTGGCTGTCCTTCGGTGGAGGCAGTAGATGCGCGAGTCTCCGCAATGATCGGTCCGGCGGTGACGGCCAGTGATGCGACGGCCCGGCTGGAACCACTCGATGAGTTGTTACGAGTCGAGGTGCGCAGTGGCAGTGGGGCACTGCTCGTGGTCCGTGACCTAGCGATCGGTCCGTCGTGTGATGATCTGGCAGCGGCGGCAGCAGTGGTGATTGCGACGGCGATTGGTTCGGCACCGGGGACCGGGGAGCAGTCAACGATCGGACCGATTGCGATTCCTGTGCCAGTGCTGCCACGTCTTTTGCCGCGAAAGCCGGTTTGGCGGAGTCCGGTTTCGCTGGAGCTTGGGATCTCGGTGGGGATCGAAGCTGCGTGGCCAAGGCCGGGCGGTGGCGGCTTTGTCTGGGGGTCGCTCGCCCCGACTGCCGAAAAGTGGAGCCGCTTCGGGCTGATGCTGCGGGTCGGTGGAACATCGTACAAACAGCAGGCACTGACGGTGGGGAGCGTGGATTGGACGCGACTTGAGGTATCGCTCGGGCCTCGGTTTCGCTTCGATGTTGGCTCGTGGCTGTATGAGCTGTTTGCGACGGTGACTCCGGCGCTTTCTCTGACTCAGGGCCGTGACTTGCCGCAGAGCTTTTCTAGCGTCGGCTTTGACCTGGGGCTTGGTGGTGGGGCACGAGTCGGGGCGCGCATTGGCTCGCTGCTGCCGTTTGCCGCCGCTTCTGCCACCGGCTTCGTACGAGAGCAGCGCATCAAGGTGCTGGGGATTGAGGAGACGACGAACCTGCCGCCTTATGCAGTACAGGTCAGCTTGGGCCTTTCGTGGCTCCCTCTACCGTAAGGGGCGCTGGCTCTGCTAAAAGCCTGCGATGCCTGTGATGCCTGTGATGAATGACGCGGAGCTGGGGTTGGACGAAGCAGGGCGTGGGCCGATGCTCGGGCCCATGGTGATGGCGGTGGTGGCGCTCACACCCAAAGCGGCCGAGGAATTGGCGGCGCTCGGGGTGACCGACAGCAAGCGGTTTGGGGCCGGAGAAAAAGCGCATCACAAACGACAGGCGCTGGTGACCGAGATTACGTCACGGGCGCTGCATGTCGAAGTGGCGGTGGTCGAGGTGGCCGAGATTGATGAGTACGTTCGGGCAGGCCGTCTCAATCACCTGGAACGGCGGGTGGCCGAGGAGCTGTTCGGGCGGGCACCGCGCTGCGGGCGGGTCTTTGCCGATGGCAAGCGTCTGTTTCAGCCGCTGCAGCGGTCGATGCCGGGGCTGCGAGCCGAAGACAAGGCCGACTCGCTGTTTGTGTCGGTTGCAGCGGCGTCGCTGTGTGCCAAGGCCCGGCGCGATGAGCTGTGGCTTGCGATCTGCGAGCGCTATCGACCCGAGTTTCCCGACCTG
>ERZ724523.1285-NODE-1285-length-14736-cov-7.611266_pt1 | contig 14736 bp, 12 predicted proteins | sample MGYA00376056_ERZ724523 | MGnify/ENA primary metagenome ERZ724523 (study PRJEB28724, sample SAMN07190888) | wastewater metagenome | isolation source: influent of sewage treatment plant in Hong Hong | place: USA: Christiansburg, Virginia | collected 2016-03-01 ... | reverse complement strand
GGACTGCGCTGCTCCATGACTGACGGCTATGACTGCTACCAGAATGCCCTGGCAGAGCGCGTCAATGGCATTCTCAAGGACGAGTTCCTCCTGCAACGCCCTGCCAACCTCGCTCAGGCAGCCAGATGGTGGCCCAGTCGGTACGTATCTACAACGCCGAACGGCCCCACTTGTCCTTAAAATACAAAACGCCCGATGAGGTCTATCGGGCGTCTTAAATCTCAAGCTGATCAGCGAAACGGCACGCCGAAGGCTGTCAAGCTATAGCAGGACGGGACAGGTCATTGTTCTGGCGAATCTATGGTCAGCCCGATTTTTGCAAGGCAGATGTGCGTGACCTATAGTGGGCTTGCTTAAATCTATCCGGGGTCGTGGTAGGCAGATTGTCTGCCCGCCCCATGATGAGGGCCGCGCCTGGCAAACCTCAAAATTTCTTCAGCGTTGTCCGCTGTTTTGTGTGTCAGGTTCTTTGCCAGGCCGTTGAGCCGTTCAGGTCATCACACGTTCTACCGCCGCAAAACCAGATGGGCTACTTCAGGTAAATCAGTTGTCATCCGTCAGGCGGCCTGCACCGCTGGGTCGGACTGGTAATGCGTCCCTTTGGCGAGGAGGGCCCAGGCGATCCTCGCCAATTTATTGGCCAGTGCGCAGGCCACCACGTTCGAGTGGCGCCGGGTGAGCAGATCACGCACCCACTGCCCCAAGGCGTCTTCGCGTTTATCGATGCGCTGCATGAGTACGCGGGCACATTGCACCAGCAGGCGCCGGAGGTTCTTGTCACCGCGCTTGCTGATGCCCAGCAGCGTCGGCTTGCCTCCGGTGCTGTACTGGCGTGGCACCAAGCCCAGGGACGCGGCAAATTGCCGGCTGCTGGCGAACTGTTGGGCATCGCCCAACTCCATGCTCAATGCGCTGGCGGTGATCGGGCCGATCCTCGGGATTTCCAGCAGACGCTGGCTGGATTCGTCTTCCTTCAATTGCTGAGCGAGCTCACGTTCTACTTCGACAATCTGCTCATCCAGGTACTTGAAGTGCGCCTGCAGGCGTTCCAGAACCGCAATCAGGCGTACGGGCAGATCAGGATGCAAGGCCAGCACAACCGGCAGCCGTTTGATGACCGCTGAGCTTTTGGGCAGGCTGATACCGAACTCCAGCAGGAAGGCGTGGATTTGGTTGGTCGCGGCCGTGCGTTGCCGAACCCACCCTTCGCGCACCCGATGCAGCGCCGACAGTGTTTGCTGGGCCTCGCTCTTCGGGGGCACGAAGCGCATGCTCGGTCGACTGGCCGCTTCGCAGATTGCCTGTGCATCGTTGAAGTCGTTCTTGTTGCCCTGCACGAAGGGCTTCACGAATTGTGGGGAGATCAGTCGGGCGGTGTGCCCGAGCGCCGCAAACTGGCGCGCGACCCAGTGGGCGCCCGCACAGGCCTCCATCACCACCGTGCAGGACGGGACATTCGCCAGTTGGCTGAATAGTTGGCTACGCGTGAGTTTCTTGCGAAACACCATGCGGCCTGCCGCATCCTGCGCGTGCAGGTGGAAGCTGTTTTTGCCCAGATCGATACCGATCAGTGTGACGATCGCTCATGATGGTCTCCCAGAAAGACGAATCTCTACTCAGCGTAGTCCGCTGGGGAGGGATCGGGCTGACCATCTCATTATTTCTGACAGGCTTCGCCGATCTGCCCGCCGGTGAGACAAAAACGCGCCAACGATCCCAGACCCTCGACCAGGGCGTGGATCTTGGTGCTCAGTCCGCCCCGGCTTCGTCCGAGGGCTTGGTCACCCTTTTTTTGGGGGCGCCGGCAGCATGCTGATGGGCACCCACAATCGTGCTGTCCATGAACACCGCTTCAAAATCCGCGTCCTGCGCAAGCTGGGCAAAACCTTCTGCCAGACACCGCGCCGCGCCCAGTGGGCGAAGCGCTGATAGACGCTGTTCCAGCGCCCGAAGTGGGGCGGCAGTACCCGTACGGGCAACCCACAAGACGGCCTCGACGAAAAGCCGGTTGTCCGCTGCGGTATGCCCCGGATCGCTCGCCTTGCCCGGCAGCCATCCTGCAATCCGCTCATATTGATCGTCACGCAAGCACACACGCACCATCCTGAGCCTGCCCAAAAGTCAGAATATGACCACAAATGGCGCCGGGTGAACAGCCCCCTGCGCAACGGGCTGAACGTAAACGACTTTCTAGGCTGGTCAGGAGAGCGTCATTTCTCGGGGGGGGGGGGCAACAGACCCTTGTCTTCAGCCTCTTGCTCGCCTGGCATCTCTCCAAGCCGATTCGTCATTTGCGCTGGGCCCTGGGGGCGGTCGCCAGCGGCAAGCTCGAGACGCGTGTCAGGCCATTGATGGCTGGCAGGCGTGACGAAATCAGTGATTTGGGCCAGGATTTCGACCGCATGGCGCAGCACCTTCAGTCCCTGATTGGGGCTCAGCGGCGTCTGCTGCATGACGTTTCCCATGAGCTGCGTTCACCGCTGGCGCGTCTGCAGGCGGCGATTGGCCTGGTCAGGCAGGATCCGGCCAGGCTGGAAGCCAGTCTTGACCGTATCGAGCGGGAGGCGATGCGCCTTGATGAGTTGGTCGGACAACTGTTGACCATTGCCCGTCTTGATGCTGGTGTGCGCGACGCCCGGGAAGAGTGCATTGATCTGGTGGATCTGGCCGCCGCCATTGCCGATGATGCCCGCTTCGAAGCGCAGGCCCAAGGGCGTGAGCTGAGCTTCGAGGGTGTGGGTGATGCAGCGCTCGTTGTGAGGGGGGAGCTGATTCAGCGCGCCTTCGAGAATGTCATCCGCAACGGCGTGAAGTACACCGGTGAGGGCTCGACGGTAGAGGCATGGGCTGGCGCGGAGGCGGGGCGTTTTGTGCTGCGGGTGGCTGATCGTGGCCCCGGCGTGCCCGAAGCCGATCTCGAGGCGATCTTCGAGCCTTTCTATCGGGGTCTGAATGGGCAGGCTACCAGTGGTTTCGGGCTCGGTCTGGCCATCGCAAAGCGCGCGGTGGTGGCCCACGGAGGTCACATCCTGGCCGCTAATCGGGTTGGCGGCGGGCTGGTGGTGGAGATCCGTTTGCCCCTTGCTGCAGATTCGCTCAGAAAGGGATAGGCGGCGGCTCCGGTAAGCTGCTAGAATGCGCGCCGTGGCGGGTCTCCCCGCATTGTAGCGCGGTGAACCTGGTCAGGGCCGGAAGGCAGCAGCCACAGCCGTTTCCTGCAAGTGCCGGGGGTCAGGCTCGCCACCCTGAATTCCAAAGGGCGCCTTGACTGGCGCCCTTTCTCTTTGTAGCGCATGCTCGTCGGCCCGGTGCGTGGGCCTGATAGAATTCCGCCATGGCTTATCAAGTACTTGCCCGCAAGTGGCGCCCGCGCAGTTTCGAGACGCTCGTTGGCCAGGAACACGTGGTCCGCGCGCTCACCCACGCACTGTCCACCGGCCGTCTTCACCACGCCTACCTGTTCACCGGTACCCGCGGAGTTGGCAAGACGACCATCTCGCGCATCCTGGCCAAGGCGCTGAACTGCGAAACCGGCGTTACGGCCACGCCGTGCAACCAGTGTTCCGCCTGTGTCGCCATCGACGCCGACCGTTTTCCCGACTACGTGGAAATGGACGCTGCCTCGAATCGGGGCGTGGACGACATGGCCGCGCTGCTCGATCAGGCGGTGTATGCGCCGGTGCAGGGGCGTTACAAGGTCTACATGATCGATGAAGTGCACATGCTCACCGGGCACGCCTTCAACGCCATGCTGAAGACGCTTGAGGAGCCGCCGGAACACGTCAAGTTCATCATCGCCACGACCGATCCGCAGAAAATTCCGGTCACCGTGCTGTCCCGCTGCCTGCAGTTCAACCTGAAGCAGATGCCGCCGGGGCACATCGTCAGCCACCTGACCCGCCTGCTTGAGGCCGAGGCGGTGCCCTTCGAGCCGGGCGCTCTGCGCCACATTGCCAAGGCCGCCAGCGGTTCGATGCGTGATTCCCTGTCACTGCTCGACCAGGCCATTGCCCATGGTGCCGGCAAGGTGGAGGAGCAGGCCGTGCAGGACATGCTCGGCACTGTTGGCGATGATCACCTCTATGCCGTGCTGGATGCGTTGCGCGCCCATGATGTGCAGGCCTTGATGGTTGCCGTCGATGCGATGGAGGCGCGCAGCCTGTCCTTTGATTCGGCGCTGCAGTCCCTGTCCAGCCTGATCCACCGTATCGCCTTGTGCCAGTTGGCGCCAACGGCCTTGACGGACGAGTTCGAGGCAGCGCGGCTTGCACCCTACGCCGAGGCCTTCGACCCGGAATTCCTGCAGCTGGCCTACCAGATCGCCATCCATGGCCGCGACGAATTGGCGCTGGCGCCGGATGAGGTCAGCGGCTTCTCTATGACGCTGCTGCGTCTGTTTGCCTTCCGTCCGGAGCAACCCGCTGCCTTGGGTGGCGTACTGGCCGCAGGCGGGGGGCAGGGGCAGGCCCGGCAAGTGCCGGCTGAGGCGCCCCAGGCGACAAGTGCTTCCGCGCCGCGAATTCTGCCTGCTCCTGCGGCGGTGCGTTCGCCCATGCCGGCAGCTGTCGTTCCGCCGCCCCGTGCTCCGGAAAAGTCGCCTGCGCCATCGCCCCGCGTCGAGACTCCGCCACCTGCACCTGCGCCCGAACTCGTCAAGCCTGTTGCGCCGGCTTCGTCCGTGCCCGACTACGGCAGCAGCGTGCCGCCCTGGGAAGATCTGCCGCCGGAGGCTGACGAGCACGCCCCGCTGCGTCCGGTGTCGGCGCCTGCTGCAAAGATCGAGCTTGTTGCGCCGGCCCTGGTCGAGCCGCCGATGGCTGCGCCAGTGTCGCCCGCCGTTAGCGCTCCGTCCGGTGCTGCCGACCCGCTGCCGGCGGTCATCGACTGGCATGCGTTGCAGGACCAGATCGGCCTGGGCGGTTTCAACCTGCAACTGGCCCAGCACAGCGAATTGCTCGGCGTGAGCGACAACTGCTTCAGTCTGCGCCTGGCCAACGATCAGAAGCATCTGCTGCAGATCAACCGCAACGGCGCCGAAAAGCTGCAGGAGGCCTTGTCAGCTTACTTTGCGCGTCCGATCCGGGTCAGTATCGAAGTTGGTGAAATCAGCACCGAAACGCCCGCTCAGCGCAATCAGGCCGATAGGGCCGAGCGTCATGCGGCGGCCGTCTCGGCCCTCAGGCAGGACCCCTTCGTTCGCGAATTGTTCGAACGCTTCGATGCGACGCTGGAAGAAGCGTCGGTCAAACCCCTTTAACCCTATCTGGAGAACGTCACCATGATGAAAGGCGGCATCGCAGGCCTGATGAAACAGGCCCAGCAAATGCAGGACAACATGAAGAAAATGCAGGACAGCCTTGGCGATATCGAGGTCGAAGGCCAGTCCGGCGCCGGCATGGTGAAGATCACCATGACCTGCAAGCACGACGTCCGTCGCGTGGTCATCGATCCGTCGGTGATGGACGACAAGGAAATGCTCGAAGACCTGGTTGCCGCTGCCGTCAACGACGCCGTGCGCCGTGTCGAGTCGACGACCCAGGAGAAGATGTCCGGTTTCACCTCCGGGCTCAATCTGCCCCCTGGCTTCAAGCTGCCGTTCTGAGCGAGGGCCGGAAGGCTTCATGAGTTCCCCCTCCAGCCTTGATGTGCTGATCGAAGCCCTGCGCTGCCTGCCGGGTGTGGGGCCCAAATCTGCCCAGCGGATGGCCTTTCACCTGCTGCAGCGCGATCAGCGCGGTGCGGCACGCCTTGCCACGGCCTTGGGGCATGCACTTGAGGTCTTGCGTCACTGCTCCCGCTGCAATACCTTCTGTGAAGAAGACATCTGTAACCGCTGCGCCAACCCGCAGCGTGACGCCACCCAGTTGTGTGTAGTCGAGATGCCTTCCGATCTGGCCATGCTGGAGCAGACCCACAGCTACCACGGCATGTATTACGTGCTGATGGGGCGCCTCTCCCCCCTGGATGGGATTGGCCCCCGGGAGTTGGGCCTGGAGAAGTTCCTGGCACGCGCCTGTGACGGTGCCGTCCAGGAAGTGATTCTGGCCACCAACTTCACTAATGAGGGTGAGGCCACCGCCCACATGATTTCCGAGCTCCTGCGCAGCCGGGGCATCCGGGTCAGCCGCATTGCCCGGGGCATTCCCGTGGGTGGTGAGCTGGAACACACCGATACGGGCACCATTGCCCAGGCGCTGGTGGAGCGCCGCACGCTCTGATGGATGTCCGCGCCGGGCTTTAGCCCGGTGTCTCAGAACCCCAGTTCCCGCACCCCGACGGCAAGAATCCTGTTCATTGCAGTCGGTAGCGACGCGCGCGCCTCGCCGGCAATCCGGACTTCGCCGACGGTGATGCGCTGGAGGGCGGGCGATTCGTCGACAAGAATACGTACCCGGTAGAGGGATTCCCGGGGCGTCCTGCCCGCCGCCGGACCCTGTTGCTGATTCGGTAGTGTGGGGATCGGCCCTCCGGCTGTTGCATCAAGCGCCGGATGGGGCAGGCTTGTGCTGCGCGTGGAGTCGACCTCCACCACTTTGCCATGCAGGATGCCGAAGGGTTGGCCGGCGGGATGGAAGCGGGCTGCATCGCCAGGGCGGATCCTGTCCACATCGGCTTCAGGTATGAAGGCCTCGACGATCCAGCGTGTCGGATCGATCACTACTGCCAGCGCCTGGCGGGGCGCAACCCATACGCCCGGCGCGAGGCCGGCGTCCACGTCCAGCAGCTGCCCCTTGAACGGGGCCACGAGCTGCAGGCGGGCGGCTTCATCGCGAAAGGCGCTGGCTTCGGCCGCGTACTTGTCGTGCTGCCCCTGCAACTGGGCGCGCCGCTGTTCCCCGTCCGCCAGGCCGCTGAGGCCAGCCAGCTCCCGTTCGCTGCTTTCCCGCTGGCCATCGGCCCGCCGGGCCGAGAGCACCAGCTCGGGTGACTCCACTTCGAAGAGCACTTGCCCGAGCTCGACCTGGCCGGCAGTGGCCATACGAACCAGGCGGCCCGCCAGCGGGGCGTGTACGGTGTGCTGATGCTCTGCGTGAAGCCAGCCGGCGCCGGCCAGACTGCCAGGCCAGGGGATCAGGCCGGCAAGGATCAGTATGAATGCAGCGATCAAGGCTCCGCGTTTGCGGGAAGTCGGGATGTCCTGGTGCCGGCTCCGCCATTCCCGCATCTCCGCCATCAGCGGGCGGACTACGAACCAGCCGATCTCCACCAGAAAGAGCAGGATGCCCAGCGCCTTGAAGAACATGTAATACACCGCCACCGCGATGCCGATGAAGACGCCCAGACGGTACAGCCAGGTGACCAGGGCAAAGACGATCAGGCCTGCGTGCTGGCCCGGTGGAAGGCGCTCCGGCCAGGGCTCGGCGAGCCCGGCGATGTGGCGTCGCAGCCAGGTGCGGGCCAGGTTGCCGGCCCGCTCGTGCAGATTCGGCATGTCGAGCAGATCGGCCAGGATGAAGTAGCCGTCGAAGCGCATGAAAGGGCTGGCATTCACCGCCAGGGTCAGCACCCAGCTGGTGGTGGCGAGAAAGAACAGGGCGCTGCGCAAGGGGCCGTCCGGTACCAGGCTCCAGGCCAGAGTGGCCAGGCCTGCCAGGGCCAGCTCTGCCAGCATGCCGGCACTGGCGATGGCCAGGCGCTGGCGTGGATTGGCGAGCTTCCAGCTTTCGCTGGTGTCGGTGTAGAGCATGGGCCACAGCACGACCAGCGCCACGCCCATGTGGGCCACCCGCACGCCGTAGCGGGTGGCGGTGAGGGCGTGGCCGAACTCGTGCAGGGCCTTGGCGCAGGTCAGGGCCAGGGCAAAGCCGATCAGGCCGCCGGTGCTCAGGTTGTCCACGAAGCTGGTGCGGAAGCTGTCCCACTGACGCCCCGCGAGGAGCAGGCCGGCCAGACTGAGCAGTGCGATCAGGACGGCGGTGGCGGGCTGGTAGAGCCAGTCCAGCCGTGGGGCAATGCGTCCGAGCCAGTCCTGGGGGCGTGCCAGGGGCAGGCGAAAGAACAAGTAATGGTGGAGCAGCCAGGTGAAGGGGGATTCCTGCTGGCGTGCTGCCCGCTCGGTGAGGCTCCGGACCCCGGCCTGGGTGGCAATGCGCAGCAGGCTGTGACGTTCGAGGAAACGGGTCAGGGCCTCAAGGTCGCTGCTGTCGGGGGCCAGCGTGGTTTCCGACTGGATCGACTGGACCACGGCCGCGGGCGAGCCCAGGCTCCAGCGGGCGAGCATCTCGAAGTCCAGCCAGCCGATGCGATAGAAGCGGTTGCACACCGGGTCGTGAATCATCCACGCCGGTGAGCCATCGCCATTGGCCGCGGCCGGCAGCAGGCGCAGTTCTTCCCGCAAGGGGGGGAGCAGGGGCGTCACAGGCCGGTCCATTCCCGCAGGCTGGCGAGGGGGCGACGCATCACGTAGTAGGCCAGGGGCGCCCAGCCGCCCGACACCCGTGCCGTGCCCTTGAGGCCGATGCGTGGTGTTTCACTGTCGGTGAAGCGGCCACGCAGGCGGTAGGACGCCACCCCGTCGGGGCTGGTCACAGCCTGGTAGCTGGTTTGCAGGAGTTCGCCGTCCAGAGGAGAAAGGGGCTGGGTATGCAGGAACAGGCGCAGGGGGGCGCCGGCCTCCAGGTTGAGGGCGTCCCCCACCGGCAGCCACACCAGCACGCCAGCGTCGCGGGGATCTGCCAGCTGCATGACCCGTTCGCCGGTCTGCACGGGCCGGCCGAGCCAGTCGTTGGGATCGCCGAAGACGGCAATGCCATCCCGCTCGGCCCGTACTTCGATACGTCCGAGCAGCTCGCTGATGGCCGCCAGTTCGGCCTCCTTCTCCTTGACGCGCCCTTGGGCTGCAGCCATCTCGGCCTTGCTGCGGGTGTCGTCGAAGGCCTTTTGCTGGGCCACCAGCGCGTCTGCCTGGGCAATGGCCAGCGCCTTGAGGGCCACTTCGCGACGGTTGAACAGGGTCGTGTCGTCCAGGGAAAAAAGAGGCTGGCCGGCCTTTACCGGGACATTGGGCTGAACATGGAAGACCTTGATCACCCCATCCTGTGGCGCGGCGACTGCCGGCGCGTGGAGGGCCACGACTTCTGCCGGAGCAAGGGTGGACAGGCGCACCGGAATCAGCAGGCTGGCCGCCAGGGCGAGGGCCGTCCACCGTGCCGCCCGGGTGCGGCGCCAGCGCCCCAGGCGCTCGACGAAACGGGGTTGGCTACGCGACAGGGCCCAGGCGCAGTAGCCGTAGGTGGCGTGCAGCCGGGCCACGAGGGCTTTTTCATCGTCCAGCCAGGCTTGCTCCCTGGCGTACAGGGCGAGCCCGACCCGGGTGCCGTCCGGGGCACTCAGGGGAACGGCGAGCAGGTGGCCGGGCAGCCATTCGATCCAGCCGTCGGCGATGTCATCAGCGGCGTCAGCCAGATCGAGGGGCGTGGGACCGTCGAGCGCTGGCAGGCTGCGCACATAGCGGGACAGCCAGGTGGTGTAGGGCGAATCCTCGGCCACCGATACCAGGCCCGAGGCCGCGGAGAGGCGTAGTGTGCCGAGCGCGTCGCACAGGAAAAGTGCGGCTTGACGATAGGGAAAGAGCGCCAGGCTTTCGTTGGTGAGGGTGAAGCCGAGGGTCGTCAGGCGGGTGGCCGCCCGGGCGCGACCCTCCAGATGCAGCAGGGTTTCGAGGGCCGGCTGGCTGAGCAGGGCCGGCGCCGTATCGGGTGCGGCCACGGCTTAGCGGGGAGGGAAGACGGCAGTGCCACTCATGCCGGGAAGCAGCTCCGCGTAGTTGCCGGCCAGGGTGGCTTCGAGTTCGACGGTCTGGCTGACCGAATCCACCCGGCTGTTCACCGCACTGACCTTGGCGGGGTAGCGCTTGCCGGTTTCCTCGATGGCGACTTCGAAGGCGAGGCCGGTCTTGAGATGACCCAGCCAGCGTGAGGGCGCGTTGAGGCGCAACTTGAGCGGGCCGGCCTTGACCAGATCCACCAGGGGCTGGCCGGCGGTGACGCTCATGTGGCTGCGCACATGCACCTTGGCCGTGCGGCCGGTCCAGGGTGCCGTGATGCTGCATTGGCTCACCTGGGCCTGCTGCAGGGCAACCTGGGCGCGGGCCTTTTCGGCAGCACTGAGCGCCAGATTGATTTCCACGTCACCGGCTTGTTGCAGGGCCTGCATGCGCTTCTTCGCGTCGAGCTGTTCGACGGCGGAAGCCAGTTCGGCCTTGGCGATGCGCAGCCGGGCATTGGGTTCGTCGCATTCCAGGCCGATCAGCACCTGCCCGGCGCCGAAACTGGAGCCGAGGGAGGTGTTGAGGCTGCGGATGCGCCCCGGGATGGGGCTGGCCAGCGTGGTTTCCCGGTCTGGTGTGAGCAGTACACGGATGCTCTCTCCGGCAGGGGCCGCTGCCGGCGCAACGGCCGCGGTCCGGGAGGGAGGGGGCGTCTGGGCTGCGGCCGGCAGGGTGCCGACGACGGCCAGGCCGAGGAGCATAAGGCGGGTGAGGCTCACTTGGCCTCCACGGCGCTGCCGGCCTGGGTGGCGAGGGCAAAGGCGTCCTTCTCTGCCTTGCGCAAGTGCTCGCCAATGCGACCGCTGAGGGTCTTCAGGTCGTCCTGCTCGAAGTTGTCGGGCAGGGGGTCGAGGCCCACCGAGTTGTAGATGCGGCCGTAGGCGATCTGGGCGTTGGCGTAGGCGTTGGCGCGCTGGTAGTTGCCGAGGAGGGCGCGCGTCTGGGTGCGCACCGCTTCCAGGTCGCTGTCGAGGCGGGCTGTCACGGAGGCCTTGGCGTAGTCGGCGAGGCGCTGATCCACCTGCGCGCTGGTGTCGGCGATCTGCAGGTCGGTCATGGCCAGGCGGTAGCGTTCCACACCGACGCGGACCTGGGTCAGGATGGCCATGGCCAGGGCCATGCGACGGGCTTCGTCGGTCTTGACCTGCTTCTCCTGGGCCTTCTCGAGGGAGGGCAGGGCGGCCAGGCGCATCAGGTTCCAGGACATGCGCAGCCCGCCCTGGATCCAGCCTTCGTTGTAGAGATACTTGTTGGAGTCGTACTGGGGGCCGACATCGAAGGTGACGCCGGGCAGCATGGAGAGCAGCTGCTTGCGGGCTTCGTCGCCGGTGATGCGCTTGCGCAGGTCTTCCTCGCGCAGCTCGGGGCGTTGGGCGAGGGCCATGTCTTCGAGGGCTCGGACGTCGGCAGGGACCTGGGGCAGCGGGGCTTCCCGGTTGTCGGCTACGGTGAACGAGGTGCCCGGCGGTACGTTCATGAGGGCGGCGAGCTCGCGCTTGGCGTACTCGAGATCCTGCCGGCGGAGGTTAAGCAGGGAGGTGGCGTCGAGCAGGGCTCGCTGGTAGTTGAGCGCCTGGACAGGCGGGATGATGCGCTGGCTTTCGGCGTCGCGGGAGCGCTGGAGGGCATCGTTGGCGCGCTTCAGGACTTCTTCGGCCTGGGCCGACAGGCGCTGGGCGCCGAGGGCGCGCCAGTAGGCGGCGCGGACGTCCTGGAGCATGTTCTGCACGACCTTGCGGCGCCGCTCCTCGGCGATCAGGAACTGGTCGGCCTGCTGTCGGGCACGGTAGTAGGAGACACCGAAGTCGAGCAGGTTCCACGAAAACTCGGCACCGGCGAGCCAGTGGCGGCGCTCTTCGGAGGTGGAGGGGCGCAGGGACTGGAGGCGGTCTTCGATGCCGATGCTGGTGCCGCCCGAATCGTTGTTGCGCGCCCTGTAGCCGGCGGTGGCCAGCAGCTGGGGCAGCATGTCGTAGCGGGAGTAGTCCGCCAGACCGAAGGCCAGGGCCGACTCCATCTTCTTGAGGCGGTAGTCGAGGTTGTACTTGAGGGCGCGGGCGAGGGCTTCATCAAGGCTCACCGGCGCGTCGATGGGGGCCTGGTCGGCGTACATCTGTGCCGTGTCGGCGCTGATGCGGTTCTTCACTTCGTCCTGGCTGACGAGGGTCGGTGTCACGGAGCAACCGGCGAGGATCAGCGCGGCGGCAACGGCGCCGAGACGGGGGAGTGCGGCGAGGCGGCGGGTGGCGTTCATGGCGGTCGGCTTCATGGTCGTGGAGGTCATTTTTCGGGGGTTTCCTGAATCAACGCTTGGCGCTGGGCGCCAGCGGGCTGCGGCTGGTCTGGGCGGCACGCGGCCGCAGGTCGGTGGCTGCATTGCGGATCTGGCTGCTGAAGCCCTCGGCGGCCTGCCGTACCGGGGCTCCGGTGTGGGGGGGCGGGGGTGCGTCGGGGCTTGCCGCGGGGGCCTCGATGGCCGGTGTCGGGGCGCCGATGGCAAACGGGTCGAGCAGGGTGGTCACGCCTGCGGAGGCGGAGTTGCCGCGGCTGCCGCTCTGGGCATCGGCGATCTCTGCTTCGGCCTGGCTGAGGCGCACCGAGTGCTGGACGTGGAGTGCATGGGTGGTGGCAATGGGCTCATGGCGCACGGCGTGCTGCACGTACAGCGCGTGGCTGTCGCCCAGGTAGTCACCGAGGATGGCGCTGCGCACTTCGCCGACCGTTGCCCGGTCTGCCAGGTTGGGGACGATGCCCGAGCCGATGCCCCGTTCGATGGCGACGTCGGCCACGCCGGGCAGCACGTGCAGGGCGGGGACAAAGGGCGGGAACAGGCGTGGCACCGGCCAGCGCTGTTCGGACGGCTGGGAGTAGAAGTCCAGTGGTGACAGCGCAGCCGGCCCAGTGCCGGGCGGTGTCGGTTCGGGCCTGGGCAGGATGACGTCGGGGGTGAACTCGACCAGCGCCGTGAAGGTGTTGGGGCTGACCTGGAAGAGCTGGCCGTCGAACACCGAGAAGTCGAAGGTCTGGGTGCGGGTGGCGGCGCCTGGCACCAGCACCAGCTTGCCGGCGTTGAGGTCGGCGATGCTGATGACCTGACCCGGCACCACGGGCACGCCGTCGAGGAGCAGGCGGGCGTCGGGGGGCAGGGTGTCGATGCGCACGGACGCCATCGGGTCCTGGTCGGGGTCGGCGTAGCCGAAGTCGGCCGGGCTCAGGGGCCGGTTCTGCCCGTCCTTCAGGGTGACGGTCTTGTCGGTGCCGGTGGGCGGATCATTGACCGGCTTGACGGTGAGGGTGACGGTGGCGGTGGACACGTCGCCGTCGGCGTCGGTGATGGTGTAGGTGAAGCTGTCGGGGCCGTGGTAGTCCGGGCTCGGGGTGTAGACGAAGCTGCCGTCCGGGTTGACCACCACGCTGCCGTGGGCCGGGTCGGAGGCCTTGGCCCAGACGTTGCCACCGTCGCCGGAGGGGGTGTCGTTACCGGTGAGCGTGCCGCTGAGGGGCGTGTCTTCCCGGGCTTCCAGGGCGTCGTCCACCGCGATGGGGAGGTCGTCGACGGGGGTGATCTGGATGGTCACGATGGCGGTGTCGGTGCCGCCATGGCCGTCGCTGATGGTGTAGGTGATCACCGCCGTGCCATGGAAGTTGGGGGCCGGGATGAAGTCCAGGGTGCCATCCGGATTGACGGTGACGGAGCCCTGCTCGGGCGGGATGGTGGCGGAGGTGACGGTGAGGGGGTCGTTCTCCGGGTCGGAGTCGTTGGACAGCACCGGAATGCCCCGCAGCGGTGTGTCTTCGGGGGTGACGAGGATGCCGTCGTCCACGGCGACGGGGGGATCGTTCTGGCCATTGATGGTGATGGTCAGGGTTGTGCTTGCGGTGTCGCCGTCCTTGTCGGTGATGGTGTAGGTGAACACCTCGGTCAGGGTGTCGCCGGCGCGCATGGCCGCCACCGTGGGGTGGGTGTTGTCGAGGCTGTAGGTGTAGCTGCCGTTGGCGGCAAGCGTGAGGCTGCCGTAGGCGCCGGCCAGGGGGGCGCCGAGGGTGCCCGGGGTGGCGCCGAAGCTCACGTGGCTGACCGGGCCCGGAACGACGTCGGCGGCCAGTCGGGCGGCGGCGTCACCGGCGGAGCCCGCCGCAAAGACGTTGCCGCTGGTGGTGGTGGGGGCGGTGGTGAAGCCTTCGTTCACGCTGTTGGTGTCGGCGTTGGCGCTGGGCTGGTCATCGACGATGCGGATGGTCAGGGTGCCGCTGGCGCTGCTGCCGCCGGCGTCGTTGATCTCCAGGGCGAGGACGTCGGTGCTCTCGTTGACGCCCGGGGTGGTCTGATCGGCGCTCAGGGTGTAGGTGTAGTCGAGGGTGCCGGAGGTGGGGATGCCGCCCACCGTCGTGTCCACGGTGAAGCCGGTCAGGGTGAGCTCGCCCTTGCTGGTGGTGATGGTGACGGGCGTGGTGCCCAGGGCGTTGATCTGCGCCAGGGTCACCAGGGTGCCGTCGATGCGGAGGCTGTCGAGGCCGTCATCGGCGCTCAGGGTGATGCTGCCGGTGCCGGTTTCGCTGGTGTCGGCCACGGTGGTGAGGCCTGCCTCGAATACGGTGGTCTCGCCCGTTGCAGCGCCGTTGCCATCCACGGGGGTGATCGACGGGCCGCCGTCGGTGACGCCGTCGATGGTGATGGTGAGCTGGGCGACGTCGCTGAGGGCGCCCGGATCGGCCAGGGTGTAGCTGAAGACTTCGGTGAGGGTGTCACCGGTCTTGAGGGCGTTCACCACCGGGTTGGCGTTGTCGAGGGTGTAGCTGTAGCTGCCGTCGGCGCCGATGCGCAGGCTGCCGTAGAGGCCGGCGATGATGGTGCCGTCGGCGCTGGTGGTGCCTGCTGCGATGGCGCTCATCACGCCGCCGCTGGCTTCGGTGCCGGTGCGCATGCCGGTGATGCTCAGCTCGGCGTTGGTGTTGTCCAGGTCGCT
>ERZ724523.1277-NODE-1277-length-14775-cov-4.083288_pt1 | contig 14775 bp, 12 predicted proteins | sample MGYA00376056_ERZ724523 | MGnify/ENA primary metagenome ERZ724523 (study PRJEB28724, sample SAMN07190888) | wastewater metagenome | isolation source: influent of sewage treatment plant in Hong Hong | place: USA: Christiansburg, Virginia | collected 2016-03-01 ... | reverse complement strand
ATGGCGATAAACCCCAACATCCACCCGCCGATCCAGACCTATCACTTCGATCGGAACCTCAGCCCCCGCTACCGTCCCGCCCTGCTTCTGAACGCCGGGCACAACAGCCCCCGCAATGGAGAAGAGTCCATGCCTAGCAATGCCGCAACCCTCATCGAACGCCGTTTGGAAACCTTTGTGGACTGGCTGAAACCGGACCCAGCAACCGAAACGGCGATGGCCAAACAGGCACACGAAATCCGGGACAAAATTCGGGCACAAGCGGCTGCGGACAAGCTCACCGTGCGCTCGACGCCGGGTGCAGGTTCTTTTGCCAAGAACACGGGACTGCGTCGCCATGTGACTGGCGGTTCATCGGTCGATGGGCAGGACGTCGACATTCCCTTTGTCCTAGCGCCCATGACGGAACCGGAGCAGCGAATCAGTCGACTGCTGGATCGATTTCAGAGCTATGCCGATCGCGCTTACCCGCAAACTCCGCCGAATAAAAGCCGCACCAAGAGCTCGATCAAGATCGTGTTTGAGGGCTCCAAGCTGTCGTTCGATCTGGTGCCCATGATCCAGGCCGTCGAGTACGGTGAGGACTATCAGTGGCTGCTGCGCGGTGATGGCACAAAGCGCCTGACCTCCGTCGACCGACACAACACGTTCATCAAGAAGCGTACGAACGACAGCAACCAACGTCCGGGGCGCGTGAAGTTCAACGAATGTGTGCGATTGCTCAAGTGGTGGCGCGAGTTCCGCATGGCCAATGACCGTCGTTCGATCCCGGGCATGCCGAGCATTCTGCTGGAGATGCTGGCGGCGTACGCCTTCGATCAGAAGGGCGTCCAGGCTACCTACAGCGAGACGTTACTCTCCTGGTTTGAGTTCCTCAACGGAACGGTATCCCAGCGCAAGCGAATCGGCTTCAACGACTACCCACCCCCGCGCGGCCGTCGGCATGCCGAGAAAACGCCCTGGATGTGGATCGAGCCCGTCGACCCAGAAAACAACCTGACGCACGACTGGATCGATCAACACATCGACGAGTTAGCTGGCTGGTTGCAACGCGGGCGCGATGACATGCAGCGCGCGATCGATCTAGATCGCAAGAGCAATCCCCAAGAGTCTCTGCACCATCTCGTCCGCATCTTCGGTACACCGTTCAAGCATCACTGCGGCGACTGATAGCCAGACGTCCATCTGTGTTGGAGCCGCACCATGGATCCTGTTCATCTCGATAAATCTTCAGTATCTGAACTGGATCCCGATGGGTGGCAACAGGTACGGACGCTATGGGTCGGTGCGATCTGCTCCGTCGATGAAGTGATCCTTCGCTCGACGGGCCAGCTTGCGGTGCTGAAACACATGCACGCGGAGCATCGACAAGATCCTGGCATTGCGGCGCGGTGCGTCAATGAAGGGTTGATCCTCCGTCACCTGCAAGCTGGCTGCATCACTCCTGGGATTCCGAAGTTGCTGGCCATGGGGATGCTGCCCAGCGGTTGTCCGGCGTTGCTGCTAGAGCGGCTGGGAGAATCTTTGGCCGAATCAATCGGCCCAGTGAATGCTCCCCGCGAGGTAAAAGAACGGGCCATCGCGTTCCTGCTGCATGTCGGCAGCCAAGTCGCGCAAGCCCTGGCTCATGTTCACGCGCTGGGTGTGGTGCATCGCGATCTCCGTCCAGACAACATTCTGTTTTCTTCACCAGATCAGCAAGCGGCCTCCCCCTGTTTCCGGGACGCCTATGTGATCGATTTTGGGCTCGCCAAAGTTTCTCGGCCAGATGTCTTCCTGCCGGTCTCGACCGGGGACGAAGACATCCTGGGCACAGATCTGTATATGGCTCCGGAACAGTGGGAATCCGCGAAGCACGTCACGGGGGCCGCAGACGTCTACTCGCTGGGAGTCGTTCTCTATCAGCTCGCCAGCGGTCATCCACCATTCATGGATGACCGACGCCAGGTGCTGATGTACCAGCACTTGGTCACCCCGCCCGCTGCACTCCCAGATGAACTGCCGCCAGAGCTGTCGCACCTCATTCTCTCGATGTTGGCCAAGCGTCCATTCGATCGTCCCAGCACTCAGGAATGCAGCCAACGCTTCGCTGCATTGCAAGAGTCCGTGTCTCGCTCATTCTTTCCGCCCACCCGTTGATCGGTTCGCGTCCTCCCAATGCAAGGGGATCACATCGATACCCCACTACGGGAGGATTCATGGACAAGAACAAGACGCGTTGGATCGGAATTGTGTGTGCGGGTCTGTTTGCGATCGCTGGCTGCGGAGCAGCGGATCCAGGACGTACACCTGGCGGTGGATCGGGAGGTGGCGGCGGAGATGGAGGTACGGTCACCGGCTGCGCACTTGGCTGTGATCGCGGCTTCTTGTGCCAAGGAAGTACTTGCGTTCTCGACTCGACCGGTCGATGGGTGGTGCGAATTACCTCAGGTACCGTTTCGATGCGCAATGCCAGCGGTTCCTATTGGGATGCAGATTTCTCCGCGCCAGAACCCAAGGTCTGTCTGACCATCAATGGCAGTCGGGTCTGCACGCGAACCATCCAAGACACCTACTCCCCGGTCTGGAACACAGACTTTCAGGCCACGACAGCCATCGCGCTGCAAGCCGGCGTGAACATCGAATACATCGACGTTGATGCTGCGATCGACGATCCGATCTGCTCCGGCATGCTGTCGGTCAAGTCCTCGGACTTTGCCAGCGGAACTTGGGGATTCACATGTCAGGGCGGACTCGGCCAGGTCAGCGCCCAGCTCATCGCGCAGTAGGGCGGCCCTGGCAACGCCGAGGCTGACTGCGCAGCCTACGATTCAGACAGCCGCAATCGAACATCCCGCAGCCAGTCCAGTACGGGAGCCAGCGCAGATGCATGATCCGCATGCTGCTCTAGGAATTCCTCGTGGGTCGGAGCTTGGCCCCGATCAGACATTCGCAGGTATTCAAGTAGGGCAGCGTCCACGCGGGTGGCGCTCTGCCGCCTCACTTGCGGTCGATCCGGCAGGAGCTTGCCGCGCAGGGTCGCCAGTCCCCGTTTGATCAGACTGGCCGCGGCCTGTTCGGATTCGTCCAAACGCTCGGCAATCTCGGCCAGGCTGCGTTCTTCCAATAGTCGCCAGAACAGCACGTCACGCTGTCGCGGTGGGAGCCGTGCGATGACCGCCACGACTTCGCGGTACCCTTGCCGACTGGACACAATCTGGCTCAGGCGCGGGGACGACACGGTCGGTTCATCATCGAGAACGGTCGTCCTGGCATCAGCGCGCATGTTGGCTCGACCGTGACGCTGCGTCTGTGCGATGGCGGTATGAAGAATCGACGTCAACCAAGCTCGTAGCTCTGGGCGAGATTCCCCCCGAAAATCGCCGACGAAGCGCAGCGCCAAGACGCACGCTTCCTGCACCACATCGGATGGTCTGCGCCCCGCTGGCTGGCTCGCACCGAGATTTCGACGCACCCGCGCCAGTAACCAAGGACGCCAGCGCTGTAGCAGCATCCCCAGCGCTTCGACATCCCGCTGTTTGACGCGGTCGCACAGCGCCAGCTCCACGTCGTCGGTCACTTCACTCAGTACGGGGCTGCTCACGCCAGAGGAAGACTGCATGTCCTCAGTCTCTATCACACCTCTCGTCGCGTCAGTATCCCGAGACTATCGAACATCTGATTTTTCGAATCCCGCACCGGAAAGCCATCCATCACCCCTCGCGCTTGGTAGGGAATGCTTGGATGACGCGACGCAGTTCCGTTATCGTGTCCTGAATGAACGTACGGTCGCCCTTCAAGCAGAAGGACAGAGCATTCCCTTCATCGCCGCGTAGCACTCCTGTCAACTCTGTCCGCCCGGCCTGATCTTGTTCCAGCCGAAGCGTAAGAGCTTCCTCGTCCGCTTGAAATGACTCCACGCTAGCTGCGTCAGCGCAGGTCCCTTCAAGAACACCCAGAAGTTTGTTCAGATCGTAGGTGCTCAGGGTTGCATCAATCCGACCTTGAAAAGCTCCAAGGTCCGCATGGATAGAAGCGCGCAGCCAGCAAGCATCCATCGGGTCCAGTGGGCGCTCATACAAGTATCCAAGAATGCTGATCGAGATGGTGCGCCCGAACTCGCCGCGCAGAGTGATGTTGTTCATCGTCGTCTCTATTTTGGGATGACAGTTATCACATCCCCTTTGTCATTGGTAATGACCTTGACTCCCTCGAAGAGATGTTCTGCGGAGCCCGGTTGATTTCCCGGAGCCCGCTTTCCATGCGCGATCGAGTTCTCCACAACACGAGGGGTGAATCCGCGACTCTGCATCTGATCAAGTGCATGACCCGTGTACCGTCTTCCGTCAATCGTCGTTGGAGTGTTGGTACCGCGCGGAACCTCCATGGGGGCACCTCGGCGGCCCACGGGAACACTCGGAGACTTTTCGACAGCCTCAGCTGCATTCAAGACATGCTTGCTTCTCTGTGAAGACCTGAGCGCATCCTCCGCAGCATCCAGCGTCCGCTCCCCTTTGACCGCACTCCCAATAATCACTCCCGTCGCCATGTTCACCGGGACATCGAGGAGCGCACCACCACCGGCCTCCGCCAAATCGTCGAGCTTCTTCTCCTTGGGCTTGGTCCACCAATCTTCGGCGCTCTTCAGCAGACTCGCTGCTTTTTCGGTGGTCGATTCCCACGCATTCCGAGCGGCGACTTTGGCTTTGGCTGGATCGCTCAGCGCTTCAATGGAAGTCCGTGCGGCATTCTGCGCACTCTCTGTAGCACGCTGCGCTACGGTTCCAAGCTCGGCTGGTTTGGTCAGTACTCGTTTGAGGGACGCTGCGGATTTCCGATACTCTTCTGCGCGGTCCGCGACTCCCAGCGCACCGTGATATCCTGCTCTCCGTCCGTCTGAAAGTGCCCCATTGTGCTCTGTATCTAGAATGACCGGGCAGTGACGATTCCCTTTCGCTCCATCGCGTAAACAGACTCGTCCACTCTGCGGTTCACGGAACACCGGACTCCCAATCGGAATCTCTTCCCGTTCTGTTCGCACGGTCTTGCCCGTCTTCTTGTCCTTCACGGGTCTCTCGACAACACAAGCATTCCCTTCGCGATGTCCGACTGGTGACACCTGCGCAGTTCCTTCGCTCAGGATGCAGCGTTCATCGAGTTCTCCACGTACAAAGCCGAGTCCTCCTTGGGTCCGAAACATGTGCTCTGCTTCTTCCGGACTGAGCGATGGGCGTGGCTTCACCTGGGGCGCTGTCATGGAGTCAGATGGACGTGGATCGCTCGTCGGCATCAGCTCTCGCGAGGGCGGATTCACGGAGACACAGCTCGATGCCTCTGCATCCACACAGACACGTCGATTCACCGGATCAGGATAGAGCTTGTCACCGATGCGATAGCGCTTTCCTTGAAAATCGCAGTGCTTCCCATCCTCGGCCAGAGTCCCCAGCGTTGCGATTGGTTTTCCGTCGGAATCGAACAGCACACAGGTCTCCCGAATCGGAGCAGGGAGTTCACGAAGCATCTCTACAATCCACTCCGCTGCATCGCGCAGAATTTCGAGCGCCAGACTTTCTGGGTACGGATATCCTTTCCCAACCGAAAAATCGAGCGGCCCGCGCAGCATCACCGCGAGCGGTGCAACATCACCAAATCCGACGCTGACCGCGAGAGCAAAGTCCATATACTGACGAGGCCGAGTCACCACTCCGAAGCTAAGCACTGCGCCAAGGGAAAGAGGATTTGCCGGATCAGCAGCACCAGGAAACTCCTGGTCAGAGTTCACATAGGACAGCTTTGGGAGTCCGCGAATCGCTCCTTCTGCAAACACTTTGACTTCAGGAAGGAAAGGCAGATGGAGCCCCGTTCGAGCGCCAAGCTCGACGGTAGCGAACCGACCTCCCCAATCGAACAGAAGCCCGGTTTGGAGTCCGACTTCCGCAAGACCAACCGGCTTGTTCAGTGAAATGCGCAGTGCCGCAAGATTGCTTAGGAGTCCAAGCTGATTGGCACCGTCGAACTTCCACAAGCGCACTTCCTGCTCGTAGCTGGCGACCAGCGCTGGCTGTTGATGAGGGTTGCTCCGCCATGGCCAAAGTACGCCTTTCACAGAGAATCGGAGTGGTCCTTGCTGCCAGGTCGGGACATCGCTCGAAAGCGGACTCCACACCGAAGTCTGGGAATGGACGCCAAACTCAAGCCGGGACAGAAGAGAAAAGGAGAGCCCGTAAGGAGTCACAACGGCCAAGCCGCGCTGCGGTGTGCTCGACGAAAAGACGAGGTCTGCGTGCGCCTGAAAGGCCATCTCATCGATCCGAGTACAGACCAGCGGCCCGCCATCACAGAGACCCCCGAAGCCAGGTACCCAAGGACGGTGCGGCAAAACCGATGGCTCTTGCGCCGACGCTGAATCCAGCAGAAACAACACGATTGCGGAGAGAAGAAGCGATAGCAAGCGCATCTGAGCGCGGCCATCTTGCAGAGCGCACGGCGGCAAGTCGAGCATGTCGAACGCATCAAGCAAACGGCGCGCCACGGTGTGCCAGATCTGACATCCACCATCTCGTCAGTCGGAAAGGCACTGAGCAATAGCTGCCCACAATCCGCCGCTGCGTGTCCGGTATACCGGACATCGTCCGGTGGACCGGATCTTCGACACCGAAATCGTTCGTCTCAGCCGGGCTGCTGCTTGGTTGCCGTCTTGCCGCGAACCCCTGCCCGCACCGCCATCACCGCCCGCCGCGTCCGTTCCCGCACCGCTGGGTCAACCGCCGCGGTCGACTGCCTGTCCAACGACGCCAACATCAGTCGAGCCTGCCCAGCCATGCGCTCCATCTCCGCAAGCAGGGTGCGGAGCTGCTCTACGGTCGCCTTGGATGCGTCATCTTGGATCGCCACAGATGTATTTTATATTGCATAACTGAAACCTAGCGATGTAGTTCTTGTCGCACAGAGACTATGATGGATTTCCGATGGTAGACCAAATCATCCGCAGTGCGTTTCGAGGAGAAGTACAGGCTCGCGGAGTGAAACCGCTGGGCTTATTACTCTAGAAATGATTGTAAGCCCGACAACATCATGCTGGTGCCTGATCATGACTCGGAGATTCCGGGTCGTGAGCGGGTCAAGCTGCTCGACTTCGGCATCGCCAAGGTCGCACAGGCCGACGAAGGCCCAGGACAAGCACAGCCGAAGACGTCGACGGATGTGGTCATGGGCACGCCGCGCTATATGGCCCCCGAGCAGTGCAAAGGCGGGGTTCAGATCGACGAAAAGGCCGACGTCTATTCACTCGGCGTGATGCTGTACGAGATGATCGCGGGACGGCCACCGTTCGTTGGTGGATCGGGTGAAGTGCTGGCAATGCACATCTACGAGCCGCCGCAGCCGCTCAAAGAGCTAGCGCCGCACGTTCCCGAGGAGATCGCCAGCCTGGTTCACCTGCTTCTAGCGAAGAAACGCGAAGAGCGGCCGAACATGAAACAGGTGATGACGCGGCTGGAAGAGCTCGGCCAGCGTCACCCGACGTCGATGCTCCCGGCGATCTCGATGGCAGCGCTGATGCCTCCATCGATGACGCCACCGGGCACCAACCCGAACCAGACGCCAACGGCCGGAACCTCGGCATCTTCGACGCTGGGACTGTCGGCGGGACAATCGACTCCAAACGGACGATCGCCCAAGATGCTCCTGCTCGGACTGCTCGGGGGGGGCACAGCGCTCCTCGGCGTGCTCGCGTTTTTGCTGGTTCGTCCGCAGCCGCAACAGCCCGTGGTAGTCCAGCCGGTGAAGCCGAGCATCGTCGACATGGCACCGCCGCCGCAGCCGCCACCGACCAAACCCAAGCAGATTCACTGGTCGCTGACCTCGACGCCGGCTGGAGCGCAGGTGATTCGTGTCTCCGACGGGCAAATCCTCGGTGGCACGCCGATGGAACTGGATCAAGCCGCCAGCGACGGAAACTGTGAGGTCAAGCTCAAGTTGCCGGGCTTTACGGAAAAGGTGCTCAAGCTCAGTCTATCCGAGAGCGAAACCCGCAAAGAGACGCTGGACAAAGCCCCCTCCGTTCGATTCGGCACCAAAAACCGACTCGGCGTGGGCACTGGGACGGGTGTAGGCAAAACCAATTCGACGCCAACCAAGGGCAATGATGAACAACCTCGCATCGTGGACTAGACGTCTTGCACTCGGTGCTTTGTTAGTTACCGGTGCCCCGCTCGCTGCACAGGCGCAAAGCGATGCTTCGGCTTTGTCGCAGAGCCCGGCCCCGAAGAAAAAAGATGACGGCTGCTTGCGCGACAACGTCTGCCGCACCGCCTATCAAAAGGCCTTGGCTCTGTACGACGAGGGTCGCTACGAGGAAGCGCTGACTGGTTTCCAAGGTGCCTACGCTCGCCGACAAATGCCGTGGCTGCTGCTCAATATCGGTCGTACGGTGCAGCGTCTCGGTCGTCCCAAAGAAGCGATCGGTTACTACGAACGCTACAAAAAGGCCGACCCAAACATCGACCCCGAGACGGAGCGCCGCGTCAACAAGTACATCGAGCAAGCCCAAGCGCTGCTTGAGCAGACGCCGACGCAGCCCGACTTGGTGCAGAATCCGACGACGGCCCCACCGCAGAATCCGACGGGAACGCCCAACGGAACCCTGCCCAATAACCCACCACAGCCGCTGAATCTAACGCCACCGCAGCCGCCCGCCGAGACGCAGCCCTTGGCGACGCCGATTTATAAGAAGTGGTGGTTTTGGACAGTCATCGGAGTGGTGGTGGTCGGTGGTGTCGTGGGGACCGCTGTTGGGGTCACCGCAGCCAAGAAAGAACCATTACCTGCGCCGCCGGAACCCTTTCAGGCCGGCGACACGGTCCTTAATCCGCAGTTTTGAGAGAGGCCCATGACAAAGCAGTCCGCCTTCCGACCTGTTTCTTCGCGTGGTTCCCGCAACTGGTTGAGGCTGACGCTGTCCGCGCTGCCGCTGTGCGTGGTGACCTGTGATGCCGGACAGCTCGAGCCGGACGCCAATGCCGTCGCGGTGAACGTGCTCGGGCTAACCGCTGATGCCACCAAGCTGGTCGTCACGACCACGCTCGACGGCAAAGCCTCGACCAACCAGACGCCCTACGAGATCACCAGCAAGCTGACCCGCTTCGGCCTCCGGCTCGCCAAAGAGCTGTCGGGCACGCTGGCCCTGAACATTGATTCGTACGACGTCGATCTGTGCAAGGTCGGCAGCGGCACCGTCACCACCCAGATCGGCAGCCCGTACCGCTTCGAGGTGACCGCGTCGATGAAGACCGTGACCCCGAAGCAGTGTCCGCCGCCGCCGCCGCCCAAAACCTGCGCGCCAAACCTGTTCTGCTGGTCGAATCCACTGCCGCAGGGCAACACGTTCCAGGGCCTGTGGTCGCTCTCGGCCAGTGATGTGTGGGCGGTTGGCGATGCAGGGACGATCCATCACTACGATGGCACCAAATGGACCGCCTCGACGAGCGGGACCACCGAGTCGTTGCTCGCCGTCTGGGCAGCATCGCCAACCGAGGTGGTTGCTGTCGGTACCAACGGCAAAGTCATCCGCTACGACGGAACCAAGTGGAACCCCGAGACCAGCGGCACCACCAAGCGACTGTCGGCGATTTGGGGCACCGGTACCGATTCCTGGGCCGTTGGTGAAGGCGGCACGATCCTCCGTCGCACCGCCGGCACCTGGAGCCCACAGGGATCTGGCGTCGCCAACAACCTAAATGGCGTCTGGGGCCGCTCCGCCAGTGAGGTTTACGCCGTGGGTGACGCGGGTGTCATCCGCAAATTCGACGGCACGAGCTGGTCGATGATGACCAGCTCAACTGCGATGAACCTAGCCAGCATCTGGGGCGATGCCACAACGGCAACTGCCGTCGGCGCAAACGGCACCATCTTGGGACTCGCCGGTACGACTTGGTCGGCCCAGACCAGCGGCACCACCGAACAGCTCAGTGGCGTGTTTTCGCCTGCTGCAGGCCAGTACATCGCGGTCGGAACCAATGGCACCATCCTCCGTGGCACCGCCGGTGCTTGGTCGACGCAGCCCGCTGGCACGAACGTAGCGCTTTCCGTCGCACGCGGTACCAGTACATCCGATGTTTGGGTCGGTGGAGCATCTGGGCAACTGCTTCGCTACGACGGCAACAAGTGGAACTCGTCGCGCCAGGGCTTCGAGCCAGTCATTCGCGCCATCGCAGCACTCAAGGCGAGTGACATCTGGGCGGTCGGTGATGGCGGCCTGCTCGCCCACTACGACGGCACCAAGTGGACCACCGCCAACAGCGGCACCACCGCCAACCTCAACACGATCTGGGCCGTGTCACCCACCGAGGTCTACGCTGGTGGCGACAACCGCACCCTGCTGCGCTTCCTCGGCACGACCTGGGCTACTTACCCCGTCGCTCTCCCTTCGAACTTGATCCAGGATGTCCGAGGTCTGTGGGCCAGTGGTTCAGCCAACATCTGGGGCGTCGGCATCGCAGCCGTCGGAGCTTCGGCCCCACTTAACTTCTGGATGTACGACGGCTTTGGCTGGAAGGTCTTCGACATCAAGGATCCTGTCGTCGGCATGACCCGAGCCACGACGGTCAACAGCATCTGGGGCACGACCCAAGGTGCCACCACCATCACGTACTTCGTCGGCAAGGGCTACGCCGCCTTTGTGAACCTGACCGCCGGCATGATCCAGTACAACTTCCCCCTCGCCGGCACCGAGCTGCGAGCGGTCTACGGCACCTCGTCCACCGATGTCTGGGCCGTCGGAGATAACGGTCTGGTGCTCCACTACGACGGCGCAGCCTGGGGCGGCGTCGCGACGGGTCTCGGTACGGCGCAGCTCCTCGGAGCGTGGCGACAGGACTTGACCAGTCCGCTGTGGGTCGTCGGTGATCAGGGAACGCTGTGGCAGTACGATGGCACCAGTTGGGCCGCCAAAGAAACCGCGACCCGCAACCGACTCACCTCGGTCAGAGGACTCAGCCAGATGGATGTCTGGGTCGGCGGCGCGGGAGGCACCATGCTCCACACCCTGCCGCAGTAGCGCTCCATCCGTCCCTTCGCTGGGCGCTCCTTCTCGCTCTCGTTCTCTCTCCTTTTTGCTGACTCCGCAGTTCTCCCAATTCGCTGCTGCGCTTCCCTTCAAGGTAGCTGCCCTTGTGACGCTTCGGCTCCGCGACAGGGTCCACTTGGCTTGCATCTGGTAGGGATCTCTTGCCGCCATTGACCGGCGTTCGTTATATTGGACGGCGTACCAATGAAACGACCGCTCTATCCTTTGTTCCTCGATTTGCAGGATCGCCCAGTGCTGGTGGTTGGGGCTGGCACCGTCGGTACACATAAGATCCAAGCGCTACTTACTGCGGGCGCAGCGGTCACGGTGGTAGCCCCCAAGGTCACTGACCAGATCGCTGTTGCCGCAGAGCGTGGAGCGCTGCGCTGGCACAAACGACCCTTTGTCACGGCCGACCTAGATGGCGTCTACTTTGTGATCGCCGCGACCAACGACCACCGCGTCAATGCCGAGGTAGCAAAGGCCGCAGCCGCAGCCCGACTGTTCGTCAATGCCGTCGACGATCCCAGCAGCGCTTCCGCTTATGCCTCGGCCTGCATCGTGCGCGGCGGGGTCACGGTCGCCATTTCATCGGGAGGAAGAGCCCCAGCGGTATCACGACTCCTGCGAGAGTTACTGGAACAGGTTCTTCCCAGCGATGAAACGCTGGCCGACTGGATCGAGCGAGCGGCGTCCCTTCGTACGCAATGGCAGAACGAAAACATCCCCCTGCCCGAGCGCTATCGTGACCTGCTGCGTCGCCTGCTCCATCGCGAGCCTTTGGCCCAAACCGCCATTCCCTCTGGCGATACACAGGAGCCCGCCGCATGAATGGTCGTGTCTCTCTCATCGGGGCCGGCCCCGGTGATCCCGAGCTGCTCACGCTTCGCGCTGCCCGTCGGCTCGCTGAAGCAGATGTCGTGCTCTACGACGCGCTCGTTGACCAGCGGGTGCTGGAACTTGCATCCCGGGCTCGCTGCGTCGATGTCGGCAAGCGCTGCGGGAAAAGACAAGTGGCCCAAGCCGCCACCGAGCGATTGCTTGTGCGTCTGGCCCGGCGCGGCTGGAACGTAGTCAGACTAAAAGGCGGCGATCCTTTTGTGTTCGGTCGCGGTGGTGAAGAAGCGCTGACTCTGTCGCGAGCGGGAATTGCGTGGGAGATCATCCCCGGACTCTCAAGTGCACTCGCAGCACCGGCGCTGTGCGGCATTCCCGTGACCCATCGCGGGCTAAGCGCAGCGCTGCTGGTGATGAGCGGACACGATCTGACAGTGGCCGAATCGATTCTGTCGCCTCTGCCTCCACTTGGCATGACCGTGGTGATCCTGATGGCTCGTCAGCACCGTCGAGAACTCGCCCAGATTCTGCTTCAACGAAAGTGGCCTCCGCAGACCCCGACCGCCGTGATTCAGTCCGTGAGTCTGCCCGATCAAAAGCAGTGGTACGGAACGCTGTCCGAACTCACGCAGCCGAGTGACTCGCTCGATCTGGAAACCAGCGCCGCGTCCCTGCTGGTGATCGGCTCCACCGTCGCTCTCGCCGCAGAACTAGCCCCTCTGCTCACTGCGATTCCTATGCCTGCGATTCCTACTCCCGCACTGCGCGCTTCGCTGGGTTAGCCAGACCCTACATCTTCGCAACTCCCGGTTCAGGAACCGGCTTCCGGTCCTTGGGATAGAGCATCACCAGAATGCAGCGCATCGGCTCGCGACCGGGGTTGTGATAGCGGTGCGGCCGATCCGCACAGAAGAACAGGACATCACCGCTCTGGAGGACTGCCTGATTGCCCGCAGCCTCGACGACAAGCTGACCATCGGTGACATAGAGCTGCTCGCGGGTTCCGGGAATGTGGGCCGATGCGCGCTCTTCGCAACCGGGCTCTAACGACAGCTCATACATCTCGGCGACCCGGGGATCTCCCGTGGGAAATAGCGCCCGCGAACACAGGGCCCTGCCATCGGAATACAGCACCTGCATCTGATCGCGACGATGCACCACAAAATCACCCGGCATCGGCTCACCGAGCAGCGCCCCAAACGGAACCCCGAGTCCATTGGCAATCTTCCAGCCGAGCGCGATGGTCGGAGAGCTCTTCCCCATCTCGATCTGGTTTAGCATCGCCTTGCTCACCTCACTGCGCTCGGCCAGCTCCGCCAGCGACATGCCGCGCTCCATCCGCAAAATCCGCAGGTTGTCACCGACGCGAGGCTCATGTGCCGGCAGCTCGGGAGCCGAAGGCTCGGCGGGTGACGGTTCGCTCTTACCGCTGGCACTGCGCGGTCGCTGCGGCGGTTTGGACTTCGAAATCACGGACTTCCGCTTGGTCTTGCCGGTCATGGCCGCAGTGTGCCAGAAACCAACGCGCCTCGCTCGATCGGAGCGAAGCTCCTTCCATTTGACGTCGTCTGCTATAACGGATATCGTCCGTTCATGTCATCTGCCGCGACTGCCGCCACTGCTGGTGCGTACTTTCCGGGCCGACTGGGCTTTGCCACGACTGCTGATGTCGAGGAGTTTGTCGCCACGCTCGATCGCTACGAAAAAGGGGAACTTTCGGCAGAGGAGTGGCGTGCCTTTCGCCTGGTTCGCGGCGTCTATCACCAAAGGCAGACCGACGTGCAGATGCTGCGGGTCAAAGTCCCGCAAGGAGTCCTTTCGGCCTCCCAACTGCGGGCGCTGGCGCTAGTTTCTGAGAGAGATGGCGACGGTCGCTGCGATGTCACGACCCGCCAGAACTTCCAGTTTCACAACATCCGCCTAGCCCACATCGAACGGGCGATGTACACGCTGGCCGAGGCCGGACTGACCACCCGTGAAGCCTGCGGCAACAGCGTCCGCACTGTCACTGCCTGTCCCCTGGCCGGGGTCGATCCGAGCGAGACCTTCGACGTCACTCCCTACGCCGATGCCTTCACTCGCTATCTACTGCGTGGTCCGCTGTCCTCCACGCTGCCACGCAAGTTCAAGGTCGCGTTCGAGGGTTGTCAGCGCGGCTGTGTGCGGGCACCGATCAACGATCTAGCGTTTATCGCCCGCCGCTCTGCGCAAGGAGAACCGGGCTTCCAAGTGCTCTGTGGCGGTGGAACCTCCACGCTGCCGCGCAGTGCCGGCGAGCTTGTGGCGTTCCTTCCGGCCCACGAACTGCTATCGCTGAGCGAAGCGGTGGTGCGGGTGTTTCATCGCGAAGGGAATCGGAAAAATAGGCATCGTGCGCGTCTCAAATGGGCCATCGAAAAGCTGGGCTTTGCCAACTTCCGCGAGCTCATCTTGGCGGAATGGCAAAAGGTGCAAGCCGAAGGAATCGCGCAGCTTCCTTTTGATCCGCAGAGTCCTCCTGTCGAACCAATCCCGACGAAGAACAGCAACCAAACAGACTCCCAAATAGACTCCCAAACAGACTCCCAAACAGACTCCCAAACAGACCCCCAAGTAGACTCCCAGGTGTATTCCCAAACGGGACAGAGTCTCGATTTTTTTCTGTGGCACAAGAGCAACGTCCAGGCGCAAAAACAGGCCGGTTATGTCTCTGCCCAGGTCACTGTGCCGATGGGCGGTCTGCGTGCCGAACAGCTTCGCGTGCTGGCGAGTCTGTGCGAGGAATTCGGCGATGGCTTTGTTCGCACGATGGTCGAGCAGAACATCGCGCTGCGCTACATCCTCAGCGATCGGATCGTTGCGCTGTTTGGAAAGCTGAAGGAAAGTGGCTTAGGGGTCGCCGGTGCAGGCACCTT